>Ga0134099_1000705_pt1 | contig 36367 bp, 35 predicted proteins | sample 10_taG_2_FD_105482 | JGI IMG/M metagenome (GOLD analysis project Ga0134099, IMG submission 105482) | Switchgrass degrading microbial communities from high solid loading bioreactors in New Hampshire, USA - 10_41_5_180_A2 metaG | ecosystem: Engineered > Bioreactor > Semi-continuous > Anaerobic >...
TATACTGAGACATGGCAAAGTGGTTCCAGCATTTGAATGTTTGAGAGGTCTTCAAAACGGTCATTTTCCTTTCTAGGATCTACACCAAAAGGAAGATCAATGATTGGCTTATCCTACAAAAAGATGACACCGTCATGAGAATGTCCCCCAGTTTCTCGCCGGAACGTTTTTGGTCTTCTAACGCTTCCTGGATCTGATCCTGGCTTAAGAAACCAGCTTCGACGAGAATGTCGCCCAACCGTTTCCGAGAAGTCAACGCGGCTTCCTCCCCTAATCATCAACACAGCCATACATGATATTAAACATTCGATAAATATAGCATAATATCCTGCATGTGCCAGAAGTGGGCCAAATTTTGTCACTTTATAGTATAAAAACGGAAAAAAAGGCTGGGCCGCACGCTCTTACCCAGCCTTTCGCCGTTTTGTGATTTCACTTCTGCTTTCCAGCCGGTTTACTCCATGTCATGCCCCATGTACTCGCCCAGCGGTGTGCTGCCGGCTGTTTTGCCGCTGCATATGCTGTATAGTCAATTTTCACCCGGTTCGGGAACATCCGGTCGAACTTACGGTTCAATGATTTTGAACCTAACCCCGGATTGGTATTGACATTCTTAAGCCAATCCTTCAGCATCTAGTTCCCCCCTATAAATGGCATTAACTTCTCAATACAGGATATGCTGCGGAGGAACCAGGGCAATAAGCGCTCTTTACTATTTTGCCGAAGGCCACATTCCTTCCCTGATCATTTCACTGCGCACTTTGACAAAGGTATCGACCGCAAAATCGAGATCTTCCTGGGTATGGGCGGCGGAAACCTGAGTCCGGATACGGGCCAACCCTTTTGGCACCACTGGATAGAAGAATCCAGTGACGTACACTCCATGCAGCAGTGCTCGTCGAGCCATTTCCTGGGCGGCGGCAGCGTCATACAGCATAATCGGAACAATGGGATGTTCACCTTCCACGATGTCAAAGCCCGCTGACTGCAACGCGCTGCGGAAATAGCGAGTGTTTGCGTGCAGCCGATCCCGGTATTCAGTGCTTGCGGCCAACAGGTCGAAGACTGCACAGGCCGACGCAGCAATTGCCGGAGCCAGAGTGTTTGAGAACAAATATGGCCTGGACCGCTGCCGCAGCAGGTCGATGATCTCTTTTCTACCGCTTGTATAACCACCGCTGGCTCCTCCGAGTGCTTTACCCAGAGTACCAGTAAGGATGTCCACTCTGCCCATCACTCCACAGTGTTCATGGGTGCCTTTGCCCCGCTTTCCCATAAAACCGGTGGCATGGCTGTCGTCAACCATAACCAAAGCGTCATAGCGCTCCGCCAGATCACAGATGGCAGCCAGGTTGGCTATGATGCCGTCCATGGAAAAGACACCGTCGGTTGCGATCATCCTAATCCGGCATGAGCTTGCTTCTTTGAGTTTGGCCTCCAAGTCTTCCATGTCGTTGTTCCGATAAACAAACCGTTGGGCTTTGCACAGCCGGACTCCATCTATGATACTGGCATGGTTTAACTGATCGCTGATAATCGCATCCTCCGGGCCCAGCAGTGTTTCGAACAGGCCGGTGTTCGCATCGAAACAGGACGAATATAGAACTGTATCTTCAGTCTCCAAAAAACTGGTGATTCTTGCTTCCAATTCCTTGTGGACGGTCTGTGTGCCGCAGATGAAGCGCACCGACGACAAGCCGTATCCATATTGATCATAACTTCGCTTCGCCGCTTCAATCACTTTTGGATGATTGGCCAGCCCCAGATAGTTGTTGGCACACATGTTCAGCACCTGTTTGTGGCTGGTAGTGTCGATATGTGCACCCTGCGGTGTGGTAATGATCCGTTCATCTTTCCACAAGCCGCTGGCCTTGATTTCCTCCGCCTGTTCCTTGAAATACCGATATGCACTCTTCATTGTTATTCCTCCCAGTTCAAGATCACCTTGCCGGACATCCCGCTTTTCATCACGGCGAATCCCTGCGCAAATTCCGTATAGTGGAACCGATGGGTAATCACCGGGGAAATATTCAAACCGCTCTCAATCATTGTCGTCATTTTGTACCAGGTCTCATACATCTCCCGGCCATAGATACCCTTGATGGTGATGCCGTTGAACACGACTTTGTTCCAGTCAATTTGTGTGTCCGATTTCATAATGCCCAGCATGGCAATCTTACCGCCGTGGCACATCATATTCAGCATGCTTTTGAAAGCATCACCTGAGCCGGACATCTCCAAGCCTACATCGAAACCTTCTTTCATCCCTAGTTTTGGCATGACATCAGCCAGGTTCTCGCTGCGGACATCAACGGTGAGGGTGGCTCCCATCTTTTTGGCCAGTTCCAGCCGATAGGGAATCAGATCGGTAACAACAATATGACGGGCTCCAGCATGCCTGGCCACAGCGGCTGCCATACAGCCGATGGGACCGGCACCCGTGATCAACACATCTTCTCCAAGAACATCAAAGGCGAGTGCCGAGTGGACGGCATTACCTAGAGGATCAAAACAGCTTAGAACCTCCAAATCGATATTCGGATTGCACAGCCAGACATTTGATGCGGGAATGGCCACATACTCCGCAAAAACACCAGGCCGGTTCACCCCAACACCCAAAGTCTTGTTGCACAAATGCCGGCGCCCCGCCAGACAGTTCCGGCACCGCCCGCAAACCAGATGGCCTTCGGCTGAAACCAGATCCCCAATCTCATAACCACTGACATTCTCTCCTATGGCGGCAATGCGGCCGACAAACTCATGCCCGATCACCATCGGTACCGGTATAGTAGCTTGAGCCCATTGGTCCCAGTCATAAATATGCACATCAGTCCCGCAAATCGATGTTTTGATTACCTTGATCAGCACATCATTCTTACCTAATTCCGGTACTGGCACTTCATCGAGCCACAATCCAGGTTCTCGGTATTTTTTGACTAAAGCCTTCATTTTCTTTTCCATCCACCCGTAACCCCCTTTACAAATTACTCATATCCTTTACTTTAGTTTTTCGAAGCGGAAATCCTCTCAACTTCAACTTGGCAAAAAAAAAGAAACCGGCATCGGATTTTACCGAAGCCGCCCTACCAGATGACAGGCTGCATAATGATTGTCGGAAGCTGGAACCAAGACAGGCTCAACGCTGCGGCAGATATCCACAGCATACGGGCACCGGGTATGGAACCGGCATCCCTGTGGAGGGTTGACCTGGTTGGGAATTTCACCCTTAAGCAGGATGGGCTGCATCTTGACCTTAGGATCAGGTATGGGAACCGCGGATAGCAGTGCCTGAGTGTAAGGATGGAGCGGTCGGGTATAGAGCTGCTCCCGTCCCGCCAGTTCCACAATTTTACCCAAATACATCACAGCAACCCGATGGGCAATCACTCTCACCATACTGAGATCGTGGGAGATAAACAGATAAGCCAAGCCGAACTCTTCCTGCAGATCCAGCAGCAGATTAGCCACTTGCGCTTGAATCGACACATCAAGTGCGGAGACAGGCTCGTCGCAGACGATAAGCTTCGGATTGAGAGCCAAGGCTCTGGCTATGCCGATCCGCTGCCTTTGGCCGCCGGAAAACTCGTGCGGGTACCTTCCGGCAGATCGGGGCTCCAGGCCGACCAGTTCCAAAAGTTCTTTCACTCGCTGAGCCAGCGCCGCGCCTGAAGCTATTTTGTGGATCCTAAGCGGCTCCGCCACAATGTCCCCCACCGTCATCCGGGGGTTTAGAGAACCATAGGGATCCTGAAAAATAATCTGCATGTCTTTGCGCAGTTCTCTCAAGCTCTGCCTGTCTAGTGCCCTGACATCTCTACCGGCAAAACTGATTGACCCGGATGTGGCCTCAATCAGCCGCAGCACAAGCAGGCCGGTGGTTGATTTTCCGCACCCTGACTCCCCCACCAAACCCAGTGTTTCCCCCGGCATGATCGTAAAACTGATTCCGTCCACCGCTCTAACGGCGCCAATTTGTTTGCTGATGAGCATCCCTTTGGTGATCGGGAAATGCTTCACCAGGTTTTCCACCTGCAGCAGAGGTTTCGCTTCAGCCATTGCTTAACTCACCGGCGATCTCGAACGCACCGCCTTGGCTGCGCAGCAAGATCCCTGCGGTTGGCAGCCACATTGTCTCCACCGCAATTGGGATATCGCAGTCTGTAAGCAAATATGTGAGCTTCAACAGGGGTTGGTCGGGACGGTGAAGCAGCAGTTTGCTCAGGGCAGGCTGGTCGGCAGCCACTTCAACCCAAGACTGATCCAGATCGATCTGCTTAACCCCTTTGGCCGCAGCCAGCAGCGAGCGCAGTGGGCCGCTGAAGTCGTCAACACACACCTCAATCTCCAAATACGTAGTGAGCTGGCAAAAACACGGGATGCCATGTAAATGCTGCAGTTTGCTGATGCGCAGCAGATCCAACTCCGGGTCGCGGCCAAGCAGTTCAGCCGCTGCCGGATCCTTGATCCTAGCCAATCCAATCTGAGGATCGATATGCTGCACCGGTATCTGCCTGCGCCTGCGGTAGAGCTGATCTTCCATATGTTTGGCATACTGCTTGCGAAGCTGCATCAGGGAGAGGTTGGCTTCTGACAGGATGGTCCGGACATAACGCGGGGTTGTCCCCACATGAGCCGCAATCTCTTCTACGCTCAGAAACGGATCATTGTGCACAGCTTGAATAACCCTCGCCTTGATCGTTTGATCAGCCATTTCCCACCCTCGCTATCCTGCTCAGACTACATAACACGCTTTAGCGCTTCATTCGGGGTTACACCCGGCAGACGGCCGCGCTTGGCCAGCGGCTTGCCGTTCACTTCTTTAATATCCATGGTCATGTCGATCGGCACAGCACTGGAGATGTAGCTGCCGACACCGAAAGCGTCAACTCCAGCTTGGGAGAGCAGCTTGATTTTCTCCAGATCCAAGCCACCTGAGGCAAAAATCTTGACATGTTGATACCCAGCCAGATCCAATTTCGCCCGCAGTTCCCTCACCAAGGCGGCAGTCACACCACCACGTTCGCCGGGAGTGTCAATCCGGATTGCTTCCAAACGTGTTCCCAATGCTTCGCCTACCCGCAGACTTTCCTCAACTTCGTCCTTAAATGTGTCCACCAGAATTGTCCTCGGTGAATCAGGCGGCATGATCTCATCGTACATTACAGCAGCCTTAACTGTGTCACCGACGACTAGGAACAGTGCATGCGGCACAGTACCGGACGGTTCCAGCCCCACGAGTTTGGCACCTAGAATACAGGATGCACCACTCGCTCCACCTATGATCGCTGCTCTCTCCATTACCGGTGCCACTGCCGGATGCACATGGCGAGCCCCGAAACAGAAAAAGGGCTTGTCTCCGGTCACCTGTTTTACTTCATGGGCAGCTGTCGCCCACGCACTGGAATGGGCTAGAATCCCGAGCATCGCTGTTTCATAAATGCCAAAATCTGTGTAACGGCCGCGGATCCGCATCACAACATCTTTGGCTCTAAACGGCGATCCTTCGGGCAGCGCCTCGACTTGGACATCTAAACCCTTCAGCAGATTCAAGGCTTCTTGTACACCTGCGATGATTCCGTCGCGCCTCGCGAAAATCTCCGCTGTTACTTGCGCGTCACCATAGCCGTAAGTCTCAAGGATCTGCTTTGTTTTGACAAAGTACACATCCGTGGTCAAACCGGCCAAGATCTCGTCATGGTTGGCCGAATATAGTAATCTTCCGTCATCAACCCGATAGCTGGATACATCCTGAATCGATTGCAGTCGCTTCATGTTTCCTTCTCCTCTCAGGAATTCTTGCGCTGTTGATAGAGCTTTTCATAGATAGTCCACGTATGGGCGATCCTCCACATATAAACCCGGGTCTCCCGGAAGGGAATGTCGGCTATTTGGGCAAAAGTGCCATCCCATTGGTTTTCCGTCAGCCATTTTTGAACATTGCCCTGTCCTCCATTGTAAGCCGCCAGGGCTGCTGTCAGACTTGAGAAATGGCTGCGCAGATAATCAAGGTACCAGCAGCCCAACATGATGTTCAGCTCCGGATCCATCAAATCCTCAAGCTGGTACTGGATTCCGGTCTGCTCACTGATCCAGGCTGCGGTTTCCGGCATCAGCTGCATAAGTCCCGTGGCTCCTTTTGGCGAAACTGCGTTGGCATTCCACTTGCTTTCCACATGGATTAATGCCGCAATCAAATAGGGGTCGAGATCGAACTGCCGGGCTTGTTCATAAACAACAGCCTCGAAATGGAACGGGTAGATCCGCTGTAGAGTTGGCTTAACCAAACACAGCAAATAAATACCGGATGCTAAGATGACGATGGTGGTGATTGCACGTAATTTCCAGTTCAAACAAAGCCCCCCGGGCATAACTCTCTTCCTCATTCTATAATTCGCTGCCATAATCTGTCAACTTGAACCTGTGTTGCGGCGAGAGTCCCGCTGTTGTCGATTACATAGTCCGCAAGCTGACGTTTGAGCTCAATCGGCCACTGGGCTCTGATCCGCTTCAGCGCCTCAGATTCGGTCAGGCTGTCCCGCTGCATCAATCTTTGCAGCTGTACTGATTCGGGTACATACACTACGACTACGAAATTGATCCAAGCCTGACAGTTGGTTTCGTAGAGCAGGGGAATATCTGCGAAAGCAATTTTGCCCATGCTTTCAACGGTTTCCGCTTCGGTTTTAATCTTGGCAAACACTAATGGATGGACAATAGCCTCCAGGCGCCTGCGCTTTTGTGGATCACTGAAGACGATGGCTGCCAGTTTTTTGCGATCGATTGCTTGATTGGAAGTGATTACTTCTGGGAAAGCTTCCACGATACCCTGCCATCCGGGCTGGCCTGGAGCGGTGACTGTTTTGGCGATTTGATCTGCATCAATAACCACCGCTCCCCGTTCCTTCAGCATCTTGGCAACAGTGCTCTTCCCAGTGGCAATCGAGCCGGTCAATCCGTACAATCTGGATCCCACCTTTGACACTTTGGGCAGAAATGCGTGCTGCGGCCTCCTACCTTGATTCTTGCAATCCAAGTCCCGCAGTTTGCGCATGGTTTACCGGTTTGCCGGTAAACTCGAAGTTTGTTTTGAAAACTGCCGGCAGCGCCGCTGCCTGTACGATAGTCTCTGATCGTTGTCCCATGGCAGGCTATGGCTTCCTGCAGTACTTCGGTGATACTTCCATGGAGAGCCTTAACTTCGGAAGCATGCAGACAGCTGCCGGGTTTCAGCGGATGGATCCCTGCCCGGTGCAGCGCTTCATCGGCATATATATTCCCAAGTCCGGCAATTTTAGTCTGGTCCAGAAGAATGGCTTTAACGGCCCTCTCGGAATTCAGCTTTTCCGCCAGCAGAGTCCAAGTGAATTCCGCTGCCAATGGTTCAGGCCCTAAAGTATGTAAGCCGTGGATGTCCTGGTATTTCCCTTTTTCCACCAAGTACAAAGTCCCGAACTTGCGCTGATCGGTAAAGCGCAGTTCGCCATTGCCTTCAAACCAAAACCGGGCGGAAGTATGTTTCTGCAGGGGCAGATCCCGCTGCGGTTGGTAGATCAGCTGTCCGGTCATGCGCAGGTGTGCAATAAGCTCAAGTGTTCGATCCAGAGATATGATCAAGTATTTGCCTCTCCGCTTGATACCTGTAATCAAGCGTCCGCTTACACTCTGGCTAAACTCCCCGGCATCAGCCCGCGGCAGTACTCGTTCGTAGTAAATTGCACAGTGTTTGATCCTCTTGCCGACAATAACCGGTTCCAGGGTGCGGCGCACTGTTTCCACTTCTGGCAGTTCAGGCACTTATTTCACCTCGATCGAATCAACGTGTTCCCAATCACAGCCTGCTTTCAGGTCTACAACCAAGGGTACCTGCAGATCCAGTACCGATTCCATGCTTTCCTTGACAATGCTGGATACCGTCTCCATTTCCTCAGGCGGCACCTCAAACACCAACTCATCGTGAACCTGGAGCAGCATTCTGGCTGTGACCTTGTGTGCTTGAAAAGCCCTGTCGATCTTCAACATGGCCATCTTGATGATGTCAGCAGCGCTTCCTTGAATCGGGGTGTTCATCGCGGTCCTTTCCGCAAAAGAACGGCGCGCATAGTTCTTGCTGGCAATGTCCGGCAGATAACGCCGGCGGTTCAAAATCGTCGTCACATAACCCGTTTCTCTAGCCGATTTGACCGTCTGGTCCAGATAAGCTTTGACCTGTGGATAACGGGCGAAGTACTGGTCGATATACCTCTGAGCTTGGGTTTGAGACAAGTTAGCGCCTTTAGCCAAGCCAAAACTGCTGATTCCATAGACAATGCCGAAATTGATTGCCTTTGCCGAATCCCTTTGTTCCGGTGTTACCGCATCCATGGGTATCCCCATCACTTCCGCGGCTGTACGGCGGTGGATGTCAACGCCTGATTTAAAAGCGTCGATCATCCCTTGATCTCCTGACAAATGGGCCAAAACTCTCAGCTCAATCTGGGAGTAATCTGCCGACAGCAGGAACCAGCCGGGCTCCGGTTCGAAAGCGCCGCGGATGCGCCTCCCTTCAACAGTCCGGACAGGGATGTTCTGCAGGTTGGGATTGGCACTGCTTAAACGGCCTGTGGCTGTAATTGTCTGGTTGAATGTGGTGTGTATCCGCCCTGTCTTAGGATTAATCAAACTGACCAGGGCGTCAGCATAGGTGGTCTTCAACTTATTGACCTGCCGGTAAGCTAGGATCTTCGCCACCATAGGATGGAAGCTGAGCTGCTCCAGCACTTCTGCATCAGTGGAAGGGCCGGTTTTAGTTTTTTTCAGCACCGGCAGGCCCATCTGATCATAAAGAATGGCTGCCAGCTGCTTGGGAGAATTAATATTGAACTCACCGCCTGCGAGATCATAGATTTCGGCTGTCAGCTGGGTGAGCTGTTTCTCCATTTCCGCTGATATCTGCTCTAATTTGTCCGGATTGCAGCGAATGCCGGTCAGTTCCATCTGCGCTAGTACTCTAGCCAGAGGAAGTTCCACTTCATGATAGAGGTCAAGCATACCCTGGGCTGCAATTTCCTGCTCCAAGACCTCTGCAAGCGCCAAGACCCGCGCTGCCTTCTCCACAGCCCGGCTCGGTTCAGGGCCGACTTCAGCCAGCGGAGGCAGATTGGTGTAACGCACCGATAAAACTGACAGATCTCCCTTGCCCGAAGGATCCAGTATGTATGCCGCTAAGGCCGTGTCGCCGGCAATCTGGAAAGCATCAACGTTCCCAGTGTACCGGGCGCACAATTTGAGCAGGCTCTTGGCATCACTGCAGTATAACGGTGTACTGCTGCTGCACTCCTGCAGCAGCGGCATGACGGCGCCCCAATACTGTTGATCAATATACCACAGGCCACTGCCGCATGCGGCGGCCAGGTGCTGCCCGTCATAATAAATGCCGCACTTCTTCCCAGGGGCAAAGCAATCCGCCAGTTTTGACAGCAATTCAGGTTTAAAAAATGTATACTCCAGCGCATCCAGGCTCGGTACAGCCTCAGTGACTTCCGGGGCTGCCTCCCTTACTCCATACTCCTTTTTCAGGCGCTCAACCAAGCTTTTAAACTCAAGCTCATCAAGGAGCGCAAACAATGTCTGCACATCAGCGCATGGTCTGGAGGTAAAATCGACTTCGATAGGAATCTGGCAGTCAATTGTCGCCAGCCTCCGGCTCAGGAAAGCCAAGTCCTTGTGGGCAGCCAGCTGTTCTTTGAGTTTACCCTGTTCCTGGCCAAGGTTCTCATAGATCCCCTCGATGCTGCCGTATTTTTGCAGGAGTTTCAGAGCAGTCTTTTCCCCGATGCCGGGCACACCTGGGATATTGTCGGAACTGTCGCCCATCAGACCCTTCAGATCGATCACCTGGCGGGGGCTGATCTGATACCGTTCACGCAGTGCATCCGGATCGACAACATCCAATTCTTTGATTCCCCGTTTAGTCAGCAAAACGGTGGTATGTTCCGAAACCAGCTGTAGTGCGTCCCGGTCTCCGGTCACGATGTAAACTCGGTAACCTTCTGCCTCTCCTTTCTTTGCAGTAGTGCCGATAATATCGTCCGCTTCATACCCTGGCAGTTCCAGGCGTTCGATCCCCCAGGCATCAAGCACTTCTTTAACCAGGCCTACCTGGGGCCTCAGATCGTCCGGCATACCTTTACGGTTGGCTTTGTATGCCCCATAGGCTTCATGGCGGAAGGTAGGGCCCGAAACATCAAAAGCGACATAGATCTTGTCCGGGTGGTAGTCATCAAGCAGCCGGTGCAGCATGGTGACAAAGCCGTAAACAGCATTTGTAGGCACTCCTCGTACCGTTGTCAAAGGCGGCAGCGCATAATATGCCCTGTTCAGCAAACTGTTGCCGTCAATTAAAAACAGCTTTCGTTCCACCTGTTCTCCCCCATTTCCTCCCTAAACATTTCCACAGATTCATATAAATACCTTTTATTTTTCCATTCACGGCCACTGACGCCAAACCTTGACTGCACCGGTTACTATTACATAGAGGGATACCATTGCAGACTGCGAATTAGAGAGTGTAATATACATGTGTAATATAACATTAACATGTACAGCAATCTACCTTCTCACCTATTAAGGAAAGGAGATCAATGAACGTGAAGAAGTTATCAATAGTGTTATTGATCGCCATATTATTATTCACAACCAATGCTGGAGCCGCTCAGATCTATGCGGACGTTGAAGGCAGTTGGGCACGGGAGGCAATCAAGGATCTTGCTGACCGTGGGGTTTTTGACGGCATCTATGACGGATCATTCGAGCCAAACCGAAGCGTCACCAGAGACGAAATGATCGAATTGGCAGCAAGGTGCTTCGAGCTGACCACAGCCGAGAAGCAAACTTTATTTAGCTGGCTTGATCATCTCCTGCCCATGGCTGAAAACAACGCTGCTGAAAGCGATTATGCCACCCGGGCAGAACTGGTGGCGATTGTAGCGCGGATTCTGGGATTGACCGATCAAAGCATTGATGTGGAAAACTGGTACCCTACCTTTGAAGACATTGACACCAGCCACCCCTTGTTTGCCGTTGTCGAACTGGTCAACAAACTAGATATTCTGCCAACCTATGTGATGAATCGGTTTGAACCCGACCGGTCGGCAACACGGGCGGAAACTGCTTCTGTACTGCATGCAGCCTTGAATCTGGACAGGATATCCGGGAAAATCGCGGAGATCCATCAGTCGTCCAATCGGATTATTGTCAACACTGGCAACGAACAGTACCGCTCACTGCCGGTGGCGGCAGATACGATGATTTTGGCCAAAGGTCAATCCAAGAAACTTGGTCAGCTCGGGACAGGCGCTCAGCTGGAGGCTTTCTATGATCTTCAGGGCAATCTGGCTCTGATCAACGTTAATTCCTCCATGAAAACTGGAAACCTGATCCAAGGCCTGGCCAGTTTGGTCCAGAATGTGCAGAAATCTATCCCTTCGCAATCCATCAACTTGAACAGCTTGATCAGCAGTGTGCAGGCTCTTGACCTGAACAGCTTGATCAATAGTGACACACTCACCGCTATCGGTGAAGTCCTGACACCGGAGCAGCTGATGGCCATTATCTCAGGCAACTGGTCGGACGCCAGCGAGACCTTCCGCGGCAACCTGTTCAGCCAGCTTGTGGAGTTGGGCTTGGCTCCGTGGGAAGCAGAGGCCGTTTTAGCTCAAGATTGGCAGGCACTGGGTGAGATGGGTATGGACCGTGTGGCGACTGTACTGTCCGATTACATCGGTGTCTCACCAGAAATCATCTATGCTGCGGTCAACAAAGACTGGGCTAAATCGTATGAATATGCCCAGATGGAGATAGCCCAAAGGCTGATGAGCCTTCTGACAATGTAAGCTTGAGAGAACCATAAACAAGCCCACTTTCAACAAGTGGGCTTGTCCGACAATCAATGGTTTTCTCATCCACAGCGGCTGAACCCGCAGTCCATGCAGGTCTCACAGCCGTTTTCATGTTTCAGCTGTCCGCCGCATTCGGGGCAGGAATCGGCTCGTGGGCCAGCAGTACCGGCATCACTGTGCGATGGCTGTTTCCCGTTCTTCTCGTCAAGGTAGCGCTGGAGGACCATAGCGATGGCATCAGGGCAGGAGAGAATCAGCTTGCCGTTCTGCCAAACCGGATGGGGGCAGCGAATCCCCCGTAGCTGCCGGACTATCTGTTCCAGCTCAACCCCGGAACGCAAAGCCAGGGAAATCATGCGGGCAGTTGCTTCAGAAAAGGCTGCTGAACATCCCCCTGCTTTGCCGATCGTGGTGAAGACTTCGCATACTCCTTGATCGTCTTCATTTACTGTGACATACAATGTGCCGCAGCCGGTCTTGACCCGTTCGGTCTGGCCTCGGGTGACAGGCGGCCGTTTCCGCGGCCGAGCTCCTCCCTGACTGGCCTGAGGTGTTTCTGCTGTGCTCTGTTTGCTGCCAACGGTCAGCACTTCCGCTTCCCGTGAACCAGAGCGGTAAACCGTGACGCCCTTGCATCCCAGTTTGTAAGCTAAGCGGTACACTTCCTCAATCTGCTCCGGAGTGGCATCATTGGGGAAATTGACTGTTTTGCTGACTGCATTGTCGGTAAACTCCTGGAATGCTGCCTGCATGGCCACATGCCACTTCGGTGCGATATCGTGAGCTGTAACGAGAACCCTTCTGATTTCCAGTGGAATTTGCTCAAGATTGGCAGCAGAACCAGTTTGAGCCACCAATTCCATTAATTCCTGGGAGTACAGCCCGTGCTCCTTCATGATCTCTTCGAACACCGGGTTGACTTCCACGAGTTTAGTGTTATCCAACACATTGCGGGTGAACGCCAAGGCAAACAACGGCTCGATACCGCTGGAACATCCCGCTATGATCGAAATGGTCCCAGTGGGTGCTATTGTAGTTACCGTTGCATTGCGCAGCACAATACCCTGTTTCTCATAAACACTGCCTTTGTAGTTGGGGAACGGGCCGCGCTCCTCGGCCAGCTTGGCGGATTGAGCCCGGGCGGCTGTATGAATAAAACGCATCAGTTCTCGGGCGAACTCCACACCCTGCTCTGAGTCATAGGGGATTCCCAGCCGAATCAGCAGATCGGCGAATCCCATCACGCCGAGGCCGATCTTGCGGTTGCCTTTGGTCATGGTCTCTATTGCTTCCAGCGGATAGTGATTGGCATCGATCACATTGTCAAGGAAGCGTACGGCGGTGTGCACCACTGCTTCCAGGTGTTCCCAATCCACCGTCCAACCTGCCTCGGTTCGCACAGCGAACTTGGCTACATTGATTGAGCCGAGATTGCAGCTCTCATAGGGCAGCAGCGGTTGTTCGCCGCAGGGGTTGGTAGCCTCAATCGATCCCAAGTGTGGAGTGGGGTTAGCCCGGTTAATCCGATCCAGGAAAACAATCCCCGGCTCCCCGTTTTTCCAGGCCATTTCCACAATCAAGTTGAAAACCTCTCGGGCACTTAGCCGGCCAACTGCTTCGCCGCTGCGGGGGTTGATCAGCGGGTAATCTTGATCGGCTTCCACTGCTTCCATGAAAGCTTCCGTGATGCCGACGGATATATTGAAGTTGGTTATCTCCTTATTGTCTGATTTGCACCGTATGAAGTCCAAAATATCCGGATGATCGACTCTCAAGATCCCCATATTGGCTCCGCGCCTGGTACCGCCTTGTTTTACAGCTTCAGTGGCGGCATTGTAGCATTTCAAGAATGACACCGGGCCGCTGGCTACGCCGCCGGTTGTCTTGACGCGGTCGTTCTGGGGCCGGATGCGGGAAAAGCTGAATCCTGTGCCCCCTCCCGATTTCTGGATCAATGCCGCATCCCGCAGCGAACCAAAGATCGACTCCATCGAGTCTTCGATCGGAAGCACGAAGCAGGCGGACAACTGCTGCAGTTCCCTGCCGGCGTTCATCAATGTCGGGCTGTTGGGCATGAATTCGCAATTGTCCATGATGGTGAAGAATCGCTCTTCCATTTCTTTAACTTTGCCCGGATCCCACTGCGCTTCTACTGCGGCAATGTTTGCCGCTACCCGCCGCAGCATATCCTCGGGTGTCTCGATCACTTTCCCATCCTTACGCTTGAGATAACGCCGTTCCAACACTGTGCGGGCATTCGCACTCAGCTGCATCCCCACTCCTCCTTTACCACCATATTTTGTTAGTTCACTTTTCTAATATACAACATGTTGGGGCAAATGTCCAACAAAAAATTCTAGGTTCTCTCAGACGAGACAACCTAGAATCGGGTAAAAACACCCAAAAACTAACCTCTTTCGTTATAATTCTATGTAATTACCGCTGCATCTTGGTGGCTTGAGGCGAGGCAGTCACGGCAGGCGCCGTAGAATTCCAGCCTGTGCTGGCTGACACTTACACTGTATTGTTTTTCAATCTGGGTGTTGATCCTCTCATTCACCGGAAGGTCGAGGTCGTACACTCTGCCGCAATGTTCACAGACGAAGTGGTAATGTAACTCGGGATTACCGTCAAAACGGCTGTAGGTACTGCCGTAGGAAAGTTCGAGAATTTCACCCATCTCGGTCAGGGTCTTGAGGTTGCGGTAAACCGTACCCAAACTGATATTCGGCATCTGTTTCCGGACCTCTTGGTAAATCCAGTCAGCTGTCGGGTGGGACTTGGTTGAGCGCAGTACTGACAAGATCAACTCCCGCTGCTTCGTTTTGCGAATGAAACCCTTTGGATTCAACGAACTCGCCCCTTATGGATAAATACTACTACTATTATTATTTTAGGGACTGAGGTGTGCTGCTGTCAAGGGGACCAGCAAATTACAGCTCTACACTAAACAAATACCCAAACCGATGGGCGCCACTGCCCTTGAATCTACCTTCCAGGAATACTTCAGCTGTCCAATACGCTTGAGGATAAGGAATGTGCACGCTATCCGCCAGCACCTGATCTCTGGTGAAGTCGTACGCTGCACCAAAATAATCTCCATCGAAATTGGGGCTTGCATAAAGCGCGTAAGCAGCCTTTTCTGTTGGTACATCATAGAAATCATACCCATCCGGCACAGGCGTGCCAGCTTTACAAAAGTACCCGAGCAAACCGCAATAAGCATCGTCCACGGGGCCGCCGTAATGATGGGCTAAATAACACAGCGCGGTGATATCAGTTCCACACTCCGGCAGCATTGCGGCCAGGTCTGACAATGATTCCGCGGGATCGGCGTCAAGAATGCCCGGATACTTGGCGATATCCTTGCCAATGAACCTTACCTTTCCAATGTCGATATACTCAAAGCTTTCACAGTTAATTTTCTCGGCATGTTTTTTGATCACTTCCGGCATAAAAAGTGTCCAATACAGGCTTATTTCGCAGTCCTTCAAATAATTGATATACCCTATCTCGGTTGCGTGCATCGAACCCTCGGGGCATCCTGCGATTATTTCCCTCAAGTTCCGTTCCTGCATCGCAGCAAAATCGGAATGCATCCTGTCTACCGCTTTTTGCAGCCGTTCGTCGTCCAGTTTGCCAGCCAGCCCTGCAGCCACCTGTTCCAATGCGCGGAAGACAGCAGGGTTTACGACTCCTGACGGTTCAAGCTCCTGCAGACATGCGCGAAGCTTTGTATTGTGTTCGCGCAGTCGGGCCAAAGCATGCATCAGAATTTGCTCATTTTCAGGCAGTTTGTCTTTGGTCCATTCGGAATCGTCCAGCATCCATTTGGAAATTGCATCGAACGTCTTCTCATTATGCTTTTTCGCTTTATACGCCCAATCAATTAACTTGCTGTAGATCTCACTGCTGGTACGTTTTTCCTTTTGCATGCCTTCAATGTCATTCCAGTCGGCCAGAAGAAAACTCGAAGTAAACCTTGATGTCACAAGCCGCCCTCCTTTGCCTGCGTAGGACAAGCGTTCGTTCACCTGCGAAGATTTGGTGGAAGCTGAACGAAACTGTTCACCGCCCCACTGCATATGGATTGTTTTTGCAGATTATTCAGCATAAATCTCTTAAAAACCTGCATGGCATCCAGGAAAATTGGTGGACTTCATCCTGAATGTTTTCGCTCATAGGGGCAGACATCTTGCCGGAGCAATGCCGCCTGTCACTATTACAACAAACTGCCGGCTAAGAAAAATTCACTTGCAAAACGCAATCATCCATGTTACAATAAACCCTGTCAACATTGATATGCCGACATGCCGAAGTGGTGGAATTGGCAGACACGCACGACTCAAAATCGTGTGGGCTGAGCCCATGAGGGTTCGACTCCCTCCTTCGGCACCACATGAAAAGAACCCCAGGAATACTGGGGATTTTTTTATGGTTTGAATGAGGGGTGGTACAGGGGACGGTTCCCTGTACCACCCCTTTGTGCAACTGCTTTCCACGCCCATATGCTGTCTAGCTGGGGGCACTTGGCCGTTCGGAAAACCGTTTGACATACCTCGGTGTTCTAGGTATACTATATGTGGTACCTAGATCTTCTATGCATTGAGAGGAGGTTGTCATGGAGCTCTCAAAAGACTTGGTTGCCGCATCGGCAACACCTTTGATTTTGGCTGTGCTGCATCAGAAAGACAGCTATGGATACGCAATCCTCAAAACGATTAAGGAGGCGTCCAGCGACGAAATCGTCTGGACAGAAGGTATGCTCTATCCGGTCCTGCACCGCCTGGAGAAAAACGGGCTGGTTGAATCCTACTGGAAAACATCTCAGGAAGGTCGTCAGCGCAAATATTACCGATTGATGCCCGCGGGCAGGACGGAGCTGGAAAACTTTGCCAAACAATGGGAACTTGTTCATTCAGTTTTAACTTCAGCTATCAGCGCTGCTAAAAAAGGAAAGGATGGTGCGGATGTTTGATTTGGAGCAGCATGTCAAGTCTTGGAGCGATTATCTGCGCTCGAAAGGCATGAGTGAGGCTGATGTAGTCGAGCTGGAGAGTCATCTCCTGGATCAGGTGGATGACCTGGTCAAAGTCGGCCTCAGTACAGAAGAAGCGTTTATCATCAGTGTGAAGCGGTTGGGCAATGTCAACATGATCTCGGAGGAATACTCAAAGATCAACATCGAGAGCCTTTGGAAGCATCTGCTTCTGGATCCCGTCGACCCAGCAGCCAGATCCCACAGCAGGAACCAGATCGTCTGGGTTATCATCCTTGCGCTCTTAGCGGGAACCACAGCCAAGATCCCTGCATTGTTCAGCATCAGGACGTCGGACATCGTCTACTTTAAGAACTTGAGTTTCTATGTATTGCCGTTTGTCGCTCTGTTTTTCGCCCTTAAGCATGGCATAGGCAAAAAGCAGACCGGCACGCTTTTACTCATCTATGCAGCCAGCTGCTTGATCATCAACCTGTATCCTTCCTACTCTCCGCACCAGACTGTGCTGTTGACCGGCACCCACTTGCCTCTGCTGCTGTGGTTGATCACCGGCGTTGCCTACATGGGGAAAGAATGGAAATCCAGCAAAGCCCGGATGAATTTTCTGCGATTCACCGGAGAGTGTGTAATTTACGGAAGCCTGCTGATGTTGGGATTCATGTTCTTGAATGTATTCACATTGCTGATTTTCAGTTCGATAGGTGTACACATAGAACAGTTTCTTCAGGAATATTTTCTGGTCTACGGCGGTGCCGCGGCCGCGCTGGTTACGGTCTACTTGGTGGAAGCCAAAAAGAGCGTTGTCGAAAACTTCGCACCAATATTGGCCAAGATCTTCAGCCCCTTGTTCTTGCTGATCATGATCGCTTTTCTCCTGACGATGGTAATCAAACGTACCAGTCCTTTTCTGGAGAGGGAGTTTTTGATCGGTTTCGACCTGCTGCTGGTCGTGGTGTTGGGGATCGTGCTCTATACCATCTCAGCCCGGAGCCTCTTTGAAAAGCATACTATCTTCGATTACTTGAACACCGCTTTGATTGCCGTGGCGATTATTGTTGACTGTGTTGCTTTGTCAGCCATTGTTTTCAGAGTGGCTGAGTTTGGCATCACCGCCAACAAGATCGCCGCCCTGGGCGAGAATATCTTGCTGCTGGTGAACCTCGCTGCGCTGCTGGTGCTGTACATCCGGTACTTCTTGTCCAAGATCAAATTCACCCTGATCGAGACATTTCAAACTAGGTACCTGACTGTATATGCCATTTGGTTTGCCATCGTATCCATCGTTTTTCCCGTGTTATTCCATTTCAAATAATCATTCACGGTGTTACAGGGGTGGTACAGGGGACGGTTCCTTGTACCACCCCTTTAAGCAGGACTTGGGCCGGCATATGCCTAAATACTTTTAATAACAAAAGATCGGGAGGATTACATGCATAACCACAAAAATATTATCTTCGACCTCGACGGAACATTGAGCGACCCCGGTGAAGGAATCATTAATTCTTTAATGTATGCGCTAAAACACTTCGGCATCGACGGTGATCCTCAAGTTCTCCGCAAATTTATCGGGCCGCCGCTTGCCGACTCCTTTAAGGAATTCTTCAACTTCGATCCGGAGCAGACCGCAGAAGCGATCCGCCTTTACAGGGAATACTTCCATAAATTTGGGCTGTTTCAAAATGTTATTTATCCAGGAATGCGGGAACTGCTAACCGACCTTGTCCAGGCTGGTAAAACTCTAGCCATCGCCACCACCAAACCCGAAGTTTTTGCCAGGCAGGTTCTGGAATATTTCAAGATTGACCACTTGTTCGCAGAAGAATTGGTCGTTGGCAGCTTCTTGGACGGCAGGCGCACTGGCAAAAGCGAATTGATCGCCAATGTCCTTGACCGTCTTGGTGGCAAGCCGCAAGATGCGGTTATGGTCGGCGACCGAAAATATGACCTTAATGGAGCCAAAGCCAACGGCATCGATGTCATCGGGGTCACTTTCGGATACGGCGACATTGAAGAGATCCAAGCGCATGCACCCACGGCCATTGCCCATTCCGTGGACGAGCTGAGGCATCTACTGCTTCCCGGCAAATGAAAAAAGAGTCTGCCGTTAACACAAAGGCAGACTCTTTTGTACTCAACTCACTACTTCCCCGTACCCTTTTTCCCCACAGAAGCCATATAAGCTACAAACTGTTCATCCCCATCGAAACCTAAGACTGCATGCAGTGCATCATCATCAAAGGCACCGATTGCGCAGACCCCACACCCGATGGACTCAGCCGCCAGATAGAGATTCTGGCAGACGTGGCCCGCATCCAGGTGGATATAGCGGTAACTGCGCTCTCCGTAGCGTGATTTCATCCGCCACAGGATGGCACTCCAGATAAACGTGGCTGCACTCGATTTGATCTGGGGCTGGTTGAAGGCGTTTGCTGCGATCTTATCCGCCAGGCTGGCATCCAGGTTGACTACCATTAGCTTGTGCTCCAAGGCCAAATACCTGTACAAACCCGACTGGAGGCCAGTGACTCTGTTAACTAATACATACGTCTCAAATGGATGCCTGGCTCCCGCTGAAGGTACATTGCGCAGCGTGGCTTTGCCGGGGATCACTTTCCTCACTCCTTGAGTGCACCACAGCAGATAAGCCAGTTCATCAACACTCAACGGTTCGCTGCTGTAGCTGCGCAAAGTGGCCCGAGATTCAATGGCAGTGCGCAAATCCATTGGCGGTACACTAATATCTGCACCTGCCGGCAGCCCCACAAGCTCGGCATTTTCGGGAACCTCCAACTGCAGCGGAGGTGGTGTAAGATTGCTGCCGCTGCTGCTCATGCTCAATCCCTCCATTGCTTGTTTATACTGCAGTCCTGCTGTACTGCTCGTTATATAAGCTGGCGTACAGCCCTCCCTGTTTCAACAATTCTCCATGAGTGCCCCGTTCGCGGATCCTACCGTCGATGATCACATAAATCTGGTCCGCATGTTTGATCGTGGATAACCGATGGGCGATGATCAAGGTGGTGCGGTTGCGGGACAACTCCAGTAAAGCCGCCTGAATCTCGTGTTCAGTGATACTGTCCAAAGCCGAAGTCGCCTCGTCAAGGATCAGAATCGGTGGGTTTTTCAGGAACACCCGAGCAATAGCGATCCGCTGTTTTTGCCCACCTGACAGCTTGATACCCCGCTTACCGACATAGGTGTCATAACCATTTGGCAAAGTCATGACAAAATCATGGATTTGAGCCTTCTTAGCGGCGTCAATCATTTCCTGTTCCGATGCATCCGGACGGCCGTAGAGGATATTGTCCCTAATGGTCCCGGTGAACAAGAAAACATCCTGCTGCACCAGTCCGATCTGAGACCGCAGCGCTGCCAGCTTCATATCCCGCACATCAATCCCGTCGACATAAATAGCACCTTTGGTCACATCATAAAAGCGCGGAATCAGATGGCACAAGGTCGTCTTCCCGCCGCCGGAAGGCCCGACAAAAGCGACTGTTGCTCCGGCAGGGATGGACAAGCATATATCTTCCAGCACCTCTTCACTCGTGTCGTAGCGGAAAGACACTCTATCCAGCACGATTTCGCCTTTCAGTTTCTCCGGTGCGGCAGCCCCAGGCCGATCCGTAATCGACGGTTTGACCTCCATCAATTCCACGAATCTGGCAAACCCAGTCATGCCCTGCTGATACTGCTGGGTAAAGCTGATCAACCGGCGGATCGGCTGGAGGAAATAGTTGATAAACATCAGATAGGCTGTCAAATCTGCAAGATCGATACGGCCGCCATACATGAACCATGCACCGGCACCGAGGACCATCACATTGAGCAGATTCGTAAAAAAGCTTAACCCGGCACTGTACTCAGCCATAGCCCTGAAAGCGCCGCGGCGGGCGACCTTGAACTCGTCGTTGGCTCTGGCAAAACGCCTGCGTTCATAATCCTCATTGACGAAACTCTTGACAACCCTAATCCCCAAGAGGCTGTTTTCCACTTCAGCGTTCACGTCGGCCACCCGCCGCCGTTCCTCGGTGAATGCCAATTCCATCTTGCTCCGCCTGCCGTAGGCATACCAGACAATGATCGGAATGAAGGCAAAAACCAGCAGAGTCAAGGGCACGCTGATGGTCAGCAAGTAAATGAAGGAACCAACCAGCATCACTGAGGCAATGAACAGATCCTCCGGCCCGTGGTGAGCCAGTTCTGTTACCTCCCTCAAATCATTGACGATCCGGGACATCAAATGCCCCACTTTCGTGTTGTCAAAAAATTGAAAGTCCAAAGCCTGCAGGTGAGAAAACAAATCCTTGCGCATGTGGTACTCCATGTTCACGCCAACCACATGGCCCCAGTAGTCCACCACGTACTGGCAGAGCCACCTGGCCAAGTACAATCCGACTAGGGCGGCCACCCAAATGGCTACCGCTTGGAGGTTCCGGTTGGGAATGAAATCTTTCATGAACATGCGGGTGATGATGGGAAAAGCAAGGTCCAGGACGGCTATCAGCGTCGCGCAGGCCATGTCAACTAGAAATAGCCGTTTTTCTGTTTTGTAATAAGAAATGAACAATTTAAGATGCTTCATCTGCCTAGTCCCTCTCTGCAGGAATCTTTTGTTCGGATCCCGAAGCTATGCAACACAAGGAACAGATTGTCCCATTTGGAGGTTTGCTCATGGAAAGCGATATCTTGACCCAGATTTATGAAAAACTAATGCTCTATCTGCCAAAACTGCCCGTCGCCCTGATTGTGATGGCTGTGGGCAGTTACTTGATCAAGCTGCTCAAACGGTTTATCGGCCGGATCCTGCACCGGTTCCGCTTGGAAGCTGGAATCGTCGGTTTTGTCCAGGCTTTCTTATCATTTGCCTGTTGGGTTTTCCTGATCTCCATTGTCTTTGCCGTTCTCGGGCTGCCCCAGATCAGTGTCGCTTTTTCCGGAAGCATTGCTCTGATTCTGGTGGGCATCGCATCCAACGCCAACAACCTGATCCAGGATATTCTGGCCGGCATATTCCTAATCGCCGACCAGGATTTCAAAGTAGGGGCCCATGTCAAAATCGGCAGCATTGACGGTACCGTCGTCAGCCTGGATATCAAGAAGACAAAAATTAAGGATGCCGATGGACAAGTCCATGTGGTATCCAACAGGTCATTTGACTCATCCACTTATACGGTCTGCCCGGGTGAAAGCAGTGACTATGATATTTAAATATCTGCACCGATCTGCTGCACCTGTAGGAGATTGGTGCTTCCAGGGACTCCGGTCTTGACCCCGGCAGTAATCGTCACTATATCTCCTTCTTTGATCAAGCCCCGCTCCTTGGCTGAATGGATGGCTATGTCAATCAGTTCCTCCAGTGTGTCCGGCCTTTTGGCCAAGATCGGGCAGACACCCCACGTCAGCATCAGTTGATTGACCACCGCCTCCGAGTGGCACACAGCGATTAACATGGCTTCCGGACGGTATTTGGCGATCGATCTGGCGGTAGCTCCCGACTGGGTCGAGCACAAGATCGCCGCCGCATTAAGATCATGCGCAGTCTGAACTGTAGCCAGGCTGATAGCATCGGCTATGTTTTGGCGCCGGTTGCGCCGCCTCGCTTCCAGCCTCGCCTGGTAATCCATGGACCGCTCTATCCTGAGAGCAATGCTGTTCATCAGCGATACAGCTTTGATCGGATACTTACCCACGGCTGTTTCACCCGACAGCATCACGGCATCGGTGCCGTCAAGAATCGCGTTGGCCACATCCGTGATCTCTGCCCTGGTGGCCCTGGGGTTGCGGATCATGGAATCCAGCATCTGGGTCGCGGTAATCACGGGTTTACCTTGATCATTGCATTTTTGGATGATCATCTTTTGGGCCAGCGGCACCTCCTCCGGAGGAATCTCCACTCCCATGTCTCCACGGGCTACCATGATGCCGTCAGCGGCCTCGATGATCGCATCGATGTTTCTGATCCCTTCTCCCGACTCTATCTTGGCAATTACCGGTATGTCGCCGCCAAAGCCGCGGATCAGCTCTTTGATTGCCACCACATGATCCGCTTGGCGCACGAATGAAGCGGCAATGAAATCCACTCCATATTCAACACCCAGCTTAATGTGCCTGATGTCCTCTTCCGTCAGGGGCGGCAGCTTGATATTCACTCCCGGCAGAGTGACTCCTTTGCGAGATCCCAGCATACCACCGACTATCACTTTACAGATCAGCTGTTTTTCGGTCTTGGACAGCACTACCAGCTCAATCAAACCGTCATCGATATAAACTGTGTCGCCAGGATTGAGGTCCTCGACCAAGTATGGGTAATTGACAAATACTTTTTCTGAAGTGCCGATGCACTCGTCCGTAGTCAAAATCAACTCTTGGCCGGCTTCAATCTCGAACTTGTCCGGTTCCAGTTCGCCAATTCTGATTTTCGGGCCTTTTATGTCTAAAAGAATACCGACATTCGCGCCTTGCTCTTCCGCACAGCGGCGGATTACCTTGATCCGCTCCAGGTGTTCCTCGCTTGAGCCGTGGGATAAGTTCAACCGCGCCACATTCATACCGGCTTTAATCAATTCTGCAATCATTCGTGGGCTCTCTGTCGCAGGCCCGATGGTACAAACAATTTTAGTTTTACGAACCATGCTTCCAACTCCTATAGCTCGACTTGCGTGTCCGACAGCTTCTTTGCCTGAAACTCCCCGATCCTGCGGAAACGCTCCAGGCGGCGCTTCACCAATTCATCAGCGGGAAGTTTTTTGATCTCCGAAAGGTGGCGGCGCAAAAAAGCCTTAATCTGCCTGCCTGTACCTTCATGGTCGCGGTGCGCGCCTCCAATCGGTTCGGTAATCACATCATCAATGATACCAAATTTTAAAAGATCTGTTGAGGTCAACTTCAATAATTCTGCCGCTTCAGATGCTCTGTTGGCATCCTTCCATAAAATAGTGGCGCACATCTCGGGCGAGATCACCGAATACCAGGCATGTTCCAGCATCAAGATCCGATCCCCCACTCCGATCGCCAGCGCACCACCACTGCCGCCTTCACCGGTAATAATGCAGACAATAGGCACCTTCAAAAAAGACATCGCTTCGATGCACTCGGCAATCACTAGGCCTTGTCCGCGCTGTTCAGCCTCGATTCCAGGATATGCCCCTACCACATCAATGAGGGTGATGATCGGCCTGTGAAACCGTTCTGCCTGCTGCATCAGGCGCAGAGCCTTCCGGTAACCTTCAGGATGAGGCAGGCCAAAATTGCGGCTGATATTCTCTTTTGTATCCCGGCCTTTTTGCGGCCCGATCACTGTTACCGGTTCACCATCCAATACGGCTATCCCTCCGACTATGGCCTGATCATCGCCGTATTTACGGTCTCCATGCAGTTCAACGAAATCATCAAAGATCAGCTTGATATACTCCAGTGTTGTCGGGCGGTCCGGATGACGGGCCATCCGTACACGCTGCCATGGAGTCAGCCGCTCGTAGATTTCTTTCCTGAGCTTGTCAGCCTTCCGCTCCAGATCATTAAGTTCGTCTTTGAAATCGATACCTTGCTCATAAACGAAGTTGCGCAGTTCTTTGATCTTCTCTTCCAACTCAACCAAGGGCTTTTCCCATTCGAATACTGTCGGCATCAGCCTCACCTCATAAATGAAAACTCAGCAGCTTGCCGATGGCAGCCTTCATCTCCGAACGAATGACAATACCGTCGATCATGCCGTGCTTCAGTGCATATTCAGCGGTTTGAAAATCTGGTGGGAGTTTCTGGCGTGTCGTTTCAGCCACAATGCGCGGCCCGGCAAACCCGATCAATGCTTTGGGTTCGGCGAGAATAATGTCACCAAGCGAGGCGAAGCTGGCGTAAATCCCTCCCATGGTGGGATGGGTCAGGACGGACAAGTAGAAGAGCCCTGCTTGTTTAAAACGGCCAACAGCTTGTGCAGTCTTCGCCATCTGCATCAAACTGAAGATTCCTTCCTGCATCCTCGCCCCTCCACCACCGCCGGAAACAATTACAACCGGAAGCTGTTTGGCAATCCCATGCTCAAACCCGCGGGTGATCTGCTCACCCACAACACTGCCCATACTCCCGCCGATAAAGCCAAAATCAATGATCCCCAAGATACAGCTGTAACCCTCAATCTTGGCTTCTCCGATCAGGATTGCGTCGTCCAGCCCCGTCGCGCTCTGGCATTGGGCGACTTTCTCCGGATACCCGGGAAAATCCAGAGGATTGCCGGACACCAAAGGCTCGAACGGCCTAAATGTGTTCGCATCCACCAGGAGCTCCAGGCGCTGTGCGGCAGACATGCGGAAATAATGCCCGCAGTGGTGACAGACATAAAGATTCTTAAGCAGTTCCTTATTATAAATCAATGAGCTGCAGTTGTCACAGCGAGTCCACTGTGGATCAGCAGATTTGCCGGCCTGGCTTTCGCTGGTTTCCCCATCCTGATTGGCCTTGCCCGGCCTCACTGTAGCGTACTTTGGTTTATTTCTGAATACGTGCAGCATGGTACCACCTTCTAGACCGATGAGTTCCCTATCGAGTTGGTAATAATCTCCAAAGCCTCCTCCGCTTCTGAATCCGGGACGAGTATCTCCACACTTCCAGATGCACCCAGATGAGGAGGTCCGACAGGACGCAGCATGACTACGAAACCTTCATTGTTCAACAGTTCTTTCAGCATGCCCGCTATCGCATGATTGGGAGCGATATAGACAACGGTCCACATTGGAATACCTCCTTGCCGCCAGTTGGCTATTATGAGCCGGATGTGGTAACGCCGACGCTGGTGAAAATCTTGGCCTTTCCGCGGATTTTGATAGCTGATGTGTGGGATGTGAACTGAGCGATTAAGACTTCACCTTGATCAAGTTTTTCGGTGTGGTGAAACTTGGTGTCCACTCCCCGTGTCAGGCCAAAAATGGTAACCCCATTCTCAAGCGCTTGGATCATTACATAACTTTGATCGTAATACTCCCCTACAGGTTTGTGTTCCATGTCTTCTGCCCCCCAAGCTCGATACTTGCCTTTTGTTAGTTCCATATTTTAAACCAAAACCCTGCTTTGCCAGGGATCAATCCAATGGACGTAATCTACAAGGCCCGCTGCAGCTTTAATGGCTGCAGGCTCCGGATCTATCCAAAACCGCGGGTCGATCAGCTGAAACACACCCTTGCCCAAGCTGAAGATTACCGGTGTGTCCCCGTGGTGTTCCACCAGCACATCTTTCAGTTTCATGATCCATTCGGGCTTTGGAACCAGCATCAACAGTGGTTTAAGGGGAAGGACCCACTCAACCTCAATCACATCGCCAGAAGTCTTTCCGAACAGGGCGGCCAATTCCCCTTCTCTGACGAGCTCACGCCATATGCTGCTGGTAGTTGGCAATCTAAACCGGCAGCGTCGGTTGGCGCTGAAAATGATACCGGAACAGCTCCTTTCACCCTTCCGCACATGCCTGATATGCCCCGCCACATATTGGCCAAGGCTCTGCTCAAGTCCGGCCAGGAAGCTTTCCCAGCGCTGCACAGGATGTCCCGACAAATATATACCTACTATTTCCTTTTCCTTCTCCAGCAATGCAAGCTCAGTCTGTTCCCCAGCCAAACCAGCCAAAATACGCGTACGGTCACCGAAACAGTCAAGCGCTCCGGCGTAAGCCAAGGACAGTTTTGTGTGTTGATGAAGCTCAACGCGGGAAAACAGATCCCACAGACTGGTAAACGGCCGTTTTCTGCGTTCCAGCACCAATGCTTGAGCCTGCACCGTGCCGATATGCTTCAAAGCGCCGAATCCAATCCGGAGCCCATCCCCTTCCATGCTTGCCTCGACCTCTGAAAAGCGGATATCCGGCGGCAGCACTCTGATTCCCCTCAGCTGGCATTCCTGATAAATATCACCAACCTTCTCCAGATCACTGGTATGCTTCAAAAGGCCAATGTAAAACTGAATTGGGTAATTAGCTTTCAAATACGCCATCCGCCATGTAATCACGGCATAGGCTGTACTGTGGGCTTTGTTAAAGGCATAGTCGGCAAAACGATCGATCTGTAAAAACAACTCACGGCTCGCTCGGAAACTGAGCCCCGCCGTTTGGCACCCAGTAATAAACTGCAAACGCAGCTGCTCCATGGCGAGGTGGTCCTTTTTGCTGATGGCAGTGCGCAGCAGATCTGCTTCTTCCAGGCTCAGGCCGGCTATTTCATGGGCAACCTGCATCACTTGCTCCTGGTATACCAGCAAACCGTAGGTCTCACCCAGTATGGTTTTCAGCTTTGGATGGGGGAAGTCGACAGACTCCAACCCTTCTTTGCGCCGAATATACGAGGGCACTTGCTTCAGCGGGCCCGGCCTGATCAATGCCAACGCCGCCGCCAAGTCTGCAAACGAATTGGGTTTGAGCTGCGGCAGATACTCTTGGAACAACTGGCTTTCCACCTGAAACACCCCAAGGGTCAATCCCTGCTGCAGTAAGCTGAAGGTAGGCTGATCGGCCAGGGGGATATCTTCCAGCTTGAAACCAGGATTGGTTTCCTGAACCAGAAGTTCGATATCTTTGAGGATCGTCAAAGTGCGCAGACCTAAAAAGTCAATTTTCAGCACTCCGAGAAACGCCAGATCATCCATTGCCAGTTGAGTAACCCAAGTCCCGTCGACCGCTTCCACTCCACTGTAGCACGTAACCGGTTCTGGTGTAATAATCACACCTGCTGCATGGGTTGAAAAGTACTGCTTTAGGCCGATCAGCCGCTGTACCAACTCGGGTTTGCCATCCCCGCAGAGCTTGCTGATCTCCTGGCTCGCACTTTTCTGGCCATACGTGCCGTAAGTACCGATCTTGGCGACATGATCTCTGCCAAAACGCTTAATGATATACCCAATCACTTCTTCGCGCCTGAGATAGCATATATCCAGATCAATATCGGGCAAATTCCGCCGCTGTCTGTTCAGGAACCTTTCGAAAAGTAGATTGTGGGCTATTGGATCAACTTCAGTAATGCCGAGGCAGTACGCCACTAGGCTGCCTGCAGCACTCCCCCTACCGGGCCCGACAGGGATCTGAGCCATCTTGGCAAAACGGACAATGTCCCACACGATCAGGAAGTAATCGCTGAATCCCATTTCCTCGATGACCTCAAGCTCATACTCCAGCCGTGTGATGATCCTGGCGTCGAGCTCCCCGTAGCGCTGTCTTGCGCCTGCGAAAGCAAGCTCTCTAAGATCATATGCCTCCGGCAGCTTGGGAAGCACGGTTTCCGGTTGCAGCTCGACACTGCACCTGGCAGCAATCACTTCTGCATTGCTGAATGCCTGCGGCCACTGGCTGCACAGCTTGCGGGCTTGATCAGGCGCCAGCAAGGGCAAATCGCTCCCTGCCGGGCTCCCTTCCTGCCACAGTATCTGAAGCAGCTGTCTATCCTGTGTTTCCAGACAGTATAGATTCTGCGCCGCAGCCAGGACTTGAACAGGCAAAGTCTGGGCAAGCCGATGGGCTGCATCAAGCCTGTCCGGCCGATCAATCGTCAATTCCACATACAAGCATCCCGGCGCAAAAATCTGCGCCAGATGCGCATAAGCCTCCACTGCCTGTGAAGGCTCCGCGGGAATGATCATGCCGATCAGCCCCTCGCAGTTTTGACTCAATACTCCCAAGTTGACCGGCTTTGCCGCTGAAGCGAGCTTAAGCAGATGCTTGTAACCAACCCGGTTTTCCGCCAGTAAAACTATGCCGGCGCAGCCGGGGGCACCTTCCAAATCCAACTCCAGCCCTAAAATAGGCTTGATACCGTACTGCCGGCATGTCCGGTAAAACTCCACCAGGCCGCCCATGGTGTTGTGATCAGTCAATGCCAAAGCCGTATAACCCAAGCTCTGTGCTTTTCTTACCAGTGCCTCGATTCTGACGCACGACCTGGACAATGAGTATTCACTGTGCACATGCAGCGGCGCAAACATCAAAATCCCCTCTCATTTTCCCCAAACCGGTTGATGATCTCTTTCTGCGAGTTTTCACGGAAATCCTGTCTTGCTCGCAGCCGGCCAGTGTCAACCGGGCACTGCTGCTTACCCACACATTAAAAAAAGGGGGCAGCCCCCTTTTTCTCAAGCTTTAGATCTGATCTCGGCAAAGGCGTCCATTGCTTCATGGGTTTCGACGCGCTGAATATTCGCACCCAGGCCTTGAAGCTTTTCTTCGAACCGCTCATAGCCGCGGTCAATATCATCCACACCGTATAACTCAGTAGTACCGGATGCTTTCAACGCCGCAATCACCAGCGCTGCTCCAGCCCTCAAATCTGTAACCTCCACGGGAGCGCCGGTAAGCTGAGGTACTCCCCGGACGATTGCTGTTTCGCGCTCAACCTTGATGTCGGCACCCATCCTTCGCAGCTCGTCCACATAACGGAACCGATCGAAGATGTTTTCCCGGATGACACTGGTGCCCTTGGCAACGCTCATACATGCTACCAAAGGCTGCTGCAGATCAGTCGGGAATCCAGGGTACGGGGCGGTTTCCACATCAATTGCCTGCAGTCTGTCCGGAGCAACAACCCGGATTTCCGTAGCCCCTTTCTCCACAATCACTCCCGCTTCCTCGATCTTGGATATGGGCGAGCGGATATGTTCGATGACGACATCTTTGATCACCACATCGCCGCCGGTAATCGCTGCGGCGAACATAAACGTGCCTGCCTCTATGCGGTCCGGGATTATGGAGTATTCGATACCGTGAAGTTTCTCCACCCCGTCAATACGGATCACGTCAGTACCCGCACCGCGGATTTGGGCTCCCATGCCGTTGAGAAAGATCGCCAGGTCAACGACTTCCGGTTCCTTGGCACAGTTCTCCAGAATCGTTGTCCCCTCAGCCAAGCTGGCGGCCATCATCAAGTTCATGGTCGTTCCAACACTGGATCGGTTGATATAGTAATTGGTCCCCACCAATTTCGGGCATCTGGCTTTCATGAAGCCGTGTTCGATCGTGATATCCGCGCCCATCTGTGAAAACCCGCGGATATGGAAATCAACCGGCCTCGAACCGATGGCGCACCCTCCAGGGAGGGGGACTTCCGCCCTGCCAAGCCGTGCCAAAAGCAGCCCCGCAGTATAAAACGACGCCCGCATCCTCCGCACCAGATCGTAAGGTGCTTGGTATTCCCTTAACGTCGCACCTACCACATGCAGCCTGTCCTGCTCATCGAACCAGACATCGACCCCCAGGCTGCGCAAGATAAGGCAGATCGTGCCCACATCGGTGTTTTTCGGTATATTGTCAAGAATGCATTCACCTTCCACTGCCAGCGCAGCTGCCACGATGATCGGTAAAGCACTGTTCTTGGCACCGCTGACTTTTACCTCTCCATGCAATCTGCTGCCACCCTGAATCACGAGCTTCGTCATTATTTCCCCTCGCCCTCATTTCAGTTTTCTCAGGTATGAACCTACGATCTCTTCCAACAAATCATTGCGTCCTATTTGCTGGATCCTTACCCGTGCATTTTTATGAGAGGTAATGTATGAAGGGTCGCCTGTAAGGAGATACCCCACAATTTGATCTATCGGCCGGTAACCTTTTTCTTCCAAAGCTGCACAAATCTCCCTCAGCTCGGCAGCTATATCAATATTCTCGGCCTCTACTGATGCAAACATGCGCGTCTTGTCGGAGAGTTCCACGGTCTGTCCTCCTTTTCCCGTTCGTATGTCTACTGTTGGCGGATTCCGTCACTTTTATGCCAAACTACTCTGTTTTACTTCACCTTGGGTACAATATTATCCTGCTGCATAAGGAACATTATTGCGGTTAGGGAACCACTGCCACGGCAGGATAACCTATGAGCCGGCAAGAAATATTAGTCGACGGACATTCTAGATAAGTCAGGTGAAGCATCTTGGTCAGCAAATACAGCCGAACAGTATTACCGCTGATATTATTCGCACTGTTGGTATCCCAAAGTGTCCTTGCAGCGCAAACCCCGACAGTGGCGCTGGTACTGGGCGGGGGTGCAGCCCGCGGCTTCAGCCACATCGGTTTAATCAAGGCTTTCGAGGATAATGGAATTCCCATCGACATGCTGGTTGGAACCAGCATGGGCAGTATTGTGGCCAGCTTATATGCCGCCGGCTACTCCGTGGACAACCTGAAAACGATCATAGCCACCCTCGATTTGGCGGACCTGATGGACATCCAGTTCCCGCCCCGCGGAGGGCTGGTCAGTACCGAACGGCTGAAACGTTATCTCGAAGTGCTGCTGCAGTACAAGACCTTTGACCAGCTGGAAATTCCATTCTACTCAGTGATTACCGAACTGCAGACCGGCCGGGAAGTGGCCATGCATCAAGGCAGCGTGGCTGTCGCAGTCCAAGCAAGCATGTCCATACCGGCCCTTTTTCCGCCTGTGCAGATAGATGGTACCTATTTTGTCGACGGTGGCATGAAAAACGCCGTTCCGGCCAATGTCGCCCATGACAACGGCGCCGACGTGATCATAGGTGTTGATGTAAAAAAAGAGCTGAAGGAGATCAACTTCGACAGCATTCTCAACGACATTCAGCTTACTATGTGGTTCATGATCGGTGGATATGTGGAACTGAACACCCAAGCAGCAGACGTGATCATTGTCCCTGATGTGAAATACGATTCATACATGGATTACCAGAAAGCAGAGTTTTTTATTAAACAGGGGTACCTGGCAGGCTCGCGCTACATGGATCAGATCAAAGCTGCTGTGTTGGAGATAGATCCGGAATATGAATTCGTACCCTACAGCCAGCGGGGCTTTAGCGATGCCGAATTGGAAGAGATCATCAAGCTGGCAGGGCGCACTTCATTGGAGGCCGCCCGGCCTTTCGGGATCGCACCTGAACTGGTATTTTCTGATGACAACGCGGCCAAGCTCGGCCTCCGCATCCAGAATGGGGGCTTGGGATGGTTCAGAGTTGGTTACCGATACGGGTTCTCTCAGGAACTAGGCGGCCATGAGGTGTTTATCGGCTGGCATAAGCCGCATTCTGTTGAAACGGAGCTTTTCGTAAGACAACCTGGGGAACATCCGAACATTGGCCTCAAGGCATCGGTTCCTGTTGGTGATCTGCGCATCAATGGAACATATCAGATCAACGGACCGTATCTTTGGCGGTTGGGCTTGTCCCACAATGCAGTCCTCATTGGTACGAATTTCCGTCTCGGGTCAAGTGCTGCTGTCACCAAAGCCGGGGTTGAACCCGGCGAACCCCTGCAGCTCACAATCAGCAGCAGCCTCAAGATTTACCTCAAGGATGACTATGATTCGCTGTTCGAAGTTACGCTGGCCCGGCCGTACCTTTACGGCGGAATCAGTGTGGCGACACCGTCAGACAAGTTGCAGGCAGATACAGCCTATCAGATAGGGATTGGGGCTGAACTGAAGCTGTTCGGCTTGTACCCTGTCGACGTCCACATCGGCACTGAACTGCGCCGCGGCACAAGCCCAGCATTGCGCATCGGCTTTGCTAAGGGGGACTGACAATATGCGGCTTAGGGTTTACACCTGCATCATGGTGCTTTTGGTATTGCTGGCTGTCTGGGCCACCGGTGCCGCTGCCGGGAACATGGTAATCTGGTACCTGCCCCATCCTGACGATGAAACTTTGGGAATGGCAGACAGCATCTACCAGTCTGTTTTGGCCGGCAATGACAATCTGTTCATCTATTTTTCGAAAGGCACTGGATCAATGGCCCGCTTTTCCCTCACAGGCCCCGATGGGCAAAAACACACCCTGACCACTGAGGAATTCGGCCAAGCCAGGGCTGCTGAAGCCCTGGCTGCTTTGGCTGTCCTGGGGATCCGCCCGGATCAAGTTATCTTTTTAGACTATCAGGACGGCAATATCCCGCAAAAGGATGCTGAAGCGATCATGCGGACAATGGCTAAGCTGTATCCGGGCAGCATTCACTGCACGGTACATATCCTGGATCTGCATCCGGATCATCAGACTCTCGCTAAAGCTCTGGCCACTGTCGCCCGTGAAGACGGGATCGAAATCAGCGCGCAGTTCTTCCATGTCTATGTCTACCGCAGTCAGCTGCCCATGGACCAACTGAATAAAAAGCCTGTCCTTTATCCCGAAATCAAGGAAAAGGCTATCGATGAATTTGGCCGCTGGGAACCGGAACAGAACCGCTATGCGATCGGAATGGCTTCCACGCCCGATCTGTTCCACGCTGCCCGCAGCAGTCTGTATGAGTATGTGGATCCTGACATTGGGGCAATAATGGACAGTAAACCGATCGCTTCATATTTGGCATTGTCCACCGCGGATGCCGGTTATCACCTTTCCATCGGCCAGAATCTCTCACTGATCTGCGCCTTGGAGCTGAAGAACTCGGATCTGCAGATGGGCATTGCTTACCGGCTCAAAACCAATCTGCCGCTGGTCAAGCTGGCGGTGGGCGCCGGCTATCATTTCGGCTGCAAAAGGCCGTATGGAACGGTTTCCGCTGAGATAACCGACTATCTGATTGTCACGGTCAAGCACGTTTACAAAACCGGTACCAGGATTACCGCAGGTATCAAGGTTCAGCTGTTTTAACGATATTCCAGGAGGGAATGACTGGGTGTCTCTTGAATAAGTCTACTAACAACCGGGAAAGGAGTTGGCTGTCTTGGAGCAAAAGCGTTTGTACCTGTCTAAAACCAAGGTGATTGGCGGAGTATGCGGCGGTATAGCCGAGTTTTTCGGTTTTGATCCGACAATCGTCCGTTTGGTGTGGGCTCTGTTCACATTGATGGTTCCAGCAGGGCTTTTCTTGTATCTTGTCGCTATGTTCATCATTCCGGATAGACCACGAACGGGCAGCGCTCCTGATCACTCCTGGCACCAGCCAGCCGTGCCCGAACGGGCCGATTCCCGCAACCGCATCCTGGGGCTGGTGCTTTTGGCCATCGGTGCTGTCCTGCTGCTTAACAAGCTTGTACCTAACATCTCTTGGCCGATTGTCTTGGCGGTAGTGTGCATCGGCTTGGGCCTGTTTCTGATTCTCAAGCCCAATTGATATCACGGCCTTAATCGACTGCATACACTAAGGGTAGTTAAGGCACGGAGGTTTGTCATGCGCGTCCTGATAACTACCGAGTTTTTTTTAAGCGGCCAATCAACCCATGTGCTTGACTTGGCCATTCAGCTCAAAAGGCTGGGCCATCAGGCCGAGATCGTGTTTACCAGCATCCACACACCTTTGTTCCAGTCCCACTACGGGCCAATGCTGCGCAAGGCGGGCATTGTTTACCACATTACCAATCAACGGTCCAAGATCAACAACGTCATCAGGCAGCTCAAGCCAGACATCATTCACTGCCACAGCTCCACCGTTTTCTCCCTAACCAAGAACATAGCGCAAGCCCACCGGATTCCCTATGTTGTAACCTGCCACGGCCTTGGTTTCTCCCACCCCAAGTACCAACAGGCACTTGAACATGCCCAAAGGATCATTGCAGTTGGGCCTAATTCTGCTGAAGAAATTATAAAGAACTATAGGGACAAAATTGTGATTATCCCGAACGGTGTGGACACTGACCGTTTTGTGCCAGCCAAAAAAGAAAAAAGGCTCAACGTCTACTACGTTGCCCGCCTTGATTGGTCCAAACTGTATGCGCTGAAGAAGCTGGCGGCCGCTGTCGACCAGATCCCCAACCTTCGTCTAATCATTACAGCCAACTGGCAGCCTCCAATCGAATCAGCGGAGTATATCCCCTGGCAGCCCGACATCGAATCACTGTTTGCCAAGGCAAACATTGTGGCTGGATGCGGCCGAACCGCCCGCGAAGCCATGGCGGCCGGGTGCGCCGTGCTGCTGCTTAATACCAAATACGACGGAGTGGTTGATGCTGAAGCCGTTCGCCAACCCGGTTTCAGTTTTGCAGGCACCCAGGGAAGATACCCCTTTCGCCAGCTGGTTCAGGACTTGGCCTTGCTGGCGAAAAACCGGAAACGGCTGCGGCAGCTGCAGCGGTTCAGCAGGGATTATGCTGTCGAGCATCTCAACAGCAGGACTATGGCAGAAAAAACCCTCGCCGTTTACCAAGAGGCCGTGAGTCAGTATCAAGCTAAACAACTGCGCGCTCCCCACCGGCTCGCACTGCAAGGATGGCATCCAGCCTTCAACAGCTTCCGGTCACCTCAAAGAAAGCCTCGCTTCTAGAATTACCAATACCGGTCCTCTCGGCGAAGCCGCAGCAACCGCTTAACCATTATCTTAAGTGGTTCGCCGCTCATCCGCGCCGCTATACTGAACAGCCCAAAGCTGACCAGAATCAGCCCCAGGGATAAGCCAATATACTCGGGGGTCAGCTGAAAGGTGCTGTTGTATTTTAAGGCAAACGGTGCGCTCGCCAAACGCAGAATGCCCAAGAGCAGGAACTGCATGGCGGTAACTAGACTGAAGCGTGTTACGATTAACCCTTTATCCTTGTAAAACGCATTGAGCAGGTAGATCATCAGTAAAAAGGCAAATCCGCCGACTATCGCCACCCAATTGTCGATCCGGCCGGAAACCTGCTTGAAAAAATCGGAGTCAACATTATCTGTGTAGTAAAACTGACGGACAGCTGCCAGAATCCGGTAGTTAAGCACGCAGCTGACAATCCATAACAGCCAAAAACGTAACCACTGCCAAAAGTGTTTTAAGATGGCAAACACCCTCCCGCCACTAGTCTATTCCCCGCACCCGTTAATCCATGCCTGTTAGTTTATTTCTTCCTTTCAGCAGCGAGTCCTGCAGGCGGTACCTTGACAAAATTTGATTTTGCAGCAATACTAGGCACATGAAGCTGATCATGTTTGACACCAATGTTTTCGACAAGCTCATAGGCGATCTGTTCTTCCCGGATGTCTGGCAGGCGGCAGCATCCCGCCAGTTGGCCCTCGTCACCTGCGAAATCCAGGAACAAGAGATAGCCGGAATCAAAGACCACCGCAAGCGCCGGCTGATCCAAAGCATTCCCAGGCAGGTTATCCCATCGGCCGAGGCTGCTGGGGACGGTCTGCGGCTGCCTCCTGATTTGCTCATTGCTCACACTGCAGCTGCCAACTGCGATCTGTTTGTCACCGAAGACAGGCGGCTGCTTGGATGGTACCAACAGCATTATCCTGACAAGTGCTGTGTCGATTACCAAGGGTTTATCGCCTGGTTCGTAAACAACGTTCTTGAATGAAAAAACCACCCGCACCCGGGTGGTTGATTTTTCTGTTCAATTGGCACTCCCAAGGGGATTCGAACCCCTGTCTCCGCCGTGAGAGGGCGGTGTCCTAGACCCCTAGACGATGGGAGCGGGCCACAAGTGATATTATATCATCTCTCTCCAGCCTTGTAAACCCCCGTCAGGCGATTTGACGGTGTCAACTTTTTGTAGGATAAGCCAATCATTGATCTTCCTTTTGGTGTAGATCCTAGAAAGGTAAATGACCGTTTTGAAGACCTCTCAAACATTCAAATGCTGGAACCACTTTGCCA
>Ga0134099_1000714_pt1 | contig 36162 bp, 34 predicted proteins | sample 10_taG_2_FD_105482 | JGI IMG/M metagenome (GOLD analysis project Ga0134099, IMG submission 105482) | Switchgrass degrading microbial communities from high solid loading bioreactors in New Hampshire, USA - 10_41_5_180_A2 metaG | ecosystem: Engineered > Bioreactor > Semi-continuous > Anaerobic >...
ATCGGTGCAAGGGTAACGTCCGGTTGCTACGATTCAAGCAAAGGTGCACGATCTATAATTATATAAAGGTGGTTAAAAACCATCTTTTTTGGTATTTGCGGCGATTGATTTCGAGAAACAGGTGAAAGTAATGGCATATTTAGCGCTTTATCGAGAGTGGCGGCCAAAGTATTTCAAAGACATAGTCGGACAGGAGCATGTCACGGAAACTTTAATCAATGCCATAAAGCAAGGCAGAGTAGCCCATGCTTATTTATTCAGCGGGCCGAGAGGCACAGGGAAAACTACAACAGCCAAAATTTTGGGCAAGGCTCTTAACTGTTCAAACAGAGACGGGGCTGAACCTTGCAATCAATGCCCATCCTGTCGGGAAATTGACCAGGGAGTGGCCTTGGATGTGCTCGAAATCGACGCTGCGTCCAACAGAGGTATAGAAGACATACGTAATCTTCGCGAAAACATTAAGCTTGCACCGTCAGGCGGCAAGTATAAGGTCTATATTATCGATGAAGTACATATGCTTTCCAATGAGGCTTTTAACGCGCTGCTGAAAACTCTGGAGGAACCCCCTGCCAATGTGGTGTTTGTACTCGCCACGACAGAGGCTCATAAGGTTCCGCTTACTATTCTGTCCCGGGTTCAAAGATTTGAGTTTCATCGAATATCGGTGGACAACATAATTGCCCGACTGAAAGAAGTCTGCACCGATTTAAACAGAGAAGTAGACCCGAAAGCCTTGCAGATAATAGCTGTCAAGGCCGAAGGGGGCTTGAGGGACGCTCTGAGCATTCTCGATCAGTGCCTGCTTAGGGAAGGGCCTATCGATGTTGAGCATGTTTATCAAATAATAGGTATGGTCGGAGAAGAGTTCAGTGCGGACCTTATTGATGCGTTTTTACAGGTAGATTATGGCAAGGCAATTGCCAAGCTCGGAGAAGGAGTCGCTTTGGGGCGCGACCCGAGGCAGATAATCAAAGAGTTGCTGGATTATTTGCGCCAACTTCTTTTATATTTGGCGGCAGGGCAAGAGCCTTTAGTTTCAGCAAGTACTAAAGAAAGGCTGATCGCCCAGGCTCAGAAGGCGGGTTTGGGTAAAGTCCTGGCTTGGATCAATGCCCTGTTGAAAGGCGAAGGGGAGCTGAGGTTTGCCTCAAATGCGCGTTTGGCGGCCGAACTGGTCTTGGTTCAGGCTTTGTATGAGCAAAACACCGTCGGTCAGACTGAGCCGGTATCCCAAGGGGTAATTCAAGCCCCAACATCACCGAAATTCCGAACTTTCTTCGAATCCAAAACTTCAGCTCAAACCGCCAAAGTAGCGGCTCAAAGCAAAGAACCGGTTCAAACCAAAGCGGATGCCGGCAAACAGCCCGAAAGCGGATCCTTTTTGGACCGTCCAGGGGAAGCAAAACAAAAGGAAATCATGGACGTTATTACAGCCAAATGGCCTGAAATACTGGCCAAAGTCAAGAAAGAAAAAAAATCCACCCATGCCTTTTTATTGGAAGGCAGACCGGCCGGAGTCCGAGACCATACTTTGTATCTGGTATTTGGCGATAAGTTTTCTTTTCACAGGGATAAATTTACCCAACCAGAAAATAAAAATGTTTTGGAAAAGGTTTTGGAGCAGGTAACAGGGGTAAACCTAACCTTATGCAGTTTGCTGGAGAAAGAATACAATTCTTTGAAGCAGCAAGATAGCTCCTCCGGCGAGTCGGGCGCCCAGAACGAAGAGCAACAGGAGACGCCGGGTCAAGCGGATGAGGATTTCTGCGTGCAAAAAGCGCTGGAATTCTTCGGACCTGAACTTGTGCAGGTTAAGAATGATTAGTAAAATAGTAATGTTCTTATAAATTTAAAAGGAGTGTTTTTAATGGGTTTTAAACCAGGTGGCGGCTTTGGCAATATGAATCAAATAATGAAACAAGCTCAGAAAATGCAGGAAAATATGCTGAAAGCTAAAGAAGAAGTAGAAAAAAAGAGCGTCCAGGCTTCAGCCGGCGGCGGCATGGTTGAAGTGGTTGTAAACGGAAAGATGGAAGTTCTGGAAATAAAAATCAAACCTGAGGCGGTTGATCCTGAAGACGTGGAAATGCTGGAAGATATGGTTAAAGCTGCGGTAAATGAAGGAATCCGCAAAGCTCAGGCCATGATTGAGCAGGAAATGGCCAAAGCGACCGGCGGCTTTAATATTCCCGGACTTTTCTAGGTTTCTTCTCAAGGTTATTGAATAATTACTGGTTAACGAATAACTGTTGGGTTAACGAATAACTACATAGGGGTTTGGCAATGGATTTTATATACTATCCTCAGCCTTTATCCGATTTAATAATGGCTTTTTCCCGCTTGCCCGGCATAGGGCCTAAAACCGCAGGGAGGCTGGCTTTTTATTTACTGGAGCATTCCGAAGACGCGGAAAATTTAGCGGAAGCTATCAAGACGGCGTTGGCCAATATTAAACAGTGCTCCGCCTGTGGGAATTATACGGAATCTGATCCTTGTAAAATATGTTCCGATGAACGTCGGGATAAGTCCACTATCTGTGTGGTGGAACAGCCGAGGGATGTTGTTTCTCTGGAAAAAACAGGAGAGTACAAAGGCCTGTACCATGTTTTGCACGGGGTTCTTTCGCCGATGGAAGGTATCGGACCTGACCAGCTTAATCTTTCCGGTCTTTTTCAAAGACTTGATGGTGTAAAAGAAGTGATTATGGCCATAAACCCTTCGGTAGAAGGCGAAGCAACTGCCCTTTATATAGCCAAGCTTTTAAAACCGTCTGGTATTAAAGTGACCAGGATTGCCCACGGTTTGCCGGTAGGCGGAGATTTGGAATACGCCGATGAAGTGACCATAGCCAGAGCATTGGAAGGACGAAGACAGCTTTAGATTCTAAATATAGTTGTCAAGAAGCATGGTTTATTAGGATTAGCAATAGCCCGATAGACCATGTTTTTTTATAGGGATTTATCCGTCTTTTAAGGCGAGAATGTAGAAAATCATATCATTCAGAGTTCTGGAATTTCCATTATTTGCATAGAATTACAGTAGCATAATAATGGGGGAATTTCCATGACTCTGATTTTTTTAGGGTTATTTATCATTCTTTTGGTTTTAGTTGTAATAGCCTCTTTAAGGAAGCCAAACTGGCTACTTAAACTGTTCATTCATGTCCTTGGCGGGGTAGTCGGGCTGTGGCTGGTGGATCTGCTTTTAAGTGTTTTTGCCTTAGAAATACCGATTAATGCCTTTACCATAACGTTGGTTGCTCTTCTCGGCTTTCCCGGAGTAGTAGTTCTTACCGTTTTGCAACTTATGGGGATTTAGCAGAGTTATAAAAAAACTGAAAAATTTACAATTTATCGGCTTATCAGTAAGGCTTGACGAATAGAAGAAGTAAAGGGTATACTAAAGCTAGCGGGGAACTATACATAGCATATAGTTCCCCCGGTTTGTTATGTCGAAGTTGCATGAATATTTTAAAAAATAAGTACAAACGAAATACTTTTTAAACTCATCCTTTTACTGTCTACATAGAATTGTAGGGTTATTATTGTCATTTATGTTATTTTTTTAGCAAAATATTCTAACTGTTTGTCCTTATAGTCCCGGAACATAAATCTGTTTCGGTTCTCCGTTGGGCTATTACATCATAAAAGGAGGTGTAACGGACTTAATTCTTTATAGAATTTAGGTCGGGAGAACTTGACGGACTATACAAGGATAAAGAAAGGAAACAGCAATACTAAGATTCATAATTATATTGACCGTGCCAGGCATAATTTATTTTTAATTATTTTTATAACCAAGTTTATTTAATTTTTAATTAATAGGGAGGAACAACTAATGGCAAAAATGAAAACCATGTCCGGAAATGAAGCAGCAGCTCATGCGTCTTACGCATTTTCGGAAGTTGCTACTATCTTTCCGATCACACCTTCGTCTGACATGGCGGAATTAGTCGATGAGTGGTCCGCTCACGGCAAGAAAAATATTTTCGGCCAGCCAATGAAAGTAGTCGAAATGCAATCAGAAGCCGGAGCTGCCGGTGCTGTGCATGGTTCATTACAAGCAGGGGCTTTGACCACCACTTATACCGCATCTCAAGGTTTGCTATTAATGATCCCGAACATGTACAAGATTTCCGGAGAATTATTGCCCGGAGTTTTTCACGTCAGTGCCCGTGCTATTGCCGCTCATGCTCTTTCTATTTTTGGTGACCATCAAGACGTTATGTCGGTCCGGATGACCGGTTTTGCTATGCTGAGTTCCGGAAGCGTCCAAGAAGCTTTGGACCTTGGTTATCTTGCGCACCTCTGCGCTATAAAAGCCAGAGTTCCGTTCTTACATTTCTTCGACGGTTTCAGAACTTCTCATGAAATACAAAAAATCAGTGTTCCGGACTATGAGGAAGTTGCCACCTTACTTGATTGGGAAGCTTTGGAAAGATTCCGCAAGAATGCCCTTAATCCTGAGCGTCCGGTCTTAAGAGGTTCCGCTCAAAACCCGGATATTTACTTCCAAGGCCGCGAGGCTGCTAACCGTTTCTATCAAGCAGTTCCGGGTATTGTTGAAGAATATATGGAAAAATATAAAGAGCTTACAGGTCGGGAATACAAGCTGTTCCAATACTACGGTGCGCCTGATGCCGAAAGAGTCATTGTAGTAATGGGTTCAGTAGGAGATACAATCAGCGAAGTTTGCGACTACCTCAATGCCAGAGGCGAAAAAGTCGGTGTAATCAGAGTTCGCCTGTTCCGTCCGTTCTCTACTGAACACTTCCTTAAAGCTCTTCCGAAGACAGTTAAGAAGATTGCTGTTCTCGAGCGCACCAAAGAACCCGGTTCTAAGGGAGAGCCCCTTTACCTGGATGTTGTGGATGTATTTTATAATCAGCCTGAAAAACCTGTTATTGTTGGCGGACGTTACGGTCTTGGCTCCAAAGACACCACACCTTCTCAGATTTTGGCCGTATTCGAAAATCTCAAAGCCGATGAACCGAAGAACCACTTTACCATTGGTATCGTAGATGATGTAACTTTTACGTCACTGGAAGAAAAAGAATTCATCGATACCACTCCTGAAGGCACAATCAGCTGTCAATTCTGGGGCCTTGGCGCAGACGGTACGGTCGGAGCCAATAAGCAAGCCATTAAGATTATCGGTGACCACACTGACAAATATGTCCAAGCTTACTTTGCTTATGACAGCAAGAAATCCGGTGGTACTACCGTATCCCACTTGAGGTTTGGGGACAAGCCCATTAAATCGCCTTACCTCGTAAACACCGCAGACTATGTTGCCTGCCACAATCAGGCTTATGTCGATAAATACAAACTTTTGAAAGCTTTAAAACCGGGCGGCACTTTCGTTCTGAATTGTCAGTGGTCCGTTGAAGAACTGGACGAAAAACTGCCTGATAGCTTGAAGAGAGCTATTTACGACAAAAAAGCCCAGTTCTATATCATCGATGCCTATAAGATTGCCCACGAGATCGGTCTGGGTGCCAGAATCAACATGATCATGCAGTCCGCATTCTTCAAACTGGCCAATGTTATTCCGATCGATGACGCGATTCGTTATCTGAAAGATTCAGTTGAAAAAACCTACGGCAAAAAAGGCCAGGATATAATAGAGATGAACTTCAAAGCTATTGAGGCCGGCTGCAATGCTCTGGTGAAAGTCGATGTACCGGAATCCTGGGGCAAATGCGACCCGGATAAAGGTATTTTCCTCGGAACTGACCAGGATCCGCCGTTCATTAAAAATATTCTTCGTGTTATGGCTGCCCAAGAAGGGGATACTTTGCCGGTCAGCGCCTTTAAGGGTATCGAAGACGGTACTTTCCCTGCCGGTACTTCAGCTTACGAAAAACGCGGCATAGCAGTGGAAATTCCTTCCTGGATCAAAGAAAACTGCACGCAGTGCAACCAATGCGCTTATGTCTGTCCGCACAGCTGTATCCGTCCGTTCTTGCTTGATGAAGAAGAAGTTAAGAACGCTCCGGAAGGATTTGAGTTCGTTAAAGCCGTCGGTAAGGATCTGGCAGGTCTTAGCTATCGCATCCAAGTCAGTCCGCTCGACTGCACAGGCTGCGGTAACTGCGTAGAGATTTGCCCATCCAAACAGAAAGCTTTGGTCATGAAAGACGCTGCAGAAGTAACTCCTGTCCAAGCGCCTCTTTGGGAGTATGCTTTAAACCTTTCCGATAAGAGCGACAGGATTAATAATAAATTCACAGTTAAAAACAGCCAGTTCTTACAACCGCTGTTTGAATTCAGCGGCGCTTGCCCGGGCTGCGGCGAAACTCCTTATGTCAAACTGCTGACCCAGCTCTTTGGTGACAGAATGATGATCGCCAACGCTACCGGTTGTAGCTCCATCTGGGGCGGAAGTGCTCCGTCTGTTCCGTACACCGTGAACAAGAAGGGTCAAGGACCAACCTGGGCCAACTCCTTGTTTGAAGACAATGCTGAATACGGCTACGGTATGTTCCTTGGCGTTCGTCAGCAACGCTTGAAATTGGCCGATGAAATGAGAGAAGCTATGAAGCTCGATATTCCGGTCGAGTTAAAAGAGGCTTTCCAAGAATGGCTTGACAATATGGACGAAGGCGAAGCTTCCAAGGTAGCATCCCAGAAAGTTCTGAAAGCCTTCGAGAAAGTTGATCCGAATTCCAACGAATTGCTGGCTAAAATCTGGAACAAGAGAGAACATCTGGTTAAGAAATCCCAGTGGATTATCGGTGGAGACGGCTGGGCTTACGACATTGGTTACGGCGGTCTGGACCATGTGCTGGCTTCCGGTGACGATGTAAATGTTTTGGTTCTCGATACCGAAGTATATTCCAATACAGGCGGTCAATCCTCGAAAGCTACTCCGCGTGCCGCTGTAGCTAAATTCCAGGCTGCCGGTAAGAGAATCCGGAAGAAAGACCTTGGCATGATGGCCATAAGCTATGGCTACATCTATGTGGCTCAGGTTGCGATGGGTGCCAACATGAATCAAACCTTGAAAGCTTTCCAAGAAGCTGAAGCTTACAAGGGTCCTTCCCTGATTATCGCTTATTCACCATGTATCAACCACGGTATCCGTTATGGCATGAAAGAAAGCATCCTTCAAGCCAAGAGAGCTGTGGAGGCCGGATATTGGCACCTGTATCGTTTCAATCCTGAACTGCTCGAAAAAGGTGAAAAACCGTTCATTCTTGATTCCAAACCTCCGACAGCTTCCTTTAGAGACTTCATCCTGTCCGAAGTCCGTTACTCTGCTCTTCTCAGAACCTTCCCAGAAACTGCCGAAGAACTGTTCGAAGGTGCGGAGAAATTTGCTCAAGAACGTTATAAAACTTATAAACGTTTGGCTGAACAGGATTGGAACTAAGGGCAGAATTCAGCAACAAGTATCTAAACTGAATATTACTCTCTCAAATAACAGGGTACCCCGGATTTCGGGGTACCCTTTAAATTATACATATTTTATGAAAATTAAAAGATAAGGAAAAAAATACTAATACCCGTTCACTTCGGAAAGAATATAATAAACCGCGGTAATTAGAGACTACGGCAATTTGTTGCGGAATTACTACAACGGTGGTGATTTGGATGAACAATATATACCCAAGGTGTACAATGTGCGGTCGTATACCGGTTAATGGGCTTTATGACGGTTTCAGGCTTAACAAAAAATTTATTTGTTCAGCTTGTGAAAAGCGGATAGTTACCGCAGAATTGGGAGATTTGGAATATATGGCTAATGTACGCCTCATTCGCGCTATTCTCTATCCGCGCTCAATAAGCCCGGATCATACGGCATGTGTGAAAAAATAAAAAAATATGTTAAAATAAAATGATACTAGATTACGGAGGAGTACAGTGGAATCATTAATTCGGCAACTATATGCTTATACGGAACTGAAGATGTACTCCTTTCATACACCCGGCCACAAAGGCAGGAGGGATTTACTGGCTCCGGTTGTCTTCCCGGATTATGATTTGACCGAACTTCCCGGTTTGGATATGCTGCACAATCCGCAAGGTGTGCTGGCCGAGGCCCAAAAGAAAGCTGCCGAGTTTTATCGGGCTGAAGAAACCTTTTTTCTGGTTAACGGTGCTACAGTGGGCAATCAGGCTATGTTCTTGGCCCTATTGCCGAAGGCCAAGACTAAAAAAGTCCGTATAGAACGCAAAGCTCACCGTTCAGTTATCGGTGCTTTAATTCTTTCGGGCTTAACACCGGAATATATACCTTCGGTCATTCATCCTGACTTTAATCTGCCTTTGGGCTTGGATGTGGCTCAACTTACGGCTGATTTGGAACATATCGATGCCCTTCACCTGACCAGTCCCAGTTATTACGGGACCGTAAGCGATCTGGCTTACGTCCTGCGGCAAAGAGACAAACACAAACCGAATTTGCCTGTTATGGTGGACCAGGCTCACGGTGCCCATTTTACCTTCGGACTCTTTCCGCAGGGAGCAGTAGAACAAGGGGCGGATCTTGTAGTTCACAGTACCCACAAAACATTGCCTGCACTGACTCAGGCTGCAATGTTGCATGTACAAGGGACGCGGATTGACCGTTTTGTTCTCAGAGATATATTGGGTATTCTCCAAACTTCCAGTCCAAGCTATTTGTTGCTGGCTTCGTTGGAGCAGGCCCTTGATATCCGGGCAGAATCGCTATGGAATGATTTATTCGAAGAAGTGCAGCTCTTACGGCAGAAGCTGAACGGGCCCCTGCGCATTCTAACCGAGCAAGATTGCGGAAGCTACGGAATTAAAGAAGTGGATTGGTCTAAGATTTTGGTAAATGTTTCACCATTGGGCATAAGCGCCGCTGAAGCAGTGGAGTATCTCAGGCATAATTTTCGGATCGAACCGGAGCTTTGGGATGAATTCAATATCTTATTTGTGCTGGGTTTAGGAAATAAGCCTGAAGAAGTCAGGGCGTTAAGTGCAGCCCTAGAAGAATTGGTAAAAAGATTTCGCAGCGGGTTAAACTCCGCTAAGAGGAGTAATGCTAATGCCTCTCAAAGGAGCAATGTGCCTGTTTATCCGAGTTCCTTGCCTCCGGTAAGGCTTAGCCCCCGGGAGGCCTGGTTAAGCACCAAGAGAAAAATTGCAGTAAAAGAAAGTTTGGGAAAAATTTCTGCTGAGACTATTTCCGTTTATCCTCCGGGTATTCCTTTGATTGCCTGCGGCGAAGAAATTACTGAGGAAGTTTTGACTTATTTGCTGCAAGCGGACAAGTATAACTGGCAAGGCTGGCAGGGCTCTAACCGTGGGGAAATTTTAGTGGTGGATATGTAGGTGTGATAGCCATGGATTCCAATTTTATCATATTAAAAAACGCAGCTTTAGAAAACAGGTTGCCTCATTTGTTGATATTTCACGGCAGTGGCAGTTTGGAGAGACGGAAGGCTTTTGGCGAACTGGCTCTCATCGTAAACTGTAAAAACGAGAGTCCCCCTTGTAGACAGTGCTCTGCCTGTAAAAAAATTTTGTCCGGCAATCACCCGGATGTTCATATCGTAGAACCACAAAAAACTTCCATCGGCATAGAGCAAATTACTGCGCTCCAACAAAAGTTGTATCGCAAAACTTTTGAAGGCAAATATAGGGTATGTTTAATAGATGAAGCGGATAAATTGAGTATTGCCGCAGCCAACGCTCTTTTAAAGATTGCCGAAGAACCGCCGGAAAACACTGTTATTGTTTTCAGCACAAGCAATGCTGAAGGGATTATCGCCACTTTGCGCAGTCGAGCCCAAACAGTTTACTTGCCGACACCTAGGCAAGAAGAATGGGAATCTGCGATCAGGGAGCTCTATGATCTTAGCGACGGAGACCCGGATATGGCTCGCAGTATCGAGCAAATAGGAGTGACAAAAATAACGGAATGGCTCTGCCTTTATCTGAAAATAATTAAAACCGGAAATTTTTTGGAAAGTTTTAAACTGTTTCCTCTCGAAAGGGAGGAGAGTATGGTTTTCTTACACGCTTTGACTGGGAAAATGAAACAAATGGTTATAAACGACGAATTAACGGCCGACTATTTGGCCGAACTAAAAAAAACTATGGATTTAATCAGAAAACAAGTAAATCATCGTTTGGCGATTGAAGTTATGATGCTTAAACATATACGGCTGGGAGGAACAAAAATTGGCTAATGTTGTAGGTGTTCGGTTTAGAAAAGCCGGCAAGATATATTATTTTCTTCCCGGTGGCTTGGATCTTAAACCGAAAGATTATGTGATTGTTGAGACCGCAAGGGGGATGGAGTTCGGAGAAGTTGTGCTCCCTTTGCGGGAGGTGCCGGAGGAGGAACTTGTCGCTCCTCTAAAAGAAGTAATTCGCAAAGCTACTCCTGAAGACTATGAACATTATCAAGAGAACAAAAGGAAAGAGAAAGATGCTTTCCAAATCTGCCTCGACAAGATTGCGGCTCATAAACTGCCGATGAAATTAATTGATGTTGAGTATACCTTTGACAACAACAAAATTATCTTCTCTTTTACTGCCGAGGGCCGGGTGGATTTCCGGGAACTGGTAAAAGACCTTGCCGCGGTGTTCCGGACCAGGATAGAGCTGCGGCAGATTGGAGTTAGGGACGAAGCCAAATTGCTCGGAGGAATAGGGCCCTGCGGCAGAGAATTGTGTTGTTCTCTGTTTTTGGGTGAATTTGAGCCCGTTTCGATAAGAATGGCCAAGGATCAAAACCTCTCACTTAATCCGACCAAGATCTCGGGCATATGCGGACGCTTAATGTGCTGCTTAAAATACGAAAACGGTTGCTACGAGTGTTCCGATAGCTGCAAAAAACAGGAAGACGAGCAGGACTACTTTGCAGAATTGCTTGACGAAGAAAGCAAAGCCGAGTTGGAAAAACTCGTTGCGGAAGAAGCGGAGGAATAAAATTGGGTCAACTGTCTCAAGCCATATCGGAAATTGAAGAAAACATATCCAAACTTTTAAGTGAAGTCAGAAGTCTTAGACAATATGTGGAATACCTGGAGGATGAAAACATCAAACTCAAAAGGCAGTTGTGTGCCGTATCTGAGGCTGATACTCTCAGGGTTCAGAAAAATGCCGCCAGGATTCAGAAAGAAGCCCAGGAAAACCTGGAGAAACTTTACAAAGAAGGTTTCCATGTCTGTCATATATATTTTGGCGAGCAATTGGAAGGCAATTGCCTTTTTTGCAATGCGTTTTTAAGAAAGGACTAGGTGCAAAAAAGCATGGTGGAAAAGGGTGCTTTGTATGTATGCCCCACTCCGATCGGCAACCTTGCGGACATTACCCTTAGAGTACTGGATATTTTGAAGCAGGTTGATTTTATTGCGGCTGAAGATACTCGCCATTCCCGGAAACTTTTGGCTCACTATGACATTAAGACCCCTTTAATCAGCTATCATGAACACAACGAGAGACAGAGGACCGCGGAGATTATAGAAAGGCTTAAAAAAGGACAGAGCGGTGCTTTAATTTCCGATGCGGGAATGCCGGGGATTTCCGACCCCGGCAGTGTGCTTATTCGTCATTGTATTGAAAACGGTATTAAAATAGATGTGCTGCCCGGTCCGAACGCTGCGCTAACAGCGCTGGTTCTGTCCGGAATGCCGGCTGACGCTTTTCTTTTTTTGGGCTTTTTGCCAGTTAAGAAAAAAGAACGCCATAGGACTTTGACTGAGATTGCGAAACTTCCTTATACGAAAATTCTTTACGAAGCTCCTCACCGCTTAATTCAAACCCTGCAGGATATTCTGGAAATCGTAGGGGATACGGAAGCTGCCGTGGCCCGGGAATTGACCAAAATTCATCAGACCGTGCATCGGGGATTGATTAGCGAATTATTGGCGGAATTTGAGCAAAACCCGGTTAAAGGAGAATGCTGCCTGCTGCTGGCGCCGGCTAAACTTCCAGAACAAGTGTCTAAAGGACAGGCTGAGGATTGGCTTCAGGAATTGGAAAAACTGGAGGCGGAAGGCGTAACCGGAAAAGAAGCGCTAAAGTTAGTCGCTCAAAAGTACGGGGTTGGTAAAAATGCCGTTTACCAGGCCAAACTCGCCAAAAGTAAGGATAAAACATAAACTTGCTTTAATATGTAGATATAAAATAAAAAGTATGGAATTCAATTAAATAATAAAAAGAATTAGTAATATGAATTCATTTAAGAATATAAATAAATTTATTTATAAAGAATTTAAAACACAATAAAAAATCTAAAAAATACAATATAAAAAAGAGGTAATATGAAATTACCTCTTATTTGGGCCAAAACCTGTCTGCTTCGGAATTAACCTGCGCTTGCAGCAACTTCAGCCATAGCTGCGGCACATTCGGAACAAACGTTTTTTCCGCGGAAGTTTTGGACGTTATTGGCATTACCGCAGAAAACACAGGCCGGTTCGTATTTTTTCAGAATAATTTTTTCGTCATCGACGTAAATCTCCAAAGCATCTTTTTCGTCGATTCCCAAAGTTCTGCGAAGCTCAATCGGTAGTACTACACGGCCTAATTCGTCTACTTTTCTTACTATTCCGGTAGATTTCATTGCAATACTCCTTTCTCCAACAAGTTTCGACATTTGGACAACCTTATGTTACCAATGTTTCCTGAAAAAGTCAACATATATTTAAAGCTTTTAGAAAAAAATTTAACCTCGAAATTTGCTAAAAACTGTAAATAACCTTTTTTTTCAATAAATATTGGCGAAAACTTGACAATAAACCCTTATATTACCTATAGTAAACAAAGAGCATAATACAAGACGGCCGAGGCTGGTTATAATATTACTTATGGATTAAAGAGCCGGAATGTTTATTCCAAAAGGAGCTGTGACCTATGAAATACTATATTACCACTCCGATTTATTACCCCAATTCCAGTCCTCATATCGGTACTGCCTATACTACCATTGCAGCCGACGCGATGGCTCGATTGCGGCGCATGAAAGGCGATGAGGTGTTTTTCCTGACAGGAACTGACGAAAACGCTCAAAAAATTGTAAGAACTGCCGAAGCTGCCGGTCTGGATCCCCAGACCTATGTTGACGGTATTGTTGAAAAATTTAAAGAGCTGTGGAGATTGTTGGACATCTCGAACGACGATTTTATTCGAACGACGGAGGAGCGTCATGCCAAGGTTGTTCAGCAAATCTTTACCCGCCTTTATGAACAGGGTGATATTTACAAATCCGAATATGAAGGTTGGTATTGCACTCCCTGTGAAACCTTCTGGACCAAAAACAAACTTGTCGACGGCAGATGTCCGAATCCGGACTGCGGACGGGAAGTAGAGCTTTTAAAAGAAGAGAGTTACTTTTTCCGATTGTCGAAATATGAGCAAAAGTTGTTGGAATATATTCAGGAAAACCCAGATTTTATCCAACCCGCTTCGAGACGCAACGAAATGGTCCGTTTTATTGAAAACGGGCTTGAAGACCTTTGCGTGTCCCGTACTACATTCAATTGGGGTATCAAAGTGCCTTTTGACCCGAAACATGTTGTCTATGTCTGGCTTGACGCGTTAATTAACTATATTTCCGCTTTAGGTTATCCTGACGGAGAAAATTATGAGAAGTTTTGGCCCGCCGATGTGCACTTGATCGGTAAAGATATCTTGCGCTTCCATACTATTATTTGGCCTATTATCCTAATGGCCTTGGGTATACCGCTGCCGAAGAAAGTGTACGGTCACGGCTGGTTCTTGAGCCGCGAGGGCGGTAAAATATCCAAATCCCGCGGTAATGTGCAGGATTCCTTTGAATTAATTCGGCGGTACGGTTCCGATCCGATTCGTTACTTCCTATTAAGGGAAATGCAAGCCGGTATGGACGGCACATACTCGGAAGACGATTTGGTAGAAAAACTGAACAGCGATTTGGCCAATGATTTAGGCAATTTTGTTTCTCGAACATTGGCGATGATTGTCAAATACAATGACGGAAAGATTCCGGTTCCGGGACCCGATACCGAGCTGGAAGCAGAGCTTAAAAATCTCAGCTCAACCGTGGGCAAAACAGTAGAACAAAAAATGTTGGACTGTGATCCGGCAGCAGCCTTGGAGGCCATTTGGCAGTTTGTGAGCCAGTGCAATAAATACGTCGACACCACGGCACCCTGGAATCTGGCTAAAGACCCTGCCCAGCGGGAAAGGTTAAACACGGTTCTTTACACTTTTGCTGAAAGCATCAGGATTTTGGGTATATTCTGCGCACCTTTTATGCCCGGGGTTCCGAAAAAGCTCCAACCGCTTTTAGGGGGCCGCGATTACTTCCGGTATTGGGATGACGCAACCCGCTGGAATGTGCTCGAGCCCGGCACCGTAGTGCAAAAGGGCGAACCTATTTTCCCGAGAGTGGATTTGTCCCAGTTCACTGAACAAGTCCAATTATCTGAACAGCAGGACAAGCAAAGTGTTCCGGAGGCCCAGCCGTCGGAGGCAGCCCAGATGCCGCCTTTAAAAGAGGAGATCAGCATAGACGAATTTGCCAAGCTAGACCTTCGGGTAGTTAAAGTTCTAAAGGCTGAAAAGGTAGAAAAGACGGATAAGCTTCTGAAGCTGGAAGTGGAAATGGGTGGAGAAACGAGAACGGTGGTTTCCGGTATAGCGCAGCACTACAAACCGGAAGAATTGATAGGTAAAAAGGTAATTCTGGTGGCCAATTTAAAACCGGCCAAATTAAGAGGAATCCTGTCTCAGGGAATGATCCTGGCCGCATCTGATCAAGAACAATTGGAAGTATTGACGATAACCAAAGATATACCTACAGGAGCGCAAGTGAAATGATTTGGGATACTCACGCTCATCTTGACGACAAGAGATTCGATTCGGACAGGGAACAAGTTATTCGCAGAGCCAGAGATGCCGGGATTACGAAAATTATTAACATCGGCTATGATTTGCCGTCCAGTGAGCGAGCCGTAGAACTGGCCATGAAATATGATTCTATGTATGCGGCCGTTGGAATCCATCCCCACGATGCCAAAGGGTGTACTGACGAGATCTTGGGCAAGTTGGAAAGGCTGGCTCAAAACCCCAAAGTCATCGCTTGGGGAGAGATCGGGCTGGACTATTACCGGGATCTTTCGCCGAGGGAAGTTCAGCGCCAAGTTTTTATTCAGCAGATAGAACTGGCCAATGAGGCAGGATTGCCGATTATTATTCACAATCGGGACGCCCATGGAGACATTTTGCAAATAATAAAGAAACACAAGCCGGAGTACGGCGGGCTTTTCCATTCCTATTCAGGTTCCTGGGAAATGGCTAAACAACTGTTGAAAGATGGTTATTACCTATCCTTTTCCGGTCCGTTGACCTATAAGAACGCTCGGCATAGCGTGGAGGTAGCCATTAATGTTCCGGAAGACAGATTTGTGGTCGAGACGGACTGTCCCTATCTGCCTCCCGAACCCTATCGCGGCCAAAGAAACGAACCTGCCTATGTCTGGGAAGTTGTCAAAAAGATTGCTGAGTTAAAAGGCCTTACTTATGAAAAAGTTGCTGAGCTTTCTACTCGGAATGCGAAGGAATTCTTTAGGGTTAACGATTAGACCGCAAAATTAAGACTGCTGCCCAGCAATATGCAGAGCAGCAGTCTTTTATTCTCTGGGGATTCTGAAAAATCAGTGGTAAGCTTTTTCCGTTTCAAAGTCCGTATAGTAATAGGGTAAAGTCCAAGTTCCTGCATCGGTCTTAGCTTTGCCGTTCATTTTAGCTTTGCCGTCCGGTTTTTGTTCTTGCTGAGAAACCGTCCGGAATAACGAAGGATCTCCGAGGGAAATAACGGTTTGGGCGCTTGTTATGCCGAATATCAGGTTCTGCATCAGATTGGTCATATGGCTCTTGTTCTGCTTAGGGCTCTTATGGAACATACCTACTTTAATACCGAACATGTAATAGATCATCCAAATTAAGGCACCGTAAGTAGCACCTTTGAGAACCGAATGATCCTTTCCGGTGATTCTAAACAAATAGACCAGCGGTACTCCGGCCAAGGCGCCGACAAACATATGGATGACCTGTCCGAAAAGGAAATTTTTTCTAAACTTTGTTCGAAAGCCCCTCATAAAAATCGAACCGGCAATATGTGCATACATGGATTCGGTCCTGTTTTTGCGCCAATTCCTGAAGTTTAAAACGTCTAAAGCTAAGGTGCCCAATAGCCCGCTTATTACTCCTAAGGTTATGGAATCCTTTATCTTGGGGATAGATCTGGTTATATTGGTTATCTGCTCAATATACCTTGCCAAAATAAATCATGCCTCCCTCTACAACAAATAAATAGAAAATACCACCTCGAAAAAACCTAATTTGTCTACAGTTATTTTTTCCTGAAAAAGAAAAGTATTGCGTTGTTTTTTTTACCATTTAGTAAAATAAAAAGTTGAGGTCTTATCCTCAACATGTATTTATTTCATAAAATATATTTTTTAACATTGTGAAAATAATATGTTATAATATTCACCAGATGATTCAATAGGGTAATCAATAGTATATAAAGACGAGGAGATGAAAGAGATGGCGAACTATTATATGGTATGTGCCGATTGCGACTATGAATTTACGGTCCCGACGACTTGCGGAAACCCCTTTGATCAGGTTTGTCCGAAATGTTCCAGCAAAAATATTTGTCAAAGGTTTAATGTGCCAAACGAAATTTGCATTGACGGCATGAAAGAATGCAAAGCGTGTCCTTTTGACGGCAATTGCAAGATCCAAGATGAACTGAAACCGGAAGAACTGGAAGATAATTAAGCAAAATAGGACATAAGTAATTTTCCGTTAACAGCCAACCATTTTTTCCATTTTCTGTAATCTGGCAAGTAACTTTCAACAGTCTGCCAGAAACTGCGTGAATGATCCATGTGCTTCAAATGTGTAAGCTCATGGATTATTACGTATGCAGAGACTTGATTCGGGGCCATAATAATCCGCCAGTTAAGGTTGATCGTTCCTTTATTGGAGCAGCTGCCCCAGCGGGACTTTTGGTCTTTAATCTTAATCTTTTTATAAGGAACGTTCAACAGCTTCGAGTAATATTCAACTTGCTCCGGCAGGATTTTTTCCGCTTGCTCCATATACCATTTTTTTAGCAGTTCCATGACAAGCAAGCGTTGCCGCTCAGGCTCCAAGTTGTTTGGGATATAGGCTATGAGCCGGCTGCCTTTAAAAGTGGCGTAGTAGTCCGGTCCGCTGGTATATTCAAGTACCAGCGGATAGTTCCGGCCTCGATAGGGGAATTTTTCGCCGGCAGAATAGCTCACGGATTGTTCGTTTTGGGCCTTTAGTTTCTGTTTCTCCAAGCTCTTCAGCACCCATTCTTTATGGCTTTCCAAAAAGCTCTTAGCATCTTCCAAACTAACATGAGTAGGTACCGTGACTCGGACTCGCCGGTCCTTAACGGTTATGCTCAGTCTTTTGGCCCTGTTGCTCTTATAAAGCTCGTATTCGATTATCTTGTTATTGACCTCTAAATTCTCCATCTTAGTTCCTTGCTACCCGGTTTAAGTTGATTATATTCCAAGTTGAGAAAGAATTTAGAAACAGTGGTTAGTTTAATTATTGATTATAGTTTACTATATTATTTATTTTTTTTGACATGGTTATTTATTATCCTTTGCGAAGAAGTTTTCTCTACTCCGGGATGTCGGGCCTGAATTCAATGAGGTTTTTCCGATACCGGTGCGGAACGAAGTGAGCTTGCAATTTCTTATTTTTTCTGCTGTCAATACCCATATGATTGAAATATTTTTGCCAGAGCTGTTGATAAAAAGCTTCGTTACCTGTAAAGTCTATCTTTACATCTTTCGGAAGGTCGGTTAAAAACCATTCTTTACGGTTATAAATTATTGCAATATTTCTTCTTTTGTCGTGAATTATAAAGTTTTCGTTGGCCAGGCGGTCGGCGAAGTGATCGGCCAGTAAAACAATGATATTGTTATCCGGCTCCAAAGCTGCATAAAGAAAGTTACGGGCTTCGGCAAATCTTAGCAGGCCGAGAAAGCGGTGGGCCTCAAAGGAAACTTTTTTGGCCGTTTTTAGGACCGGCAATACTGCCGGGTGGGTATAATAATCATTTATTTTTGCTCCAAGTTTAAAACCTAGTTCGAGATAACGAAGAATCAGGTTTTCTTTATTGGGGTGGTTGGAAAGATAAACGTAATAAACCTGGCGCAAAGCTTCAGCGGAGATTTTTCGTTCAATGGCCTCATAGACCTTCGCCGCCAGCTCAGGATCGCCTTCCAAGGATTTGTATTCGGTCGTCAGACTGTATTGGTAGTGATCTTTGTGATAAATTCCTTCGGCCTTTTCTCCGTAATAATTGTAATAAATTGCGGTTAGAAGGCCTTCAAAACTTCCGTTATATAAATAATCGACCATTTTTGCTTCCTCGTTTAGGGTTTTTTCTTAAAAAAAGAGGGATAATTGTACGGACTGAGGTTCCGGAGCCAGCCTTTGCCTGATCAGGGACGGTTCGATAGGGATCTCTCCATAATAACGTCCCTGGCAGGTCAGGAAGTATTTAGCCCTCTTTAGCACAACCCCCATTTTCGACAAATTATCGTAACTGAGCGGGGCAATTCTGCGTTGGCTCAGAATCCGCTGGGCCGAGGTGGGGCCAACTCCGGGAATCCTCAACAATTCCTCATAAGAAGCTTTATTGATTTCCAACGGGAAAAGGTGAATGTTGCGAAGGGCCCAGCTTATTTTCGGATCGAATTCAGTATCGAGGTTAGGGTGTTCAGGGCTCAAAATTTCCTCAGCCTTAAAATTATAATAACGTAGCAGCCAGTCGGCCTGGTAAAGCCTATGCTCCCGGAGCAGAGGCGGTGCCGTGGTTAGGGCTGGCAAATTCGGGCCTTGGTTTACTGGTATATAAGCCGAATAATACATCCTTTTCAGCGCGAAACGCTTATACAGGGTTTCGGTCGCTTTGAGGATGATAAAATCCGTATCTTGGGAAGCGCCAATAATCATTTGGGTGGATTGACCGGCCGGAACGAATTTCTTAACCCGGCGGTATTTTTTTCTTTCTTCGGAGTTGGTTAATAGTTCGTTATGTATTTGTTGCATTGGGGTCAAAATTGCCGGCAACCTTTTTTGGGGAGCCAATAATCTTAAGCTTTGTTCCGTAGGTTGCTCGATATTCACACTCATTCTGTCAGCCAGCAAGCCTGCCTTGTATATTAGCGCCGGATCGGCTCCGGGGATTACTTTAACATGGATATAACCGTAAAAATGATATTCGTTTCTTAAGATCTGCAAAGTACGTAGGATGTTTTCCATGGTGTGATTCGGGCTAACTTCGACAGCAGAGCTTAAAAATAGACCTTCTATGTAATTGCGTCTGTAAAATTGAACAGTGAGGTCTGCCACTTCCCTAGGCGTAAAACTGGCCCTTTGGATGTCGTTTTGATTGCGATTTATGCAGTAGGAGCAGTTATAAATGCAGTAATTGGTCAAAAGTATTTTAAGCAGCGAGATACAACGGCCATCCGAGGTCCAGGTGTGACAAATACCGTAAGACTTAGAGTTGCCTATACCGCCCTTATTTTTTTTATTAACCCCACTGGAAGCACAGGATACGTCATATTTCGCGCCATCCGCAAGGATGGCCAATTTTTCTAAGGTATCCATTACACTCACCCAAAATTATTTTAGCACAAATTTTCTTTTTATCAAACATATGTTCTAGTTAAAAACAATTGCCTGAGTCCAATCATTGTTTTGAAACAATCAGCCGTTGGCATGTTAGCGGATCGATTACAGTATAAACAGTCCACTGGACTGTTTATGCTGTAATCGTATTCTTAGCTACATAACCGTGCAAACGGAGTATGGGTAAGTTTATTGAATAAAGAAGATGTCTTCAAGAATGAAGACACCTTCAACCCCAACATTTGACAGAGAGCCTTTATTTTAAAATCGCATTCTTTTTATTTTTTATCTATAGAGTTATAGCCCGCTTCAAAGGCTTTGATATTGGTCTCCAAATGTTTGGCCGGAACCGTTTCTTTCAAAACTTCGAGCCAGATGTCTTTGGCTAGGTCCAGGTGTTTGGCGAGCAAACCCAGCAGCACCACGTTTACGGCTTTGCCGTTGCCGGCCTGAAGTGCCATATCCAAAGCATTGACCACTATCGCTTTGGGAAATTTGGCCTTAATGTAGTTAATGGCGTTTTCCGGGTAAGAAGCAGCACCTATCACCACAGGCATTGGATCGATTCGTTGGTCGTTGACAATTATACTGCCGTCCTTTTTTAGGTAAGGCAGCCAGCGCAAGGCTTCCAATTTTTCAAAGGCCAAAATTATATCGGCCTGTCCGAGCGGGATAATCGGAGAAGCCACTTTTTCGCCGTATCTGACCTGGGTTACGACGCTGCCTCCTCTTTGGGCCATACCGTGGATTTCTGATACCTTGACATCCAAACCGACTTTTTGCGCCACGCCGGATAGGATGCGGCTGGCTAAAATCGTCCCTTGTCCTCCGACCCCGACAATTAGAATACTTGTTACCTTAGTCATTGGCTACACCTTCTTTCATTATGGCTCCGGTTGGACAAACAGCGGCACAAAGATTACAACCTATGCATTGGGTCGGGTTGATTTTTACTTTTTGCTCGACTTTGATAAGGCATGGACAGCCGATCCGGAGGCAGATTTTGCAACCAATGCAGGTTTCTTCGCGGACATAGCAGGGAGTTTTGTCACTTTCCGTATCTATAAGAGCGCATTTGCGTTTGACAATAATGACAGAAGGCTCTTCAGCGGCCAGTTCCTCTTTAATAACTTTTTCCAATCTCTTTATATCGAATGGATCGACTTCTACAACTCTTTCGACACCTACGGCTTTGGCCAGCAGTGCCAGGTCCACTTCCTTAATCGATTCTCCCTTTAAAGTCATGCCTGTGGCCGGATTGTCCTGATGGCCGGTCATACCGGTTGTTCTATTGTCCAAGATGATTGTTGTCGTTGTTGCCTTGTTATAAACTGTATCGATAAGGCCGGTAATGCCGGAATGAATAAAAGTCGAATCTCCGATTACGGCTACCAGTTTGCGCGCGAATTCTTTGCCGCGAACCTTCTCCATTCCTATAGCATTGCCGATGCTGGCACCCATGCATATGGTGGTATCCATTGCATTTAACGGAGGCAAGCTTCCCAAAGTATAACAACCGATATCTCCCGCGACGGTAACTTTTAATTTGCTCAGCACATAGAAAAGGCCGCGGTGAGGACAGCCCGGGCACAGGACCGGTGGGCGGACAGGTGTTTCCGGCGCATCGGCAAGGAGATTTTCCTCCTCGATGGTTTTACCGGCGGCAGACAAAGGGCTTGTCTGGAATTTCTCGGCGATAATTTCAGGCAAGAGTTCCCCGATCTGCGGTAAAAGGTCTTTGCCGTGAACTTCTATGCCCCACGATCTGATCGTATCTTCGATAAACGGATCCAATTCTTCGATTACGTAGAGTTTGTCGACTTTGGAAGCAAATTCCGTAATAAGTTTTCGCGGCAACGGAAAAGTCATTCCGAGTTTTAGAATCGAGGCTTCAGGAAGCACTTCTTTAACATATTGATAAGTTATGCCGTTGACGATAACTCCTATCTTGGTATCCTTCCATTCAATTCTGTTTAAAGAAGTTGTTTCGGCAAAGTCTTTTAATTTTTCCAGTCTTTCTTCGACTGCGAAATGGCGACGTCGCGCATTGGCGGGCATCATCACGTATTTGGCCGGATTCTTAACGTAGTCTTTTAGTTCAACGTTTTGGCGTTCGTCCAGTTTAACCAATGATTGGGAATGAGCCACTCTGGTCGTGATACGAAATAGAACGGGAGTGTCAAATTGTTCGCTGATTTCAAAGGCCATTTTGATAAAATCCTTGCATTCTTGGCTGTCCGAAGGCTCAATGACCGGTATCTTTGCGGCCCGACCAAAATGGCGATTATCCTGCTCATTTTGTGAACTGTGCATTCCCGGATCATCAGCGGACACTAAAACCAGACCGGCGTTGACTCCGGTATAAGCTACCGTAAATAACGGGTCGGCAGCAACGTTGACTCCAACATGCTTCATCGCGACTAAAGCTCGTCCGCCGGCAATCGAGGCGCCTATCCCGACTTCCAAAGCAACTTTTTCGTTCGGTGACCATTCGGCATAAATTTCAGGATATTTGGCTGCGTTTTCGGTTATTTCGGTACTCGGAGTGCCGGGATATGCTGTACAGACCACTACTCCGGCTTCCCAGGCCCCACGAGCTATAGCTTCGTTACCTGTTAACAGTTTCATTTTCCCATCCTCTCTAATCTCAGTCTTAAAATTTCTTTTTATAATAAATCTTATAATATCTTTATATATCTTTAAAAATCTTACAATTATCTTATCAAATAAAGTCACTTTAGTAAAACACCATGGTTTGCCAATAACAGGCCGCTCAAAGGTTAGGGAGGTAACCCGGGTGTGGGTTACCTCCCTAACCTCTTTGGAAAAAGGAAGGGGAAGATGTACCTAGGCAGAATCAAAAACAAAGTTCGGGGTTTTAGCTATTTTGAAGAAAATGCTTTTTGCGTATTTAAGGACAGGCTGTCTTTATAGGCGAAAACATAATTTATGTGTTCTTCCGGCAACTGGCGTGTCAAAGCGCTTACTATCGGCACTACCAAAATTGATAAAATCATCGCCAAGGAACCGACCAGCGGTATGCTGTCGGGGAACAAGTAAGAAAAGACGGAACAGAACAGGGTTCCGGTCAGCATACCGGCCCAGGCGCCCGCTTTAGTGGCTTTTTTATAGAACAGTCCGGCCAGGTAAGGTCCGATAAAAGCTCCGGCCACCGCTCCCCATGAGAAAGCCATGAAAGTCAAAATAACATTCGGTTTTATAGCCAGGTACAGGGAGAAACCGATAAAGATAATACAGAGTATCCTCATTACCAGGACCGATGTCTTTTGGTCGGTTTGAGGACGGACGGTCTGCAGCAAATCGACAGCTATCGAAGAACTGGAAACCAACACCAGAGAGGCCAGCGTGGACATCGAAGCAGCCATAATCAACAGCAACAGCAAAACGGCTACTACATCGGGGACGGTCTGGCTGATAATGGTGGGCATAATCCTGTCCACATTGTTACCCACTTCGGCCAGGCTGCTGAAGAACAGGCGGCTTAGAGATCCTGTGAAATAAGCGCCGAAAGCCATCAGCAAAGCAAAACCTGTAGTGACCAGCGTGGCGGTGCGGATCACATTTTCGTTTCTTATGGAGTAAAACTTTTGCAACATTTGCGGCAGTCCCCACGGCCCCAGCGAAGTAAGGATAACCAACGAAAACAGCGCTACGGCTCCGGGCGGTCCTACAGGAGCAACCAATTGCGGATCCACGCTGGACAGAGCCGGGATCACATTGCCAAATCCGCCGACTTGCGGGCTGTTTACAACGCAGAAAATCAGCACAAATACCCCGAATATCATAATTAAACCTTGCACAAAGTCCGTTAAAGTTACGGCGAAGTAACCGCCCATCACAAGGTAAATAGCCGTAATTACGGCCATAAAGGCCAGTGCGTAGATATACTCGATGCCGAAGACCATTTCAAAGAAATAGCTTAAGCCCATATAGACCGAAGCGGAATAGGGCACCAGAAATATAAAGATAATCAAGGCTGAAACCACTTTTAGACCTTTGCTCTGGTAGCGTTTTTCCAAAAAGCCGGGCAAAGTCATTGTACCGAGACGGGCAGTCATCTCTCTGGTAGGCCGGGCTAAAATTTTCCAAGCCAAATAACTTCCGAGAAAGGCATTGCCGATTACAACCCATAACGCAGAAAGACCAAAGCCCCAACCTATTTTTCCGGCATAACCTATAAACATTACGGCCGAAAAGTATGTGGTTCCATAGGCGAAGGCCGAGACCCAAGGTCCGATTTTACGGTCGCCCAGGAAAAAAGCGTTGAGGGTTTTGGTCTTTTTCATACTAAAAAAAGCTATCGCAAACAGGATAGCTACATAAACAGCAACAGCAATAAACTCCATTTTCTACCATCCTTCCATCCTAAAATTTTGGGCAAAAAAGCTTGCCGCTTTGATTTAAAAACCGTACTACCCTTCTGCCGTACTACCCTGCCGGCTTAATACCGCATTACCATCCTATGCAAATATTTAGTTTAAGTTACCTTTTTAAAATTCTAAATCAAAATTCCTAAAAAGTCCATATCTAAAATTAAAAAGTTTAATCCCCTTCTTCTTCCAGAAAAATATTTATCTCGTCTTCAGTCAGAAGGCCCCTACTGTTTTGAATCAAGTCATCTGCATAATCAACGGGATATTGATTGGGACCGGGCGCATAGTCACTTAATCCGGCCTTTTCCAACATTTTTTTGGCTCGCAACAATTCCGTGTATTCGTTTATTGAGATAATCACTGCTTGAGGTTTATTATTTTTTATCACTATATAGGGATTGCCCTGTTCTTCAACGGCTTGAATTACTTTGGAAGCTTGTCCGCGACCAAGTTCGGAAACAGAGATCATGCAATCAAATATTTTGCGTAAATCCATTTTTCGGCCTCCTAAAAAGACTTGGCAAAAAGCGCAAGAGAATAAGTACAAGCCAGTTTCATTATAGAAGGCCTATAGAAAGATTGCAAGGGATTAACAGGAAGATACTAATGGAAATTTGCATGTTTTTTTGCATGAAAATCGTCGAAGTAAAATGATTTTAGCCGGAAAAACATCGGTTATGTATTCCTTTAGAGAAAAATAAACAAAAAAACTAACTATTTTGCGAAAATAAAGTGTTGCTTAAATCCTAAAACGATAACCGGCCCCCCAGACAGTTTCGATATATTGGGGATTGGACGGGTCACTTTCAATTTTTTCCCGGATTCGCGCGATGTGAACAGTCACGGTGGCCGAATCGCCCAGGGCTTCCAGACCCCAAACCCGCTCAAAGAGTTCTTCCCGGGAGAAAACCCTGTTTGGATTTTGGGCAAGGTAATGCAGCAGGTCAAATTCTTTTTGCGCGAGAATGACTTCCCTTTGATTGACAAATACGCGCCGCGATTCGCTTTGGATTTTCAGTCCGCGAATGTGCAGTTCTTTGGGTGGCCGGTCGTTTTTCGGAAACTTTTGTTTTAAGCGTTCATAATTTTGCAGGTGGGCTTTGACCCTTGCCACCAACTCCCCCGGACTGAAAGGTTTGGTTATATAATCATCTGCGCCGAGACTGAACCCTTTGATTTTGTCTATCTCTTCTTTTTTGGCTGAAACCAGCAATACCGGAATATCCTTTTCATCGCGAATTTGGGCCAAGATTTCCAGACCGTCTTTGCTTGGCAACATCAGATCAAGCAGCAGCAAGTCGTAATCATTGTTCATTAAAGCTTTAAGACCTTGCTCACCGTCGGCGCAGATATCGACGGTAAAACCTGCCACTTCGAGATAATCCTTTTGGAGTTCGGCTATGCTTAAATCATCTTCAATTATTAGAATTTTTTTCATTCGTTTCACTCCTCAAAGAGATTAAAATGCTTGTACCTTCGGAGCCGTGGCTTACAGCCCAAATTCGCCCGCCGTGACCTTCGATGATTTGCTTGGCTATGGCCAATCCGAGACCGGTGCCTTTTATTTGGCTGCGGGAAGAATCCGCCCGATAAAAACGGTCAAAAATATGGGGCAAATCCCGTTTATTAATTCCGCTGCCGTTATCGCGGATTTCAATCAGCACATTAGTTGAGGCTTCCCGTAACATTATTCTTATTTCTTTAAATGCCTTGTCCATGTATTTTATAGAATTATCCAGGATATTGGTTAGCACCCTTCTCATCTTTTCTTGGTCCAGACTTACAATTTTAGTCCCGGAAAGATCCACATTCAAGCTCAGCCGGATCTGGCGTTGTTCCATTTCCGGTTCGCTTTCCTCCACAAAATCCGTTATAAATTTTTCCAAGTCAATCTTCTCAAAATTAAAGGGCATTTGCTTTAAGTCAAGACGGGAATAAAGCAGCAAATCGTCGATCATTTGATCGACCTGGATTGCTTTCTGATAGGCAGTCTGCAGATATTTGGTCTTCTTTTCCGGGGTGTTGGCCACACCGTCCAAGATTCCTTCTATATAGCCTTTTATCGTGGTGACCGGGGTCTTTAAATCATGAGAAATGCTCGATACCAGCATTTTACGGTTGTCTTCGTATTTTAACTGGGTATGAATTAATTCTTTTAATTTCAGGCGCATAACTTCCAGGTCGCGGCAAAGCTCCTGAATTTCCTCGTCCCCTTCTTCGGCAATTTGGTTGTCCAAATTGCCCCGGCTTATTTCCGCTGCCGCTTCTTGCAGGTTGCGTAGGGGTTTGACTATGGCTCTGGATAATTGGCGGGAAACAATAATATTGGTCACCGCAAAACTGAACAGAAAAACCCAGCCGAGGAATATAAGGAAATTGCTAAAGTTAGCGGCAGACGGACTTACGGGAGAAAGCAGAATTACTTTTCCTTCCGAGTTGTCGGGCAGACGCAAGGAAATGAGTTCCACATTGTAAGCCACATTATCTAAGTAAAAATAGTCTTGAAATTTTTTTTCAGAGTTTGCCGTTAGTTTGGCAATGTCAATACTGGTAAAATTCCGCGAACTGAAAATAACCCGGTCGTTTTTCAGGATCAACACCTGGCCTCCGATTTCAGCCAGCCGTTTTTGCAGATGGGTTTGAAAATCGGTCTTCTCGATAGTTTCCGGGTTTTTTTGCAACAGGCTTTGCTGAGTGCCGCTGAGTTCATAGCGGATTTCCAGCAAGCGCCGGTAGTTTTCATAACCGATATCTCTTTTAAACAAATTGTCCATAACATACAGATAGGCCAATGCGCAAAGAACAGTAAGTGCCAGAGGCACGATCACTGTGGCCGCATTGGCGATAATTAGGCGTTTGGTCAATCTCATGTCTTCACCTGAAATTGTTTAAAACTCTTTTTGCTCAAAGAAATAATAGCCCGCTGTAAAAAATATTATAGCATAGCCGAGCAGAAGCAAAAATCCTCTGGTTATTTTAGCCAAAGGCAAAGTATTGGCCAGCCACAGGTGATGCCAATCGAGAAGGCCAGTGGGCAGTATCCCGGCAAACTGCGGAAAGACAAAGCCAATTCCCCTAAGAACCAGAAACAGAAGAACAGAGGCGAAAAATACGCTGGTACCGCTTTTTAAAGTATTGGCCAGAAGGATAATCCCCAAGGCGATGACAAATAACGGGAAAAAACTGGCTACGTAAGTCAGAATCGTTTTTATGTAGGAAATTAGCGAAGCGGAGTTTGCGTTAAATAAAAAGCCGGCTACGGAAGAAAGCAGCAGCAACAGCACCAAATTGACGGCGATAAACACGGCTATTGCCGCGACTTTGGCGGTAAAAATCTTAAAACGAGAAACCGGCCTGGTTAACAGAAAACGCGCAGTATTATTGGAAAACTCTCCGGAGAAACAATCAATAGCCAGCAACGCCGCAAATAAAGGGAGAATGGTATTGTTGACCACGGTTAAGACCAAAATCGGAAACTCCAGACTGCCAGTTCCTCTGATGCCCCAACCGCTTCTTATTCCGACGATTAGCAGTTGGCCGATGACTATTACCGCGAAAGATAAAACTACAGCCAACAGGACCTTTCTTTTTTTCCACAATTTCTCCAACTCATTGACCAGAGCTGCTCGAAATACGGCCATATCTTTCTACCTCACTTACGAAATAATCTTCCAGCGTCGGATAATTGTTCAAAATGTTTTGGGTAGTATCCACGCTTAAGAGCCTACCATCAAATATAATGCCAATTCGGTTACAAGTCAGTTCTACGTCGTGAATCAGGTGGCTGGAGATAAAAAAGGTGGTCTGCTCATTTTTGGCCAAGTGCAGAATAAGTTTACGAATTTCAATCATTCCTTCCACATCCAGCCCGTTAAAGGGTTCATCCAGAATCAGCACTTTAGGGCGGGACAGCATGGCGGCAGCTAACCCGAGACGTTGCTTCATACCGAGGGAAAACTTTTTCGGCTTTTCGTCTTTGTATTTCAGAATCCCGGTCAGTTCAAGCACTTCGTCGATGCGCCGACTGTCCACATCAGGGTAATAACGGGCCTGCTGTTTAAGGTTTTCATAGGCCGTCAAAAAGGGATAGGCCTGAGCAATCTCGATCAGACAGCCTACCTCGGCCATGGCCTGTTCATATTCCTCTGTTACGCTTCGGCCGAAAATCTTCACGTCGCCATGGTCCGGTTTGATCAAACCGGTCATAATCTTCATGGCCGTTGTTTTACCGGCGCCGTTTGGGCCTAAAAAACCAAAAATCTCTCCGGCGTGGATATCCAGATTAATATTCCGGATACCTCGGCTGTTCGGGTATATTTTTGTCAAATCGGAAATCTCGATGACTTTTTCCATAGCGATCCTTTCTAATCCATTTTTTTGTATAGTTTTTTAATTATTTATCTTATAAGTATTTATTTTAAAAGGCAAAAGATCTATCGTTGGCAGTTCTGCTGCCAACGATAGACTCACCTGGACGCGGTGCGGAAATTATTAGTTTTAGTTATTTAAGCGGGCGTTGGTTAGTCCAGATCAGGTGAAAAAGTCGGGTCATATCGCAGCGGATTGTAGGATCTGTCAAGATAAAGTTCTATTTTTGCTCTGTATTCATCGATAAAGATGTTTCCTTGTTGCACTGTGCCCGAATTGTCGGTTATTTCCAAAGTAGCGCTGCGATAGTCATCGTTGAAGTTACCTACGAAGGAGAATTCCATCTTATTGGCTGCGTATTCCTGGTAGCCGTCCTTATATTCCTCAGTATATTTACCGGCAATTTGTGAGTTGTTCAGTGTCGTGATTTCCAGTTTGCGTTCGCCGATTTTTACGAAACGCCCGTCTTTTTCAATTATGATGTCATTTTTATATGAGCCGATATATTTTTCCGGATTGGCCAGTTTTTCGCTGTAAGGTTTGCGGCTGACTCCCTCTTCTTTTATTACTTTTTTGCCTGTAAGATCGGGCTTTTCAATTTCAGTGCTGTTTACGTCGAAGATTCTAATTAGAAGGTCCAGGGTCAATTCATGGGTGTTGCCTTCGGCGTCTTTACCGGAGATGGTCACGGTACCCAGGATGCTTTCCATCAGACCGTCCGAATTGAAGCTGGCTGAACCGCTGATTCCTTTGACAAAAATATCCTGAGTTAAACGGAAACCGAGGTCATTTTGGCGGCCGTAAGAGAATTCCTGTTTCACTTGAAATGAGGTTATGGCATTAATTAGCGCTGGGATCTGAACTTCGTTTAACGACCCGTAAAATTCTTTACTTCCGTCGGCAAATTCCTCCACTTGGACATGATCGCGCAAACCGCCGACTAACGCGTCTATAATTCTTTCAACATCCTTAGCCTCGTCTTCGGTAAAAGGATTGTCAATTTGAAGAGGCTCCTTTTCCTCTAAATATGTTGTTACATAATACTCTTCCGAGTCGTCGGGCCTGCGAATTTCGGTATTTTTGTCGCTGTAAGAATAATAACTGAAGGATCTGCCGTTCAATCTTTGGCTGTTGGTAATGGTTTCTGTAATATTGTTAACCATGTCGTACTTGTTAACACTGTTTTCGGATAACAACACTCTGCCGTTGTCTTTGAGTACCATCGAATATTCCGCGGTAAAGCTGTCCAATTGGGTACTGCATATTTCCGCGGTCCGTTTAATACTGTCTTTAAACTGGTCATAGCCGCTCTTATTGGCTATATCGGCAAAAGCCGTTGTGGCGATTAAAAGGGCGCCGAGGGCGAAACTGAGCGCAAAAAACGTTCTTTTTTTACGTTGCATTTTGGCATCTCCTTTATAAATTCATTCTTAAGTAATTATTGCCAATAATTATAATTATTGACATTTAACCAGAAAGCTTTCTAAGTATATTCTAACCTTCGGATATTGCCAATCTGTAAACTAAATCTAAACAATTTATTAATTCTTGTTATAGCTGCGGCGAGGAAAAGATCTCTTAATCCCGGGCGGCGCGGTGCATTAGACAAGTACATGCACAGAAAAAAACGGGAGAAAATATTAATATAGCGAACTACGGAAATAGTTGCAGAGACATACGGCACATACATATAGTTGATATATTGTGCCAGGCAAGGCAAAACAACGTAAAAAAATGGAGGATTTGGTAATCCGAAAAAAGCAAGGAGTTGTTAAAATGCAAGGCAGTATCAAAAGAGTGTTTCCCGGAGGAAATACATCGGAAGGTTTCTTTTCCTATTATCAGTACCTGCTGGAAAAAGGAACCAAAAGAATTTTTGTTATAAAAGGAGGACCGGGAGTAGGAAAATCGACTTTAATGAAAAAGGTCGGCAAGAAAATGTTGGAGCTCGGTTATGATGTAGAATTTCATCACTGCTCCTCAGACAACCATTCTCTCGACGGAATTGCCGTCATTCCGGCAGGGATAGTAATGGTGGACGGAACAGCTCCTCATATTATTGATCCGAAGTATCCCGGAGGACTGGACGAGATTATTAACATGGGCGAGTATTGGAATGTGGAAGCCATGGAACTGAACAAGACCAAAATCGTTGCCACGACAAACGATGTCAGCCGGCTTTTTGCACGGGCTTATCGTTTCTTGGCAGCCGCTCGCTCAATTGCCGAAGATATTATGGCTATTCATAAACAATGTATGGATTTTGCCGGGGCGAACAGAATTTTGGCTTTATTTGAGCGGATATTGGCGGAACGTACATATTCCTCCGAACCCGTCAGTACCAGCGGACACGAAAGGCATTTATTTTCCTGTGCTTATACCCCAGACGGTTTTATTGATTTTACCGATACCATTCTGCAAAATATTGGACAGATCTACTATTTGCACGGGCCGATGGGAACCGGCAAGACCACTTTGCTTCGAAAAATAGCGGACAGGGCTGTAGAAAAAGGTCTCGATGTGGAAATTTATCATACGCCGCTGATTCCGACGAAAATCGGTACCGTTGTGATTCCCGGTTTGAATCTGGCCATAACCACCAGCGAAAAATTCAAGAGCGCTCATTACGAAACCCTGGATTTGAGCAAATATCTCAACGGTTCCAAACTTGCCGCTTTTCAAGCTGACCTTGCCGGCGATAACAAATTGCTGCAGGAGTTAATAGATCTCGGCATGGAGAATATCCGCAGAGCGAAGGAAGAGCATGATGTGCTGGAACAATATTATGTGCCTAACATGAATTTCAGCGCGGCTGAGGATAAATACGAGGAAATCATGGACCGCATTTTAAGCCTTGCAGCCGGGGATGCCAAAGCGACTGCGGCCAACGCCCGTATATACAACTGATGTACCTTGTCATAATTTTTTATAATTAACAGTTAAAAACCGTCTAAATATTTAGCTTAAAAAAATCAGACTAACTGCTTGCAGATTTAAAAAAACTGCAAGTAGTTTATTTAAACCTTTTTGTATATTAAAGGATTAATCTTCTATATTATAGAATATAAAGTCGAACTGAGAATTAAAGATAAATAAAATTCCGGCAAAGGGAGAGGTACTTTTATGGAGAAAGATGTCTATATGACCATCTCCCGCAGGGCCAGAGCTCTGCTTAACCGCCAGGAAGGTTTTGATGTGGATTTTAAATTGACGGTCAAAGGAGTCCAGGCCACCGACCTTGTGGCCTTTGCCAACTCGGAAAGGGGTGGGGCCATTTTGGTAGGAGTCGGGGAAGTTGTCGACGGAAACAGCATGCAAAAGGGAAAAATAATAGGCTGTGATGTCGGAGATAAGGAAAGGCTGTATATCCTCAGCAAGTCGGAGAGCTGTGTTCCCCCGGTTGAGGTTAAGATTATTATTGAAAATTATGCCCGTAAGCCCTTTTTACGCATCGAGATCCCTCCCGGGAAAGACAAGCCATACTGTACGGCAGGAGGAACCTACAAAATCAGAGGCGACGGTCGTACAAACACTTTGCTGCCGGGCAGGCTGCTTTCTTTGTTTATAGAAAAACAGAGCGAATTGTTTTTTGACCGTTTCCGCGAAGCCACTAAAGAGATTGGCAAGGATATGATTCTTTCCAACTCCAATGCCCAGAAAGAAATGCAAAACCTGATGCTTAAAATACTGGGATTGGAAAATTTATTGACAGAGCGGCTTGACTCAATCCAAAAGGAAGTTCAAGATATTAAGAGATTGCAGGAAAAACTCCTTGAGTTTGAAGCAAAACTCGGACTGCTACAGCAAAAGGTGGATTGCTTATTTGATTATTCAGGAATTAATAGTAGTAGAGGGCAAAAATGACGCCCACGCCGTTCGCCGAGCCCTCGGCAATGTGGATATTCTATGGACAAACGGTTTGGGGCTTACCGAAGAGAAACTTAAACTGATTGAAGAAATGGCCAAACGCCGTGGAGTGATTGTCTGTACCGATCCGGATTATCCGGGGAATCAAATTCGCGAGCGGATAAGGCAGAGGGTGCCGAATGCGAAACATGTTTATGTCTCCCGGAGCGCGGCGCTGAATAAAAAAGGCAGCGATATCGGATTGGAAAATGTCTCGCCTGAGGAAATCCGTTTGGCTTTCGCCAAAGTACTCGATGAGACCAAATCCGCCGGCCATTCCGCAAAAACTGCGGAGGGGGAATCGTTGGAACAAGAAGACCCGATTACCATGCAGGACCTCATTGAGCATGGCTTAACGGGGAAGACCGGTGCGGCCGCCAAAAGATATGCCGTGGGCAAAATTTTAGGTATCGGAGAGGCCAATACCAAACAATTTTTGCATAGGCTAAGGCGCTTCGGTTTTAGCCGTCAAGAATTCTTTGAGGCTTTGAGCAAGGTTGACAGCAAGCAGGATTGAAAGGAAGGATTAACTATTACTAAAACCTTTTCGGAGACAGCGGCCCAATACACCCGCAGAGTGTTGGGCAGCGACGGCAGAGCAAAAAAGTCCCTCGGTCAGAACTTTTTGATCAATGACAGGGTAATCGAGAGAATTGTCGCCGAAGGGCTTCCTGCGGACAATTCTTTTCCGCTCGTTGAGATAGGGCCGGGTCCGGGTGCGTTGACCCGGGAGCTTATAAAGAGGAACCAGCCTTTATGGGTCGTGGAGCTGGATAGGGAAAAAGTGGCCATCCTTGAACGGGAATTTGCTGCGGAAAATATAGTCATTTTAAATATGGACGCGCTGAAATTAAACCTGGCCGAGCTTTGGGGCGAGCAAAAGGGCTGGCTGATTGGCAATCTTCCTTATTACATCACCAATCCGCTGCTTAGACATTTTTTGGCCCAAAAAGATTCTCTGTTCGGCCTGACCGTGATGGTCCAAAAAGAAGTGGCCGACAGGATGCTGGCACGACCGGGGGGCAAAGAATACGGTCTACTGTCTATTGTCGTACAACTGGCGGCGGAGCCGCGTAAATTATTTGAAGTGCCGGCCACGGCTTTTTACCCGCGGCCCAAAGTGAAATCGGCGGTGGTCAAACTTTCGCTTCGTCCTTATCCCGGTTTGGAAATAGAGGAAGAGGTACTGATCAAAGTTGCCAAAGCGGCTTTTGCCCAGCGCCGGAAAACTTTGCTGAACACCCTGTCGGCCGGTTTGGACCTGTCCAAAGGAGATGTCGCCAATGTTCTCCGATTGGCCGGTATAGAGCAAAATCGACGGGCCGAGGAGTTAAGTATTTTAGACTATCAGAAGATTTGTCAAACCCTTCAGAATTTTGGTCTAATAGGTGGAACATAATTGAAATCCTTATAAATCTTAAACTGCTTTAAGTTACCGACTTGAAGCAGTTTTCTTTTTTTATACATACAATAAAATAGGTTCAGGGCAGGGGGGTTCGTGATGTTTAAAATAGGAGATATAGTGGCCCGCCGTTCTTATAATCAAGACTTGTTCTTAAAAATCCTTGACATAAAGAAAATCGGTGGAAAAAACGTTGCCATACTCGGAGGGCTGAACTACAGATTATACGCAGACGCTTATTTCGAGGATCTGGTTTTAAAAACTGAGAAAGAAGTTGTTCACTATCAGCTTGCCGATTCGCAAGAGGTATATAAAAAATTCCGTAAAGTGGTGTTCGATCGAAAATTTAAAGTGGAAGAAGAGTACTTTGAAATACCTGGAAGAATTCTGCATTTGGACGGAGATAAAGATTATCTCGAGCAATGTTTACGTACTTACAAGCAATTGGGATTACAGGCTAAAGGTATTTGCAAATCGGAAGTTGAACAGCCTAAGGTTATAGGCAAAATTTTAAAGGAAAATCCGGCGGAAATTTTGGTTTTAACCGGGCACGATGCCTTGCTCAAAGGAAAAAAAGATTTGAAGAGTCTGGACAGCTATCGTAGTTCGGGATATTTCGTCCAATCGGTTTTGGAAGCCAGAAAAATTCAGCCGAACAAAGACTCTTTGGTCATTTTCGCCGGCGGCTGTCAGTCAAATTTTGAAAAAATTATTGAAGCAGGTGCCAATTTTGCCTCTTCACCGAAGAGGATGTTGATTCACGCACTGGATCCGGTTTTTATTGTGGAGAGCATAGCCTATACCCCAATAGACCGGACGGTTTCGCTAAAAGATATAATCAAACATACAGTGACCGGCACCGACGGCGTCGGCGGAATTGAAACCAGAGGGCAACTCCGAAGGGGCTATCCCAGAGTTGATTACTGTTAGGTTAAACTGTTAAGTTAATTGGTAATTCCGATCGGTTAAATAGCCTGTTTATTGAACAGGCTATTTTTTATGCCGTTTTTTTATTCGGCAAAACGACTGACTTAAGAATAATCCGGGCGGATTTTCGCAGATTAAGCTCGGAGGGATTTTTATGCGGTATAATTGCGGTAATCTGCTTATTATCGGCGGAGCGGAAGACAAAGAGAACGAATGCAAAATTCTCAGGTTTTTTTATAACGAGGCTGGGGCAGAGAATTCGCGGATCTGTATTATTACCGCGGCCTCGGAAAGGGCCGGCGAAGCGGCCGAACCCTATCAACAGCTGTTTAAAAAATTCGGATGTAAAGATATAACGGCTCTGAACTTCTATACAAGGGAGGACGCCTATAATGAAGAAAACTTGGCCAAAATCAAACGAAGCAGCGGGATATTTTTTACCGGCGGAGATCAATTGCGTATTACGGCGATGCTCGGAGGCACTGCGATTGCCAAAGAGCTTCACCGACTGTACGAAAGCAAGGTGATCATTGCCGGAACCAGCGCCGGGGCATCGGTAATGTCGGATACCATGATTATAGGCGGCCAGGGCGATACCCCGGGGGAAGATTTGATAAGGATGGGGCCCGGATTAGGGCTGCTTAGAGGAATAATCATTGATCAGCACTTTGCTCAGAGGGGCAGAATCGGCCGCTTGCTTACCGCTGTATCTTTAAACCCGCAGGTTCTCGGGATAGGGATAGACGAAGATACGGCGATCCATGTCCGCGCAGACGGCAGAGTTCGGGTAATTGGCAGGGGGACCGCCCTTATTGTGGACGCGGCCAATGCGGTACTGTCCAATGTAGATGAGCTGTATGACGGAAGACCTTTGGCTTTTGCACCGGTTCGGGTGCACGTTTTATGTGAAGGATACGAGTTTAACCTTGCAGACCGCACCAGCAACTGCAGTGTTGCTCAACCGTCAGGATGACCGTTGAAGGCCCAAGGGGAATATAAATAGGCTTAACAGGAAAAAATAGTTAAGTATTATGTATCAATGTATTACAAACAGGAGGCTACTTACAAAATGAAAATAAACCATGTCTGGGCAATGGAGGGTGCTAACTTTTTTAGCTATCGGCCTGTTATCCGAGGAGTCGTCGATATTTCCGACTGGCACGGGAAAATGACTAAAGAATTCGGCGATTTCAACCAAAGGCTGCTGAAAGCCCTTCCTTCGTTGGCAACTCATAGTTGTTCCCGCGGTAAGGTCGGAGGTTTTATCGAAAGACTCGAAGAGGGGACTTTGCCGGGACATGTCCTTGAACATGTGGCGCTGGAGCTGCTCACTTTGGCAGGAGAGAAAACCCGTTATGGCAAAACACGTTTATGGGATAAAAGCAAAAAAGAATATGAAGTAATTTACGAATATGAATGCAAAGAAGCGGCGCTGGAAGCTTTCTACCTCGCTGTCAAAATTATGAATGAGTTGCGTAACGGTATTGAGCCGGATGTGGCTTCGGCG
>Ga0134099_1000723_pt1 | contig 35838 bp, 32 predicted proteins | sample 10_taG_2_FD_105482 | JGI IMG/M metagenome (GOLD analysis project Ga0134099, IMG submission 105482) | Switchgrass degrading microbial communities from high solid loading bioreactors in New Hampshire, USA - 10_41_5_180_A2 metaG | ecosystem: Engineered > Bioreactor > Semi-continuous > Anaerobic >...
AACATGGCTCCGGAGGCTCCATGTAAAGGGTGACCACTGCCGGTAGTAATCCGTACCTGCAAATTGGTAATAATTCAGGAAAATTGTTTGCCGAAATTTCTCCAAAAGTACTTGCCAGTAACACCCCCATAATATGTATATTTATCTATTACACAAATTACTTATATCAATATAGTTTTTAACAAAAAAGTTAGTCACAGCATCCTCGATAAATTCCTTATACCATTTCTCATCTTTGTCATAATTATTTTTAAACATTTTATTGTAGATTGATTTAACTTTACTAAAAAACCTTTGTGTATTTATGTAAAATTGATCTAGATTATTAAAGGTATCAATAAATTCCGTTATCATCTCTTCATTTAAAAGTAAAACTGAACTATTACCAATAGACACTTTAAACGCTTCATAATTTTTTCGATTATAGTTATCAATAATGTCATTATAAGCCGTATATTTACTGCCATATAGTTCAACTTCAAACCCAAAGGATTTGATCAGTTCATAGCTATCCTTGTAGAATTTTGCTGTTTTATAATAACTTACAGTAGCATATAACCCCTTAATTCCAAGTAATTTAGCCACAGTACACCTATGTGCACCTTCTGAAATATAATAATCATCATCCACTTTAAGGAAGCTCATATTGTCAGGTTCTATTATCCCTGATTCTAACTCTTTGTAATACTCAGGTGTAACTAAATACTCGAAATTTTTTCTATACATTCTATGTAATTTGAAGTAAGCGTCAATCCATGAACAGTTATAGCTAGTGCTACCATGTGCAAATCCTACAACCTTATCAAATGGTACATAATCAGTTTTAAATGGCTGGTATTCGTAGCAAAATTTAAGATCCGTATTTTTTGTAGGCAGAATGAGTTCTTCAGGTAAATTATCAAGTTGTGGATCATATTCTGGAATAATGTTCTGCAGTAATATTTTTTTACCATGTACGCTCTCTGTATCAGTTGAAATATACAGTTGCCAAAGAGTTCCGTAATAAATATCATTTATACCAACCTTAATCTCTTTACCCTTAGTTGAAACAATATCACAAATCATATTATTAGCAAAAGATAAGAAATAAAGATTTTCACCTACAATTAGTTGTTCGTCAATAATCTTTAGTTTAAAAGCCGGAAAATACTCAATATCTGCCTTTAGGTAAATAAGTTGTTTGTTATTATACTTACCTAGTCCTAAATAATACATATTTCCATCGTCGGCTTGAAAAATAGAATTTTGTTCTGGTTCCCCAGAAATTTTGATATTGCACTTTTTTTCGTCGTACCTCATTCTAAAAACACTCATATTGGTATTCTCCTAAATAAATAGAAAATTGTATAACATTTTGTAAATACATGTAATTATATAAAATATAATTGTATTTGTATGAATATTCAAGACCTTTAATAAAATAATATCAAGTATATAATTGTATATTAATCAATTTTTCTTTTCCAGTAACCCAGTTAATTGTATTAGTTCCTGGAGGGTCGTCCATGACCTCCCCCCTGTTCATTTTTGCAAAATTTTATTACTTTTAAAGTATGTAATTTAGAACTCAAACCTTCGATCTTCAACTTAAACTCATTTAGATACCCTAATAATGATATTTTATCCACAAAATTTCTTACAGGGTTAATTTTTGAAGATAAACCAATGGTAGAAGAATCAGTAGAATCTTTTGAGTTAGTATATATGGCATCTTTAGAGTCATTTTCAGATAAGGGTAGTTCCACATCTTTATCCATAATATTTTCTGGTTCTGTCGTGCTTGCTGGAGCAGACGGAATCTCTACAGGTGCTGATAAAGAAATATCTTCATTTTGGTTTTCTTCGACACTGGCTGTATCTTGATCAATCTCTTTATCATCGCTAATTAATTCATTAAAGTTACATTGCTTTATCGTATATAAATTTGAAGTTTGGCCACCATCCTTTCGAAAGCGAGGAGTTCTCTCTATTACACCATAATTACATAGTTCACGGATTGCTCTTTTTATAGTTGACAATGATTTTCCGACTATTTCAGCAATTCTTTTTAAGGATGGAAAACAAGTCTGGTTAGTGTTATCTGCATGCTTACATAGGCAAAGATATACAAATTTCGCACTTTGTGATACAACACTTCCTTTAAAACAAACATTATCAAAAGCTACATTCATATACATATAAAAAGCCTCCATCTTTTCTCTTGTAAAAGTAACAGCCCCATGAGATTATCATGGAGCTGTTATTATAATATATATTTTTTACTCAAATAATTTAAGCATTTTATCATTTACTTTTTCTTGAATATAATCTTGAAGAATCCTCTTAATCACTTCACTATTGACATTGCATCTAAACATATCCGGAGTATAACCAATAAAATATACATTAACGTTTTTAGTTCCGAACATATCTAATAGTTGCGCTCTTTCATTATCAGGTGTGGACGCCAGGCACAGGCAAATTTTTTTACAATTGTGCTCCTCAAGTATCTGTATTTTTCTTCGGATCTCTTGAAGTTCATATGGTTTACTAGTACCGCATAGTATTACAACATTACAGTTTGATATAAATTCCAGGGCACTTGTCTCAGTTCCATCCTGGATGACCCCACTCATATCATTTATGACAAAATCCATTCCTTCAGGTATTTCGCCTTTCAAATATATAACATTGTTACGGTCAAATCGATTTTCCTTGACAGAAACAAAACCCGGAGTACTATTCCGGATTTTTTCTAAATGATCTATTTCCCCATTGCATTCAACATATGCTACAGCTGCACCTATGGAATTAAGGTATACTGCCATATTAATACTTAGAGTAGTTGCTCCCGACTTTGGATAGACATTGATAACAGAAATCATTACATCTTTACATAGGAAGGAGTATTCTTTTTTCTTATTCTTAACCAGGATATCAATATCAAGTTTTGTACTTGGTTCGGTTAGAAATTCTTCAGTTTTTCCTTTTTCGGTATCCTTTAACGGTATGTACTGCAGACTTAATGTTACCTGTGTTTTAAACTGATTAATATCCTTATCTGGATTGGCAGATATTATGGGAATGTCTCCAAGGCTTTTTATTGCTTCCTGCAGTACCTCCACTTTGTTTCCAATATCTATGTATAGGAACTTGATATTTGGGTTCATCATTTGTATGCTCTGTATTGCTATTTTGAAGTTATCGCTATCATTTGTAACTGAACTTAGATCAATAGCCAAGTATTTATAGTAATTTATACTTAGAGCCTCCTTTTTAGCAAAGGAACAAATATCCAGTTGATTTGAAGATATTTTCTTAAGCATAAAGGGCTGTTCAACAAGGTTTGATTCATTGAGCCAGTCAAAGAGATTAACATTATTATGGCTGCATAGGAAAAGCATCATTTTCAATCACCCTACTTTCTATTGAGGATTGGGCAGGCTGTAAAATTTGCACCGGCTTTTTATCATATGGCTTGTTTATAAAGAACAACACAATAAAAACAATTGATAATACAGCATAGAATAGTAGTTCCAGTACTCTATTTTTTCGGTTCATTTTTCTTATCCCCTTTCTTATCTGTATTCTTATTTGAGTCTTTACCAGTATTTTTGCCTGGCTCCTTATCTTCCTCCTCATCTTCCGTTTTAGTAGGAATAGACTCAATCGTTACAACCGATATTGGAGAAATATTCTTAATATATGATGCATCTCTAGCAACTACCCTGTAAGTTCCGGAACCTAAGTTTTCAAATGTATATGTCTTACTTTCTGTGTTAGTCCAGCTAACTCCACCGTCGTAGCTTATGTCATACCCTCTATCTCTTCCACCCTTAATTTTGACCGAAATACTCCCAGTTGGCTTAATATCCAAACTATCGGTAGCTGAGCATGTAATTTCAACAGGTATTGGATCAATATACAGCTTAGGATCGACTGGTGTTGCGCTGCTATAAGAGCTGCCTTCACGAACCTCAAAATGTAGATGATGTCCTGTTGATGTACCAGGATAATAGTCATATGGAGAACCATCTCCTTTTTTAGGCTCTCCTCCCTCTGAAGCTATAACATCCCCCTGTTTAACCTCACTATCGGGTATTGCGTGAATTGCTGATAAATGAATATACCTTGTAAAAAACTTTCTTCCATCAACATTGTGATAGATTGTTACGTACATTCCGGCTTCTTCATTAAAACCCAAATCATATATTTGGCCATCAGCAATTGCGTAAACATTTGAATGCCATTCAGAATTAAAATCCTGTCCCCAGTGTGGCCTTGATATTCCAAGAACAGGATGAGGAACAGGCGTTGCACTGAACCCCCTACTACCACAAGTACCATCACTAGGATATGAATAAAAACCCCCTCTATCTATCACCTTATTTTCAGGCTTAATATAGTCCCTATATTTTTTCTGTACATTGTGAATAGTTGACTTATCTTCTGACGACAGACCAAGTTTATCAGTAAGAAAATCAATGGGCGCAGAAAGTACATAGGCAAAAATACTGACAACGAGAAGCAGCATAAAAACTGGGGTTAGAATACTTATTAATAGAGCTTTTCTTCCTTTCTTTGAAGATATCACCTGGATTGCAGCTTTAATTATCGCTGGATTTATAGCCATTTTTGAAACCACCTCCAAAAAATTAAGGCTGATAGCAAAATACCGAAATACAAAGCTATTTTCCACCGGCTTTACCGAAGTACTTCATTTTATATTCGGATAATTCAAAATCTACCTGCAGACGTTTCGAGCCAATTAGCACAAGCCCTATTTTTCGTCTCTTGGCAGCCAAAATCTCTTCTTCAGCTTCAGTAAGTTTATATAGTTCCTTTGTTTCCTGCAGGTTCTTACCATCGGTACCCATAAGAATTTTAATGCATGGAATATCCAGCAAAGCTTGTCCATACATTTTTACCGAAGGATCTAAGAAGTCAACGACCGAATGGGATATTATTGCTATGGCAGCTTCATATTTTCTATCTCTTTTAACACAATTTCTTAGAAATATTAATGACTGCGGTACCCTATGATCAATCATCAGATAGGCTTCATCACATATTAACAGAACTCTCTCTTCCCTATCCTTCGTCATCTGATCCCAACACCACTGAAGCACTTCATAATATTGTGTACTTTTAATGTTATCAGATGTATCCTGGAGATCATACGTATCCAAGCAAACACATCTTGAGTTTGAACTAATGGTTGTGTGACCATTCCACAGAAACTGATCTGAACCATAAAACAGGTCATGAAGAAGTAAAAGTATCTCATTGTACAGTTTTTTAACATCTAGATCTAACTCTTTTCTTTTTCTTTCTTCAATAACCTCTGCTAGATTTGTGAATATGGGATAGTCCTCATTTTTCAATTCGCTTATGTCCGTATCCCAAAAGATATTAAATTTGTTGTATAGTTCAATCAAGCACATTTTTAAAAGTGATATGTGCATTTCAGATAGTGAAGATTTATAAAGCTTAAAGAATATCTCCAAAGACTTCATATGTAAGGCTAAAGCACCCATACCATAACCTTCATCACGGTATAATTTTTCGCCGTCCTCGTCTTCATCATCAATGGGGACTGGTCTTATTTGCAAAGGATTTAATCTTCCCTTTACTCCTCCTCCACAGTTAAGCCAGTCACCATGCAGATTTCGGGTTAGTTCCTTGTATTCTCTCTCAGGATCAACAATAATAATTTTTGTCCCACGCATGTATTCACATAGTATAATATCCTTAATTTTTGTACTCTTTCCTACCCCTGCTACTCCCATAATGACCATATTAGAATTGGTTCTATCCCCACCACGCATCCAAGGGTCAATAACTACAAGTCCTCCGGAAGTGTCTTTTCCAAAATAGTAACCCTGACCATCGTTTAAACCAGTGGATGCAAACGGAAATCCCCCTATAAAACTTGATAACGGTAAGATCCTTTGTGTTATCTGCTCTATCTTTTCTTGGGGTGAATAAAAAGGTGAAATTTGCTTAAATGCTTCTTTCTGAAGACTTGATAAAATTCTACCCTTGCACTTTGCAACAGCAATTGCACTTTCAACTTTTTGGCATACCTTTTTCAAAGCTTTTTCATCACGCGTCATAGGTGCAATAAGCAGGCTCATGGCCCCTATTTTTTCACCTTGCTGGTCAACCTGGATCATCATCTTTTCAGCATCGTCGGCTGCACGCTTTGCTCTTGATGCAACCAAAGCGTCTTTTGCACTTTGCTCTTCACCACGTTTTTGCCTGATAGTATTGGATAAGCTCTCAAGAAAAGCAGAATCATCAACCGGTGTAAAAGTAATATTGGCAACAGTTGACGGTATATTAGTGAGTTTTGAAAGCCAACCGTAGTCTGCAGACTGTGGATATTTTACAATACCGTAAATCTTACCCATATTCTCACCAATTATAATTGAGTTTTGTTTATACTCCATTCCTACAGGAGTAATACTGTTAAGTAATGCACCGTTTACTGGTATTTCTTCATTTTTCTTCGCCATAGTTTACTCCTCCCTGCCTGCTGCAATCAGGCTTTCAATTATCGGCATTGCTGCTCGGACGTTGGTACTTTCAATGTGAACGTATGCAGGATTGGTAATAAGATTTGACAACCGGACTATATCATCTTCCTTAAGTATTTCGCCGTTTATATTAACGGCAGTAAAATAACCGAGTATACTAAAGGCCCTTTTTTGTAAATCGGTTTCAACTCCTTCAGAGTATTTCTCCCAAATTTTAATGTAGAACTGTCTTTCTACAACTTCTCCCGACAGAGCATAGTTACTCATAGCCTGCATTTCACTCTTGAGTATTTCTTTTTGTATTGAATCATTGGAATCTGCCAGAAGTTCGCTATATTCTTTAATTAACGGTGAAATATCTACCGGCCTGCTCAGTGCCATAAATCCAAATTTGAATGGTTCAGCTGATATCTCTGCTGTGAGCTGCCTGGTTAGCGTTCTTTTTTCTCTCCTGGAAAGTAGATCTGGAGATATAGGATAAATCCTTATGTAACTGAAGACTAATCCGTCCCTTGTGTACAGGTATTTATCTGTAATATCTTTCACATTCACAAACTCTTGTGCTGTTATCTCTTGAATTGTTTTATTTTTATATGGTTTTGAAATTTTCGATCTTGTCGATGGCGGTGCAGCAATTTTTGAATTGCTCTTATTTATGAATACCAGAGCTATTGCACCACCGACTACGGCCACCAAGGGGAATATTATTGCTAACATGTTCATATACACTTCTCACCTCATCATTTTAGTTAAGATAATTGTTTTTTACATAATAATTAGCATACTATTAGACCATTTCTGTCTTAGAGCTAAATAACTTAGGCGGTAGAATATTACTCTACCGCCCTGAACTTCTTAAATACTTATATTTCTTCTTCCTCTTGTTCAGAATAATATAAATAGTCTACATCAGATCTGTTCACATCATTGTTTTTACTGTCCTGGTTTTCGTTTTGAGCCTCCCGTGTCCTTTCAGTAAAACTGTTTTCCAACCGCGATAAAGTGTTACCCAAGAATTTAACCGTATTTATATACATGTCCCAGTCAAGAACTTTTCTCACTGTAAAAATACATTCAGTGAATTCTTTTTCTCCCACTTTTCTATCGTGTGGTGTTTCCTGAGCTACTAGCTGAATACTATCTCCTTTCCTAAAGTTTTCCTGAATAAATCTCGCGTTTTCACCCCAGGCTGTAATGTTCATAGGAACATCCTGTCCCAGTTCCTTGTTGTTTACGAAAACACAGTTATTCAGCACAGCATAAGGTCGGCCTTTATCAGATACACCCTCCCTTACTTCACAATCTCTAGCTAATCGTCCTGACATGATAATCATATTTGTACACATCCTTTCGTATATTTAAATGGCTTTGGCCATTTATTCATTTTAATTAAGTTACTGAAAAACACAAAAAACAGCTTATAAGGCTGTTTTTTTACACATGTTTACAAATTAGTATTGTTTTTGTTATTATATTTACGAGGAAATTTTTGAGTGAAAAGAGATCAGTTTATCATGGGCCAGCCTGGACTGATCTCTTTTCATTTTATTATTAGAATGACATTTTTACTCTGAAATAATCGTCATCAATAATATTTGTAACGACGCTGTCAGTTTTTACAGTGCCGTTGCTGTATGTAACAGTAAACAGGAAAGTTGCCTGTTTTCCTCTCCATCTGGTTCCGCGCATATCTTCATTCCACATTTCTCCAGTAAAATAATTCGAGCTTTGCTTATCAAGTAGAACTGGACTATATGTTCTCTCAATGATTTTTACACTTACATTCAATGCTGTTACATTGCTATCTGGTGATATTTTCGTTGTTGTTGCACTAAGTACATACTTTTCACCAGTAAAGAATGTATCATTTTCAAATACGGGTTTACCGATATTTTGTTGATGTTTATTGTAGTTAATCCAGTTTGATTTCCATATAGGAGTATGATCTACAAAACCGTTTATACCTAAGGGATATGCCATAAAGCTCAATGATTCACTAGCAGTTTCCCCATATGGGTCTGTCACTGTTACTCTATATTTATAGTTTCCAGCCGATATTTTAGTTATGGAATAAGTTTGCGTAGAACCTGAAGCACAAGCAGACTTTGTAAACACTGTTATAAATTCACCCGAATCCTTCTTTTCTTCCAGTACCAGGTCGAGAGTATCATTATCTGGATCAACTGGTTTCATATAGATTTCAACATTATCACCCTCGTAGATATACGCCGGACTATAACTAATGCTAACAGTTGGAGGTCTATTAAGTATTACCGTATATGGGCCAGTCATATTTTTTCCGATTTGTCCTGCTAAATCGTAAGCCTCTAAATGTAAATAATAAGTACCTTCTGTATCTATAATAATATTTTTCTCCTTTATTCCGTCAGTAACCCGTTTCCAATCAATCGAATTGCTGTTTGGTGAAACTGTACTCTTAGTTACAGCATATCTCATATAAGCAAAATCATTTTCTCCATGATCATTGGCAGTAATGTTTATTTTGACAGGTTCATAACCTGAATATGTTTTAGGAGTAGCATCAATAGAAGGTGGTAAATTATTAGTATCTATTTGCTCAATATAAGGTTTGCTCCAAACTCCTTCTATATCTCGAACCATTAACTGAATATCAAATTTCCCTGAATTATAGGGTAGAGCATTGGGCTTGCCTTCGATCCATGCATCCGAATCAACTTTTTTATATTGCCACCTCCATTGGGCAATTCCCTTGTCTGTTCTTGATATATTGTGGTCAAGGTCATGGGATTGATCAAGATATGATAAATTAATATTCGTCCCAACTTTACTTACTACTTGTACACTAAACAAAGCAATCGGTCTACGGTGTACATAAATTGTAGCTGGTGCAGATTTATTAGACCAAAGTCTATAATTATCAAATTTGTTATCATCTTTGGGATTATCCCTAAATTGTGCATATACCGTATATTTGCCAACTTTGCTGAAAGTATATAATGGTTCATTTACCCACTTATCCGAATTAGTATCCAGGCCATTAGAATTATCAAAGTAAGTAGGGTCATGGGTATAAAGCCATCTCTCAGAATACTTTGGGTCATTTTCAAAGTCTCTATAGACTTGATTATATCTGACACTTTCTTCGTTGACCAATAGTGTAAGAGTAGTGGAACCCTGCTTTGTATAAGTATCATATCTCTTGGAAATCAACTTTCTAACTGTATCTATATCTTTGCAAAATGCACTATCCATTACTGACATATAAATTAATTCTTTTAGTGATAGCTGCTGAATTTCAGTAAGAACATTAGGATACCGTAACTTAATATTTCTTGCCTGTTCGGGGGTAACAACATAAATGTTAAACCTATTAGTATTTAAGTAATTAAGTATTTCGTAATCCAAATTACCAGAAAGGAAGTATTCGGATGGTTCGCCATAATATGTATCTTCCTTGACATTATCAGAAATATATATAAAGTATCTTTCTGATCCTTCTCTAAGTTCAGTATTCAGTAGCTTTGATTTTGGAAAGGCTTTAATAGGTTTTTGTGATGTATTAAATAATGCATCAAATCTCCCCATATTAACAGTTCGAAATTTCCATATATATTGGCCCATATAATCTTTTTCATTTGTCATGTATGCTTCGTTATAACATATTTCACCACGTTTTGTGACGTAACAAAACTTCTCGCCAAGTTGGAAATAATCAACTGCGGTATTTGCTACAGATGCATCAAATATTTTTGGATAACTCCTATTTTCAGCTTTCTTATTAGCTAAAGAATCATCTGTGGAGAGTAAGTTTGCATAGGATATTTCACCATAAAAACCTATTTTACCCTCTAAATCTCTAATTATGATTCCCAAACCATTATTGGGTTGGGCGTACAATATTTTATCAGCCTTAATAAAAGTATACATTGAAAAAGAATAGCTGCTTTTTTGATACACAATGTTATCTGTTCCCAAAACCCAAATTAATCCATAGCGCCCATTGAATATGTATTGCTTAACTGGTACAGCTAAAAGTAAAGCACCATCATGCCTATATATTTTATTGTCTTCGCATACTATTGCAAAGTTCTGCTCAGCGTTGCAGGATGAAATATCCTTAATAGGAGCTGGAAAACTGCCTTGATGCTTCAATCCGCGCTCTTGCTGGTCATACTTCCAAGTTGTGAAATAAATGCTGTTATCAGTACAAGCATAATACAAAACCGCACTTTGATAACTTCCACTAACATACACATATTCAGCATTTACAGGTGCGTAAGGATCTTTTTGCGGAAAGCCTAAATCCCAAAACCAATCGGTTGAACACCTAAATACGCCATTTCCTGACACAATAAACATATCCCATGTATCAAAAATACCAAAAGCTAATGACCTTACATCAGTAAATTCTGGTATCCGAGTCAATGTATTATATATTAAAACTTTTGATTCACTTGTTCTTTTATCTATATATCTGCCTTTTGCCCCTACAACCCATAGCGTACCATCATTTTTTACAATATAAATTGTATATACAGGATAGCTACATAAATATGCGTGTTTTACATTATCAGTTATTTTTACAAAATTGTTATGATACCTAGTTGTTGTATCCTGGCATAATAGTCCATACCCATAATAATCATTATTAATAAACGCATTAGTTCCGCGGCCCCATAGTTCCCCATTACCTAACAATATAAGGTCAACATCAACACCCGGATAATTTATTAATTTGTAATCTCCTTTTACAACATACTTCGTCCAGATATCAATATCTTCAAAGGAGCTGCTATCAATAATATTGGTTTTCACATCAACGTCAGGACTGATGCTATCTTTTATACTGTCAACCAAGCTGTTAGTACTTGCAATATCATTATCAGAGGCAACAACCATATCTATATTACCCGACGGCCTCCTGACATTCTCTTTAATTCTGTTTACAAGTCCGGTAATATTCTTTTCACCAATACTTCTGCCATCAAAGCTTGAATTAATTAAATCTTTTAGAGAAATGTTCTGTCCTGACTGGTTAAATGTGATTGGATATTGAGGGTTTACAGATAGGTTTGTATTCTCCAAACTCTCTGAACAAATGGAATAAACTCTGGCATCAGTATCTTTGACATACTTACCAATAGTACTATCATTTCTCAGCAGCCCTAATCGGTAGTTAGATGAAATATGCGTAGAGTAATAATCTGTATCACTATTATCCAATGCAAAAACAACATAAGTATCCACGTTATCCTTTATTTCATAATTCAGTTTGGATAAATCCCATCCAACAACGGTATTTTTGACATCTTGTACAGATATACCTTGTATGGACCAAAAATCATCATATTTAAACGTTGGTTCAGTAAAAATTTTATATAACTCTTGAGTCATTGTTGGATAAACAAAATAATATTCTTCATCAATATTAAATGACCCATCACATAAACCATTATTATTAATGAATGTGTATGTATAATATTTTCTGAACCCAGCTTGATAGGTATCAGTTTTTAAATCTGATTTTATATACCTTACTGGAACTCCATACGGCTCATCAGGTATTTGGCCTTCTGGTAGAGATATATATTTTGAATAAACAAATTTATCTGTTGTTAAATAGTTGTTATATTCTGTATACTTATTTTGATTGAAGGTATATCCAGTCCATTTATAGGTTGCATACCCATTTTTAGCCCAATGGTTTATATTTATTTTTCCTTGCTGGGTTCCAATAGTTATATCTGAAGGACTGGCATACTCAATATCAATTTTAGAGTAATTAGCAAGTTCACTTTTCATACTGGTGAGAGCATTTTTTAGTGTGGCATTGTCTGTAGCCGTATAATCTGTCAAAACCATAATCTTAACATTACGGCTCTTTTCTATAGTAAAGTTGGCTTCAGGAGCAGTATTTTTCATTTCCATTTTATTAGCGGCAAATGCACTATTGCATTGTAGAAATATTGATAATATTAAAATCCAAATTGTAGATAGATATTTTATTTTTTTCATAAACATCACCACCCTTGCGTATAGTCACTCTTAAAATCACTAGGTATCAGCAATTCTTTTACTGTTTCATGGTCAGGTATATCCTCAAAAGCTTTAAGTGCTGCAACGTATACACCAACTTCATAAGTCCATATTTCTGCTGTATCATCATACTCACCTTCAACCATCAGCCTTATTCCACTTGTAAAAGGTTCAGATTTATCACCGGTATATGGATGAATTGTTGTTTCATCACCAAAAGCAACAGCATTACTTACACCCTGTACTGAGTCATTATCACTATCAAACCTTATTGACCACTCTCTTTTACCGATAGGGTCACCATCCGGTGAGGTAGTTGTACACCAAATAGGTATAATACCGTATTTTTGTAGTTTTTTATCAGCTGGATTTTCAATATCACGAATATTACTTTCTGCACCATTAAAATCTGCCAGGGGCGGTAAATCCTCAACTACAGTTATGGTTCTATCAATAGTGTTGGAGTAATGTACTGAGCTATCAAGAAAATAAGTATTTTTTATAGTAACAGTTATTTTATATTGGCCGCTATCTCTTGCCTGAAAGTATACAGTCTTTTGACCTGTTAATACTGAATTGAAGTCGGTACCAGTTTCTATCCATGCTTCGTTATTATATAACTGAGCTTTACCATTCACATTTTTATATACCGTTCCATTTTCAAGCCTTACTCCATAGTCACCACTTGCCCCTGTGCCACTAACAGGCTCTATCTTCCAAGTGGTTAAGCTCCAATCAATGGGATATCGTTTTGATGATTTACTTTTACTTAAATCCAAGGTGATTTTTCTGTTTTCCTTCATTTTATTAGCTATTATATCAATGGATATAGACGGTTTTGGTTCAATGATTTCAATGGTACTTCTGTCAAAACCAGAGCAACCGCCATCATCAACAACCTCCAGGTCTATATCGTAAGTGCCAACATTCGGATACCAAACAGTACCTTTTTCAATATCCTGCACGAAATTATTTAAAACATTAATCCAAGGGTAGTCAGGGTCGCTTCCATCTGTACCAGGTATTTCCCAAACCCATCGTACTACATATCCATCGGAATCATAGGATTTACTGCCATCAATCAAAACATCATCACCGGCATAAGCCACAGCAGGATTACTTATTATAGCAATTGGGTCATAGTTTATTTTTACAGGCGGCTTTGGGACTTCTTCTGCTTTTGGCTTGTACCAAAAGTATACATAAGCAACTTTTTGAGATTGGGACAAGGTAATCTCTTGTGAAGTCTCTTCCGTTATATCATTTTTATTCGGAGGAATAACAGTTGTAGATGTGTCGGCATAATATCTTTTGAAGGAACCTTTACAGCTTTCATAACCCGAGGGAACTGGTAAACCGCTTATGGTTTTCTTTTCCCCAAACTTTAGTGTAAATTCATTAGCCAATTCAGGAATTTCTTCATCAGTATCATAATTTATATATCTTACAAAAACAACTCCTTCTGTGGGGGGTACTTTTTTGGGCTTAACAATAATTTTTATTGGCTTGTTTGCTGTTGCTGTTAAAGGTTTATCTGTTTTATACCTAGCTGTAAGATTAACCACAGCAGATAACGTATGGTTATTTTCACCGACTTTTAATGCTGCCCTGGAGAACGTTCTTTCATATTTAACATTTTGAACAGGAGAGCTGCCGGCAGAAAGACTTACTTCTTCAGGAACCTGGTTTGAGTTAAAACTTAATTTATCCAGGTTTTGCATCATATTCAGTTTAACAGCATCACCATCTATAGTTCCGATAACAGTATAGGGTACAGTTATACTATCCATATTTTCTTCCATAATATATTCAGATTGTGCTTCTATTTCTGCCTTAATGCTAGTGTCAGGAGCTAACGGTCTGAATATTACGGTATTCCAGTTGGTACTATTGTATCTTAGTCTTACCGAACCATTTACACTCCACATTGTAGGAGCAACCTGTACCAATGCTTTTTCCTTCATACTGCTACCTAAAAGACTGGATAGAGATAAACCTTTTATTTCTCCATACTCATTTAAAGTATCAGGTGGACCACCGTAATCATCATCATAAAAAGTACGCTCAGAAAGCACTGTTTTCTGGGATTGAGTTAAGTTTTCCCATGAAGAAGATGCACCTTTCTGAGTTTGCCAGCTAATTTTTTTATAATCCTCAATGCTCTTAAATTTAGAACCAGGTGCCCCCCCGGAAAAGAATCTGTCATTGGTTATTAGAACGTTAGAACTATTATAACCTAAGTACTTGTATTCTCCTTTTTTTCCGTTTTTATAGGTCATACCGTCAGGCCTTTCGTAGAAATCACCGGTAGGCAAGCCATAGACAATAAGGCCATAATCATCATATGCAAATGGATTCAACCATTCACCTTTTGCATTTTGAATACTCTCACCAGTACTTGTTGATATTTCATGTATCCTTTCCTCTATATATGCTTTTGAAGCTGACTTACCATGAATTGAATTTAACTGTGAAACATTAAGTGACGCAGCCTTAACCTCTATATTGCTAAACGAACATAGTAAAATCGTTATTATCAATATAAATGACATTACTTTAAAAGGTTTCATGTATAAACCCCCTAATTAATTTTATTAGTACCTAGATATAATGCTCCATCTTGCTTTACCTGAACCTCAAGGCCCTTGAACTGGCTAGGGTAAATGCAACCTTTGTGGGTGTAATCTTTCGATTCCCAATTATATTCATTTCTTGTCCTGTTTTCTTTGACAATGTATTTTAACAAGTAATCTGCCAACTTTGGCTCATACAGTACATTTAGCAATCCTGTGAGAGGTTCAATTATTTCTTTGGATTGGTACTCATCAACGGATTTTGGAAACATATTTGTATAATTATTATATAGATGTACTATACACCAACGGTAATCTGTTTTCTCATTTTGCATTTTTTCTTCTCCTGGATCATTAAATATCCTTATCTTATCGTTATTAAATCTTAAAAATAGGCTAAAATTATAATTCACTCTTGTTTTACCCTTCTGTGCAGCATTTTGGTTTGTATAGAATATCTGTAAATAATTATCATCACCACCATAAGAATAGTATCCTTCAACATGGTTTCCATGCTTACGAGCATAGTAAACCAATGCCTTGATAGCTTCATAGGCTTCTTTGTTTGAATGTCTGTTAGTGAGGGTTGGCAGCAGGCAAACACCTTCAAATTCTGTATCCCACAAAATCTTACCATCAACTACTCTGTCAATGTTCCACATTGAAAATACCTTAACAGCATTTTGATAGTTATCTTTTGATAAAAACTCTTCAAACTCTTTGTCAGGTGTAGCAAAGATTGGTTTTGCAATTTCTCTCTGCTCTGCTGACAATAAGCGGTGTAATACTAAAGCAGCGGTACCGTTGGTACAAGTATCATTGGGTTTAAATTCACCATTTGCAGGTGTCAATAAACCTTCTGATACACATTTCAAGCTGTTTGTTTTATCCTCCTTATTGAGAGTCTTGTAGTCTGTTACCATGGTTTTATAGGCTTCCAGATAATCAGGATATTGTACATTATTCAACTTCTCATAAGCTCTTAAAGTCCATTTTGCCATTTCAGACCTTTTGATTTTACTGTCTTTTGAATCTTGATTAACCTCACCATTCTTGAGAATTCCCAGGTTAATGGCTGTATTTATATAATCCTCAGTTTGAGCGGAGTTTTTATCAACTGCCATTATCAAAAACTTGAGATACTGTTCCTTGGTTACGCTATCAGTGGCTTTTATTGCTGATTCAGAGATACCGTTTAATATCCCTTGTTGCTTTAGGAAATTTACACTCTCATTAAAGGTGGCAGGTTTCTTTTCAGTTGTTTTCTGCGTTTTCTCAGCTTCAGCCGCTTTCTGTCTTTCTTCAATTATCTTTCTGTTTATAAATCCTAATTTATCCACGTTGTAGTCATATACATTAACTATAACCGCCGCAGCTTCGGCTCTGGTAAGCTTGTCCTGTGGTTTAAAATATATCTTGCCATCCTTTTCAGACCCACGCATAAGAAAATTATTATATGCAGCTGTAGAATAACCTGAATTTGGTATAATGTCTGCATATAGAGTTTTAGTTGTTTCGTCAGGAGATATGTATAAGGCTTTGCATATCATTTCAACTACTTCCTGTCTGGTTGCAGCATCATTGGGCCTGAACTTCCTATCTTCTGTTAAATCTATTATTCCGTTATTCAATGCAGCTGTTATGTATCCGCTTGCCCAGCTATTTTGTGAATCTTCAAATGGGTTCCCCTGCATCTGCTTATACCCTTTCACATTGCATAGGAAAGTAACGAATTCAGCTCTTGTGACTGAGTTATTTGGCCTAAATGTACCGTCGGTATAGCCACCAGTTATTTTCAACTCAGCAAGTCTTGTTACATATGAATAATACCAGGAAGTGCTCTTTACATCACTGAAGATTGTTGAAGTTGCTAGAACTCTTGAATTCATTTCAGGAATTACTAAAATAGATAGGGTTAAAAATAGCACTATTGCTTTTTTAATTAAGTTTTTCATATTAATTTACGCTCCTTTTGATTATTGAAAATATCTGACATATGTTTACTTTTGAAGGGAATTTGGTATAATGTAATTAAGGAGATTGAATGTCCACATTATGGCAGTCACTCTACATCGTGATAAGATTAAGTGTAATCACTCTGTAGTGCGAGTACAGGGTGATTATTTTTTTCGCTCATTTAGCTTGATTATTGTGATAATCAAGGAGAGAAAAGATATGAGGAACATTGAAAACATTATCATTAAGGATATTGTTTCAAAAGTATTCATACCCGTCACCTCCTTTCTCTTTTGTAAAAAGATGCGGAGATGACACCACCCTATTTTCATTCAATCCCCTTAAAAGTGGCATTGAATAAAGACTTATTTCTTACCTATATTTTACCATAAAAATCCCCTGCAATCAAGCAATTTCAGGCATTTTAGGGATTTTTTGTATTTGTTTTCAGTATCCCCGAAAATAAAAAAGCACTTTACTTTTTTAGTAAAATGCTTAACATAAATTTGTACTTACCTTTCCCATTCATCGCTTCTATCATAACTTTTAATTCTGGATTTAAATTCTTGCATCTGTAATTCCATATCCCCTCTTTCTATTTTCAATCTATCAATCTCATTTAAAAGCTGCTTATTCTCAAAGACAACCCGCTCAAATTCTCTGGAGAAATTTTCAAGATTTTTAATACTATCACTAATTATCTTCTGATGATCATTCAGACTATTATATCTGAATTCATGTTTTGTCTTCTCTTCAATCAGAATGTTATTAATCGCTGTCGTTTTTTCCATAATATAGCTTTTTAGTTCCGAGAGAATATTTCCATGTTCCTTTGATAAGCTATTATGTTCCTTTGACAGTCTATTATGCTCGTTTGACAGTCTATTATGCTCATCAGACAGCTCTTTATGTTTTCTACTACTATCGGATACATGGGTCTTTAAAATATCAATTATTCTTTTTCCAAGCAATAATTCGCTTAACAATACAGCAATAATGCCTCCGGCTGCTCCAATTATGGCAGCAATTATACCTTCCATAATATCAAACTCCTGCATATATTTACCTCCATTTTACAAATTTTTTTAATATTGGTCAAATAATTCTATCTCCCCACTATTTCATGTGCTGCACTTCGTACATTTTGTGCTTCATCAATAACTCCCTTTATTGTATATCTTGCTCTGCCGGCATTAATGGTGACAATTACAGATGGTTTATATACTGTGAATTTATAACCAGTTTCCGGGTCAGTAAAGTAGTATGGATAGGTAGTATTGGAATCATCATAAAAATATGCATTGTATGATATTTGTTCCTGCCAATAGCTCTCTTTAACCGGAATAAGACTGTCATTGGTCTTTAGCATTGACTTTATTATTGCTCTTATCGCTTTATGACCTTCTTCCTGGTTAAATACTATCTTTCCTTCACTTTCTTCCTGGGGGTCTATAAACATCGCAGCAGCTACAGACGCTTCTTCGGTTGCTGTCCTGAGCTGCATGTAGTACATATGGTTTAGGTTATAGTCGTGGCAAAAAAGCCATACAAACAACGAAAATATAAAGGCTGCCAAACCAAATAAAAATGCTTTCATGGTGCCAACACCTCACTTAAAACAAAACCGGAACGCACTGCTGTTGCCTTATTATCATTGTCTGATATTCCCCAAAATGCAGGTACCGCAATTATTTTTCTTATAGGAATCCTGATGTCATAGTTTATTGTTTCTCTTTCATCAAATTCATAGGTTCTATATTTTCTGGTGGTTGTTACGTTAATATATATATCACTCTCCGATAAATCCGGAAATTCATATAATAGATTCTGCTTTAACTTATCAATTGTATCTTGCTTGAAATACCCGTCAAGTCTGGCAGTTTGAGCAGCTTCATATACAATATCCGAAAACCTTTGCAATCGACGTTCGTTTGATATTTCAAGTACAGACTGCAGTGGGAATACAATTAACAACAGTATAATCGCCAGCCCGGCTAAAAAGTTTTTCATTCCCTCACTCTCACATTAACAGTATTTAGGGGTGATAAATTGATTTACCACCCCTAAATATGTATCATTATGGTTTTATTTCGTGCATTTGCTGAACCGTATTTTTCATTACGTTTCCTGTTTCGGATTTTAAAGACACCGATTCCCCTGGCCCACCTAAAATTAATACGAATAGCAAGGTACCTAACATAACACCCGCTATTGTTACAAGAAAATCCTTCATGCTTTCACTCCTTATGGTTTAACCTTGGTGGTCATTTCAGTTGTAACACTATCAAAGATACTCTTTGACTTACCAGCCAGACTTGAGCTATCTGTTCCTCCTGTTCCCCATACAATTACAAACAAAAATACTCCCAATAAAAGTCCTGCCAATAATACTAAAAAATCTTTCATAACAAAATTCTCCTCTCAAAATTAATATTATTATGTTGGTACTGCACTGCTATTTTAAAAAGAAATACAATGACACTCCGGCTGCTCCAACAGCAAAGCCAATTATGAATTTAATAATTAAAGCCTTGTTTTGTTTCATCTGCTCACCTCCTCCAGTAAATTAGTCACTATTAATATACTAGTTGCTTGAGTACATCGTAGCCGTCTATTCCTACGACAACTGTCAGGAAATTTATACATATAGAGATTCCTGCAGCTAATGCCAACCCAAATACAAAGTCTCCCTGGGCCTGCCGTGAAACTTTAACAGCTGTCTTTCTGTCTTCTTCAACCTGATTCTGAAACAGTTCAATTTGTGAAATAAACTTATCCGGAGGTATATAATCCAATTTTATAAGCAGGCTAACCAAAGATTTGGCAGCTTCTGTTCCTATGGATTTAGAAAAATACTCCTGGCCTTCCTTTTGCCTACCCTCGCACCAAAACCCAAGTAGCCTTTGAAAGTACGGTTTTGTAACTTTTGTGTATTTAGTTATTTCACGGATGATATATTCAGCAGATAAAGCTTTATCAGACATGGATATAGCAATATTTTTTAATTGACTAAGACATCTGTATATTTCGATATTGCTTTTTTCCTTTTTCCTTTTGCTGAACTTCTCAATTACAATATAGAATGGACTTTTAATCACTATTAGCTTTTGACAGGGTACAGTTGCAAAAAATGTAAGAATCCAAAGTACAACCAGAAGATTTACATTTGTACCTTTACTTAGTCTCTCGTAACCCATATAAGCAAGCCAGGATAAAAATATTGAATACCTGATCAACTGATATATAAAAGCAGGCATTTTTATTCCTGCCTGCTTAAATAAGTAATCAGCCTGTGTATTTGTAAATTCTTTTCGGAACCAATCAGTATATTTAGTTAAGCTCCGCTTAGTAACATCTATTGAGAATTTAAGACTCCCAGCATAGCTGAAAGACTTTTTATATAAAACAGCTCCAAATATAAAAATTATAAGTATTACCACAAGGGGTAAAATCCTTAAAATCATTTTCCTCCCCTCCTATAAATCATATTTTGGTTTTCGAGTAGCAATAAGAGCAGTAAAACTTAATGCCATAAGCAGAAATGTTACAATCCCCATCCGTAAACCAACCGGGTTTAAAAATTGGTATTCCAAAAACTTTTCAATGGAAAATCCAAAAGTTTTTACAGCGACATAGATAGAGCCAAGATACAATGGTATAAGCAAAACTCTTATCATGGCAAATGCTTCACTGTTATATCTTTTGCTCCCCTCAATTTGTTCTTTACTGGCTTTGAGCTTTTTCAGTATATCTTCAAGTCCACTACTGACATTTATACCTCTTTGTACTGCCATTTTGATATTAAGGCCTAATAGTACTGCCCACTCCGTATTGTATGCATAAACAAAATGTGCAATTGCACTGTCAAGCTCTTCTTCAGATTGATAAGCTTTAATAGCAAGGGACAGTCTATACAGGTTTCTTTTTGAATAACTACCCGTATCATTCCTTATAGCACATTTTTCAATGGCATTTTTCATATTGAAGTAATGCTGTTTATACTCGTTTGTAATACTTGTCACCAAATAATCCCCGTCATAGGAACTATTAATTTGTGCAGACCAAAGCTTTATCCTTAGAAGCCAGTATGGAAAGGTAGCTATAAAGACAGCCAATCCTAGGCTAAAAATTATTGAATACAGCTTCATTAAAGACAGGAAACTGAAAATAAAAACAGCAGCACTGCCTATGACAAATAAGTGTGCCGCTGATTTTGGAATATCATGGGTTAGTGCTGTTGATAAAACCCTGTAAATGTGCTTAATAATAAAACTCTGCTTTTGATCCTTTTTTGCACTAATGGTTCTTTCAAGTTTCCTATACTGGTGTTCTTCCATTACCATGTTTTTAATTGAATTACCAAATATGCACCAAACTCCTGTTCCCATAAGTGCTAAGCAGCTAAGTTGTGCTATAAACTGAATTATCGAGCCAAGCAAGCTCTGTTTCATATTTTAGTTCACCATCTTTCTTAATGTACTTTTATGGTTTTTACCTTTTCAGGCATGGGATATTTCTCGGCTAGGTTCTTAAGAGTTTCCATGTATACATTTAGTGCATTTGGATTTTCAAACTCACCGATTTCTTTAACCCTTTCTCCTACACTATTGCTAAAGCACCAACTATCTGTCGCCTTTTGATATTCACAAATTCTGTGATAACTAATCTCTTTTGTAGAACTGTCAAACCGGATTTCAGTAATTGATTTGAGCCTTTTTTGTGATCGGTCATCAGGTAGCTGTACCATTTCAAAAAGAAAATTAAAACTATTTGCTACTCTTGCCATATGATAATCAACATTTCCTCCAAACACACCCTGAATTTTATTAGCAAGGTCATAACAAAAATCTTCCGGTATTTGTAAGTGAGAAGTTATTTTTAATCGGTTAGTACCCTTATTACCAGCCTCAGATGCAATGTAAGCAGTATACCCATCTCGAACTTCTTGAACCACCAGGTAGTCGGCATCAGATTTTAGTATTTCTGAAGCCAATTTAAAGAGTTCTTCACCTGAAGCTACCAGAGGAATTATTGGAGCTTTTGGCATTACTTCATGTATTCGTATTTCAGGATCTGTTTGGATTAATGCACCTTCAAGCTCAGGATCTTCATATAGTTGCCATGTCAAAAGCATTGTAGATTTACCTGAACGAACAGGTCCGACAAATGCAACCCGTACACCGCATTTTACTAAAGCTTCAAGGGCTGGTATCAATTCATATGGAATAGTGCCGCGCTTTGCCTGTTCATTAAAGGTCAAAACTTTTAGTATGTATTTTCTAAAAACCATAGTTGACTGACCATCTACTACTCTCTTACCGGTATATACTGTAACACGTTCTCCTGACTCCATATATAACTCTGAATAGTCCTCATCAAGCCTTTTAGTCTCGTCTCTTAACATTAAAGCCTGTCTTAGCTGTTCAAACCTTTTTGCGCTTATACGTTGTTCTTTTAGTACTGGCTTACCATCAATAAAAAAATATATCCTGTCACCAATTATTTTTGCTGAGGAACTATCCGGAATATCCATCCATTCTGCAATACCGGCAATCCCCCAGTTTTCATGAAAAACACCATCAACCAAATTCTTATACCAAGGCGGATATTGCTCATTTTCAAGCTTATTAGTCTTCAGATATTCCCTGATTTTATCCTTCAAGTAGTTTACTTCTGTTGGTTTACCCAATATGGCATTTCGATGTCTTTCCAACAGTCGTTCGGTATTACTTTGATTCTGCTCTTTAAGCCATTCTTCATCAATGTGCTTTTTTATCCTGGAACATAACAAAAGGAACTTTGAATTATTATCCAAAGCTCCATAACCGACACTCTTTTTCCTTTTTCTACGAGAATTATTCAGCAACTCCTCAAGATCAAATTCCTTCATTTTACTATAATCAACGGTTTCAGTGTTCATGTCATCCTCCTATTCCGAAAAGTCCCTTTACTTTCTTCTTTTTAGTAAGTTTGTACTCCATTAGCAGTGCAACCAGGTTGGTTAGTTTATCCAGCTGCTTGTCATAATATTTGCTTGACCCACGCAACGTTTTTTTCTTGGCCTGAAGCTCATAAGTTGAAATAGGAATGAGTGGCAACGCACCAGCAAATATCATATCGTAACTTTTTACGAAGTTAGTTGTACTTACTTCACCATTGTACTTATTAACGATTAGCATTATGTTTTCGGGATGATCAACTTTAGGGTTAATCTCATTTCTTTTAACTGTAATACCATACTCATCCAGAACCTGCTGCCTAATAATAAAATGGGCATCCGCACTGGCATCTTCCTGTGTTGTCACCATGTATCTGTTCGGTGTGGAATTCAGAGCACCAAAGTACAGGTTATTATGTGGATACCAGCCTGCATCAACTATTACAACATCAAACATTGCAGATGCCATATTGATAAGATATTCAATATGATCTATTCGGTAATATTTGAAGTCAATCAATGTCCTGCAGGGAGGAAGTATATACAGGTTTTTAAACTCCTTGCTTTGAACCATGGCTTCCTTTAATTCCTCCTGAGACAGAATTTTATTGAATACCTTTGACCTTATGCTGTCAAGTCCCTTGCTACCATTAAAATCAACATATGTGAACGACACATGACCGGATAAATTTAATACTGCTATAGTCCCTTCACTTTGTTCTGCAAGGTTTTCTGCCAGCGCTAATGCTGTTATGGTTGTCCCTACCTTTGAATCTGCACCAAAAAGCACCGCAACATTATTTATTTTTCTTTCCTGAAGGTTAATCATTTCACAAAACTTCATAAGTATTTGCGTATCTGTCAGCTTCGGAGGGAAAACACTTATGTTATGGGATTTTAAAAGAGCAGCTAAAGAATTATACCCTGACTGACTGCTCATGTTGGAACTCAATAAGTATACAATCTTTTGTGCTTTCAAGCCATTACCGACTATTTCAATCAGCTGGTTTATTCCATAAAGTCTATCAGAAACTATTAGATTATCGTATTCCGACCTTTCATCAATGCTTGATGCAATGTTGACTTCATCAAATAGTTTATTACTTAGGAATGTATTATAGAGATCGATATCATTTGTAATTAGTGTTACACTTTTCATCCTTTACCCCTTTCTTTATCTACTTATATACAACAATCAGCTTTTTGCCACTCAACACACTGTTTTCCAATATTTGAGTATCGTTCCTGGTACATATGATTTCTATTGCAGAAACCTGCGAAGTTCCGTCAAGACGTTCATTACCGTTTGTATCAGTTACCTCCCTGTTAGTACTATCCTTTACATAAACAACAGTAGTCTCGAATATGGCTTCAGTTTTTCCTTTTGTCAATTGAATAGCCTTTTCTTCAAGTTCTTCAGGATTGTTCAACATATCATCAACTTTCCCATTTATTTCATAGATACTTATCTTGTCACCACGCCGAATTGAAGATGGAATAGAGTAAACCCAGGATGGTGGTAGCTTAAAAACAAATTCATTATCCTTTAGAATTATACTGTTTCCTGAAAAAGCTTGTTTTACAATCTGCCCGTTTGCAGGAATAAATTGTTCTACCATCCTTCCGGTCAGATCATTAATATTTTCAGGTTTAATTGCACCTATAACTGCGGAATTCAAGCTTATTTTTTCGGTTTTAAAAAATTTGTTTGCATCATTTATAACAGTACCCTTGGGAATATTCTCTCGAGCAACCAATAACGACACTGACTCAAGCTGTGCTTGTCCATATGTCAGCCAAAAATATGTAGCAACCAGTGCTGCAAACATGATTACTATTCCTATTATGCCTTTTAGCTTCTGTTTCATTTACCAATTACCTCCTGCAGTCTCGGTAGTATATTAAAAACCCTATGTTTCCTCTGTTTTTGAGCTATAATGTCTGGGAAAAGTAATTGTGAGAGTATTTCTAAATCGATATCCCGATTATAGCATTTAATACTACCTAATATTTTCTCGGCTTTGGAGTTTTCGCCATCAGTTAAGAAGCACAGTTCTTCATATGCCTTACCACATAAACCCTCAAAGACCATGTTGTCAGGTGCAAAGAATTTAAGTTTTTCAATATGCCAAGGGGAGATAAATGCCATTCCAATTTTTACATCTGCCTTAATAAATTCCTTTAAATATGTCCGGTTTACAGATGAATCATCATCTTCATCTATAGTTCCGTCAGTTTTAACTTTGAATAAACAGCCGTAGTCAGTAATTGTGATATTAAATCCTGATCTATATAGTTCATACAAGGCTTCACCAAGTACTCCAGCGTTTCTTAATACTCTGTACTCACAATTTGATTTTGCTTTTGCATACTGGATTGACGATGATCCGTCGACCTCGATTACTGCAACCTTACCGTATTTTGAAAGATGTTCAGCAAGCCTTAGAGCCATTGTCGTACTTCCTGCGCCCGAGGATACAGAAAAGGTTGCTATTTTAAGCAACCCTTTCACAACTTTTGGCTTTTCGATTATTACCTCTTTTTCTATTATCACCGGCTTCTCTACAATCTTTGTAACTACTTTTTGCTTTACCTGCTGTTTATCCCTACCTGTGCTATAACCATTGTCAGCCTTCAATTTATTTGCTTCTTCAATGGCCTTAATACGTTCATGCTCGATGCTCAGTGCTTCAACAAGTTGATTGACCGGAATCTCACCCTTCTCATTAATATATATAATGTTTTTGAGATTAACAGCACTAAAGGCCCAAGCCTCAAACTCCTCGTCCTTTTCTTTCTCTTTACAGCACCAAATAAGTAAAACATTTGGTAATATAGCTCTTATGTTATATAGGAGTTTCTTGTGCTGTTCTTTTGGCCTAGCTGCTTCATTAATTACAACAGCTTCAATATCAGTGTAATTAATAGCATTACTGACATTACTTAATATATTTTCCATATCATATGCTATCTGAATATCAAATTGATTTAGAAATCTGTTCATTTTGTTTCTTATTTCATTGTTACCCAGTAGTCCTGCCAACTTCATTTATGAATCCACCTCCATTCATCAATTGAAACATAATAGTATTTTTTCTGAGAGCGCATAAATCTGTACAGATTAACAATCATGTCAAGTACTGAAAGGTTTGTAACATCCTTCTGAACACACATAACACTCATAAAAATACCTAATAGTAACACTATTACAAATACCGGGAGATTATTGAAAATAATAAGTGCAAAAAGAACATCCAGTACAGCAATAGCTATAGTTCCAATTACCGCCTGGATAAGTTCGTGTTTACCAAAACCGCTATATATCTCTTTTTGCGTTTTTAGTCCTGTTGGTATATATAAGGTATCAATATTACCTTCTTCTGATGTCATATACTGTTACCTCCATTAAAATATTCTTCGGCAAGTAGTTTAATGGTTTCAGCCAGTGCAGCTATTATTGCAAACTTAACAGCGTTTTTAGCACGTTTTTTGTACATGGCTGAATCATCTTCATTATAGTTTGATACGATAAAACAATAAATTGCTCTTACTGCACAGCCGATTATACAAACCGGCCCTAACCATTTAGTTATTTCCAGAACTATATCCATTAATGCCCACCTCTACTTTGTCAGTATTCCTTTAGCCATCTGGAGCATTCTTGATGCCTGATATACAGTTCCACTATTTACACCACCCCCGCTTGGAACCATGAAATGCTGGAGGAATTTAGGTGTTCCAAGGGCTGCTACTATTACAGCAATACCAACTATAGGGTGACCCGCTATTATAACGCTTAGAGCAAGCTGTGAGAGTCCAACTTGAACAACTATTGTTGCACAACATTGAAATAGTGTTTGGCACATAGCTTTGTACATAGCCTTATCTGAATCTATCAAGCCTACACAGCCAATGGGGAAAGCCATTCTAAGAACAAACATTTCAACTCCTCTTTTTACAAACTGAATAAAAAGTACAACCAGCATTATTATTGCTATAAGAACCGCTATAATATTGAACAGGCCTGTACTTATAAGACTGGATGGATCAAGAAGATCATATGCAGATGCTACTCCCAAGGCTACCCTGACTTTTTCAGTGAAATCCTCTGTAATATCAGATAAATAACCGTACAGTACCGGAAATGCCATTGCCATGGATAATGCCCGAAAAAAATTTGTAGCCAGCAAGAGTGGATCAGCATCAGCATCACCATCAGTCCATAATACATAGGTTTCAAAACCCTTCTTCAAGAACTTTAGTACAATCAATGCTACTGCCATTGCTAAACATAGTTTTTGTACCTGTGACAATGCTTTGGCCATAACATCAGTTCCATGAGTGGTACCCCATAGTGTATACTCAACATTCAAGGTAATTTGTGCAAGACCTGAAAACATTTGACCTAGCCACGCAGCTCCGTCATTTATAACTGGTGTGAAAAGCAGCTCAAGTAATTTATCCAATACACCACATCCTTCCATGAAAAAGAACATTCTTTTTCAGAATCACTAACTTTTATATTACTTAAGTTCTGTATTTACAGTTACCCCATAGTAAGAAGCAATCAACACAATTGCAGTTGAAACTAAAACTGCACCAAGTGTAGAAACTATCGTAGCTTTTATCCTATCATTCCACTTCTTCTGATCCATTTCATCGGCAGCCTGACGTCTAATGAAGAAATACACACCTAAAACGCCACCCGATATTGGTGCTATAATAAGTAACCATGTTCCAATATCCTTAAATAGATTTTTTGTTCCAGTAGCAAATACGCTAGATCCGAACCCATCTGCAGCAAAAGCTGGGTTACTTGTTAAAGCTAGCGAGTAGACTAGAATCATTGCAATTATGTACAACCTATAAATCTTTTCTCCAAAAGTTCTTGGTCTTCTGTTAATTTTTATCTCCTGTTTTTTCATTTATATTACTCCCTTCTTCAATTGAGTTTAGATTTGAGTCAAATTTTGTAATATTAGAAGTACTTGATTTTACCATTGAGAACCAGGTATCTAATGCTTTTTCAAGCTCAATCGGTACTTCATAAATAAGGTACTCGTCATCATCTACTTCAAGCAGCTGAGCCACATGGAAGGATGCTTTAAATTGCCGGTATACCGCAGGATTATGCGGTAAAAAGACTCTTATATTTCCATCCAGGTATTGATTTTCAGTTATTTTCTCAAGCCAGGGAAAGATACCGAAAGGAAACTTACGCGATACATTTCCGCCCTCATTTTTTCTTCTCTTTTTAGGTGTATATACAGCTTCAAAAGCTCTGAAGCATCCCAGCTTCTCCCAAACAAAATTAACATAGTACTGCATTTCCTTGTCCCTGGGTTTAGTCTCTCGAAGTATATAATTTGAAAACTCTTCTGAATTCACCTGAACACGCATGGTCTTTTCACGGTAATCCGGAATATAGAACTTAGCATAGTCAGCAGCAACGATTATTCCCATACATTCAGCTTCTCTTGTAGAGCATAAACCAAAGTTAATTTTTTGATAAAACCTTGGAATATCGGTACTCTCAATTGTTAAATCAACTATGCCCGGTTGCCCTGATTCAACTCTGACCCTTATCTCCTTTCTATCCAGAGACATATACTTTGTAGATTCATCTCCATCTTCATCACCGTTACTATAGGAAAACTCTGTTCTTGTTCCATTAACAACAAGCCTGGCTTTAAAAGGTTTATTCTTCTTGGATTTAAAAATAAGTTCTTCTGTCTGGCCTTGCTCCATGAGTTGCTTCAGGTGGGCCGGAGAAAGTAACTTTCCTGAGGTTACTTTCCAAACCGTCATTCCACATGAGCAGTACCACTTATTATCATCTCCCTTCATTGAATTCTTGCAGTTAATACATAAAATTACATCCAAATACATCACTCTCCTTTCTTATTGAAACTTATATATTGTTTTAGTTTAACTCTTAATCCATTTGGAATAAGAGCTAAAGACTTACATAATATTGTGCTTATAGCTGAGCCGAAGAAAATTAATGGAAAATATTTATACTGATAAATAGTACATTGATACAAGATACTTAGGGGTATAACCATAAAGACAGCAATTGAAAGGATTATTGTCTTTTTTAGCTTATTCCTATCTTCTGAACCGAAAATAAAACAAGCTGATAATATGATTGAAAAAACAGCTATTATAATTAGGTCCACCGCTAAATTCTGATATAACTGATTTATGTCAACTTCATGAGTTTTTATATATTCTTTACATGCAAAATAAAAAATAGCTCCTGCGAAAATAGTAGAAGCTATTACAAATGTTACTTCCATAGGAACTAATATCCTAGATATTTTTTTGAAAATCTCTTGTCTATCCATTTTTCTTACCTTTAGAAGTAATCTTCATCCCTTCTTATTGTTCTTTTTATAGATACCGGGGTCGGAGCTGATGGTGTCTCCTGTAGCATCTCGCATACTTTCTGCCAGTACTTCCAGCATTCACTCCATAAATCAATTTTCTCAGCCTGTCTATTAGTTATCCTTTCTGGCCGGAGCTTGCTCCGGTAATCACGAGCCTTAATATTGTGGTTCTCATTACCAAGACCCAACATTTTATTAAAATGCCACTTTGATAAATCTGGAGAATACATTATTGCTGGTTCTTCTCTTGATGTAACAAGGCTGTAAGGTCTTGTTATCCGCTTTATTTCATCTGTCATCAGTAATTCTCTGCCTGTTAGGTTAACGCTTGCCGATGATGATGCGGACTGATATTTATTGCTCTGTGATGATAATGAATAAGTTGATACTGTGTATTTCCCCAGTTTCTCTGATATCTCTTTAAGTGTATCCTGGTTATCACTCTGTAGGTAATCCCAAATATGGCAATTTCCTTTTATTGTCTTAGCAACTTTTTCATCATATTTCTTTTCAAGCTGGGCGAAATCCTGAAGGAATAAATTAAATCTCATCCCCCTACCACCACCTACAGTCAAAAGAGTGTCAAAATTGGGAATTGCAGCAAAGTTACCGAATTCGTCGAGAATAAAGTTTACTCTTTTTTTCAGTCGCCCTCCTCTGCCATCACTTTCATTTACAAGCTGTATGTAATGCTGCAGTACCAGAACAGATGCAATGCTATAATAGGTTGTACGTTCATCAGGCAAAACGAAAAACAGTGCTGTCTTTTTTCGACCCAAATCCTTTGGGTTATAGTCACTGCTTTTTGTCATCGCATTAATATAACTGGAGGTAAATAGTTTCAAGGTTGTAAGTGCTGCAGTATAGAAGCTTCCTCTGGTTCTCTCCGGGGCTATTTCAGATATTGCAACCAATGGTTTGGCAGGGTGGTTATACGGGAGTTCCTTAACATATTCAACTATAGGCATTTTTTTACCCACTGGCTTACACATTTCTGCAATAAAATAATATACATTTGTTAACGTCTGATACTTCCGGTTTTCTCCTTCTCTGTTATCGTATACTACAGACATTATGGCACAGGCTATTGTAGATGCTTCACCATTATTCCAAATCTTTTCTCCTTTTGCCTCGCCTACCAGGATACTCACAAGATCCCATACACATTCTGTTGCTTCGGGTATGTTATCATCATCAATTGCATCAATTATTGGTTGCAGGAGATTATATCTATCACTCTTTAATGGATTCTTGAAGTCCAAAACCACAACATTATATCCAAGCCATCTTAAGAAAGCACAGGTATATTGAAAAAGCTCTCCCTTAGGATCAGATGCCACTATGCTTTCACCAGCAAGTGCTAGATTACAAATACTCTGGATAACAAGAGTTCTGCTCTTTCCGGATCGGGTAGCACCTATACATAATACATGGGTATCGTCAGATATATAGTATATGAGTTCTTTACCACCCCATTTTCTTTTCATGCCTATTACTATTCCGCCTTTTTGTGCCGGCAATAGAGCTATTACTTCCGGAAGCTCCTTATAATGCTGCATTATAGCAAGTGAACCAGTGTCCTTTGATTGTTTTTTCTTTTCGGTATCCTCACTCACCTCATATTCCACGTCAGTTATATACTCATCTATCAAATCAAGCTCACTTTCTATTCTTTGCTGCTCCAGTTTTCGCCATGTTCTTGTCAGGTATTTTCTTAATATTTTATCTCTGGATTGAAGGATTCTATTTCTAATTTTCTTAGTAAATATGACTTTAAAAATTCTTCTCAAAACAGATTTCAGTATTTGAAACATCTTCTTAAAGACTTTTTTCCCTTTTAACTCTTCCTCATCCACGACATGCTTTTTTATTATTGCTTTCTCTGCTTTGCCAGCTTCGATTAAAGTTTTATATACTTCACTTTTAGGATTTATAATAGTGGTTGCAAATACTTTTGATTTATCTTTTTCCTTCATCCATCTGGCTGATCCGTACTGATTCTGACCTGCTGCCACTGGAGTATAAATTTTTGGAGTTATACGCTGCAGCTTGCTTATATAGTTTCGGCTATAACTAAAGAGCAATGCAACTGAAAGTAGTATGGCAAAACCTAGAAAGCATAAAAAAAGCAGCCGATGTTTTTCGACTGTCAAAATACTGTTTATGCAGTATTTAAGCGGATAGTATTTTGGAACCCGGTCAGCTCCTATTAGTACTCTGTGAATTGCTGTTGATGCAAATATACTAAAGGTTGATAACAGAAACAATACAAATATCACTGTTGCATACTGCATTTTTATATGACGGTTATGCATTAATGATAGCACCTCCTCAAAATATTTATTTTTCAATATCCCATCCTGTTGACTCCAGCTCTTTAGCCTTTTCCTTTCTGGCCTGTTTTGACAGTTCACCTCCAATAACTCTTTTTCTTGAAATATAGTCTTTCCTGCTTTGCTTAGTGAGCCTTGCCAGGGATGCGAATATTTCCGTTATTAATCTTTCTGTTTGCTGCATTCTGATTTGATGATTGAATTCTTCACTTTTTATCTCCCAGTCTTTATCATTGAACTTTTTAATAAGCTGTAGCAGCTTGTTAGCAATCGTTTTCTCAGCTTCCTTCTCATATTTATCGTATAGTGAATCTAGGTATATTTCATCAGAATTATACATTTTAGCTATATCAATTTTTGATTGTACAAGTTCCTGTATGGCTTCCTGTAAATCATCATTCATATCTACCAGCTCTCGCACTAAATATATTAATCTATCCTTCACATCAGGTCTTAAGTACTCAAACTTTAAAGATCCCTTTGGAATTTCCTTACGGATTTCAAATAGTTTTTGTGCAAGATATTCACACATATGTTCATCTAGATTTTCATTTATTTCATATCCCTCTTTTATTAACATGGAATATTCATCACTTGTTAATCCGGACAAATATGCTTCGAATTCGTGAGTCATTTCAGAAGTAACATCTTTCATCCGAATCTCTGTCTGCTTTTTATTTTCATAATATTCTCTTAATTCATCTTCAAAAATGCTTTTAATTAGCTTAGTACGAATTCCGCCTGGAATTTTAGGGTGAACAAAATTCTTCTGAATTTCTTGGCTTTCATCCCAGAAGACGATATGTACATGAGGATGATTAGGAGTATCATGAGCTGCTGCTACCCACCGCATATTGGATAAACTAATATTGTTTTCTTTAGCAATAATCTCAATGTTTTGTTTAACTAGCTCCTGCCAGGCTTCCTTTGTAATTGGATCTCCCAGTTTATTCGCTGCGTTCTCCGGAGAAAAGGAAATTACAGCTCTAAAGATGTTTTTCTTCTCATTAGATTTCTGTCTGACAAGTTCCATTACATCCTTAATCTTATGGTCAATCTTCAGAGTACTACGGTTATATATATTGCCAAAAACACCATGTCTTTCCCCTCCGTTTTTCATAACTCCAGGACGAGTACCTATATATCTTATATGCTCTGCATTTTTGTTAGGAGTACTCTTTAGGTTAACTGGCTTGAAACGTTGTTTGTACATTACTGCTGATATGTGGATCACCTGCCTTAGATGGATTTTGAGTATAAAAAAACCCGTAATATAATTACGAGTTTAACTTATACTATTTATTTCTTTTCCATAACAATAACATATTCTTCGTTCATTGAAGATACAGGTCGGTTTCTAACGTTTGATACTCTCTTCGGTATACGCTTGTTTATAATCTCTCTTTTAACCACCTCTTTCTGTGAGAATCCTCTACTATCTAAATATTGAATAGTTAATTCAGTTAAATTAATTTTTACACCATCTACAGTACGATTTCCAAGTGTCATTATTAAATATGAACTAGTTACTCTACAAATTTGTTCTAAGAACTCAAAGTAACCAGCAAAAAATCTTATTACTTTCTTTTGCTTTAAAAATGATATTTTTTTTATATATTTAGATAATAGTTCAAATTCCTTAACTTCTCCTTGAAATGTCTGTAAAGGGCCACCAATGCTTCTTGAATCAATTATTGAGTAATTTTCAAACTCCCATCCTTCGAGTTCTAAGTCTTTATTATCAATCCAAAACAATGGAAGTATAGAAAATTGACCATAGGGAACAGTTGTTGCATTATCACCATATGGAGGTGAAGTAATACATATATCAAAATAATTCTCTGGACAGGCTTGTAGATACGTTAGTGTATCTCCTTTTATTAGAGTAAAAGAATTAAAACTCTTTTGATATCTTTTATAATTGTTTCTTATAGATGATATGTAATCAGATATTATATTATTTTCTTGCCTTGCAATATCAATCTCCTTTTTAATATGAAGCTTATAAGTCGAGGTCCTTGTATTACTATATTTTTTAACAATATCAATAAACATACACCAAAAAAATAATCTATTTTTTTGATCTTCTGTTTCCATAATTGCAGCTCTTATTTTAGATAAATCTATTACAAAATCCTGCCTAAACCATTTTGAAATGTTAGGAAAGTTATGAATATCAAAACTTATTTCTGATTCCAAGCAATCTACAATATTATTTATGTCTCTTTCAATTCTTTCTGATATACCTTGAAGTTTAACTTTAGTTATTAGATTAGCTAATGGATTAATGTCACATCCATATAGTTCTACATTTTTAGACACTTCTGTAGCCTCATATAGTGCTGTACCTGAACCATGAAATGGGTCCAATACTCTTGTGCATATATCTTTGTTTATAACGTCATTAAGAATGTCTTTTTGCACAGGTGCAACCATAACTGCTGGGTATAGAACTGTTCCATGAATATCATCTCTTTTTTTGTAATTTTTATATGCTATATCTCGAGCTAACATGTTTGCATCTCCTTTAAATTATCTCGATTTTCCAAGGTTCGTTCTGGACTACATTACGATTATTTAAAATTTCGTTAACTACTACTAAGAATAAACCGACTTCTTTTCCAACTGATTCTAAATTTTGTAGCGTAAGTGAGTTCGTAGCTTTATGAGCCCCCAAGTGGCACATTTTTATTGTTTTAGAAAAATCAATTATAGCTAATTCATTTCTAAAGTCATCATAACTAGGTTTACCAAGCCCATTCTTAATTTCTCCAAGCACTCTTCCATTTGTACAAATACTTCTCACCAAGGCATTCACCTTATCTTCAAGACTAGGCTTTTTCTGAAATCTGAATTCAACTTTATTTGAAATTTCAAGTTCATATATAGCTAATTCAAAAAGAGCACGTAATGAACATGCAATAACCTCATCATACTCTGATTTTGCTTCTGAATATAGCTTATTCAATTGAGGTATAAGATTTGATATTGGGTTCTCATTAAAATTTATAACGTAACCTTTCTTAGCTCTATTCGGTATTAATTTGGGAATATTTTTTTCAGTTTCTAATGGATATGTGTTCTCTCTTACTGTCAATGTGGCTTTTGCAACTACTCTACCCGTGTTAGGATCATTATAACTACACAAAATTAATTTGTTACAGGGAACCTCAATTGATTCAATAATGCCACTGGAAATGACAGTATTATCAACTTCGATATTAATGTCATTTAAATCAATATTTTCACCCAAACTATTAACTGCTGATATAATAAAATCTTTCTTGCTTATAGGTTGAGTAGGAACTTCACGATTAATATCTCTTAATTTTAATATTGGAGTATGTAGGCGCAATTTATTCTCCTGTTGTGCATTAACAGTAACCTTTTCTTGGGTATAACCACCACTATTCTCTCGGATTTCTTTTCCTTTTTGAACTGCTACACAATTTCTAGGTACATCATTAGAATTTTGAATATTTTTACCACTTTTGTTTTGAATAGAAATTTTTTTCATTTCAGCTTTTAATTTTGATCCACTTATTTGAATAAATCTATTAATATCTAAAAGTGTTTTACAAATTAAGTCAGTTAACTCATTTTCTTGGAATTGAGTTCTATCAGAGTTAAATTGTACATCCTTATTATCGCTAATTATCTCTATATAACCAATCATTTGAGGTAATGACTTTGTATTCTGTGAATATCTAAACAATTCTGGGTCAAATAATGAATAATTGTTAAATAGATTTTTATTTATATATATTAGGGGAGTAAGTTTATTAGGATGAATAATAAACAATTTATCTATGTCTTCCAAATTTGTCCTTTTTGTACCGTAAAATTCAAAAATCATAAGATCAATCGATAATTGAAACTTATTATCAATTGATAAATCATAATTTATTATTTTTCTAATATCTTCTTGATAACCATATTTAAAATGATTTTTATATTCAAAGCATAATTGTTTACTATCTGATGAAAAAGTTGTTTTTGGTACAATGAAAACCGAGCGTTCCGGAACTTAAAAAACCCTGCATAAAATGGAAAAACTCCATTGCAAGCACCCCTAAAAAATAATACCCTTTAAGTTGTCCACACTTGAAGGGG
>Ga0134099_1000724_pt1 | contig 35832 bp, 38 predicted proteins | sample 10_taG_2_FD_105482 | JGI IMG/M metagenome (GOLD analysis project Ga0134099, IMG submission 105482) | Switchgrass degrading microbial communities from high solid loading bioreactors in New Hampshire, USA - 10_41_5_180_A2 metaG | ecosystem: Engineered > Bioreactor > Semi-continuous > Anaerobic >...
CCAGCTATTTTATGTCTACTTCGCAAAGGTGGTCTTGTTGTTATGCATTTTTTCTATGTCAGGAGTTTTCAAAAATTCATAAAGCTTTTTCTTAAAAACTCTTGACTTTAATTAGCTGGTCTTGTAAAAAGCTTGGGGCTTCTAAAGTCGTATTCCTTTACTTTCTTTCCCGTCTGTTCCGGCTGGTCAAGCTGCTTCTGGCCGCTGGTCAGGCTGCTCAGAAGCAGGTCAATTTGACTTTGCGAAAGAATCTCACTCATAATGCTATCCCCTTAGTTGTTGTTCTGCCTGTATTTCGCCGATCCAAGGTCACGGATCCCAGACGTAATCATCTGCCATAAATGCTTCTTTTGAAGGTTATCACTTTTGATATCACGTCGGCTGCGCTTTCCGCCACGACAAAATGTTTGCCGTTCACCAGCGTGATGGTCGTGTCCGGCCTTTCCTCGATCGTCTCAATAAGTTCGCAGTTTAATATAAATGTTTCATTATTGCTCTTCTTTAATTTTGTAAGCTTGATCATATCAATCTCCCTTTCCGGGCGGTTCTCGCCGGCCTTTGCCGGAGGTTCCGGCAGCATAAGCAAGTCGCTGATCCGGCTCAGGGGGAGCGAAACGCTCCCTCTGAACCGAATGTCAGATTACCGGTTATCTCTTCATGTTGACCAGTTCGGAGAGCATCTCGTCCGAAACCGTAATCATCCTGGCGTTGGCCTGGAAGCCTCTTTGGGTGATGATCATCTCGGTAAACTCCTTGGAAAGGTCCACATTGGACATCTCCAGGGCCCCGGAGCGCAAATTGCCCGTTCCCCCGTTGCCCGGGATCGTGGCGACAGCCGAGCCCGAGTTGCTGGTTTCAACATAGTATCCTTCCCCTTCCTGGGACAGGCCGTCGGCATTCATGAATTTTACCGTGGCCAGATGCGCTATCTTCTCCGGAGTTCCCGGGCCCGGGCCTGCGGAGCCTATGACCCTTCCTGCCAGAGCGCTGATATCCAACGTGCCGAAGGCCGCAGGATTCACTGTCAGCGCCATGTCTCCCAGTTGCAAGCCGGTTCCCGGCGCCGTCCAGGTCCCCGTTACGGTTACCGCTGATCCCGATTTATCGTAGGTGGATACGGTCATAGTGACGCTGGACGGAACCACGGTGCCTATCGCGAACGGATCGCCATTGGTCGGAATTGTTGTAATACCGTCTGTTCCTCCAACTTTAATTTCGATATCCACGTCTGCGGACGGCGTTGCTGTATTTGGAACGGCAAATGTTAATGTTCCTGCCGATGTTCCGTCCCAGCTTGCGCTGACGGTATGTTCAGCTCCTGCTTTATCCTTATAGGTTAATTCCAATGTATTCGCGGAAGCATTGTATCGGACGCTCATCGGCCCCATAACGTCCGCATTATTCGGAACGACTATGGAGTTGGCAGGAAACGCGGTTCCGTCCGGATTGGTCCCCGGAATAAAGTGCACGGTTGCCGCCGCCGTTGCGTTGGTTACGGTTATTTCCCCGGTATAATTGGAGGTGACGGGCAAAGTAGCGCTGCGGATCCAGCCGGTGCTCACGCCCAGGGTGATGACGGGGTCGCCTTCCTTGATGGCTGTGATCTCACCGTTCGGTCCGATGGAAATGCCGGTATACTTGTCCAGTTCTTCCGGGGGAACCTTAATCGGTGCAAGGTTCTGCACGGAAGTGGTGCCGTTTGCGTCCAGCCTGGGGTTCCCCGTATTCGGATCGAGCAGGAAGCCAAGCACCATATTGCCGTTCCTGTCTACCAGGTTTCCGGCCGCGTCAAAGCTCAGAACGCCCACCCTTGTGTACCGGATGACACCTTCGCTGTCCTTGACGGGCAGATAACCGTCGCCGTTTATGTATACGTCAAGAGCCCTGTCGGTGGTGGCACTGCCGGCTCTGGTGTTGATTATGTCGATGGAGTTTACCTTCGCGCCGTAGCCGAGCTGGGTGGGATTTGTTCCTCCCCCGTTCGCCGTCGGAGAGGAAGCTCCGGTCATGGTCTGGTAGAAGACGTCGGAAAACGTCACTCTGCTTGCTTTGAATCCGTAAGTATTAACGTTTGATATATTATTACCGATGACATTCATCTTGGTCTGATGCGCTTGCAGTCCTGAAACTGCGGAATACATTGATCCTAACATTTTCCCATCCTTTCTGTCTGCAGCGCCCTGTGCGGGCTTATCTGTCGGTCAAAGCCCGCTATAGCTTCCTGTTATTGCTCCCTCGGAGCAAATAGGTCCGGCTATATGAACACGGCGCCGTCAATATTTGTAAATACGTTGCTCTTTAATTCATTTTTATCCACTACGGTTATTACCACCCGGTTGGGGGCGTTGACGATGAAAGCCGAATCGTCCATCACGATGAGAGCGTCCCTGATCCCTTTCTGCTTTGCTCTGTCACATGCGTCCTCCAGGCGGGAAAGATCGCTTTCGCTGATCTGAATGTTCCTTTCCTCCGTCCTCTGACTCGCATGCTTGGAAAAGGATATTCTCCGGTTTAGCTGCTCGTTCAGGATCTCCTGGAATGACCTGCCGTTGTAGGTCTGGCTGGTTTCCTCCGGCTTTCGTCCCTGGGTAGAGTTGATCCTCTCCGTCTGCCGGATGATGGCGTCCGTCAGGTTGTACCGGTTGTTTATTATAATCCCGTCAGACATCGCCTTCACCTGAACTTCCGCTCAAACCGCCGTCTCCGGTCCCGTCCGTCGCGCTTGCGTCGCCGTCCGTGCTGTCAGACCCGCCAGCGGCATCCTTTGATTCGTCAGGGCTATTTGCTCTCGCGTCGTTAATTTCTTCAGACAGCCGATCCACCGATTCCGCCAGTTCCTTGATCAGATCCGCCTGATTGAGGCTGCCGGCATTGGGAATGATGATTTTCGGCTCTGCAACCGTCATGACGCTGGTTAAGGGATAGGCTTTGCCTTCTACGACAATTTCCGCGCTGCCGTTAAAAAGGTTGACGCCTTCCACGATTCCAGTGATCGTTTCCATGGTGTTTCCATTCATTCTTGCCACAGTTACTTCCTTGCCGATGAGTCCTACGCTGTAGGATGTCAACGAAAGCTGGCTCAGGTCCGAAAGAGCCTGCAGCATGGAGAACTGTGCCATCTGCGCCATGAATTCGGTGTCGTCTACGGTATTGTACATGTCCTGATTGGCAAGCTTCGCAACGAAAAGCTTTAAAAAGTCGTCCATGGTCAGGGTGTTTTTTCCTGCTGTGCCGCCGGTGGAACCGGAAGCCTGCGAGGTGCTGTAAGCTCCGTAGTTGTTGATCGAGTCAATTGGCACTTTGTTTCCTCCTTTCTGTATAGGGAGCTATTTTGAGGCCGGGCTACACGATATAGTCCATTCTGTAGGAGCCATAGCGAAATGCTTCGATCCTGCCCGCCGGGCCGCTGTCCCGTGCTTCCTGCTGCTGAAGTCCGTGCATGCCGTTGAGGCTGCCGCCTTTGAAAACCTCGTCCTGAAGCCGGTCCTGCTGTCTTCGCTGTGAAAAGTCCATCCCGGCGTTGGTCTGATATCCCTGGCCCTGGCTGCCGTCCTGCCCCTGGGCATTCGCTTGCTGTCCAACCTGGACGCTTTCTACCTGGACATTCTGGAGTCCCAAGCTCGCGATCAGCTTATCCACCTGGCTTGTCAGCAGAGCCTGCGTCTTTGCGCTTGCGGCCAGAATATCGATGATGAGTTTTCCTTCGCTGAGCTTAAATTTGATATCGATCTGCCCGAGTTCCGCCGGTTCCAGCTGCATTTTGAACTCCGACGGTCCTTTCTGCTCCAGCTTCGCAAGGATCTCATCCCTGATCTGACTGTAAGGCTCGGCCCTGTTTACGAATGGGCTGTCGGGATTCTGCTCCGCGGCTCTGGTTTGGACCACGTTTTGCAGATTCTGGGCCTCCTGCGGGATCCTTCCGGTATCGGCTGCTGCTTCCCCAAAAGCCTTGTCTGACTTCCAGGCTGCATCGGAGGATTCACTCTCCGCGTCCGTCGGCTGCAGTCCGCCGAATGCTTCCGCTGTCCGGCCGTCCTGCCTCTGCGTTGTCACCGCATTGGAAACGCTCTGCTCCGTCCGGGAAGAATTCGCCGCTGCGTCAGAAACCGTTTCCGCCGAAACCGGGATTCCGGAATTGCCGCCGCTTGACACCTGACCGGCATGGGCTGCAATTGACGCTTTGCCGCCGCTGTCATATGCTCCGGTTGTCCGGACCACGCCTTCCGCCGTAATCTCCTGCGGCACTGCGGTTCCAGCCGGAACTTCCGCGTTTCCGCCGTTCATGAAAAGGGCTTCCAGGCCTGCCGGCATCCCTGCGTCGTTTCCTGCTGCAGCCGAAATGGCTTCACTACCGTATTCGGCCTGCGATCCGACGGTGATCTGCGCGCTGTTCAAAACCGGCGTCAAGCCCGTCATTGCCGTCATTAAAACCTGAAGTTCATCCGGCTGTCCTCCGCTCGGAATCGCCGGGCTTCCGGTTCCGCCCTGAAGATAGGAACCTTCAACGGGTACATTTTCGCCTGTTGTTTCATACAGCAGACCGGTTTCGGAGCCGTTGTCCCCTGTCAGGAACATTTCCGCAAGCGTGCCGCCGCCCGAATCGCTTGCCGCGCCCGGAGCATCTCCGCCTGCGGCGCCGTTGGCTGCATCAGCCGCCTGCCCGTTCGCCGTCAGCATTTGGATAATCAACTGCTGGAATAGGGAACCCGCATATTCTTCAGCGACACCGTTTGCCCCTCTTCGGACGGCTTCTGCCGTGCCCTTCCATCCTGCAGCCGCTGCCGCGCTGCCGACGTCTCCGCTGAAATGCAACGGTCTACCTATTGTGCTGTCCATGCTCAACTCTCTTTCACCTCCTTTCATTCTTTTAATTTTTATGAAGACAAAATCCGCTGGGCTAGACTGACTTCCTCATGATCTTCTCCGTGGACACAAACTCCTCAAGCTGCAGTTCCGCGGCTTTTCGGTCTTGCTTCTGGTACTCGTCGTATCTGGAAGACTTCAGCATTTCCAGGGATTTTGTTTCCAGCTTTAATTTCTTTACCACTTCGATCTGCCTGTTCACCTGAGCCGTAATGTTTTCAACGGTGAACTGCGCGGCTTTGATCTGGTTTCTCAGATGTTCCGTGTAATGCGAGTATGTACGGCAGACTGCGGGAGTAACGGCCTGTTCCTTCACCTTGCGCTCGAATTCCGCCCGGCATTGGTCCTGTTCCGAACGCAGCGCAAACAGCCTTCTTTGGGCCTCCGACAGCTGGTTGTTCAGCATACCCAGCGTCATCAGCTCGTTTTCCAAAAGCTGGCTTTTGTAGGATAATAACTTCTCCAGCTTAAACTCAAATTTTTTCATTTCTCCGCCGCCTCTCGCTTGTTTATGCTCAGATTTGTCTGCTTATTGCTTACTACTTATTACTTTTACTTTCCGAAATTCTTTGTCACCGGCTCATTCGATTGCCGCTTTCATCATTCTTATGCTTTCTTCATAAGGAAATTTGTCGTATACTTTCTGCTGCAGGAATTCGTTGATCCTGTTTATCTTCGAGATAGCCTCGTCAAGCGCTTTGTTCGTTCCGCTTTTATATGCGCCGATGCTGACCAGGTCATAGTTGGCGTCGTAAACGGCAAGCAGGTTTCGCAGCTTTCCGGCGGCCTCGAGCTGGCCCCGGTCCACAATATCGTTCATCAGCCGGCTGACGCTTCCCAGCACGTCAATGGCGGGATAGTGGTTCCTTGCGGCGATTTTCCGAGAAAGCACGATATGGCCGTCGATAATGCCGCGCACGGTATCGGAAATCGGCTCGTTGACGTCGTCTCCTTCCACCAGTACGGTATAAATGCCTGTAATGGAGCCGGTTTCAAAATTTCCAGTCCTTTCCAGCAGCTTGGGCAACATGGAGTAGATGGAGGGAGTATATCCCCTGGCCACCGGCGGTTCTCCCGTCGCGAGGCCGATCTCTCTCTGGGCCATGGCAAACCTGGTCAGCGAATCCATCATAAGCAGCACATCCTTGCCCAAATCCTTAAAGTACTCGGCTATGGTAGTCGCAACCAGGGCGCACTTCATTCTCTGCATCGGAGGCTGGTCTGAAGTCGCCACCACCAGTACGGAGCGGGCAAGGCCGTCTTCCCCCAGGTCCCTTTCGAGAAACTCCCGGACCTCCCTGCCTCTTTCGCCTACCAGCGCGATGACATTTACGTCGGCCTTTACATTTCGGGCGATCATGCCAAGCAGGGTGCTTTTCCCGACGCCGCTTCCCGAAAAGATTCCCATTCTCTGGCCTTTTCCTATGGTCAGGAGCCCGTCGATGGGCTTTATCCCGAACTCCAGGATCTCCCGGATCCGCGGTCTGGTAAGGGGATTGGCGCTGGCGCTCTGGACCTCGTAAAACGTATCGCACTCAATGGGCCCTCCGCCGTCGATGGGCTCGCCCATCGCGTTGATTACCCTGCCTATTAGGTTTTCGGATACGCCGACCTTCAGCGAGGAATGGGTTGTTTCCACCAGGTTCCCCGAGCTGATCCCCTCGGGGTCTTCATATGGCATCAATAAAACCCTGTTTCCGCGAAAGCCCACCACCTCGGCGCTGATCGATTCCCGGTTCTCCTGCCCGTATATCCGGCAAAGGTCTCCGACCTTGCATTCGGGCCCGCTGGATTCGATCATCATTCCTATGACCTTGTCGATCCTGCCGTAATACAGATAGGGATCCGTGTTGCGTATAATCCTGCAGTATTTCTTCGTGTCCACGATTCGGCTCCTCAATCCTTGCTGTTAATAACGGCCTTTTTAAGCTGTTCCAACTGGACCGGTATGCTCATGTCCACGATGCCGTTTTCATTCTCGCTGGTAATAAGGTCGTCATCCTTGATCAGGACGAGCTTGGCGTCCTTCATCATGCTGCGCAGCTTCTTCGCCGTCGCTTTATCTATGTGCAGATCCAGAGTCTTCTGATATTCCGATAAATAGATCTTATAGCTTCCCTCGTTTTCAGCCACGATTTCTTCCAGCATCTTATGCACCGCGTTTTCGTCCGCATGCACATGCTGCCGCATTATCCTCTTCGCCACTTCGAAGGCGATTTCGATCATGTCTTTCTCGTTCCGCGCAAGGGCCGCTCTTTGCTCTGTTTTAAACAGATCGATCAGCCGCCGCAATTCGAGCAGTCCTTCTTCCGCCGCGGATTCCGAAGCGCTGGCGCCGTCCACGAGCCCCCGGAGGTAGCCCTCCTCATACCCTTTTTTCTCCGCGTCCTCCATGATCTTCTTACTGCTCTTCATTGCGTTTTCAATCAGGGCATCGGCTCTTGAACGGGCTTCATTCTCAATATGACTTGCTTTATCAAGGGCTTGCCGGATTATGTTTTCCTTTTGCCGGTTTGCCTCATCCAAGCTCGCTTGAATCATATCCGCTCCGTTCGCAGCGGCAGCCTTCCTTTCCTCTTCCTGGGCAGCACCGTTATTGACGACGGTCTCGCGGACCGCTTCCGGCGGCGGAGCAATCATATTCGCCAGCTGCTTCGCTTTCAGGATATTAGACAATAATATCATCCTTTCCGCCCTTGGCGATGATGATTTCGCCCTCTTCCTCGAGCCTGCGTATCACCGCTACGATCTTCTGCTGCGCTTCTTCAACGTCTCTGACCCTTACATTATGCAGGTATTCCATTTCGCTTCTGACCGTATCTCCCATACGCTGGGACATGTTTTCGAAGATGACGTTGGCGACTTCCTTGTTCGCTCCCTTGAGCGCAATCGCCATTTCCTTTGTATCCACTTCCCTGAGGAATCTCTGGATGGCGAGGGGATCCAGGATAATGATGTCTTCGAATACGAACATCCGCTTCCTGATCTCCTCCGCCAGCTTCGGATCGTTGCGGCTCAGTTCGTCGAAGATGAACTTCTCGGTACCTCTGTCGACGTTATTCATGATCTCGGCGATATAATTGATGCCGCCAACCTCCAGCAGGTCGGTAAAGATGACGTTTTCGAACTTTCTTTCCAGAATTGCTTCCACCTGCTTGATTACTTCCGGCGAGGTCCTGTCCATCCGGGCGATCCGTTCCACCACCTCGACCCGAATGCTCTTCGGTAGTTCGGCGATGATGGACGACGCCTGATCCGCCCTCGCATAGGAGAGGATCAGGGCAATGGTCTGCGGATGCTCGTTGACGATCATGTTCATCAGGTTCTTGTAGTCCGCTTTCCGGATAAATTCAAACGCCTTGGTCCTCAGCGTCTTGGTCACGCGCTCCAGAAGCGCCGTGGCCTGCTGGACGCCGAAAGCTTTTTCAAGAACATTTCTCGCATAGGCGATGCCGCCTTCCAAATATACCTTTTGAGCGACGCAAAGACCGTAAAATTCATCGATGACCTGATCCGATACCTCCGGCCTGACGCTCTCCAGGCGCGTGATCTCATAAGTCAGTTTTTCGATTTCTTCTTCCTGAAGGTGCTTATAGATGCTCGAAGCCACATCCGCTCCCAGGGCTATGATGACCTGGGCCGCTTTTTGTCTTGGTGTCAGAGAATCCGAAACTCCCAACATAATCAATTACCTCTCTATTTCAGTCCTCGCTCTTCAGCCAAGATCTGATCATTGCCGCGGCAATCTCAGGATTGTTCCGCGCAAACTGTTTTACTTCTTCTCTCTTTGCATCCTGAACCGGCATAATGGGTTTTACTTCTTCTTCAACCGCTTCGCCGAACAGCGCGTTCAGGGCTTCATGGGTGGCTTCTGCGCTCGCCGCGGCCATGGCCTCTTCTTCTGCCTTTCTGCGCTTCGTGATTATGATGAAGGCGACCAGGCTGGCCAATACTACGATACCTGCCGCAATGCCTCCGAAAAGCACGAATTTATTGATTCCTTCGGGCTCAGACGGCGCGGTTTCTTCTTCCTGATAGAACCGGAAGTTCTGGACCGTTACGTTTTCGGGGTTCACTCCGGCTGCATAAGCCACAAGCTGGGTCACGCTCTCCCGTTCTCCCGGCTCAAAGGATGCCTTGTCGATGGCGATCCCGATGGTAATGCTTTCGATGGTGGCGCCGGATTTCTGGGTCTGGAATTTAGTCTGGCTCACCTGATACTTTATATTTTCGCTGGTGCTGGTCGATGAGCTCTCTCCAGTGGATCCGACGGTTTCCCCGTAAATCGGAATCTCCGAGTTGGTAGTAGTGCCCGCAACCCCTCCGTCGGTCTGCGTGGACGTAGAGGATTCACTGGTGCGTGTTTCCTCGCTGATGACGCCGGTGTTGTTTCCGGTCCCCGCAGGATCCGAGGGAATATAAACGGTTTCTTCCCTGATCATTTGGTCCGTATCCACGACGGCCGTAACCGAAACCCTGAATTCGTCGCTTCTATACGGCCCCAGGAGTACGGCGGTTACTTTTTTCCTGATATCGTTTTCGATTTCTCGTGTGATATTGATCTTAGCCAGTTCGGGACTTCTGCTGACATTGGTTTCGATGAGGTCGTTTCCCAAACTGTCGGCAAGGGCGATGTTCTCCTTCAGAAGGCCCGGAACGGACTTGGCGACCAGATTCTGGATCCCCAGGATCTGATTTTCCGTCAGGGTGCTTCCTTCCTTCATATGTATAATAACCGAGGCGGTGGGTTTTTCTTTTTCCTGCAGATAAAACACACTTTCCTCCGGAACCGTGATGGTGACCACCGCGTCCTTCACGCCCTCCAGGGTCTTAATGCTTGCTGCGATTCTCTCCTGCAGCTGCATGTTCATATATTGACGACGCTCGTAATCCGTCGCAAGCATCCCGCTTTTTTCTTCAATAAGATAATAACTCAGTCCGCTTTTGGGGTAGCCCTGCGTGGCAAGCTGCATCCTGATCTTGGCTTCCTCTTCCTTAAGCACCATGATTGAACCTTTGCTGTCCAATTTGGCTTCCGCGCCCATTTCCTGAAGCGCGGCCAATATCTCTGAAGTCTCCGCAGCGGAAATGTCTTCAAAGATCACCACGTAATCCTTTGAGTTCAATAAAATGCTAAGGACCAATGCAGCTATGACTGCAGCGATCGCACCGCCGATGATGAGCCTTTTTACCGTCTTGGATGCATTTCCCCAAAATTGGATTAACGGCGCCAAGGCTTTCTTTATCTGCTCGTTCATATTCAATTCCATCCGTAACAAATATCTAGGGTCTGGTATTTAGTCGCAAGAAAAGAAAAATATTCCGCAAATTATAAGTTACAAGGTTGTCCTCATAATTTCGGAATAAGCGTCGAGGAATTTGTTCCGAAGCTGCACCATGGTCTGCAGGGCGAGATCCGCCTTGGCAGCATTAATCATCATGGTATGCATATCGTCCATTTCTCCGACGGACAATTTGTATGCATCCATTTTGACAGCCGCTTCAGTTTCCTCCACATTATTCAAGACTTCCTGAAAGAGTTCCCGAAAGCCGAGCCCGGAATCCTGTCCGGATGCTCCTTGGGTTTTTTCAGAGTTGGCAGAAATAGAATTAATACTGTTCGTATTAATGTTAGAACTTAATGGAACGATAAACATTTTTCTACCTCACTTATTACAATAATATAATTTCAACACAAATCTACACACTCTAACGGTAAGGAATCTACACACACATCTTTACACACATCTTTTTACACATCATGGATTGTGCCCTACCTCGAAAGCCGTTCGTTTTCGGAGATCAAAGCCTTTATGTCCTACCATGCAGTCCCCGTTTACCTGCCGATCTCCAGCGCTTTGAGAAGCATTGCCTTTGTCGCGTTGAACGCCGTTACGTTCGCTTCGTAGGCCCTGCTTGCCCCAAGCATGTCGATCATCTCCTGCGCCGTGTTCACATTCGGCATCATCACGTACCCTTCTTCATTCGCGTCGGGGTGACTCGGATCGTACACGGGCACCAGGGGAGATTTGTCTTCGACGACGTTTTCGACCTTAACGCCTCCGACCCGCACTTTCGCGGCTTTTTCCAACTCGTTGCGGAAGCTGTTGCCGTCTATGCTCTTAAGCACCACCATTTTCCTCCGGTAGGGGCCGCCGTTCTCAGTCCTTGTAACTCCGGCGTTGGCGATGTTCTGAGCGATTACATCCATCCGCAGCTTCTGAGCCGTCAGTGCGGATCCGGAAATGTTCAGTGAACTTAGAAAGTCCATCCGCATCTCTCCTTCCTAAAATTCCGTATTTTGCAATCGGTTATTTTCTGCCTTCGCTGACGGCATACCTCAGTCTTGCAAACATATCCGTCACGCTCCTGGTCAGGTATGTATACTGGATCTGAGCTTTAGCCATTTCGATGTTCTCAAGATCCATATCCACATTGTTTCCGTCCGCTCTCATGGCTGTCGAACGGTCTTGGGATATGTCGATCTTCGAGTTGCGTATGGCTTCCAGGCTTTTAGCCATCTGTTCCTTGGAAGGTATGCCGTTTTCAAGTTTTTCAATTTCGCGTTTTAAAGATTCTTCAAAGGATACTTTAATCGCTTTGTATCCGGGCGTTTCATGATTTGCTATGTTGTTTGCGATCGCCCGCTGTCTTTGCCATGTGCCGTCCAAGGCCTTCTGCAATATGGCAAATGTCATGGAATCTCCGATCACTCAACCACCTCCTTGCCTGTTGATGCGCGACGCTCCTTAGTACTTATACGCAATTTCACGTCTTTCTAAAATTTCCGGCGTACTTTCGTACGATCCAAAAGAAATTCCAGAACAGAGCAAGTTTTGCATAATTTTTATCTTTTTCATATTTATTTTAGACTATTATTATCCATCATTTTACTACAATTTACAAAGTTAGACAATTATTTTTTTACGATTGGGTCCTGCCTGATTTTTCCTGGTTTTAATTTGATTGTTAATTTAATTTTTGTTAAAATTTTTTGGATTTTGGAGACCAAATATAAATTATTAATTGAATTTATATATGTAATTCAATTAATAGAATAAGTTTTAGTCATAAATTTTAAAAAAATTATTTTTTTTATTGAATTCTAAGTTTTTTTTATAATGTCTAAAGTTTTATTTCGGACATCCGATATAGGATACGTAGATTGAAAAATCAAGCTGTAAAGCTCTTGAATAAAGGCATTGACAATCAAGAAAGAGGGGATTCCAGATGGAAATTTCATTCGTGAACAAAAGCAAAACCATTCAGCCACAGCAGATCCAGGACCACAACACCGATCCTGCAAGAAATATCGGCACGGAAGAAAATAAGAAGTACACTTTAAAAAATAAAGTGGACAGCGCCGAGATTTCCAGCACCCACAGCGGATCCTTCGACGACAAGCGGCTGGCGGTAGCGAAATCGGCTATCCTGTACGACGTATCGGTCAACACATCTTTGACAAAGATCCAGGAGTTAAAGAAGGCAGTGGACGCCGGCACTTATGAGGTTCCCACGGCTTTGCTCGCCGATGAGATCCTGAAGTAGCAACGGCAACACGGCTTGCAGACGCCGGTCACCTCCCGATGATGCCCGGGCATCCTTGTCGCCCGGATTATGCTCCGGAATCTTCATCATTGGTTTCAGCCCGATTTTTTCATCCATTGTTCAGAAACAGCAAGGGAGGTTAACATGATCCTCGAAAATACCGACAGAACAGAATTTGATATCGCACTGGACCAGTTTCAGGAATATCTGACCGATATTCTGGAGCTTTATCGCCAGATGATTCCCCTGCTTCGGGAAGAGTTCGACCATATTCTTAAAGACGATATTAGCCAGCTCGACAAGAACATGAAAGCCCAGCAGGCTCTCCTGCTCCGCACAAAGAATTTTGACGCTAAAATAGCGGAATACCAGTCGGCGCTGAATATCTCCGGAAGCACACTGTCCCAAATGGCGCTGCAATTCCCCGAGGAAAAACGGGACGTTTTTTTCGAACTCATAGGACAGTTCCAAAGAACGCTGGAGGAAGTCGAATTCTATAAGGAAAAATGCAGGACACTGCTTCAAAATAAATTGTATCGTATCGAAAAAAACCTTGCAAAGGCAGGGGTGCAAAAAAACAACAAGACATACGACCAGAATGCGGAAGAGGTCAGGAACTTCCTGATTTCCAAAGCCTTCGAGAAGAAAATATAAAGCGCGATTGCGCAGGAAAGCCAAGCAAGAGGGAGGCCAGAACGTGAGACCGACATTTCTATCATTCCAAACTGCAGCAAGAGCCCTGGCCGCAAGCCAGGCGGCTATGGATGTTGCGGGGAACAACATATCAAACGCCAATACAGAGGGATATACGAGGCAGCGGATCGATCTGAACGCGATTTCCAGCAGCGGTTATACCGAACGCTATTCCACATCCAGGACCTTTGTCGACGCCGGTGTGGAGGTTTCGAGGATCAGCCAGATCCGTGACCCCTTCCTGGACGCGCGCTATCGCAGGGAAAATGCCGAAAACGGAAAATACAACACGATCCTCTCGGGGCTTTCCGATATTGAAAATATCCTCGACGAAGCGTCTACGGACGGTCTGATGAACGAGTTGAACAATTTCGTCAGCCAGCTCCAGGCGCTTTCCAGAGAAGCCACAAGCCAGGATCTGGCCCTTGTAACGAGAACCGCGGCTCAAAAGGTTACGGAAATTCTCAACGTTTACGCGATCCGGATTGAAGAGGTGCGCGAGCAGCTGATCACCGACCTGACAAGCGTGGTCATCAACAAGGACTTTAATTCCATCGTAAAGAACATCGCCAGCCTGAACAAGCAGATCCGGGCGGAAGAGATCTACGGAAACACGCCCAATGACCTCTATGACGCGAGAAACAGGCTTTTAGACGAGCTTTCCCAAATTGCAAATATCAGGGTTACGGTCACTCCTGAAAAGGTATCCGCTGACAAGACCATCGACCGGCTGACGGTCTCCCTTTACGACAGCAGGACCGGAGTATCCATCGGGCTCGTCGATAACGACGCTTATAACACGCTGTCGGTGAACGGTGACAAGGTTCCCCTTACGATATCCATGCAGAGCTCCTTTATACTGGAAAACACCCCGGACAGCGTGGATCTCTCGGATATTACCAGGTATTTCTCCAGCGGCGCCATAAAGGGATACCTTGACCTTATCAACGGAAACGGCGTTTATGCGAATACCGCCGCAGGAGAAAGCAGCTTCCGCGGAACCCTTTTTTATACAAATGCCCTGGATACCTTCGCGGCAAAATTCGCACAGGTATTCAACGACCTGAACGACATTGACCCCGATGACACCGTTCCCGGCGGGGACGACGCACCGCTGTTTACCTCTAATACCCCGGGACAGCCCATCACGGCAAGAACGATCAGGGTATCCGCCCAGTGGATGGAAGACCCTTCCTATATTAATACAACCCAAACTCCGGCCGAGACGCCCGGCAAAGGCGACAACGTCATTCGAATGATTGATGCCATGAACGCAGAGCATAAGTTTTACAAGGGCGATGAAACACCGGAAAACCTCGTATTCACAGGCAGTTTCAACCAGTATGTGGTCGGACTCATCGGCGAACTTTCGCTGGATGTGGAACTGCACAAGAATTTCTCCGAGACCTCGGACGCCGTGCTTTTGGACCTGTATGTAAAAAGAGAGGCCATATCCGGCGTAAACCTGGACGAGGAAGGCATCAACCTGATGACTTTCCAGAAGTCTTACAGCGCGGCAGCCAGATATCTTACGGTGCTGGACGAAGCGGTGGATATCATCATTAACAGAATGGGCCGTGTCGGCATTTAAGGAAAGGAAGAACAAACATGCGTATAACAAATAAAATGGTAACGGCCAGCTACAGCCGTTCCTTGAACATCTTGAACAGGGAGCTGAACAAGCTCAGCGAACAGGTGACCACGGGCAGGAAGTTTGCAAAATCTTCCGAGAATACGGCGGCGGCCATCAGCGCATACCAGTTGAGAAGAAACCTGAAAAAAACAGATGACTATATGGAAAACATCATGCATGCCAAGGACTTCCTCACGATGACGGAATCCACGCTGACCCTTGTGCATGAATCCGTTCAGAACGCCATGGACAGAGTGCGCGCAGGGCTCAACGCCACCAGCAGCTCCGTGGAACGGAATATTCTTGCGGAAGAGTTGGAGACCATCCAGGAGCAAATGCTGCAGACGCTCAACAACAACAGCATTGGGATCTACTGCTTCGGAGGAAGCAACACCACTTCAAAACCCTTTGAAGTGGATGCGAACGGATTTCTGACCTATAACGGATACACGCTGAAAGACCTTGACCCTGCAGATCCGGCAGACGCCGACCTGATTAAAAAGCTGAAGTCTGATGGCCTTACCCTGGACCTCGGCCTCGGCCTCACCGTGAATACGGGTGAAATCGATCCCAACAGCGTTTTCACCTATTCCATTCCCGGCATCGAGGTCATGGTGAGCGGAGTTTCCGATGTCAACGGCGAGAGCGTTCCTAACAACCTGTATGACCTGCTGGGAGCCATCGTCAAAGAGCTCAGAAAGCCTGACGGCGAATATGACCGGGAAAGATTGGACTCTCTCTTTGCCAAACTGGAGGATAACGCCGGCATTTTGCTCAATAACATTACCAATGTCGGAGCAAAGACATCATATCTGGACTTTATGACGGAGCGCTACGAAGTGCTGAACATAAACCTGAAGGAGCGTCAGGTTCACGTGGAAAGCGTGGACACCGCCCTCAATATCATCAACTTTGAAAACCATAAGGTCGCCTATCAGGCGGCTCTGAGAATGGGGACCAAAATCATACAGCAATCCATCTTTGATTTCCTGCAGTAACAGTTAAAGAGAATGAGGTGACGAATATGGTGGAGCAGCTGATTTCCATCGAAACAGTGCCCATAAAAATTGAATGGGTTGAGAAAGAACCTCAACGCAGGGCTTCCCGGGTTTCCGCCGCACAAACGGTTCAGCTGCGCATTTTGAAGAATCCGGAGCGGCTGACCATTCGGAGCAACCCCATCAGCATCCCCCTCCGGGATATTTTTGAACAGAGTTCCGCTATCAATTGGGACAGCCTGTCCTATACGGCGACGGCGCAGTATTCCAAGGACGGCAAGCTCAGGATGAACGTTAAATTCAATAATTCCGGTGACAGCTACCGGTTTCAGCAGTTTAACAGGGGGATCGAACATATTATCGACACCCTGCCGAAGAGCGAACCCGTAATCCCTCTGGAGGAAATGCAGATCGATTTTGACATGAGCTACCTGTTGGTCGGGAATCCGCTTGTCAGGGAGCTTGAGACCAACTTCCTTCCGCCGGAACTCGAATTAAAGGTCGTGGAACGGCCAAGGGTCATCATCAAATACCTTGGCGGACCGATTTATATTCCGCCGAGCGCGGACCCCAATTACGAGCCGTCCAAGGCGGATGAGGCCATTGCCGAAAAGGCCAGCCTTGATTTGAAAGCGTAGGAGAATGACATGCTGAAGATAGATACCCGCGATTTCGGCGAGATCGAAGTGGAAGAGGACGCCGTCTACGAATTTCCCGACGGCATTTACGGATTTGAAGAGGATACCCGGTTTGCCATATTTTCACGGCCCATTGAAGATGTTTCCTTTTTGTACCTTCAATCCGCCCAGCATCGGAATCCGTGCTTCCTGGTCTTTGAGCCCTGGGACCTCTATCCGGATTACAGGCCCATGGTGTCACCGGAGGATCTGGCGGCCTGCGAAGCCGAAAGCATCGACGATCTGATTTTTCTGGTCATCGCCACGGTGCATGAAAAAGCGGAAGATCTATCCCTGAATATGAAAAGTCCTGTCGTGCTGAATCCGAAAACAAGGAAGGCAAGGCAGGTGATTCTGCAGAACCCCGATTACCAGGTGAGATATCGTCCTTTCAAAAGGGACGGAAAGGCGGGGGATTCATGTTAGTCATCAGCAGAAAACCGGGAGAATCCCTGTTGATCGGCGACAATATCCGGATCACAATCCTGAGTGTGAGCGGAGACAAAGTCGCCGTCGGAATCGAAGCGCCCAGGGAAATCAATGTGGCAAGGCAGGAGCTGACGGAAACCATCGAGGCCAACCAGGCTTCCGCAGAGAAAGTCGGAAGCGAAGAATACAAAGGGATTGCCCTTTTGTTAAAAAATAAAAGAAATGTAAAAAAAGATACAAATACGAAAAAAAACGATTAAAGTATATACGGCTTTTGCCGATATATAGATTGAAGCTATCGCTTCAAATAATTAATGGTCCGGCTTAGCGTACGGAAGACGGACCACAAATTCAACAATACAGCCGGGAAGGATCTCGGCGGAAATATTCAAGGAGGAAGAAAAAATGAGAATTAACCACAATATCGCTGCTCTGAACACCTACAGACAGCTGAGTGCGAATACCTCAGCTACATCCAAATCGCTGGAAAAGCTGTCCTCGGGTATGAGGATCAACCGTGCAGGCGACGACGCGGCCGGTCTTGCGATTTCGGAAAAGATGAGAGGACAGATCAGAGGTCTTGAGCAGGCTTCCAGAAACGCCAGCGACGGCATCTCCCTGATCCAGACCGCAGAAGGAGCGCTGAACGAGACCCACAGCATCCTGCAGAGAATGAGAGAGCTTGCGGTGCAATCTTCCAACGACACCAATACCCTGCAGGATCGGCAGGAAATCCAGAAGGAAATCAACCAGCTGTCCGAGGAAATCACCAGAATTGCAGAACAAACGGAATTCAACACAAAGAAGCTGCTCAACGGCTCCTTCGGAATTCAGCTCGATGCAACGAATTCCGCGGACTTCCTTGAGGCAGTCAACGGGAACGAGGCACTCGGTAAAGCCTCTCTGATCGAAAGCTATGACATCAGCGGCGCCAAGGCTTCCACAACTTATACGATCTCAGAAACGAACAGCTCGATTTCAATCACTGATGGAACCAATACCTGGACGCTGGATAAAACCGGATTTGCCGCCGGCGGAACCTTCCGGTTCGAAGCCTTCGGCATTTCCCTCAAGACATCTGCTGACTACGACCCAACCACTAATGCTCTTGATGGCATTGCAATCGTCACTGGGTCGGACCTGGGAGCCAAGTTCCAGATCGGCGCAAATGCCAGACAGACAGCATCCCTGTCTATCGGAGATATGAGCGCAAGAGCCCTGCAGGTCGACAATCTCGATGTGACCACGGAAGATGGCATTACCGCCGCCATCACAGCCATTGACAACGCAATCGCAACCGTGTCATCTCAGCGCTCGCTTCTCGGTGCGGTGCAGAACAGGCTGGAGCATACCATCAACAATCTGGGAACAACCCAGGAGAACCTGGTTGCATCCGAGTCCCGCATCAGAGACGTAGACATGGCAAAGGAAATGATGGAGTTCACAAAGAACAGCATTCTTTCCCAGGCTTCCCAGGCGATGCTTGCTCAGGCAAACGCACAACCACAAAGCGTACTTCAGTTATTACAATAAATATAACGGAAGGCACAAGATCTACACATCGGCAAAAGGCCGCCATTATTGGCGGCCTTTTGCTTTCCTTTTTTATGCTTTAAGCCGATCAAACCATGCCTTTCCACTTTTTCTCATAATACAGCGCGACCACGGGCTTGCCGCAGCCGGCGGCCTGCTCCGCAAGAAATCCTACGTCCGCTTTTTTATTCATGTCATAAAGGCTGTTGAGAAACGCGACGATCTCTTCGTCGGGCAGAGAATGGAAAAGGTCGAACATGTACCGGAACGCCTTTGCGTAATATTTGTATGATTTTAAAGCCATCACGTAATAATCCAGCGCCTCCGCCTCCCTCTTCAAGCGGACGAGAATCTGCGCAATATTGAAGCAAACCTCATGGATCACTGTCGGGAAGTCGTTCTGCCCCCAGGTTTTCCCGTATTTTTCCTGGCAGTCCAAAGCATAAAGGTATTTTTCAAGGGCCTCCTCGTAACGCCCCTCCCGCAGAAGGAATGCCGCCTCCTCTTTTGCGATCTCGGGATGGTTCCCGTACTTCTGATTTGCCTCTTCGATCAGCTGACGGATCTTTTCGCGATTGGAAGGATCGATTCTCATGGCCGCGGAAATCCTGATCACGTGCATTTTATATGCCATGCTGTCAATCGCCGCGATTGCTTCCTCCGCCAGCGCCATATCGGCATACTCGTATGCCTTTTCATCCTCATCCAGGATGTAATAGGTTGTGGCCAGATAATAGGCGGATTTTTTGTCATCCGCGTTGTTCTTCAGCAATTCCAGGTTCCTTCTGGCCTTCTCCGCCTGCAGCGCGGCGGAATATCCCGTATGCAGGATCGATAAGACGCCCCTCGCGTCGGCGCACATAAGCGGCGCGCCGTTTTTCCGGAGCTCCTCGTGAATTCTATTGATGTATCTTATTTTCTTGCTGTTCCGGAAGATCCTGAGGATCTCATTGCTGCTGATGATTTTCCCGCTGTCCTGATCGATATTGATTAACTCGCACTTGATTCCCTCGGCGTTCCGGTTTCCGTGAACCTTTTCGATAAAAGGCCGCACCTTTAGGACTGAAGCCTCGTCGAAATACTCGTCGGCGTCAAGAAAGACGACCCAGTCCCCCCTTGCCCGGTCCAAAGCGGCATTCTTTGCTTTGGAAAAGTCGTTCTCCCATTTCTGCCTGAATACATGAGCTCCAAGCTCTTCCGCGATCCGGACCGTCGCATCCTCGGAACCGGTATCCACGACGATGATCTCATCGACGACCGGTTTCAGGCTGCCAAGGCATTTGGCGATATTTTTCTCTTCATTCTTTGTAATCACGCATCCGCTGATTCTCATATCGGTTCCTCATAAATATAGATTTCCGCTCGTCACCGTCTCAGGGTGAAGCGGATCGATTCCCGCATTTTCCTGTTTTAGGTTCTAATCCGCAAGATCCACGATCGATATAATCGGCGAAGGGGTTTTTTCCCGGAGTTTCGGCGCGATATTCGTAAACTCGGAAAAAACCGAGACGATCACAGCGTCGATAGCCGGAAGCGCATCATCTGGAGACAGAACGGGCACATCGCATTCTATTTCCGAAAAGCGGCGATCCATGGCGCATACGACTTCAATTCCTGCCGTCAGCAATATTTTCATCAGCCAGTTGCCTAAAACGCCCATGCCGTATACGGCAACTTTATGAAATGCCCTGGCTTTAAGGTATCCGGCGACAATACGTATGAGCTCTGACATTTCCTCTTCCGACGGATCAAGGCCTTTGTACACCTTCCGCATGAGCAGATCAAGATAAAAAGCCTTATCTTTGGGGTACGGTTGATGGTATTCCGAGCACCTGTGACTGAAGGCTTCTCGTATGGTAGGGGTCAGCCAGCAGCTTCCATCGGAGCAAACACGATCCCGGAATTGATGGAAAAAAACTCCCGGGTCATATTCCCGGCTGACGCCTGCAAGAACATGCAGGAAAAATCCGCAATAGCAATTGGGAAACGGGCACGCCCGCCCAACCGGAACGAACCTGATTTGATCTTCGATATCTTCAAAGATATTCGTTATTTTTTTCGTTCCCGGACAGGGAGTAAAATTCCCCGTTCCAAGTGAAAGCGTCCCGGTATATACCCCCGCATAGCAAAACTCGCGATGCGGAATATCGTATTCTCTTTGCTGATATGCAAACAGGTCGGAATTGAAAGAAGACCATACGCGATGGTATTCTTCAGGCGACAGCCTGGTCCGAATCCGCAGACGTGTCCCCTCCACCCGTTCATCACGCCCCGTGAGCACGTGGGGCAGGGCGCCGAAATGCGTCATGCTGAATTCCTTTAACTCATCAAGCTCATCCAACACATAATCATTGGAGACGATTTCGATGGAAAATCCGATGCCCGATTTTTTCAATAAATTGATATTGTCGGCAAATTCCTCAAGCATCTTTCTTTTTTTCAGTTCGCGGTAATGAAACGATACCTTGAAAAAAAGCCGGCTTCTGTAGTCTTCCGGCATCGCAGCCATCTGTTCAATTTTTTCCCTCACGGTGCAATTATTGATAAGGGCTACATAGTGTCCGTTTTTCAAAAGGCCTTCGGTTATCTCCAAAATCTCAGGGCAGAGAAGCGTTTCTCCGGAACCGGAAATATTAAACATGCAGATCCCGCCCATCCGTTCCGCGGACAAGGCTTTAATCATATGGTCCACAGGGTAGAGAAAACGCTTCCTTTGCGGATCGATTTCAAGCAATGTCTCCTCGTCTCCATGCTGTCTTATGTAGCAATACTCGCATCGAAGATTGCATCCGACCGTAGGGATATCGACATTGATAAAACGGTAAATTCCTGCCATATTGTTCCTCATATCCGATAATACTCTCAAGATCGTGATTGGCCTATATTTCCTTTCCTCCCGATGTTCCGGTCCGGTATGATTGCTGCAGCAACGCGCTGGTCGGAACAATTGCTATTGAACAATGATCCCCCATCGGCAGCCGGGTGAAGTTGAATTCCTTCGCAAATTCGTCAACAGCCTGCTTAATGCCGGAAAAAGTCGAATGATAGTAATCATGCAGAAGAATCACTCCGCCCGGGGTCAAGCGCGGCGCAAAAAATCTTAAGGCAGCCAATGTGGGAGCGTAAAGGTCCATATCCAGACTGACAAAGGCAAAGCGTTCACCCTCAAGACCGGAAAAAGTTTCCGGAACATAGCCTTTCTTAACAATAACCCTTTCCCGGTGAGGACAACGCAATAACGCAATATCTGCGCTTCCATATGAAAACCATGCGATGGGATCGCTTTTTCGCCGGATAATGGCCTCCAGGTTTCTTTCAAGTTCCAGATCCCGATCGTCAAAACCCTCGAAGGTATCAAACAAATACAGTTGTCTTAGAGGCAGGTACTTGTTGATATACGCTGTAAAATGCCCTCGGTAAACACCGCACTCGGCCGCCGCACCCTCAATGCGGTTTTCGTAATTATGGCGGCAAATCTCCGTACGAAGTCGACACGGGGATCATCCTGGGAATAAACACACTCCGGCAATGCGATTTTCGACAGCGGGACATTGAGGCCGGATAACTGATTCAGTATATCTAAAACGGTCTTGCAGCCGTCCGCTGTTAAATCGTATATCGCTATAACGATTCTGTCATAATCTTCTTCCTGGATTGATTCCGGGTTAATAATGCGATGGCCGAGAAACTGCTTCCCCCATTTTGCCGGGTCATTGTCTGCAAAAGCGAGAATTGTCGTATCACCGCCGCACTCCGAGCAATACCTTTTGCCCATCTCTCCGGCCCCGAATACGATTTCTTTCATTTTCTTCCTCCGTAAACCGTCCTTGATTCGCTTTCTTTTGCTTGGCAAAGCTGACAATCAAATCAAGCACTTCTTCCATTGCGGCTATCCCCGATTAAAACTTTAATCGTCAATTCCAGTTCTTCAAATTGCGGCAGCAATAATGTCCGGTCATACCTTCCGGGCCCGGCGGATAACAGCTCCTTGGAATGAATCTCAACTTCGGCCAAATCTTCGGCGAAACGCAGATAAGGCAAGCTCTTTATCCAGCCGAACGTGGCCCGCATCTTATGATTGCAGTTGTTCAGAGCCACGCAGGGCGTTCCTGCAATTGCTGAAAAAACAAGCCCGTGAAGGCGGTCCGTAATCACCAGGTCCGCTCCCTGGAATTCACTGAATATATCATGGAGCAGTTTATTTCTTTCTGCGGCGGAAATGGGAATTTCCAGGTCCGTATTGCATATTTTCACGCGGTCGCTCAGATATTTGCCGATGTTGAAAAGCCGTCTTTGATCATCCGCGGAAAGGATCGATTCTTTATCCGTTTTTAAACACAGCAATATTCCTTCCCGTTTTATGCTTGCTTCGTCTTTCAAAAAGTCTTTCCATTCATCCGCCAGGACCATATCGGGAGCCAATATCACCCGGCAATCGGGATAAGTCTCACTCATAAGCCTGTATGATTCCTTATCCCTTGCGCAAAGAGTAAGATTCGGATGAGAGGCATATATTAGCCTGGTTTTCTCCCGTTCCGCCGCCCAGCCGGCAGTTTCTTCCCAATAAAGCGTCTGCGGCAATACGACGACCGGATTGTTCGGGTAGGTTTCAATTACTGTCCTGGCCTGTTCCTCCATCGGAAGCCACAACGAACCCAAAAATCCGCCGCCGGTAATTAGAATTAAATCTGATGACGTTATATGCTGCTTGGCAACCTGTGCGGCTTTTTGAAAATCTTCCACAGGTATTTCAACGAGTTCTATCCCGAAACGGTCACGGAAGAAACGATGCTCCGCCTCCGCAATGGCATGATCTCCTAAATTTCCATAATCCGGCGCGCAGAAGAGGTATGCCTTTCGTTCTCCTTTCGCATGAGAAAACCGCTGGTCGTATTTCTTATATTGGCAGTAAAGCTTCAGGGCTTTCGCCGGGAGCAGGTTGGATATCCTCTGCGGCTGAACGCCAAGCTTGGAAATCAATTGCTCCCGGATTTCTTTTTCGTATAAGGGAGAAGCGATTAATATGTAATCATATTCCGTCGCCGACAACTGCTCCGGAGCGATGATCTTCCTCCCGAAAAATTCGGTTCCGTGCTTCTTTGCATCGGAGTCGCAAAAGGATACGAGAGAAAACGGATAGTGCCCGTCGAGCTCGCTGAAAATTTCAGAACAGTGCTTTCCGGTACCGTAAACGACAACTCGTGCATTTGAATAATAAATATCCCGAAATTTAGCGGCGGCGCCTGTGACCGCTTCGGCATTGATTTCGGTAACGGGCAAATCGTCCATCAATGCCGAAAGCCCTCCGATACTAAGCGTAAGCTGCCACTGCCGGGACAAAACCTTCGTGAATACTTCCGGATTGAATCTTTTCAGCTTTTCATTGGCACGGAATAATTCGTTGTACAGCTTCATTCCGTCAAGCAGATAAGCCTTTATATCATACGGCGGCACATCATTTTCACGCCACCCGAAATAAATATCCGGGTATGAGCGCGTATCAACTCCAAGCACACGATATATGGCGTCTCTGGAAATGTCCGCCGAAGCGGCCCGGACCGCCGGAAATCTTGTAAATATCGCATTTTCTCCATGCTCAAAGTAATCCAGCAAAACATCCGGCAGGCATGAAACCTTCGTCTCCAGCAAAAGCTTCGTACATAACGCATAATCTTCGGCTTCGCCTTTTTCGGGATATTTCCATCCCTTCTCCCTGAAAAGATCATTGCGGATCATCATGGAAGGATGGTTCAAACAAAAGCCGAACAGCAGCCGCGCGTGTATTTCCTCGCTGTCCGTCGGATGATCGGAATGATACGTAATCCCATTATTGCAGATAACACGGCGGTTTGTACAAAGGATGCCGACGTCCGGATTGGATTCCATATAGGCAACTTGCCTTTCCAAACGTTCCGCATGGCTGTAATCGTCCGCATCCATTCTCGCTATGTACTTGCCCCGGCACAAATCCAAACCGCGGTTCAAGGAACGGGTAATTCCCAGTCTTTCATCATTTCGGCAGATTTTGATGCGGCTGTCTCTTTCGGCGTACTCCTCGCAGACCTCCAGGGTATTGTCCGTGCAGCCATGCTCGACAACGATAATAATTTCAAAGTCCTGCACGGTTTGATGAAGCATGGAATCCAGTGCCCTGCGAATATACTTGCCGCCGTTGTAAACCGGCATCAGCCATGATACCAGGGGCATGCTCATTGATCCGATCCTCCTTTTATGAGGGAAGGCAGGAACCGGTCATAAACCGCATATTTCATTGCGGCTTCCAGGGTACGCCATTCGATAAAGTTCTTATAGCCCATTTGTCTTAAATTCCGGCGAACAGCCGCTGAGGTAGCAAAGTCTTCGATGGTGATGAGGATAATAGCATCCTTATCAATTCCGTCGTGGGCTGGTTTGAGCGGAAAGCCCTTTGCTTCAGCGCCGCTTTCGGCGTCCCTGTCCCAAACCTCAATAATCGGAAACTGAAAGTATGTCAACCATGGTAAAACGGATCTTCCATTATTGCCATAGCCATAGAGGATAAAAGGCTGCCTTTTTTCTTTTAAAGCGTTGTAAATCGCAGATGCGTTCACGGGCAGCATCAGCGACTTATGGCAAATCCGGTTTGCTTTCTCCAGATTATTCAATATCTTGTCATACAGGTATTTATATTTATCGTGAGCTTCGGGAAGGTCCCGGGACAGCCGCGTATATTCCTCAATCAACACCTCGAAATATACCGGCCAGTATATCTCCGCGATGTCCGGTTTATTCTCCGCGTTCCAAAAGGACAGGACCCTTTCATATGCCTCGCACTGGTCAAGGATGTCAAGGCTGGTTTTTTTGTTCATAATGCTGTCCGGTCTTTGATACCAGTAATAAAGCGCATGATTGACCACCGCAAGCGGCTTCGAGCTTGCTTTTCTAATGATTTGAGATACGGCAGGAACGTCTTCCGTATGCTTCAGCGCAGGAAAGCGTATATCCGAAAAAATCGAACGGTGGTAGATATTAATCCAAACGGCAAAGACGGAATGGCCGAGATTTGCATGACAATAGAACATATACTTCCGCCAGTCGAACACCTGCACTTCCGGTTCGTCCAAAGATTCTTCGATATAGCCTCTGATGCCTTTCTGATATTTGCATTGAGCCGTCAGGCAACCGTTTTCCACAGCGGCAGATAAGAGGAATTCAACATACCGGCTGGCTATGAAATCATCGCTGTCGATAAAACACAGCCATTCGCCGCGCGCCGCCTCAATCCCGCTGTTGCGGGCCATTCCCAGGCCTTGATTTTGTTTGTGTATGACGGTAATGCGTTCGTCTTCCTTTGCGAGCTGATCGCACAGTACGGACGAGGAATCCGTGGATCCGTCATCCACCAGGATGATCTCCAAATTTCTATGGGTCTGGCGGCGTATGGAATCGACGGCGCGCTTCAGATACTTTTCGACATTGTAAACCGGTACGATCACACTGACAAGTATATCATCATATTTCATGGATTCACCATCTCCCGCTAAAATGCAATTGGATCAAGATTCGAAAATCTGTATATTATAAATTTCCCGCCGGCTGCAAAGAGCCGCTTTTCTCCCGCTTTTCCTCCGCTTCCTTCCACACGATGCCGAACTGCTCGGAATGCTCGATCTCCCGATCCGTAATGCGCGGGTTAAACATTTCTCCGGTATCGGCATGCTCGAGATTGTATTTCGCGTCGTAATATTCCGGCAGCATCCTCCTCGCCTTTTCAAAATATGGCCTTGCCGCTTCCACACCCTGCCGCTGCAAGACACAGCAGCCGATGTTGTTTGCAAATTCCGCGCGATAAGGCATCTGTTCCCATCCAAGCCTCAAATAATGTTCCGCATTGCTGAAGTCGCCCTGATAGCGGTAATATCCCGTTCCGAGATAAAACGCCGCCCAGGGATTGTCATGCTTTGCGAGAACATCCTTGAAAAACTGATGCGCCTTGTCAATGTGACCGAGACGATAGTATATTTTCCCCAATATGATTTCTTTCTCTGTTTCGCTGTAATTGGATTGCTCCACCACGCTCTTCAGATAATCAAGGCTGTACCTGGAATAAATCTTCAGATTGTCCTCTTCGACTAGGTCCCGGTCCTTGGAGTAATTATCCCCATGGACCCTGTATAAGAGCAACGGCTTGTCAACATGCTTGAACACGGCTCCGGCGTCAATGAGCGAAAACATGTATTCATGATCGCAGCAGACCGGCGTCTCCAGGGAATAACGAAGTTTGTGCTTCTCGATGAAATCCCGCTTGATCAGCACGTTCATTCCGAGATTGGAGATGCCGTAGCCGATCATCATCACCGCCAGCAAGTCGTTATTGCGGTGATAATAATCCTCATGCCCCCGTATCCGAATCGTTTTCAGATCCTTGTCCACAAATTCAATATCGTTGTACACGCAATCAACATCCGCGAACTTTTCCATCAGCCGCACCTGCTCGTAGAGCTTTTCACGGCGATATATATCGTCATGATGGATAAAGGTCACATATTTCCCGCTGATGTATTGTTCCAGCGCTTCATTATACCCGTTCACCGATCCTTTGGACTGCTGGCGGAAATACCTGATCCGCTTATCCGTATAAGAAGCGACGATATCCGGTGTTTTATCGTCGGAAGCGTCGACAATGACAAGCTCAAAATGGGGGTATGTCTGCATCAGAACGCTGTCGATGGCGTCACGGATATATTTTTCCCCGTTGCGCACTGGAAGAATTACAGATACCAGATTTTTCATAACAATACCTCTACGCTAATATTTTCGTCGGCCTCATCCCAATCCTGCACCGGATCATTGCTGCGATATGCCTACCCTATCTAATAAGCCGTCGGCGTTTCTTTCATATGGACCATTTCATAACCGTCTTGAAATCGTTCAGTATGTCCTGTTCAAAAGCATGCAGAATATCATTCTCCGTCTTTATTTCGATTACTTCGGAAATCAATATCTGCAGATAACGGCGACAGATCTCATTTTCCCTTATTAAAGCGACCGCTTTCTTAAAATCCTCCGCATCGCTCCGGCTGTTGCCGATCAGATACAAGCCCTTGTCCAACACGGTACGGGTGTTGATCGCTATGGAATCCTCGCTGACGCCCAGCAGGCTGATGCAGCCCTGGGGCGAAATGAGCTCCATCATCTGCGAGATTGCCGCTTCGCTGCCGCTATTTCCTACGCACTCAAAGCAATGGCTGAATATAAGACCAGGCGGAACCTGATCAATATAGAAGGTTTTTGTTGCAAATGAAAACTTGTGCAGCTTGCGGGCAGTTTTTCCGAATACATAAATTTTCGCATCCGGGTACAGGCATCGCAGCGCCAGGCTCATGACGAAGCCCATGCTGCCGTCTCCCCAGACGCCGAAAGAGTTCTTATCGATCCGGCAGGAGGTTTCGAATGCCTGTATTGCTCCGATGGCGACACTGAGCAGCTCACTGAAGACATAAATCACCGAGTAATCTCCGCCGACAGGGATAAGCCGGTCATGGGGCAGAGCGATGAAATCCCTCATAAAACCGTCCGTCCCGCTGGAAGCAAATTTACTCCCCTGCCTGTAGTTGCCTTTTATTCCCTGATTTCCATTTTCCGGCTCAAGGGGGATAAGGACGACCTTTTCACCTGCTTTTAGCCGTCCGCCAGGGTCATGGAGCACCGTTCCCGTCGCCTCGTGAATCAGCGCCATGGGAAGCTTCCGGTTTAAAACCTCTTTCCTGCGGCGGCCCAGATAATACCGCCTGTCGGCGGCGCAAATTGCCAGGTAATCAGGCCTGACCAGCACGTCGCCCTTTGTGAAAGGGATTTCACGCAGGACCATTTCGATTCGCTTTGTGTCCATCAGCCTGTAAATTCGGTTGATCATACCTTTCTCTCCTTCAGGAGCGCGTTGGCCACCTCAAGGTCATACGGATTGATAATCTTCATGTTGGAGTATTCGCCGCGGACCAGGCACATCCTGTTCCCGGCTTTGATATACAGCCTTGGCAGCTCGTTTTCCTCGTTCAGTTTGACGCCGCCCGCGACGGCCTTGTCAATGGCGTTTTTCAGCATGGCCAGCATATACGTCTGCGGCGTCTGTTCCGCGTACATGATCTCATGCGGCGGGACCTCGTCCAACAGGAAACCGTCTTTTGAAACCAGGATTGCGTCATTGGTCATGATGGCGGTATTTGCCGCGCCGTAGCACCTCGCCGAGTCGATATTGTCATTGATGATGCGCTGGGTGATGAAAGGGCGGATTGCATCATGGGCGATCAGCACATCGTCATCAGCGATGCCCCATGTCTCATCGATGTACCGGACAATGGCGTCAATGGATTCCACCTTATTTCTCCCGCCAATTATGACGAAGCATTCCTTTCCCATGGAATCATAACGGGCAAGCAAATCCTCCGTATAGATCTTCCAGCTGTCCGGCGCTACAATGATAATTCTCCCGATCAGAGGGTTTATAAAAAACTGCTCCAAGGTATGTATGATAATTGGTTTATTCCCAAGGGGCAAGAATTGCTTCGGCATATCGAGCCGGTGCATGCGCACGCCAAGGCCGGCGGCTAAAATACCCGCGTATATCACTTCTTCTCCTCCTCTTTAAGGCGAAGTTCCATCAGATACTCGGCAAGCGGCAGGTCCTCCGGGTACGTGATTTTCAGGTTCTGTCGGATATCAAAATTCTTTTTGATATTTGTTCCCTCCGGCAGTTGCTGAACAATTGCCGTCGTGGCGGATTCCGCGGAAAAATGCGCATATGCCTGCTCAAAAATGAACGCTTCCGGCTTCTGAATCAGGTAATATGGGGTGCGGTCGACAAAAGCTTCTCCTTCACGTCCGAGGCTGTCGGTTATATGCTGAGCTGTAATCACTCCGTCATACTCGTCCAAAAATTCAAAATACCTGTCCACTATAGCACCTGTCAGGAAAGGACGCGCCGCATCGGCAAACAAAACCTTCCTGCATTCGGGGTAATGCTTTTTAATGAAATCAAGTCCGGATTTTACCGACGCATTATGCGTGTTTCCGGCCTCAGCGCAGTCAACGCCATAGGTTTTCTGCAGCCGCGGAATATCATCCCTACCGGCGACAATGACAATTTTATCCGTAAGGCCTGATCTTTTCATAGCCTCGACGACATATGCAATCACTTCCTTGCCCCGGAGCATCTGGTATTGCTTCGGAAGCTCGTTCCCGAACCTGACGCCGACGCCCCCGGACAATATTACCGACACGTTCATGACGGAATTACCTCCTTTTTGCAGTCATTATAAATTGCTTCACCGGCTTTTCCGTCGGAATGAGAGATCTCTTTCCTGCGCAATTCGGCCTGCCTTTGCAAAATGGCTTCCATTTTATCCCGGCAATCCGCCCGCTGCATGAAATTTATAAAATCATTTAATGTAATGGAATCCGATTCATAGATAATGCAATCAGTTGCCTGATTCATTCTTTCCGCCCGCGGGAGCAGATGACGATCAAGAAGCATTGCAAGCGTCGCCGGATCGGTTTTGTCAACCCTGACGAAGTCTTTTCGTATCGCTCCATTTTCCGTATCGTACTCGATTAATTTATTGACCGTTTGATCAAAGGCATACAATTTATCCCCTATGCCTTTTAAAAAACTAAATTTCCATTGTTCCGAAGCCTTATCGCAAACTACGTTCTCCGCTTGGAACACGTCGTCGATTTCAATCTTATTTGTTTTAACGTTGATCTTAATTGATTGATTGGCGAGGCCGGGAAGCATCCGGACATAACCGGCGGCATAAGCGGTATGCAAAAATAGTCTCCGCGGCTCGGGGATGAATTCCGGCGGAAATTCCTTGATTTCAATCCGTTCTCCCGTACCGGCATCCAGTTTGATAACAGAGGGTTCGCCTCGCCAGGGCGAAATCCAGTACGATCTGCCGTCGTAGCAGATGCCGGCATACACTACATCCTTGCTTTCGCACTTAACGATCTCCTTAACCGAGCATGTTTCCATATCAAAAACAACGATGGCGCCGGCGCTTACACAGTACATCGTAACTTCCGACCCGCTGACATGTCCGTTTCTGAAATACAAAGCGCTTTCGCAGTTTGCATACATATCGAGCATGCCTATGCAATCGCAGCAATAGTCCAATTCTCCCGTTTGAACATTGTAACGAAGAATTGCGGGATAGGTGTTGGGAAAAAAGAAAACCCACTCTTTATAAGCCGCAGCAAAGGAAAACTTGAATAATGGGTTGTATTTGACACTCGCTTTTTGCCGGGGTTCAGCAATTTCAATCCTGGAAAACCTTCCTTCGGCAGGATCATAAACGCCGATCGCGTCGGCTTCAAGGGGAGCAAAGAACAGCTTGCCGGTATGTCCTGTAATGAAAGAATAGAGACGTCCGGATTGCGATTCTCCAATAGACTCCTTGTATTCCGCTTTCCAGGTTTGTTTGTCCATCCGGAACAGCCCGTTGATATTTATCGCTGCAAACCAGAGATTATCCCCGTCGTCATATAAAACTTCAAAGGTCAAAAAGCCCTGATTTTCCGTTTCGTCCGCAACGGTTATGTTCTGCACGACTACAGGCTTCCCTGTGCATTGATACAACGCAATTAAAGAGCTGTTGTCTCCAAAATAGAAGGAAGATAGCTGTATGGCCCGATGCAGATCGGGCGTATCGTCGTAGATTCCGAACCCCTGACGTCTGTACTCCTCGACGATCAGCTTGTATTCATCCAGAAGATGCGGCCGCATGGCCCCGTAGGTCGCTTCGTTCAACGGATGAGGCCTCCACCAAAGCACGGCGTCATCTCTCCTGCGGAAGGTATCCAGCACGGATCGAAGTTTTTTAAGATACTGCTCGTTGCCTTGTAAAATAGCTCCGACGGTTGTATTGTAAAGCACAACCGGCTTCTTCGTTCCGTCGGGGCGCTCAATCAGCCGGCGCCATTCTTCGGGGATAGAGAAGTCCTCCGGCGCCGAGTTGATAACCTTGTCAAATTTGGGGGAGCCCGACGAAATAAACTTTGCCGAGGCCTTTCCATACTGCCCTGCACACCGGTTTTTCTTTTCAAACTCCCTGAATACCCTGATATAAGTGTTTCGTATTCTCTCCGACTGCACAAACACCTTATCCGCATTCAGCGTACCGGCACAGACACAGAAAGGTTCCGGCACATCATCCGAAACCACAAAATATGGAATGTATACGAGCAGCTCCGTGTGTTCTTTTAATTTTTTGCTGTAATATGCGGGGTGCACGCTGGCTACATAGTTGCCGCTGTCATACGGATTATGGATAAAGATAATGTCGGGATGACGCGTCGCAATGTCGTAAGTCTGCCAGTCGACAACCGGAACATAGTCGGGATACCGGCCGCCCTCATAGTGCATTTCTCCGAATGTTCCTCCCGGCAAACAATCATAATAGGGAATGGGAACAACATAAGCATCGCATTGCGGATCGGATTTTGCCTCAAGCCATACGCTTTCCATGGAATCCCACATGGATGCTTTATATGGAAGAAACGCCACTTCGATCTTATCCGCTTTCAGTTCGGTTCTGATGCTGTTCTCAATGACAAACAACTTCTTTCGGATCTGCTTGAGCAACCCGTCGTCGCTTTTCGCATCGCTGATGGAAACGCTCAACCGGTAAAGCAGCTCGCAGTATTCCTCCAGGGCTGAGACGGTCTTTGTCCCCTCGCCCGCATGCTGCTCGATGAATTCTCCCATGCTGATCGCGCTTTCCTGGCAATCCGACAAAAGCCCGATCACGGCCTCTGCTTTCCCGTCGAAATACAGGCTTCTGATTTCGTCGTGGGCCTCCTGCAAGGTTTTCGTCAATTCTAACAATTTCTTTTGGTGATATTTCCGCATCTTTTTCCCTGCTTTCACTTATACAGTCGGCAGAGTTTCAATAAACTTTACCATATACCTCAAGACGAGCCATCCATAACGCATCATTTTCAGCCGGCATTTCATCACGTCAATAAAAAAAATCAATCCCTGTGGAACATTTGGTGTGAGATTTCTTACTCTTTGCATTCGTTTTCCCAAGGATGGAATTATGCTTTATCCAAGTATTACGATTAACGAAAGCCGGCTGTGCTGTTTTATAAATTCTGTCAAAAACTCGTCAAAAAGTCGTTTTCTGTCGATTAATTACGATACCAAAATACGATAAGAAAGCCTAATTGTCAAGGGGTTGGATATCTGCCGGACATCGGCTGCCGATAAGCAGAAAACGAAAATACCCCAATCAGATTGGGGTAACGCAGTTCAGGCGCTCGCCTCGCAGAAAGGCCCGCAAATTTTCGACGGTCATTTCAACGACTTTCTTTCTGGCTTCATTGGAACTCCATGCGATATGGGGCGTGATGATGCAGTTCTTCAATCCGACAAGGGGATTGCCCGGACCGGCGGGTTCCACCGCGAGGACATCCAGTCCGGCGCCCGCCACTTTGCCGCTCTTTAATGCTTCCGCCAGGTCATATTCGTTGATCAGCCCCCCGCGAGCCGTATTGATCAGGATAACGCCGTCCTTCATCTTCGCGATGGTGTCCCGGTTGATAAACCCCGCATTGTCTTTTCTGAGCGGACAATGGAGGCTAATGATGTCTGCATTTTCAAAGATCTCTTCCTTGCTTGCAAAGCGTATTCCCTTTGTTTCGAAGGAAGCATCAGGATGCGCGGTGTTGATCAGGACGGAAAGCGATTTTTGTGCTTTCGGTAACGGCCAATTCTGCGTTGCCTATCCTCTCAGCGGCCAATTCGTCAGGCGTCCTCCCGTAGACGATCACTTCGCCGAATTCGTCAAAACTGCGGTTGTTCCAGACACCCGGGCTGATAATATCTCCATCCAGTATCACGATTTTCATATGGTCCTCCATTATGAAATGATCCGTCTTTCTTGCTTTTGCCGTTCAATAAGCCGCTGCGGTTTCATCTTTTTTTCTCTTCCGCCAGCTCCAGCAGCGCGATATAGATGTCGACGACGATCTGGTAAAGCTCGGGGGGTATCTCCTGGCCCAGTTCAAGTCTGGCAAGCAGGGTCGCCGCGCTGTCGTCGTGATAGATTGCGACTCCGTTTTCAATGGCAACCTGCAGGATCTTCTGAGCCACATAGCCAGTCCCCGCCGCCACGACGCACGGGGCGTTGTTTTTATCCTTATCATATTTCAATGCTGCCACGCTGAGATTGGAAATCCGGTCCTTTTCCGCATCCGAAGGCATGGCTCCCTTGTTTATATCAGACTTTGACATCGACGCCCACCTTTCTTAACGCAAGCTTGGGGAAGCGCTGTACGATGGTCGGGCTGTCCTGGTAGACGCCGACCTCATAATTCCCCAGGCGGTAGCCCTGCGCCTCGATGATGCCCTTCCACCTGCCCCTGTTCTCTCTGAGGGCGCCAAGCAGCATATCGGGGCACCGGATGTCCAGATCGATCCTTTTATCCCGGATCAGGAGATCCACTTCGAAATTGCCGTATTTATCCGATTGAATGGTAAAAAAGATATTCTTCGCGGACTGGGCGTCGCCCTTCCGTTCCTTGCAATCCTTATCCACAAAAAACTCGCCGTAGGTATCTTCATCCATAAACCGGAAAGGAATGGTAAAGTGCAATAGCGGCACTAAGGGGCTTTCGCTCTGAACCATGTTGAGCAAAAGGCTCTGGGCGGTGCTGCTGATCTTTGAGGGCGCCGATTTGTCCAATGCCTTGGCCAGGAGGGACGCCAGATCCATCTCCTCTGCTTCGGCTCCGAACCGTTCCGCGACACTTTTCCCTGCATTTCTTCCGTCCGCGGACTGCTGTTCCCGCTGCGCATGCTCAAAGACCAGCCTTTTCATTTCCAAAATATCTTCGTCGGTTAAGTTTGTCAGGAGTTTCAGCTCGTCACCCAGCTGGAACACCGCTTCCTCGAGAAGCCTTGGGTCTGCCTTGTCATACCGCACGATATTATGTACGATGGCCATCACCTGATTGTATATTCTTTCGCTGCCCTGATGGCGCTTCACGATCCTGCCAAGCTCCGGAATGATCTCATTTTTAAGCCAGGCTTTGATTTCCGCCTGGCTTTCCATATCCTGCCGAATCATACCGTTAATATCAAGGACGGGTGCAGGATCCGCTGCGGCGCGGCCGGACCCCGTGCCCGTTAAGAAGCTCTGCCTCGCTCTTAAAGCCAGCTTGACCATGGTATCCAGGGTTTCGATCTGCTGCTGCAGCGTCTGGGTCTCCGCCGCGGGCAGCCTGCGCGCGAGGTTCTGAGCCTGTTTTACGATGGATTTCAGCGAATTTTCCTGATTTACGTAGCCGTCGAAATATTTGAGGATTGAAACGATCGCTTCTCTGATCTTCGGCTGCCCCTCCATTTTGGCGAGGAGCCTGAGGCTATCGAAAAATTCTCCCGTGAAGACAGTCGCCCCTTTTTCCCTGGTCAGCAGTTCGTTCAGCATATCCTGGGGCCTGACGAAAATCCTGTCTAAAAAGCTCTCTGAAAGGGTTCCCGTAGGGGCTTCAAAGAGCTTTGCCATAAGCACAAGCTTCCGCACGCCGTCGGCCTGCGCTTTCGTGCTATGTAACAGAGGTTCGAAAATCTCTTTGTTAAGGTTTTTCAGAAGGGACTGCTTCCCGCTGTCTTCGTCGGCCTGTTGCGTTTTGGGAAGCGGCTCGAATCCAACTCGATTGGGGTTTGCAATATCGAAAATGGCGTCCGTGGGAAGCTTGCCAGGTATGTTTTGTACTTTGTTCTTAACAGTAATCGGCGATGTGATCTTCAGAACGTCAACCACGTTGAATTCTCCTTTCCCTTACCGCCTACGGATCGCCATTATCTCTTCTTTAAAGCTTCAAGCAGCTTGATGGCAACTATAATGTCGTCGTTTCTGGAATCAAATGTCGTAAGCATCAGGCGTTTTACTTCCGGCCTCTTATTGAGCACATCCAATATCTTTCTGTTTTCCTCATCCCGCTGCATCTGTTCGGCGTCCCCGCCGTCGGACAGGATTTCAGCCAGGCTGACGTTCAGCACCTGGCAGATTTGATTCAGCCGTACCATATCGATGGAATTCTTTCCGATTTCCCATGCCGATACGGAACTGTGGGTTACGTCAAGGGCCTCCGCCAGGCTTTTTTGCGTCATCTTTCGTAATTTCCTATAACGTTTTATATTCATCCGCGCTATGTCATTGATGGATTTAGGCTGTCCCGTATCATTGCTGGGTTTCCGAGCCATATCATTGTTGGATTCCATACGTGTATCCTCCCTGACAATTCAGACGTTTATAGTAAGTAGATTATATCGTGATTCATGGTAAAAATCAACAAAACGACAAATTTAGTTAGTGTCAAGTAATCGTTGGCAATTTTTTTGTTCTTCTGTATTTCTGTTCTAACCTGTGTTATTCCCTGATAAAATTATCTGCCCTGAAAGCCGTTTTGTTCCTCC
>Ga0134099_1000727_pt1 | contig 35722 bp, 52 predicted proteins | sample 10_taG_2_FD_105482 | JGI IMG/M metagenome (GOLD analysis project Ga0134099, IMG submission 105482) | Switchgrass degrading microbial communities from high solid loading bioreactors in New Hampshire, USA - 10_41_5_180_A2 metaG | ecosystem: Engineered > Bioreactor > Semi-continuous > Anaerobic >...
ATGATGCACCGTTGTGGCCAATCTAGTCCTACCATACCGGCGACATTCCCGGCACAGGTATTCATCCCGCCTCAGTATTGCCTTCCGTTTCTCTTTCCACTTTTTTGACTTGTGAAAGCTCACGACATCAGCTCCTTATGGTAAAAAGAAAAAGAGCCGGTTAGGCTCTTAACAAATATTGCTCAATATCATAATAACATCTCTTATACTCTCATTTCCTCTCATCTTTTCAAGAAGCCAAAAGCTTCAGTGCATTTGCATGTATCCGATGAACATGCTGCCAACTGTAATTCATATCCACTGCTATCTGCTCCCAACTTTTACAGTCAATATACCGTGCTCGAATAAGATACTTCTCACGCTCCGGTAACTTTTCAATAGCTTTCTCTATTTTAACCACCAGCTTATATGAACGCTGCCCTCTTCCGCCATAGCTGCTTCAAGTTCGCCGGCCAAGTCTTCCTCATGCCACCTAGTCATAACTAAAACTATAGCACCGCCGGGGGCCAATCTGGTCCTGAGCGTCGATTTGTACCAGTTCAATACTTTTTGACGAATTGTCTCACTTGCAGCTTCTTCGTAGTTTTTAAATGGGTCGTCAATGATGGCCACGTGAGCGCCACGTCCCGTAATGGGCCCACCAACACCGGCAGCCACAAGGCCACCCCTGTGTCCCTGTATTCCCCAGCGTCCTACAGCGCTGCTGTCATCCGCAAGATTAAGTCCCCACAGTTTCGGCCCCCACTCTCGAAACGTATTCCGGGCAATACGTGAAAAGTCGTATGCCAAGTCTGCTGAATAAGAGCTGATAATAATTTCTTTATCAGGATTCCGGCCTAAATACCAAGCTGGGAATTTCTTTGATACGACTTCCGACTTTCCATGACGGGGTGGCATAAAAACCATCAAGCGGAGTAATTCGCCCCGCTCGACAGCTTCAAGCTTCTCGCATAATAAATCCAAATGTTTTGCCGGCTGCCATGCACCCCGGCCATCGTATTCGATAAACCATGCCAAGTTATTCCTCGCATCCTCTTCCCAGATCTGGATTAATTGCTCTTCGGTAAAGATTCCGGGCAAGCTCTCTGGTTTCAGGGTCGCTGATGATCCGCTGCGTAATATCGTACTCATATCTCTGTGTCACCTGCCCCTCTAGAGCCTGGCGGTTGGTGGGTTTGCCAGTCAACAGCTGATATTTTTCCACCCCCTGAGCTATGGCGCCTATAATGGCCCGCAGCCAGCCTGCTTTAGGTTCGTCCATATTGGGCCCTCTTGCAATAACTTCCTCCGCTTCAGCCAAAGCCTGCTGGACCATGCCCAGTATATCATCGGCCACTTGCTTAGCCCTGTCTGCAACATACTCTCGTACTTCAGCTTTGGCTTCTTCAGTGGCCTGTTCAGCTATCTGTTTAATTTTTTTGGGTGTCCGTTTCGTTTCGTCTGTTTCGGTTTCACTGTTTCGTTTCATTTCAGCCATCCAGCGGCCAATAGTACCCCGAGGAATACCGGTTACCTTTGCTGCCTCCGTGATGCTTGTAGCCTCAGCAATGGCCAAGGCCTTCTGCTTTTGTTCTGCTGTCCATTTGGCCACTTTCAACACCTCGATTTAAGGTAAAGAAAAAAGAGCCCGAAGGCTCTTTTAATGTAAACTATCTTAGTTTATAAATCCAATCTCAACTCTACTATATCTTTAAGCCTAGAATATTTTTCATATTCTTCTTCCAGCTTTTGATTTTCTTTCTCTAAATTTTCTATTTCGTTTTCTAGGGTTTGAATTTCTTCAGCAAATTTTTCCTTTAAAATCCCATCGCTCTCTAAAAGTTCAATTGAAAATACTTTAAAATTTATAGAATAATTGTTTTCCTCATACTGTTTATTAATACGCTCCAATTCTTTAATAGCTCTATCGTGCCATTTATTTAATACATCTTTAAAAAAATCTCCTTTTTTCATTATTTCACCCCCTTTCGTCTTCCAAAATACGACAAAAGGGGATATTTTCCTGCCAAGGAAAAACCGCCCTTCTAGACGGCTTTCTACTCACTATCATACTAACACACATATAAGTGCAAAGACTGCCAAAATTGTGCCAAAATCGCGCCAACTACATTAACCCCATGCGGACGGCAAGCTTCCCAATAATATTCTTTCTTCTTCGATAAAACTCCCGCACACTAATATTAAGTTCTCTTGCCACGCCTTCATTTGTTAAATAACCTTGAAAATATTTCAGCTCTACAAGCCGTTTGTCCGTTTCCTCAAGTATCTCTAAAACATCCTCAATAGCTTTGCAGTACCACTTTGCCCTATCAACTTTCCCCTCAAGTGCCAGCAACCTCATTGTTTTTGACAGCGTAGGATTAGATACCTTTTTATCATCTATTACAATGTTTTCTCTTCCTCCTGTCTCCTCTATTATGCCCTGCCTTTCCGCTTCCCAGTTCTCTATAAGCTTTCTATTCAAAGGGTAGTTGTATAACTCTTTTTCAATATAACGAAACACATGATTTTCTATTCGTTCCTCTGCCATCCTTGCTCCCCCCTCCCGGGACGTGATATACTTGTCATGAGAGCTAATGTTTGCCCCGGGAGGGGCTTTTTATTTCTGTTTCAGCTCCGCCTCTTTTTGGCACCTCTGCCGGCTCCAGTCCCAATGCCGGCACGTGCCGCAATTCTTTCTCACAATGTCTATCCACGTCAAATTTTCTTCATTCCTTAGTTCAAACAGCGGGCAATGTATCATTTTCCTCTAAAATCAATGGTTATTGGCTTACCATCAAAAATACTTTTTCTCGCTAAATCACCAAAGCAATCAATACAGAAACGTTTACCCGATTTTCCCTTCTGAAAATACCCGCTATTTTTTGTCCCAAATTTAATATCTCGACCACAACAATCACAGCCTACCCAACTTCTGGTTTCTCTTTTGATATACTTGGTATTCCCGATGATTATACTAAATCCCATCCTTAACACCACCTTCGCATTATTGGTCTACTGCGTCATTGCGGTTGAATCTCACCAACTTCCCGGAGCTCCAGTCCTGAATGGTTTCCAATTGCAAGTTGGCCTCTTTCTTCCCACCTTCACTTGCGCTCCCCTCCTCCGTGATTTCAATGACACAGCTTCCCGCATACTCGGCACTCGTTCAATTTTCTTTTCCCTCCCTGTCCGCCTCCACTTCTTCCTCCAAGCTAGCAGCTTTGAACCAATCGCTCATATTCCCGAAGTGGAATTTCAATCATCCTTTCACCAGAACCATGGCAATGCGGGCATGATGATGCATAGCTTTCCATGCCTGGACCTTCGATCTCTATCCTCCCTTTTCCTTGACAATACGGACATGCATATTTGCTAGCTGGTATTTTCACTTACCCCGCCTCCTGTATCCGTATTTCCACACGTTCCTCTGCAGCATTTTTCACCCGGTACTTCCAGATATGCAGTTCTACCACTTGGTCATCATCCTCGTATGCCACACCGTTGAGCCCATCCAAAATTGATTTTGCGATATTATCCGCGTCCAGTCTCCCTTTCACATACACACTTAGGGAAACAGACACCGGACCGTCAACTGGCCGACATCCCGCAGACTTTGCAACCCATCCCACCAGCCGCTCATATTCCCGTGTCTCTGGCGGTGTGTATACATACGCCTTCCGCCCTCTATACCCCAGCCGGGGCCGGCCTTTCGGCACTGGCCGGCCAGGGACAATTATTTTTACGCTATTCACACTATTTACGCTATTCATGCTATTTCATCACCTTCACATTTAGTAAAAGCAAAGGGACAGTCACTGCATGACTCGTGTTCGCAGTAGTCAAGGGTACAAATTGAAACGTCACACATAAAACCTCTCCTCTCCAAAAATCCCGTTTTTTCTTCGTCCTATTTTCTCCTTCCTGGCAAGGTCCACTAGCAATATCAAAACCTCATCCGGATCACGCTCCAGTCTTTGCGCCATTTTTTCAATGCTTAAGCCTCTTCCCCACCATACAATCACTTTTTCAATTTCTTTATAATTCCAACTAAAATCCATTTCTTCGCAAGCTATATATAGCTCTGCTTTCGGTCTTAATTTAAGAGGGTCTTTCCTCATCTTCTTCCTCCTTCATCCAAACCCACCCAGCCTCGGTGAAACTGTAGCACATCGGGCTGCGCTCAAATTCATTAACAGCTTTCAAAAATTCACGTTCCGGTAAATAAATCGTTTTTGTGTTATAGTCTATCTCAAAATTGCTAACGCCTATTGTCTCTAGTAAAACAACAGGGTTTATCATTATGAATTCACTCCTTCCTTCAAAGACAGGGAAACAACCTTCCTTCTTTGCCTTTTCTTTCAGGAATAGCCTGCATGGAAGCCTTTTGAGAAATAGCCTGAATTGCTTGCTGTAAATGCTCTGACAGCATAGCCTGCTTCTTTTCTCTGTCTGCTACCTGCTCGTATATTCTCATAAACTGCGCCCGCAACACACCTTCAGGGTCCTCTGAAAGGCACAGCTCCTGCCAGCCCATATACTGAACCGCCTTTCTTGCTGCCTCAGAAGATAAGCTCTCAAGGGCTTCGCTTTCTCTGTAAAAACCATAGTTTTTAATAGCCTGCTTAACTTCCCACCAAGCTTCCGCTGCGTTTGTTTCTCTAGATGGGGAAGTTAAATTAATCACCTCTTCCCGGAATTCCGCAATAGAAGGCGCAAACGTTTTCTCAAGTATTATTTTTTTCACTGCAACCTGTGCCACGTCGTAAGGAATATCCTGTAGCATCTCATGCCATACGTGAACTTTCAGGTCGTCAACCTCGAATTTCGGGTACGAAGCTGCCAGCACCGCAAGAAGCTTAGCAATCTCCTTCTTTGTCAAGGAAAACCACCTTCCTCAAGCTTCTCAAGCTTCTCGTATTTTTCCACAAGTCGAAGGGCATTGGCCACGTTCTTTGACATAGTTGGTCCATCACGTGGCTGCTTTCCCCTTTGCCTCTGCAAAACAAGAGTGTCCCATTTCTCACGAAGCTTTCGAGGACTGCGTATATTAGCACACCAGAAAGAATCTTTTTGTGCCCATTCGAATAGCTCCGCTATCTCGTCAGGAGAACGCTTGTCAAGCCTAATCATGTAGTCAATATGCTTGCACCAGCTAGACATTGCTTTGGGTGTTGGATCAGGTACCTTTGCGGTGGGTAAAGTCTCTAAAATCAAGTCACGCATGTAGCAGGCAAGCTTAAATTCCACGCTATTTTCGTCAAACACGATAGTCTTTTTCTCGCTATTAGACGGCTTTTGGGGTTCTATCGGCGTTGCTGCCGAAGGTTGCAACGATGATTCTTTATATTCTTTTTTAGGTTCTGGTTCTAGGTTAAGGTTATGGTTAAGGTTTAGGTTAGAAGAACTTTGTAAGTCATCCGTAAGAACTTCGTAAGAACTTTGTAAGTCGTTCATTTCTTCAAAACTGCTTATAACGTACTTGCCTGTCCTGTCGTTAGAGGGATACGGTTCCCAAGCGATCCAAGGAGGGAGGGGAACTTCGGGAGGGGAAGGGTTTTTTATTTTTTGATGCTTGTGAAAGTTTTTCAAAAAGAAACATTGTTTGCCTTCTGCCTCATACGGAATAAGCTTTCCTGCCTCAATCAGTGTTTTGACCCATTTTTCAATTACCTCAATAGTTATCTCTGCATCGGCAGGGAATAAATGAATTTTAAAAGCTAATGTATCATTTTCTAGGCAACCGCTGTCATCAGCCAATTGCCATAACCCTTGATAAAACATCCTGCCCGGAATGTCCAAAATCCTTATCAATTCTGTATCTGTCCAAAACTGTGCTTTTACCTGCCTATTGTGCAATCGCATTTTCTCCCCTCCCAAAATTCCTCACTGGTAAACACATTAGTATTCCCCCGCCCCCAGCGGGGATATAACCGGGATGCTGAGTAACCGGGGGCAGGGGTAAATTTTATCATTTCTTCTTCTCAATCATGTCCTTAAGTAATTGTTTTAGCTCGTGTGAACTACGTATGCTGAAAATAAAGTCTATTATCCTGTCGGTCGTTGCTTTATCAAATACAATCAAGTGCTCATCGTCCGTTCGGGTAAGTTTATAGTGCTCGCAATTATTGCATGCATATTCGCTTTGCGAACGGTATTTTTCGCAGTTTTCAGGCCCGACTCCACAACAGGCTTTATCCATTATGGGATCATCAAATTCCCTTATCACCAGATGCCCCCAGTCATTTATGCTTACCTGTACATACTCGTGTTGTATCTGCTGTTTCTCATGCATTTCGCCTTCTTTCCGGCGGATGATCTCAAATGCCATGTAAATCCTCCTTTCGGCATTATCTTAATTACACTAAAGTCTGCTGCTCTGGCTCGGCATTTTCTTTTTGAGGAGCTTGGCTATCTTGAGCTTCAGTTTCTTCATCTTCATGAGTGTATTCAACATCAATGTCAATATATTGCTCATCATCTGGTTTTTCCTGAATTTCATCATTTTCAATGTCTTTTACATACGCTTCCTGCATCTCAATCGAGAGGATGCCCCACTTTGACAACATATTCCTGATGACCGTTTTTAAAGCCATGGCGTCATAATCGTTCTTCCATCCAAAATCAGACTTTGAAAATCGTTTCCTGTGTGCCTCAATTTCCTCTTTTGACCAATAGACAACTTTTCGAAAGCCGTTGACGAGTTCGAAAAAACCTGCATACCCGATGATTGCGTCAGACTTTCGCTTTTCAAAATCAACCACCAATTCCTCTGTGAGAGGATTCCATTTGACAAGTTCCCCTTCACGGATAGGGATGGCATTGATAGCCCGATATTTTCCCGTCCTCAGAGCAAGTTGAACGTACCCCTTGTAACCTAACTGGAAGCTAGCCTTGTTTCCATACGGAACGATCCAGGCGTAGCCAAGATTTTTGTCGATGGGGAGATCCAAAGTGGCCGCCACCATTGCCGCCGAGATAACGGACATCGGGTCGCATTTTTGGAGGTTGGTGTCTGAATTGACGAGGTTAATTATGCTGGACATAAACTGTTGAGCCCGTTTTCCCATGATTTCATCAAATCTTTTTTTGACAGACTCACTCGAAAGCAATGCTTTTATACTATTAACCGATGGGGGTGCACCTTTTCTTTTTGCCAACGCATTTTTTACTTCTTTTGTAGTCGCCATTTGTTACGCCTCCTTCAACTTCCGAACGTCGAATTTGCGATAGGAAGATGTTATTAAATACCGTTCATAAATTTCCGGCTTTTCTTTTTTCAGTCTGTTTGTATCAAACTTTTTTGACGTGATGTTCTTCCATGTCACAACCATATTGCCTATTTTGCCTTCTTCATGCTCGCCCAAAAGCTGCTTTAATTTGTTTTCGCACTCGTTTTTCCGTTCTTCTAGTAGCTTAATGTCCGCCTTAACATTTTCCAGCTCTTCAATCAACTCTTTGGCTTGACTTGGGAGATTTACCGCCGGAAGCGTTGCCCGTGGGTACATCCGCTTTACCAGTTCGGTAGAAGCCCTGCTTCCGTCCAGGTTTGGCGGAACATTGGCCAAAACATGGTTCTCCCAAAAATCGCGTTCTATCTCGATGAGTTCCTGAATTAATTCCTCATCCCGTTCGATGCGCTTGTATACAAACCGATTGCCACCGATTAGAACCGCTATCCACCACGCTTCATATCCAGTTACGGCCAAATAGTGCTGCACCTGAAGGATATACTGAGCCGGGACCTCATCATCTTTCCACTCATTGGCGTTGTATGCACTGGTCGTTTTGCACTCCAACCCTTCACGCACACCGACAATCTCACGGTCTATATTAGCGATCATCCATTCGTGTTCTTGGTGCTTAAGTATTGCATTTCTTCGACGCACCCTAAGCCCCGTCCGAATAGAAAACTCCCTAGCAACCACATCCTCCAGCACTCTTCCCCAGTATGCCGCCTCTCCTGGCTTTTCCGGTTCAGCTTGTCCAGTTTTTTCAAGCCACACAGCTATCGGTGATTTCCACGGCGACAGTCCAGCTACTGCCGCAGCATCGCTTCCGCCAATACCTTTCCGTCGCCACTCAAGCCATTCCTCATGCGACATATTGTTTGTATTAACAAGAATGTTAACAGCCAAATTGCTCACTCCCTAAAAGGATTCAACCTCTGCAAAGCTTCTTCAACTGGTATAATCTCTGGTTCGAAATACTTAAATAAACATTCCGAATCTGCGTGTAAAATCTCACCGTCGTCAACGTAATAAACGTACTCGTCAGCATAAATTTCACAACCGCATCCTGCACAACTTGCCATAATTTCAGTTTCAGCAGGATCCGGAAGCCCCTGGCTAAATCTATCTAAACAAACAGCCATAATAAGCGCCTCCTTGATTAGTCCCCCGCCCCCGGCCAACACCAACACGCCGGGGACGGGGTTCTGGCAGTGTAGCTGCAGCCCACGAAGGGCTGCTTCTTTTAAATGTGGTATAATATAAAGAAGCAATATTTACCTCCGTTCCGTTTTATAAGGATCAATTTTTTCCTTGCCAGCTTTTTCTTAGCTGGCATTTTTACTTTTTTACTCTTCTATTTCAAAGGTTAGGGTTTGTCCATCATTTATTTGTGTGATGATTCCTGCTGAATACAAATTCAGAATTTGTTCAATCGTTACTCTTCTGCTGGGATCGGTCCACCTTGCTAGCACTTTTTATCCCTCCTTTGCTTTACAGTCCAACATTGACTTTTCTGCCTTTTTTGCCTTAAAATAACTATAGGTATTGATATATAGCTCATAGCGCCTTTGCTAACGGCGCTTTTTCTTTTTTATCTGACAGATAGCCATTCCGGTAACACTTGGTATGATGTTCCCTGATAGCTTGCTTAATCACCTCAATGCCAAACGTCCTCATTAATTCAATCTTTATCTCATCGCTGTTATGGCTGATATCGCATATCTCAAGCGCTAGGTTGAATATCTCCTGCTGTTCCTGCTCGTTGTACTCTTCCTTGCTCTTTTTGTTAAGGGTAACCAGTATTAAATCATCAATCATGTTCATAACTTCCTGCAGTTCTGATTTATATTTTGTGAGCATCGCTGGCAGGTCTCTGTTAACACGATTGAGCACTCTGTATCGAAATGTTCGCCCAATAGGGCAGCCTTTGACACATCGTAGAAAAATAAGTTCAGGCGCATGGTACAATTCTGCCATGTCTTGAACCAAATCCGGATCTGGTAGATGTTTATTAAGTTCGTAAAGCTTCAGCATATCCGGGCTTATATGAAGATTTTCAGAAGCGGTTCTTCTTGACATGCAAGCCATTTCTCTAGCTTCCCTTAATGCAGTTCCGAAACTAGTGTAATCCAATTGCCATTTCCCCCCTTTCATTTGGTAGTAACATTAACTTTATCTGGCTTTATTTTTTTAAAGCATTAATGCTATGATTGACTTGTAAACCTCCCTCCCCGGCATCAGCGCGCGGGTGTCGGGGTTATGCCTGCCTTGGTTCACAATCTGCCCACTACCCTTAACCGATCTTTTTCATTTACAAAAGTAACGCTTGACGCTTCCTCAACCTGCTTTGCTATCCACTCTTTAAGCTGTTCTTTTGGTATCCTCCACTTTCTACCAATCTTAATAGACGGAAAGCTAGGATTGTGACAGTATTCCAGCGCGGTATTTCGCCCGATTTGTAAAAACTCTTGCAGTTCTTTCAGTGTCAGCAAATCGGGAAGATTATCCCACTTTCTCAAACAGACACCTCCCCTCATGCACTCTGGGCGTTGTTCTGCATTTGGTCTGTATTAGTTTTGCGTAATGCAAAAGACACGGGCGAAAAAAAATCGTCTTTATTAATTCCTAGTATTTCTGATATCTTTTCAGCAACTTTAAATGGTATTTTTCTTCCGCCATTTTCATAAAGATTGTATGCTGCAACAGATATCCCTAGTAATTCCGCCATTTTAGCCTGAGTTATACCTTTTTCTTGCCTAATTTCAGCTAACGATTTTGTACTCATTTTATCACTTCCTATTTTGCGTATTGTAAATTCTTTAATTCGATTATAATTTTGCATATTGCAAATGTCAATATTAAATTTAGCATTTTGCAAAAATTTTTTTGAGTTTCTATTTTTATGTGTATAATAATTTTACAGCTTGTAAAAAGGATGTGGTAAAGCTGAGCTTCGGGGAAAGACTTAAAAGACTAAGAGAAGAAAGAGATCTAACTCAACTTGAATTAGCTAAGATTCTAAATATTGCAAATTCAACTTTATCCCTATATGAATCAGGAAAAAGACATCCGGACTTTGAAACATTGCAAAAAATAGCAAAGTTTTTCAATGTAACTACCGACTTCCTCCTTGGCCGAACAGATGACCCCAGAGGCATTCTCGACGAGCCTTCCGAGCTTGAAATCGAGGACTGGCTCAAAAACAGTAAGCTTATGTTTGAGGGTGAAGAAGTAACCGAAGAAATGAAGGAAGAACTTATTGAGTACCTTAAAATGAGACTTAGGCGGGAAAGGAAGAAGCAAAGAGAAGCTCTGAAACAACAAGGAAAAACTGAGTAATGAAAGGCTGCCATTGGAAACAATGTGGCGGCCTTTCGGATTCTATGGGGGGTTCGACAAAATATGACACACATCGACATTGGACAGGCCGTAGATTTCCTGGTCAATAAATATTGCACCAATGACCCGTATGAATTAGCTGAAGCAACCGGCCTGGAGATTGATTTTCAGCCTTTTTCACACATTAAGGGTATTAACATATGCAAACATGATGTGAGAATATTAGTAATTAATTCGTCACTTCCTTACCATGAAAAAAAATTTATTGCTGCGCACGAGCTTGGCCACCATATTCTGCATCCCCAATTGAATTACTTTTTTATCACCGAAAATACCCTTTTTTATAACGGAAAATATGAGAGGGAAGCCAATTTGTTTGCGTTTTATTTAATAACGGGAGTTAGGGGGAAAATTAATTTTGCAATTGAGAGCCGCTTTTTACAAAAGGCTACTATGTCCATGATTGGATGAAAGAATATTTTATGTTAGGGGAGGGCGTTTCAAATATGTCTAAAAAAGGAAGCGGTTGTGGAGCCATCATTGGAATATTAATTCTTCTAGCAATAATAGCAGCATTTTCACAAATTATAGGAATTCTGATTTTTGGTGCTATAGGAGCAGGTGTTTACTTTTTTATCAACAGAGCTAAATTTAAAGAATACCCTGTTCCAAAACAGGTAGGAATAATTGCTGGATTAATTATTTTGTTTTTTGTAGGTGCTGCTCTCGGGCTACCATCTTCTGAAAATACTCAAGAAGCAGATATAAATAACCCAACACAAAAGGTTGCCGAAAAAGAAACATATAAAGAAACTCCTGTAAGCACATCTGCTACTAGATGGTTATGCTCAAGTAGCTACATACCCACCAGATGTTAAATACGTAGATTATTTTACAAGCTTTCAGAAAGAAGCAAGAAGCTCAAACAAAGGCCTTTGGGCAATAGGTTCTGTTCCTAATGCACCACCATCAAATTCAGACAGCTCTCAAAGTGGCAATTCCCAAATAGAAAAAAACAATACCCAAGGAGAAATTATTGTTTATATTACCCGAACAGGTGAAAAGTATCACCGAAATGGGTGTAGATATCTAAGCAGGAGCAAAATTCCTATTAGTCTTAATGAAGCAAAGGCTTCGGGCTACGAACCGTGCAAAGTATGTGGTCCACCTTATTAATATAATTAAAAACAAATTTGGAAGGATAATAGGTTTTGAATATTATGGATATTTCGACATAGTTCGACAGGGCTCGAAAGGAACCTTTTAATCTTGTGGGGGAGGTTTATATGGAGTTAAAAACTAAGAACAGAACAATTTATGTATTTGAAACTAAGCTTTATTCTTTAGTCTCTCATGAAACAAACGACAAAGAAGAAAATATTTTAGAAATTAATTGGAAGCCAGATATTATTGAAAAAATTTTTAATCATATAATTAATTTGGATAAAAAGGAACGTGTACAGATTAAAGAAGGCGAATGGTTTTTCTCTTTAGAAAATATGAAAATTGACAAAAAAGAAATTCCGGGCGACGAAGATTGTTTATACGGTTGGTTTGAAGGTGTACGTCTTGGGCTAAGAACCGATTTGAAAAGTCTTAGTACATTAACAACTCGAGAAAATCCCAAAAAACCCGATGAAAGCGAAACTCAGAGAACATATTTTTATTTTCGTTTAAAAGATGGTCTATTTCTTCTTGATACTTATAGTGGTAATGTCGTTACAGTTCGTAGATTAGAAAATTATCTGGAAGAAAAAGCACAGCCTATTTTTAAAAAATATAATATACGTAATATAGTATTTCACCATAGAATAAACAAAGGTTTCTTAGAGGAACTTGATAAATTTGACGTAATAAGATTAGCTAAAGTTAGAATTAAAATTCAAGACAAAAATGAATATGATACTAAAGACGCAATAGGATACTTGAAAGAAATATCACGAAGGACATATGCAAATTACTTGGACATTGTTGTGGGTAGGAGAAAAGCAAAAAAAAGAGGTCTCATTATTCCCAACCTCAAAGAATTTTTACAAAAACTATTGGAAAATAGACAGGAAATTGTTTCTGGCATAATTGAAGGTTCTCGCAGCGACGGCGGGCCAAAAACTTTAAAACTTGATGGTATTGAAGAAAAACACAAAGAAAAATTTCTCGTTGATGAAAAAGGAGAAGTCTTGCCAGAACATATGTTTGAGTTTATGATAGAAATGGGAAATAAAAAAGAATAATTTTTTTGGAGGTGTTTTTTTTTGTTACGGATATTTGAAGACTATATAAGACTTGGAAGAAAAGAACACCTCCGTTTTGACTTTTTTCTCCCAATAATTTTAGGATTTATTATCTCTATTTCGTTGAAAATTGTTAATACTGATATATCAAACTTACTTCAAAAATTTAGCTCACACTTAGGTGTAATAATTACGGCTTTTTCAATTCTAGCAGGTTTTAATACAACAAGCTTAACTATTTTTGCAACCTCTAGTTCTCCCGTAATAACTAAACTTAAAAGTGAAAAAATCGAAAATACCAATATTAGGAAAATTGAACAACTTTTCGCATACTTTTCCTGGTCAATCGTTGTTCAACTAACCCTTTTATTAATCTCAATAATCAGCACTTTTGTATTTTCTTATTTATATCCTCTTGAATACATTGCAAAATTAAGATATGGGAATTTTTTGCTATGGATAACTTTTTTCTTGGCTATTTCAGCGGTTCTTTATTCTATAACACTTACGATAAGAAATATAACAATATTATATTTTTTCTTAATAGCCGATACAAGAAATGACCACTCATAGGCCATAAACCATAAACTATGGTTTAATTTTATATAAAAATGCAATCCTATTTTTGAGTTCTATTTTAAAAACAGCCATTTACGCCCATGCTCCTCCAAAAACCAGGAGGTGTTACCTGATGAGAGGTCATATCAGAAAGCGCGGCAAAACCTGGTCTATTGTTGTTGATATTGGCCCTGACCCCTCAACCGGCAAGCGACGTCAAAAATGGTTTAGTGGATACCGCACTAAAAAGGAGGCAGAAAAAGATCTAGCTAATATCATAGCAAGAATTGAAAATAATACATTTATTATGCCAGAAAAAATCACTGTTAAGGAATTTCTAGAATATTGGCTGGACAGTCATGCAAAGCCTAACTTGTCTCCTACCACAATTGCCGGTTATGAAATGATAATCAGAAAACACTTAACCCCAGCTCTGGGTAATCTTAAACTCCAAAAACTTAGGCCGGTTCACATACAACAGTATTACGATTCAAAAATAAATGAGCTTTCAGCAAAGACTCTAACCCAACACCACCGAGTGCTGCGAAAAGCGCTCGACTATGCATTTAAGCTGCAGATGATCCCCAACAACCCGGCTGATGCTGTGGCCCCTCCGAAGCAGAAAAAATATAATGCCAAAGTGCTTACTCTTGAAGAAGCCAAAACAATGCTTGAAGCCGCAAAAGGAACCGATATGGAAGCTCCGATAAATCTTGCCTTGGCTCTGGGGCTAAGGCGTGGTGAACTTCTAGGATTAAAGTGGGAAGACATTGACCTTGAAAATGGGTTCATACATATAAAACGAAACCTTGTAAGAGCAAACAGAAAACTCATTTTAAAGGAACCTAAAAGCGAGACCAGTATAAGGACACTAAAACTGTCAAATACTCTAATCCGGATACTTAAAGATTATAGAAAAAAGCAGTTGGAACTAAAAATGCTCCTTCGTAATGAGTATCAGGACAACGATCTTGTATTTTGCCGGGATGATGGACAACTATTAAATCCCACAACATTCAGCTGGCGGTTTAAGAAATTTTTAGAGAAAAATGGGCTGCCGCAGATCCGTTTCCATGACCTGCGGCACACAAACGCAACACTCATGTTAAAATCCAACATAGCACCTAAGAAGGCAAGTTCACGACTAGGCCACTCAACGATTTCTATAACTATGGATCTCTATTCACACGTCACTCAGGACATGGAAGAAGAAATTTCCGATACCCTTGAAGACATTCTTTACAAAGATTAATTTGCAAACATTTTGCAAACGTAAAAATTAAAACTTATTAAAATCATTTAAACTCAATTAATCATGTTCTAGCCTTTAATCCCTTGTCCCCCAGGCTCTAGCGTATTTTATCAAACTTCAATCAACTTGCTTAAATTGTTAATTACACAACTCAAAATCCGGTGGGCTTTGGCCCGTGTGGGTTCGACTCCCACCTTCGGCACCATTGAAAATCAAGGGCTTGCGGGAATTTTTGAATCTCGAAAGTCCTTGATTTTTTGTTATTTGCAAACATTTTGCAAACATGAAAATAACATTAAATAAAACAAAAACCCCCGGCCTTAACCGGGGATTGCTTGTTCTATGCCAACATCTATGTAGTTTTTAGCAGTGTATGGGTGAGGAATATGCTTGAGCTGGTGTTTGATGTATGTGGTGGTATGTGACGAAATGAAAAACCCTGCCAATTTTTTTTATTAGCAGGGCTTTTCATAATCTTCTTGAATTTATTGTTTGAGCCATAAGCTCAGTAACAAATTCATATGGTCTTTTAATAAATATCTGCTTTTTATTTAGATCGTAAATGGGTTCCTTAATCTGAATAAGATGATTATCGCTTGTTATTATGTACCGAGCACATCCTTCAATAGCACAGTTAATAAATTTATCATCTTCTGGATCTATACACACTTCTTTATGCCTTTTAGATGGGACTACCCTCGCGCGGACTAGGGCTCTATTTAGCTTGAGGAATGGATCTATAAATTCCTCTAAAAATTTTTTTAACTCTGTTTCAGCATTTGAAACATCTAAATTTGAAATATCTACACCTTTTAAAGCATGCAACCAAAAAACATATGTTAATTCGTCCAGTGTAGGAATAGTAAATAGTAGACCAAAATAACCTTTATGTTCCAACCTCAAAACCTCTTGAGCATATTCATCCTCATGGAAAAACGCATCAATAAAAACATTGGTATCAACTACGATTTCCACTTAGCTTTTTTCTCACCTCTGCCAAGAGTTTTGCGGAATCCTCCCGCGTTAACCCCGTACGCTCTTTTAGCTTCTTACCAAAAGCAAATAGGTCGTCCCATGATTGCCTACATAACACTTCTTGCCCTTGCACTTTTTCCCTGCGGCTTGCAACCGCTAACCCACCCAATTTATTTAAACCTCCCCTTCCCCTTTTCCTTACTCTTTTAAGGCGTTTAGACATCATATTACTCCCTTCTATTCTCCGTAGTCAAGCCAAGTCCTGCCATTAATCGCAAATTTCATAAAATTTTTCTTTGCAATAATAGATAAAAACTATAGGATAGTAATTAATATGTATTTTGGCCAAAATAATTCCAAAATAGTAATGCCCCGGCTTTCACCGGGGCATTATCACCTAACAATGACTATGCGCTTCTTTTTTCCGCTATCCACTTAGCCAGCTGAGAGGCCGCATCAATGGCACCTTCAATGGCCACCCAACCCATCAGGCAGCCGACGATGGTCCAGAAAGCTTCGGAGGGCAGGTCTGGGTAAAATACCTGCAGGCCAGCTATAATGGCGGCTACAATTGCGGTGATAAACTTCCTCGATTGCAAACGCTCCGCTAAGGGTCTCATAATCTCACCTCAACTTCTTTGGTTTTATTGTCGTAATGCACTTTCAACCCAATTGCTTCACACAATTTTCTCAACTCAACATAGGTGGTACCATTGATAATCAGTCCGTTAAACTTCTCTCCTTGATATTTAACTTTGGTCTCCTCCACTTCCCTTACCTCCGTTCCCATGTATTGCATGATGCCAGCGGCAATACCCCTCGCTACCTTATCTAGGTTTGCCATCCTTTTCAATATGTTGGCATCATCTGGGTTGTCAATGAAGCCAACTTCTACCAGTGCCGGTACACCTTTTGCTTTCCGTAGCATGTACAAATAGTCCTGATTTCCGCTAGAGTTTTTCCTGGTTTTAAGCCCCCTGTTTCGAAATGGTACCAGCTTCAAAACATTGTCTTGAATAGCTTGCCCCAACTTTTTTGATTCTCCTGGACGGTTGAACAGCGAAATCCAGGTTTCCAACCCCCGCCCGCCGCCGGCATTAACATGGATACTAACAGAAATGTCGCAGGGGTGGATCCGCTCAGATAGCTCCATTGTTGTATCTTTATCCCTGGTAAGCACTACCTGCTGACCCTTCTTTCTGAGCAAGTCAGCAATCTTCAAACTAATAGCTAGCGTAATATCTTTTTCTTTCAGTCCGTGCCCCACAGCCCCAGGGTCTCGCCCTCCGTGGCCAGGGTCAATGCAAATTTTCATAAGGTTCTTCCTCTCCTTTCTTTTTCAGCTGCACCAGCGCATCTTTCAACGGCTTTGAGATAGGCACTCCACAACAGCCAAGATTCTCCAATATAGATAATCCTTCATTTGCTAGATAGAACCATATTGCCAGGGAACGAAGAATTTCCTGCCCCAGCAAAACATCCAACCAATACCCTACGGCAACCGGCACAAAAAGAAGAATCTTTTTTGCTATGCCCCTAAACCCTACTCGGCTATCTAATCTCTTTTCGTACCAAGCAGCTATCAGCCCAGTTACATAGTCCAATACGACAAACAAGACCAAGACCTGCAAAGTTATGTCCCAACCACCCAGAGCAGCTGTCAGCCAACCAGCAATGAGAGCAAAAGTTATCTTTATTCCCGATATGATGTCATTCATTTTTCTACCTCCAATAAAACTGCCCAGGTACCATATCGGCACCCGGGCATAAAAAATACGCCTCTTCTTCGGGCGCTCATTTTTATTGCGCATTAAAGTCCTACTGTGCAAAATCGCCAAAGTTATATTATACTACTTTGGCGGTGCATATGTTTGCCAGCGATCATGTAGCGTTTTGTATAATGGATCAGTCGTTATTTCAAACATATAATTCATTAACTTCACATGGAGACTATGATAATTTGCCTTGACTGCATTTGGAGCAGAGGATGGTTTAACGAAATGAACTAAATCGTAACTTGTTGTGGTGGCCAAGTCGTACATCGGGGCTATATGTCGAAGTGTTTCCTCGCCATTCTCATATAACTGCCTCGCCAGTATATTTCCTGTATTCTGATGCATATCATACAGACCGATTAAAGCGAATATGAACCCATTTAAAACATAACTTGGAGTTTTTGTTGGATATTCTTCAAAAAATATATATTCATTTTCCCAGTATCGAACAATCCCGCCATCTTCTACTCTTTTTGTGAATGGAATTAAAGCATTTTCTGCAGCTTTTAAATATTTTCTATCACCACTTAGCGTATAAATGCGAGATAGTAACGAAATAGCTTGTCCTTGAGCTAATCCAGAAATCCACCCTGGCTCAAGTATTTCATTGGCATTTCTATAGTTCCATTTAAAATCATACTTCCATGTACCTTCTTCTGTTTGGTTATTTACTAACCAATCGGCGACTTTAATAGCATTTTCCTTACATTTAATATCTTTAGTTTTAATATATTTACTATATTGCTCAAGTCCGTATTGGGTTATTGTCGTTGGGTTATATTGCCATCCCAAATCATAACGCTTAATTAGAGGTATTCCATTTTCATCTGGTTTAACACGCTCAGTAATATCCATTATATTGGAGTTATCAAAATAGAGATAAACTCCGGTCGGTTGGTAACTAACAGTTTCCTGTGCGGCCATCGCAGAATTAGCAAATAACAAACTAGAAAGCAGAATGATAAAGAATATTTTGCGCCACATAATACCCCTCTATTCTTTAATATTTTTATAATCTATTCTCTCATATTTTGACAAATCCTTTTTGTGAACGTTTTTATAGTGGAGTACCATCTACATTTACCCAAGCAGAACCATTCCAAACAATGTTTTTCCCTAAAGTAGTATCAAAATAAATCTGTCCAGTAAAGGGAGCAATAGGTCTTTTATCTGTTGTATTGGCATCAGCAACATTTACCCCATCCAAAAACACGCGGGTTATACGAGTGCCCGTCCCTGTGCCCGTTATTGCCAGAGAAGTTATACCGAAATAATATTCATCGTGAATAATATTACCAACGCAATTTGTATCGTAAATTCGTATCCCGTAATCTATATCGCTATCGGCGCTTTCTTTAATAATAGTGTTATTGTATATCTCATTGTAATTAGCTCCCTGTATTGACGCATTTTGCAATGTTTGTGATATGATTTGTATTGCCTCTCTTGCTCCCGCTGGTATCCTATAACCGGAATTTAATATTAAATTCCCAAAAACCTTCAAATGTTCCGCACCCACCAACGAAATCCCGATTCTGCTCGGTCTAACAATAATGTTTTTTGAAACAATACAATGTTTGGCAACGTTGTTTGATTGTAACCCACCCGAAGAGACAAGAATACCATGAACAGAAGAAGTCTGGTTGACATCATCAACGTAAGTGCCTTGCCCAGCGTCATAAATTTGGTTTTCCGTTATTTCGACAAATTGTGAACCAGCTACCACAATACTGCCTTGCACTGTGGTTCCAGTCATACCGTTAAAACGTAAAATATTCTTACTGATAACAACTCTTTCGCATATATGAGCTTCAACATCGTTTGACGACATATCGTCAACACCTATGCCCCAAGTATTACTATATTCAATTATATTATTTGTAACAAAAATATCTTTTGCGCCTTCAATAAGCGTAATGCCCTGGTTGCACCAGTTTATGAAATTACCGTCTACCCATACATAATGTGTTGCATCGGGGTTATAAGTAGCATCTAAATGTTTCCCAGTAATTATTATCCCTGCAGAGGAGCAATATTCGATTTTACAATTTTTTATATAAACATGGGAACATTGACCTATTGTTACCCCGTTTTGGTTACCTGGATATCTGGTAAATCCTTCTTCATTCGCCCAACCTTCTATTTCCAATCCTATAATAGCTATGTTATTTACTCTGTAAGCTCTAATAATATGCACATCAGTTTTTGCTTTAATTTTTGCCCCTTCTAAGGATAGCAAGGTGATATTGGAACCATTTATATTTATTGGACTGCTAATTAAATAGCTCACAGCAGGCTTGGGGAAATAAATTGTACCACCGCCAGTAGCTACCGCCGCATCTACTGCCGCCTGTATCGCCGCTGTGTCATCAGTTACTCCATCGCCGACAGCACCAAAACCTTTGACGTTATAAAGGGGTTGAGCTACATATTTCGCATAATCGGCCTTATGTGCAGCAAGTGCTTGGCTTACTTCACCTACTTCTTGGTCTGTGTATTGTTTTGCTGAATTCAGTGCGGCATCTGCTTTTTCCTGCGCTCCCTGTGGAGTTTCTTTTGTTGCTTCTAAGTCCTCGATGTTCTCTTTGAGGGCGTTATAATCATACTCGGTAAAATTCCTGGCGATAACTGTTCCGGCCGGCCAGGATTTCGCTATGCCCTGGAACCCCCTTTCCACCGTCAGTGCATTGTCGTTGACAGCGGTTACTTTCACGGTTTCCGCATTGGTCCCGGTGCCCAAGGTCATCAGGTTTGGCGGTTCCGGCACCCGGGCCGGGTCTAAAACATAGATGATTGTATCACTCTCATTGATGTTGTTGGTAATCGTCGTTTCCGGGCTATTTACCATGCCCGGATACATTACTTTTTGTGCCATATTTAATCCCTCCTGCAACTAATAGTCCCCACTACCTCTGCTCTGCACAAAAAACTGCATAACTATGTTGGCCACAATTCGCCCCAATGTGTTAGGGGCGATTGTTATTTCGTGCCAGCCACGTTGCACCCGACCACCATCATCTTTTGCCAAGTATGGGATGATGTTAATATCGGTTTCCGATGTCTTTAAACCCGGCACTAGCTTTCCGTCCACTCTTACCTGCACACTGGACGGCGTCGGCCCTTCAAATATCCCGTGCTCGATTTCGTGAGTATGGTTAGGGATATTGATGCCGTGTTTATGATTCGGGATATTGATGTTGTGTGTGTGGTTAGGAATACTGATGTTATGTCTATGGTTCGGGATATTTAGGTCGTGCCTGTGGTCGGGGATATTGATTTCATGTGTATGCTGTCCGCTCGGCGCCCACGTCACATAAGACCCCTCGTCAGGATTGTCTGCCGTGAGTAAACGTGTGCCTGTAGGAATTCCGTGGTTATGGCTATTGCCATCACTTCTCCAGTCATCAGCCTCGCTGGTGGTTTGTACTCTGCCACCTGATTCCGTGGTAGTCCATGTCCCGCCGCCTGATTCCGTGGTGGTTGACGCTCCGCCTCCGGACGCTGTTGTGGTTGATGTTTCCCCGCCTGATTCTGTTGTGTCAACGTAAGCCCCGCCGCCTTTTATTGCCCGACTGTAGGCCCGGAATGCGGAAGTTTCATAACTTAACAGTATTTTATTTATCCGCACTGTTTCTTCAGGAATGTAAAACTTTAAAACTGCCGGATAATTGGGATCGCAGTTGTCGGCAAAGTTGTAACTGCCCAGATTCGTTGCTCCCTGAGCATATACTTCATTTATCCGTGTCCGGTTTTGTAATTCTGAAATAGTACCGGCTATATCCCTGCTCTTATTCGCAATTTCAATTTGAATATCGCCGGGATTGCCGGTGATGTCGGATTTAGATACTTTAACGATAGGCAAATCCTCTATGATGTTATCTTCTTTGTCGATTATCCGGACAATATCGCCCGGAAAAAACCGTTCGTATTTATCCGGGCTCTTTCTATGCAGGTCTACAGCTTTAACAGAATAGGACTTATACGGGTTCTTTAACTCATTCAAAAGGGCCTGACCGTATGCCTTAAGGGTCTCCGGGTTTTCAAAGCGCCGGTCAACTAATATGCTTGATTTTATGCCCCACGTAGTCGCTTCGCCGTTGGCTTGCAAATACGGAATTCCATTGTTTACGCTTTCTATGCCCAGTTGATTGTCACCCTCACCATAACCCAAACAGTACAACCGGGTCACGATTGATGTAGGGTCTACCTCTTTTTGTATTTCAACCATATTTTTGCGATAAACGATGTCGGCCTTAAACTTGGTGGGTAGTTTTCTGAGATGTATTCTCCATGTGCTGCCCGTCGTATCGAATTCCCAGCGATATCCTTCATCAAAAGGTTGTGGAACGGAAAAGAGGGCAGCTAAAAGGTTTTCATTCTCCCATTTATACTCAAATTGCCGCTCAAATTCGCAGTCCCCCAGCTGCCATCTAGGAGTGAGCTGATGGTCAAGGATATATCTAATAACTTGAGCTGTCCTAATGCCTAACCCGCCTATTTGATGATATCTGAAAAGCACGTCATCCATTAGAGTAGCCAAGACATGCTCACATTGATATACGATATCTCCTTTTGTATTCCGGGTTAGTTTAGAAGGCATAATCCGAAATAGTTCAATGCGCTCCCGGCCATCATATATTTCAACGTAATTGAACGGCTGGCAGTATATATTCTTGGGGTCATCAGCCGGCATGGTGAAACTGGCATACCAGAGTTCGTTTAATGTTAACTCATAACCGATATCATAAGCGTTCTGCAGGTAGGCCAATTTTTTCATATTTCGATCATAAACCCTGATGATGTTTTCCATCTACAGCCACCTATCTTTCCAAATGATATCGAAGCTGATATTCCTTTCGTCGCTCTCGTCATTGTATTCAAGGATGTTTTCTCCGTTTAACAAGGTTATGAATTCACTATCAGCAGAGAAAAACTCCATAGCGTTCTGGCCGTTTAGAGTAACCGTCATGTCACAAGTATTGATTACCAGCTCATCGCCGGGTTTGAGCACCAGCCCTTCAAAGCGCATTACCTGCTCACCGGATATTTGATGAATGGCTTGTGCTAACACTACCAAAGCAGCTTCGCCAGCTTCCACAATAAAGACTTTGGTGCCATCAGCCATACCGCCCAAAGCCAAAGCAGAGGAGGCAGCAGCATATTTAACAATTGTCCCGTCTGCATTACTGCCTAGCTTCAAGCTGGTCTGCCCACTGGCGCTTATAGTCCGCTCTGCATTTACCGGGACAGCTTCAAATTTAAGGAGTGATATGCCACTATTACTGGAAATGGCTGTGCTTGGAACATTGAATTTACCCCTATTGTAGGGCTGCCTATTGAACTTAGGACCACCCCTATTCCAAGGTCACTTGCAAGTTGCCCGTTTCGATGGTAAACCTATTGCCTGTCTGCACATTCTCAACTCTGCTGAATGAACCTCGGCAAAGCAAATTCCCGCCTGTTTGTGCGGTTCTTATACCCCAATGAGAAATCTGTCCCCAGTCACTTTGAGCAATGGGGAATTCTATCTTCTGATTATTAGAAATTACTGCTTTATCTCCTACTTGTACTGGAGCTCCAAAAGTTATTTGCTGTCTTTGATAGCCAGCTCCTGATACTTCTGTACCTGTGTCGGCATCAGTGGGGTCGTTTAAATACAATGCCAAATATAGTGCCGTTGGTTGAGCTACCGCTTGATTCCGGAAAAAATAATTCAAAATAGCTTCTTCAAGCCAGTTACTTGCACTCGCCAATTAAATCGCCACCTTTCTAGTGATGGTAATACCCTCTATGTTTGTTTCTCCTATATTTTTAATGGTAATAATGCAGCAGGTTTCAGACGTACCCGCTACATTAGCTTTTACATCATAAGGCTTTGTAGTAATGCTAGGTATGTTTACCTGCCGGTATTCAAGACTTTCAGCAAAGGGCTGGCACTCAAATGTCACTGTCAAGACACCAGCCGGCAAAGATTGTATTTGCTCTATCCCTATGTAACCATAAACAGCTGCGTCATAGGCCTTATCCAGCTCATCATCAAAGATGAGCATACCTTTGCCAGAAAGCCATTTAGCAATCTCCCGGGCCTTCGCCCTAAGTGCTTGCCAGTCAGTATTTTTTAATAAACCCAACTCTATAGTGATTTGCCTTTTCTCATATGTGTTAAGGCCGAAGTCAATAGTACCGTGCCGGCCGGGGATAACGAATTCATTTTTGCGAAGCTCCGGAATCAGGGACCGGTCCACGCTTCTTACCCCTATTCCAAAGGTGGAGGAATGGATGTTTCGGAAGGTAAATCCTATCATATCGAAGCCAGCCCCCTCCTTCTGGCTGCCTGTTGTTGAAGTCGGTAGAATTCTTTCGCTATCTCTTTGATGTCATTATCGTTCCGCACTATCATCTGTTGAACGATGATATTCCCTCCGGTTACTCCTGTCGTCGCTCCTGCAGGAAAAGCCTTTTTTAATGCGTCGCTTATCAAGCCAGGAAGTTTATCAAGCGGAATGACAGCTTCTTTTCCTGCTTCGCCAACCCCGATGATTGATGGTCTAGTGAAAATACCCCCTTTTGCATACCACTCAACGTCAAAATCGGGATATATAAGCCTTACATCTCCTACTGTTTCTCTTTTTGTTTTCACTTTGATATGAGGCAGTTTAGGTTTCGGAATAGTGATTTTCATATTTGCAAATGCAGACTTAATCTTTTCAATGATATCGAGTATTGTTTCTTTTGCCTCTTCAATAGGTTTTGTGATAGCTTTTTTTGTGCTTTCCCAAACTGAGGCCGCTTTCGTCTTTATCTCATCCCATTTCCTTGTTAGGCTATTTTTAAATGTTTCCCATTTTGTCAGCACTTCTCCAGTTTCCCAGTTAACTTTATCAACATGCTCCTCCGCTTGCTTTTTAGCTTCCTCAATCACTTTCTGATGCATTTCTTCTGCTTTCTTAATCGCTTCATCACGCTGCCTTGTCGCCTCTTGTATCAGCTTATCGGCCTGCTCTTTAGAAATTGAACCAACTTCATCTCTCTGCCGAATAATTTCTTTTACTACTTCGTTGTACTGTTCCTCAGCTGCTTTAATTGCTTCATCCTTCTGTTTTTTACTATTCCGTACAACTTCCGCCGCTTGCTGTGCTGAAAGTGTTGCAGCATTCGCTTTCATACGTTCCAAAATTGCTTTTTGTTCCAATTCACTTTCGCTTAATACCTGAATTCCCGTATTAACCATTTCTTGCTGTATCCTGTTGATTTCTTGCTTTTCTTTCTCGGTTAATGCTCTTTTCTCATCAGCTGCTTTTTGTAAAATTTCTGCTATTCTTTTTTGCCCATCCGTAATTACCTGTTGCTGTTCTTGCTGATGCTTTTTCATCTTTTCAAGGGCTGCAGCCTCTTCCTGTTCTGTCAATGATGAGGATTGTGCAAAAAATTCTTGCATGCTCTGAAGCTGCTGGGCATGGTCCTCCTGCATAGCAGTAAGAACCTGATCCCCCATCTGGTCAAATATCGAGGTAATATTATTAGCCATTTCCTGTGTTACAGTTTGCCCGGACCAGGACAGCTGATTTAAAGCTACTGTTGCCTGGTCGTTCAAATCGAGAAAAGCTCCTACTGCTTTTTGTGTTGATTCTGATACTTCATCCCCAAATCGTTGTACTTCAGGGATAGCTTCTTTGCTTAGATGATTGTATAAAGCAATTCCCCCTGCTGTTAGCCCTGCTATGGCTGCTATGGCTATGCCCACAGAACCAGCAATTGCTCCAATACTAACACCCATAGCCCCGGCAGCGGTTGAAATAGCAATCAATATTGGGGATAAGGCTGTGCACGCTCCAATTATAATGCCGATAGCTGTTGCCACTGCAATTATTGTCGCTGCTAATTTAGGATTGTTCTGCGCCCACTCTGCTATTTTTGAAATTACATCAGCAATTACATTTAGGAGAGGTTCTAAGGCTGTTTTAATATCATTAATCGCTTGTGACATCTTAACAGCGGGGTCCGAATCTATCTGAGAAACTGCTTGGTTAAGTTTATTCTGGTTTTCTCCCGCAGTGGTTAGGTGTTTATTCATTCCTAAAATAGTTTGTATGATGTTTTCCCCTTGATCCTCCCACATGGTGCCAAATATTTGGACACCAAGGGCATTCCTAGTGGTTTCATCTTTAACTGACATCAGGGCTTGAGCAACTTCTTGCATTGCCTGTCTGCCAGCCGCTCCACCTTCAGCTACAGCCCGCCCCCAAGCTTGCAATTGCTGAGTAGATATTTGCGTATTAGCTAATAATTCTTGAGTTGCTTTTGGTACTTCTTGCCCAAATTCAGCCAGACGAATTCGGCCTTCTTTGAGACCATCAAGCAGATTGTCAATATTCCAAGTGCCAGTTTCAATGCCTGCTGCGAAAATCGCTTGAATTTCCTCTGCTTCATATCCAGCACGTTGTAATTGTTGACCGTACTCAGCAATAATGTCGAGTTGTTCGGGTGGGAAGCCGATTTTTAACAACGAATTAACTAATCCCAACGCTTCTTCATTAGTGATGTTCAGTTCTCTTGATATTTCATTAATTTCTTGAATTAGCTCAACAAAATCTATCCCGGCATAAGCCTTTGTAATTGCTGCAGCACCTTTAACAATTCGAGCATTTGCTTCATCTGATGCATCAGCATTGAGCGCCCATTGCCGGCGTACTCCCTCTAAAGCTTCCTGCCCTTCCACGCCATACGCTTCAATTGTCCGAATAGCGTCTTTTACTGCTGCTTTTGATGATTCGGGAACCTCAAAGGTGATCTCTATCGTTGTATCTAAAGAAGCGATATCAAATGCCTGCTCAACAACTCCGGCAATACCACCACCAGCAACAAGCGCACCGGCAACGTTTTCAAGTTCAACACCCAAACCTTCAACTTCTTTTGTTGCTGTTTTTGCTTCTTTCCCTAGGCTGTCTAATTCTTTTCGGACATTTACGATAGAATTGCCGTCATCCACAGATGCCAGGGCTTTTTTTAGTCTGTCCAGATCGACATCTGCACCCAAAGCGGCCTTCCCTATTTTATCCAGTGCATCATCAAGTTGCTTTGAATTAGCAGTGCCCTTCTTGATTGCATTTGTTAAATCAGTTCCTAAGACATCTGCAAACTTATCTACGCTAGTACCAGTTGCCTTGAAAAATGTTTCTAGCCGTCTAGTTGATTCAGCAAGCTTCTGTTGCTCTTGTATAGTATTCTGCAACCTAGTCTCAAACCGTCTTAATTCCTGCTCAGCTTTGATTATTTCCCGCTGAAAAGCACGGTATTGCTCCTCGTTAATATCTCCTCGTTTAAATTGCTCATTAACTTGCTCCTGTGCAGCCCTAAGGCGGTTAAGCTTTTCTCTGCTGTTTTCGACGGCTTCAGCAAGGATTTTCTGTTTTTGGGCAACGAGCTCAGTATTGCCAGGGTCTAACTTGAGCAGACGCTCAACCTGTCGAAGTTCACTTTGTAAATTTCGGGATTTCTTATTTACATCCTCCAATGCTTTGTTTAGGGGCTGAACATCGCCACCGATTTCTATGGTGATACCCTTGATTTTTTTGGCCATTTATTTTTTCACCACCGTGGTATAAACTGTATATAAAGGTAAGGGGAGGTTGATAATATGGCTAAAAAAGAAGCCTGGGAGCCTTGCCCACGCTGCGGTTCTAATCGTGTAAGAGTTGACGGCATAGGTACCTTTTTGTTAATAATAGGTGTTTTGTTGTTTCTTCTTGGGCTAGCACTTATTTTTATCTCTATCGTTGGCGTCATTTTAATGTTTAGCGGATTTGTGTTTAGCATCTACGGTATAATTAAAAAGCGCAAGAACAAATATCTTTTACGATGCGCAGATTGCCACAATGCCTGGAAATACCCCGCAGCTAAAACTGATCAAAATCAGCCTGAGTAGCCATTCGCACATCATCTTCTTCCCCGCTCTCGCTATCCAGTTTCTCATTGTTATAGGTAATGATAAAATCAAGAATCATGCCTAGCGTCATATCCTCAAAGTCGCGTAAAGTCAAACCCCTTTCAAGCGCCCGGAGCATAACAAGCTCGGTAGTCAGCTCGAAAGGGGTTTCTTCGTTACTGTCTATTTTTTTTTGGGCTCCACAGAAACCCCCAAGCTTGAATGAATCAGGTCTGTTAGTTCAAGAAGGATTTCTGCAAGGGGAAATTCATCAAAAGTATCTAGCCACTCCATTGGAGGAGGAATATTTGGGTCCGCAGTCTTTGCTAGGGTCCAAATAAAGTTGAATACGATTTCTGAATCAAAAGCGCTTTCATCTTCGAATTCCCCTTCAGCATCGAAAGCTTTTTGCAATTGAAAAAAATCTCGCAAAGCATCTCTGCCAAACTGTGCTTTGTATCGAAGTAAAAAGGCGCCGGTGGATTTAAATTTCACCTGGCGCCCGTCAATGGTTAGAACCTTCTCCATTTAACTATTCTCCTCCCTGCTGTTCAGTATAAACATAAACTTGGTCATACCATTCCCTGCTGTTCAGTATAAACATAAACTTGGTCATACCATGCGTTATATGCAGGTTGCCCGGGTTCAGCTTTTGCCTTCACCATGCCGGTATCCAGGGCAGGAGCTGCTGTAATGTTCAAGGTTTCGGTCTGCACTTCGATGCTTGCACCCTTCGTTACCCCCGCAATGTTAGGTCTATTTGCGCTTACATTGTAAAGCACGTGCCTTATTGCATTTTTGTCCCCGCTGAATTCAAACAGCAAAGCAAAGTTCTTTGGGGTAGCATTCGCATCTTCAAAAAGCACACCGTTTTCATCTTCGATATAGCCCAGCACATCTTTTTTGAAGTCATCGGGAATAAGTGCTACCTCTAGGGTTCCCGAATAGCCGCTGTTTGCAAAGGCAAAGAAGTATCTTGTATCGTCTGCGTAGAATTCTGCTTGTTCGCCTTGAGGTTCTAGAGTTAGGTTCACTGCCCCGGGAATAGGTTTCGGAGTACCGTAGGTTACTGTGCCATCGGTTTCAGTTATGACGGCGTAATGCACATTCTTAAGACCATATTTCACGCGGTTAGCCATTTTGATTACCTCCTCTTAAATTTCATAGAGGACCTGATACAGGCCCTCTGTCTCAAGGTAAGTTTCAATTTTCTCCCAATAGATGTCGTTCTCATCAAATAGGTCTTCAAGAAGTTTCTCACTCGCAGGGTCTTTCTTTGTCGTATAAAGCTCTACCTGATAGTTAGGGTTTTTTTGATACACTTTGTTGTCTGCACCAAAGTTTGAAGAATAGCTGAACAAATACACTACATACGGCGGATCGGGAGGCGATACGAAGTGGTGGTAAGCTACGGGCAATCCGGTAGACTTGAGCAGATTGGAAAGCGTCTTTTCATCCACGGCGGATCGCCTCCTCCACTTCCCTGACAAATTCCTGAATAACCATTTCCTCTGCCGGCCGGATATGCGGGATCCCCTCTACCCTGCCACCGTTTACTTTTGCGTGGCCGTATTCGAGCAAGTGCGTCAGCCGGTAGTGTGGGTCCTTGACATGAATAATGCGCCTGTGCGGCTGTCCCAATTCTTTCTCCGTCGTCATGGTCCAAGACTTTGCATATTCTCCCGTTTTCTTCGGGGAAGTTCGCCGAAGCTGCTTAACTGCAGCTTTACCGACTTTCTCACTTGATATATTCACTTTTTCAACAACTTCTTGGCTGTATTTTGATAGTTCCTGTGCTATTTCGGCAGCCAGTTGGTCAATGTTGATTTTGCTTTTGATTCTGCTAGCCATTGGCGATCACCTTCTCACAGGTAAGCTCAACCTCTTCAAAATCAGTCATGTAAGTCCGTATAACCCGGTACCGGCTTCCTTCAAACTTAACAACCTTCTCTCCGTTGTACTCATATCCATGTACCACAAATATTAGCTCAGGTTTTAGCCCCGTTACTGCTGCGCTATAGAATTCATTCCTACCGACTGACTTTAGGCCGCACAAAATAGTAGTTTCGACTTCTACAGGTGTTTGGTTGCCCAGCTCATCCTCTTCAATTTCTTGCCTAATAAGAGTTAGCTCGTGGTCATAGGTCATTGAGCACCACCACCCGTGTGGATCATAAGATTGTGCAACCTAAACTGCAAATGTCGTGGCATTGCACCAGATTCGTCTCGGGACTGGTACCGCCAGGTAGCGTAGTCAACAACAAACATAAGATGATAAGGGTTATCCCCATCAAGGGATAACCCCTTCTCATCCTCTAGCTCTTTTATCACGCCGGAAATAATAGCAGTCAGGTATTCGTCCCTGACCGCCGTCGTTATTCCCAACCGTGCTTTTACTAAATCTAGTACAGTTGATGTATCCATTTACATCAGCTCCTCAATCATCTCTTTCTTGGTCATCTTTGCGTCAAGTTCAATTCCCTTGCTTTTTGCATATTCAATGAGCTCTTTTTTTGTCATTGCTTCAAAGTCCGTAGTACCTATAGATGCGCCTGCCTCAAGATAACCCTTCTTTATAAATTCCTCCATATAATCCCCATTATATTCTTCACCCACCCGGTAGATCCGTTTCGTATACGGGCACTTAAATCCACCAATTACTTTTGCCATGCCTTTTTTCTCCCTTAGTTAGCAGTATCGGTGGGGAAAGGCACGGAAGTAGTCGGTTCAGTATTGGCGATATTGACTATTACAAATGCCTGGCCAAGTACGGGCAACCCATCATAACGGGCTGTGCCTTTAAATATAGTTTGGTCCTCAATGAACCGAGCATGTTCAGAAGACGCCAGTTGTCCACTAGCCCGTTCTGCTAGCAGATAGAGGGAACCAAAACCTCCAATGATGTCATTATCCGGAACGAAAGGCAGTTCAACAATGTCGCCGCCTTCTACCGGCATGGTTCCATTCATCCCTGCAACAATGGCGCCGGCTGCGTTGAATGAAATTGCTTTGGCCAGAAGAGCCATCCTGGTTTTCCGGTTCATAGCCCAGAAGGTTCCGCCAGTTGCGTAGTTCGGTTCAGCCACTCCTAGGTATTGAATCAATTCCCCAAAGAATTCCTGCGGGGTCATGCCAGTCGGGTCAAACTTGATAAGGTGGGTCGTACTAAGGCCTTTCCATTCGGGTGCATATGCGCCCCAGTCGGCAGGCTTTTCGATCTGAGCCAATCGGGTCGCAATACCCAAAGGCATTTTAACGCCGGTTCCGTAGAGGATAGCCTTATCAACACCCAAACCAATTGCTTGCCCGAGTACATCCATAATCTCGCTGGCCAAATTAAGATCGCTATCTTCAAGCGTAGCGTTGGGTATCGCAAGGAAACCGCCAACCTTGTAACCGTCAACTTCAACTTGGTTAAAGTTCCATTCTAACTCGTTGAGCTTTCCAATCGCTTCAGTCCAGATTCCTTCGGGAACGGCACCGGTAATATTCTGCCGTGCCTTTCCACCTACCGGCTTTACCCGGACTTTAGTAATCAACTTGCTGTACCGGTAGAGGTTGTCCCTCAAAAGGTCCAACATAACCTCAGGAATGGTTAATTCGGCATTGGTAACCGAACGCTGTTCCCTTCTGAAACTCCTAACTCGTTCCAAGAAGTCTTTAACCTCTTCGTGTTGAACAAAAGATTCCGCCTGCTCTCGGGTCATACCCTTGAAAAATCCACGCCTAATCTCCATGTTCATTCCTCCTCTTTGCCTATTGTACTCCTGCCCCGATGTAGGAGGAGTATAGTTGTTTTTAGGTTCTTTGCTTTTTAGTTCTTCCAACTCATTCTCCAGTTCAGCAATCTCGGCTTCTAGCTTAGTTTTCTTTTCCTTCAGTTCATCCTGCTCTTTCTCCAGCTGGACTACTTCCTCTTCCACTACAGCGATCTCCTCGTCCGTCTTTGCCTCTTCGACCGCGGCTTCGAGTTCTTCGGCCCTTGTCTGAAACCTCTTTTCTTGTTCGAGCAGTTCGGCCAGTTCCGCCTTTCTCTGCTCGATTTTCTTAACCAACATTAACTGCTTAAGCATTTTATCCTCTCCCTTAACTTATTTTTCTTGGCTTTAAGAACCCTTTGTCGATGTTGCTCCACTTCTGCTTTGCGTGCCTGCACTCCGGTTTCCTCATAGGCCGGGAAAGTGCAGACTGAAACCTCATGAAGGTCTATTTTCGTTAGGGTCCATTTAACAGTCCCGTCATCCCTCCAGTCCGTAATTTCCTCTAGAATATTGAAACCAAAACTACACTGGTTCACATCGCCCCGCTTAACACGTTCATAAAGGTTAACCGCATCGGTATCATTCGGGTTGATTTTAATTCTGCCCCATAGGCCGTAGCTATCAGTCTTAAGCTCAAGAGTTCCGGCTTTGTTTCGGCCGAGTACTAACGTCGTGTCGTGATTAATCAACGCCCGAATATCATTGCCCAAAGTGTCCTCAAAGGCTCCCGGCGCTATTTCCTCATACGCGCCGGGCCAAAGTTCTGTTTCTTGGCCAAATACTGCGAAATATCCCTCAATGTACATCTCCTGGCTTTCCGGTTCTGCCCTAGTTTTTAGCTCTGTTTGCAAGCTCCGGGTCTGCCTAATCTTCCTGTCCATCGTCGTCACCTCCCTTGAACGCCCAGCAAGTCATCTAAAAGTTTATTTCCGTCTCTACGGAATCTCTGATAATCAGGGTTATCCGGGTCATTCTTCCACCCCAACCACTTCTTTGGGGGAGTGTTTAAGGCATTTTTGTACATATCAAAAGACGATTTCAGATTCATATCCCTAAGAAATTTTGGTTGATTCTCTTCTCCCATCAACTCTTCCCTGAGTTGTCGATGAACTATATTGAACATGAAAACATAAGCAAGAAGGGCATATCTTAGTTCCTCATAGTCAGGTCTTTTTCCATCTTTGACGTCCTCCACGATATCAATTAGATTGCGCACCTTCCTCATCATCTCCCTGAATAAGCTTCTTCTGGTCGCCTATCATTCCCAGCGGTATATAGTTTTCAAGAATGACCAAGTCAGACAGCCCCTCTTTCGGTGACATGCCAAGCCAGTTTCTGACTTCGTTTCCGGTCATTATGCCTCGAACGTACATATTAGCTCCTACATCAGCCAATTCTTTAAGGTCGTAAGCATAGAGGCTTCTGGGGTTAAATTTGAAGTACAGGTCGGGACTGTATAACAACTTCCTAGTCAATTCTTGCTCTATCCCCTTAGCTATGGGAAGTATAGTCGAATTAATGAAGTTGTTATATTCGTCCTTGTTGTACTCCCCAACCCCAAGAAAAAAGGCCGGCACTCCGAAAATGCCCGCCACTGTCTTTTTGTCCAGTTCTACTGCATCATTGATTGCCAGGTCTTGCAGTGTTAATGGTTTTACCTGGTCAACCTCGAGCAATTCTGCAGGAATGATCCAAGGTTGCCCTGCTTCTGATGCCTCCAGGTACTTCCTGTAAACACCTTCTCGACCTTCCTCACTTGCAAGCTCAGCTGTCAAGCTGTCAACCTTCACAATGAGCGAAGGCATATACTTGCCACTCATAAAACTCTTTTTCGTGGCAGTTGCCTGCTTAAGGTTGTTAACGATGTCTTTCAACACTACCCGATAACCCCGGCCTCTCCAGGGCTCCTCTGGATCCGGATTGATAACAAAGTGCAATACCTCATCATGATTGTATAATTGGTCCCCATATCTCACTTGGTAGCCATCATCAGTCGCAAGGAAGCTGACTTTAGAAGGCTGTAAGGGTATTAGCTCATCAATTAACCCATCAGCTGTAAGCTTAGGATAAACTAAACTATTGCCCTGGCCGTCTAACAGCAAGGTATAAACAATGTTGTACATCCATGCCTTACGGGTCATCAGACTATATGGATTGATATCAACCTTTCGAGACAGTTCATTCCAGACCCGGATGTCACCATCTTCAGTGTTCTGCATCAAGTAGATCGTCATACTGCTGATAAGGTCGGCTATCTTATGGACAGCCATTCGCACCTCCGGGTTGTCCGAGAGCCGGGTATAACCAGGAATGGTCAATGTATCACAATCGTCATGCATCAAAAACCACTGCAGGGCCGTTTGGGGCTCCGCTCTCGTCTTTCGTCTAAACCAGTCTAATAACCCCATCTATTCACCGCCTTTCAGCCACTTCTTAGCCGTGCCCGACTTAGCCAAGTTTTTCAGCATCTGCATACAAGCAAAAACAGAGGCATCGAATAAGTCGATCCTCTGTGTGGGCAACACTTTTTGATATTTGACTGCATCATCCACCTGCTCTATGGCATGAACATTCTGGACGCAGTATTCGTATGCGTCAGAGTGCAGATAGTAGAATTTGCCTGCTTTGACTTTCCTTTCAATACGTCTGAAACCTTCAGATTTATAGTGATACAATTGGGGAGTATCCTCAATGCGGAAACCAGCCCGTTTCATTTTCAAGAAAAACTCCCGGCCAAACTTACGGTCAAAACCTACCTGCTTGATATTGAAACCTTTCTTCCGCATGTCAATAAACCACTTAACAACTGTTTGGTGGTCTGTAACCGGAGAATTAGTCATGGTTAGCCAACCATCATCCTGCCAACCAAAAAGCGGGATGTTATCTTCTTCTGCTTTGACGTGTGCTGCCACAATGGGGAAAAAAGCATGGGTAATTGCAATATCCACATCACCGTAAGCGCCATACAAAGCAGTAGCACAAAGGTCATGCAGCTTTGCAAGGTCGGCTCCACCATACCATTCAATCGGTAACTTGGCCAGCTCTTCTATGGTCCAGTTATATTTGCGGTCGCTAGCTCTGAATTCTTCGATGTTAAAATATGATTTCATTGACGAAGTGTAGATATTGAGTGATTTTGCCAAAAAGTCTTTCCTTTGCTGAGGATCATTCTGAGCCTGGAGTGCATCATTCATAATATCCTCTGGCCGAATAGTGACCCCATAATTGGGGTTCGCCTTTTCATGCTCTATTGGGTTGGTATAGTCAACACTACCATCTTCAGCTTCATCCGCTTTCGTAATGAATACGAAGTACTGTTCATCCTTCACAGTGCCGTCTAGTATCTTCTGGCAGTACTTCAGCCGGTTGTAACAAAAGGAATTCATATTGTCGCCGGCTGTCGTGATACCCAAACATAACTTGTTGGTGTACGCCTTGCCTGATTCTTTGATAACGTTGTATTGCGTTGCATTTTTATAAGCGTGTAGTTCATCCAGAATTTGAATATTGCTGTTAAGACTGTCCTGTTTGTCCGGATTAGCTGCAAGGGCCTCAATGAATATGCTGCCGTCTCCCAAGTCACCGCTTATGCTGTGTTCTTGGTTGTTATCGAGGATTCGGAAGTTATCAGCTTCGCCCATCTGCCGTAGGTTAAACAAAATAAAGTTAAAGCTCTGCAAGGCTTGCCTTAACGCTGCTCCAACAATGTATATTTTAGAGCCAGATTTTCGCTCCAATAATGCTAAGGCCCATGCTAGGGCTGCAATTAGCCTAGTCTTACCGTTCTTCCTCGGAATAAATATAAATGCCTCTTTGTACTTACGGATCTGGGTCCCAGCGTGATACAAACCAACCAGATTATAAATTATGAATTTCTGCCAAGGCTCCAATAAAAAAGGCTCACCACGAAGCGGTGTGCCATCTAACCGTTCACCCTGGTCATGGACGAACGTCTTTTCGATAATACCGATAACAAATTCCGCATCTTTCGACCTCAGTTCGTATGCAGGATTTTCAAGGTCGTCCAGAAATCGCTGACAGCATTGTATTAGCTCCTTACAAGCTACCTTTCTACCTTCAATTATTGACCGGGCATACTCCATTACTATATCAAGATTTTTAGGTTTCTTTTTCAAGGCTACTCAGTGCCTCTGCTAATTTAGATTTATTATTTACTTCAGCCGTAACTGTTTCTAAACTTTTGGGGTTTAGGCATAGTCGGTCGGAGTATGCCAGTATATCCTTACGCAAACTTTCAAGCGTTGCCACTATTGGGGACTTTTTACTGCCCCCGGCTGCTGTCTCTACCTCATACTGATAGCCACCCTCCTCAAACTCTTTCAACGCTATCAAATACTGGTGGACAAGGCCGGCGTAGATGTCAATTAGCCGATTATACTGGGGTTTGTGGACCCCCAAAGTTTTCATGTCCTCAATAGTTTTTTTCTTAATGGATTCCTTGGTCGGAATCTTCGCCACCTCGCCTCACCTCCCCGAAAAAAGTTTTTCCAGGACTGCGCTATTGGAAAGAGTGCCCCGCCACCGGTACCCAGAGCGCTAACCCGCAACCCTCAGGGGAGGGGGGATACCTTCTCTGCCCACCGCTTACCAAGTTCTGTCAATTCTCCACTGTCCCTGTCGTGCATCTTGTTATGACACTCAGTACAAAGACTGATTAAATTTTTACTTGCCAAT
>Ga0134099_1000728_pt1 | contig 35719 bp, 33 predicted proteins | sample 10_taG_2_FD_105482 | JGI IMG/M metagenome (GOLD analysis project Ga0134099, IMG submission 105482) | Switchgrass degrading microbial communities from high solid loading bioreactors in New Hampshire, USA - 10_41_5_180_A2 metaG | ecosystem: Engineered > Bioreactor > Semi-continuous > Anaerobic >...
CACTTTGGAGACAAGGGAAGCCTCGGCGTCTTACGGGACTGAGGTAATTGTTGAAGGCGGGCAAATCCTTTCGGTGAAAGACAAGGGACTCCCGGTCGGCACCACGGTTACCGTCAGAGACCTGTTTTTCAACACACCCGCGCGCCTCAAATTCGTGAAGTCTCGCGGACGGGAGCGGCAAGCAATAATCGATACGGTTGAGAGCCTCGCCCTGGCATGGCCCAACAGATACTTTGAGGTGCGCTCGGGAGGAAAGACCGTCATGAGGACTTCCGGACAGGGGCTCAGGAACGTGATAGCCGACTTGTTTGGGCCTGAGACGGCCTCGTCTATGGTGCCGGTATCTTTTGCGTCGGGAGGGCAAGAACCGGTACGGGTCACTGGCATGGTTGGCCTGCCCGGCCTCTACAGGAGGTCTAGGGACAGGCAGGTCTTCTCGGTGAACGCTCGGGTTGTGCGGAATTCACTCTTGGCGTGGGCGTTGGATGACGCCTACCGTGGCCTTATACCTCCCAACAGCTATCCGGTCGCGTTCTTGTCCGTAGACACGGAGAAGCGCTTTGTGGACGTCAACGTCCACCCAACCAAAGCGGAAGTGCGGTTTAGAAACGATAGCGAAGTGAGGCACGCCGTGTCCGCGGCCGTAAGCGCGGCCTTAAGCTCGGCAGGCTTTCAAGTGCTGAAAAGGGAAGCCACCGGCCCGCTGGACGTGCCAAAAAGCATCTATCAAGCGACCGTCACGGGGCAGAAGTTCGGATCCTCAAGATCCATAGCGGGAGACAGGCCACTGGTGGGAGACCGGCCCTTGGCTGGAGACAGGCCTGTCCGGCGGGATATGCCGCTCATAGACTATTTTCCGAGGGAACCCGTCCATAACTTAGGGCTGGAATCAGGAGAGGGATCAGGCTGGGAGTACTTAGGCTCTCTGCAAGACACCTATCTGATCGCCAAGACCCCCAATTCGGTGGTGCTGGTGGATAAGCACGCTCTGATGGAAAGCCTCGCGTACCGCGAGCTCCTGGCCAGGAGGAGCGGGAGCCAAGAGCTCCTTATGGCAGAGACGGTCCGGCTCGCTCCCAAAGAGGCCGCGGCCTACGAAGAATATGAGGCTTCGTTGGCGGAGTCGGGGTATGATTCCAGGTTAATCGGAGAGTCAACGCTGCTTGTCACCAAGGTACCCCTGATCATGGGAGAGCCGGTGGAACCGTCAAGCATCAGAAACGTACTCTCGGCCTTGGCGGAGGGCGCGGGGAATACGGCGCCTGCCGAAAGGCTGATGGAGACTGCCAGGATAGCGCTGGCGGCATGCCACGCTTCGGTGCGGGCCAGGGAACCGTTAAGCGCCCGTGAAGCCCAAGCTCTGCTAGAAAGCTTGTACAGGGAACCGGCGGCCGCTACTTGCCCTCACGGCAGGCCTACCGTCAAGGAGATCCCGATTACCGAAATAGATGATTTTTTTGGCAGAACTTCCCACAAGGGTGCGGGCAGGATATAATTATGTGTGCCTTGTCCGTTGAGAAGGCCCCCTCAAGTCAAGAAAAGGTGGAAGTAACGGAGTTGCAGCGTCTCTTGGTTATCACCGGGCCCACGGCCTCGGGCAAGTCCAAACTGGCCATGGACATCGCCCAAGAGATACCCTTGGAGATAATCTCGTCCGACTCCATGCAGGTCTACCGCTACATGGATATTGGAACCGACAAGCCTTCCGCCGAAGACCGCTCCAAAGTGAGGCATCACCTAATAGACTTGAAGTATCCGGACGAACAGTGGACTGTGGAGGAGTTTCAACGGACAGCCGAAGCGGCAATCAAGGAAATCAGTTCTAGGGGAAACCTTCCCGCTATAGTTGGCGGCACCGGTTTTTACATCAGGGCGCTCCTTAAGGGATTCCCGCTGGTGGACGCCCCACCGAATCCCGAGTTTCGCGCGAAGATGAAGGAACTGGCGGCCGAGCGGGGAAGCAAGGCGGTCCACGACCTGTTGAGGGACAAAGACCCCTGGTCTTGGGAGCATCTCCACCCAAACGATCTGAAAAGAGTGATAAGGGCGCTCGAGTATTACGAGGCGGTCGGACAGCCCATATCGGCCCGAAAAGACAAAAACTTATCCCCTTCGTACGATTACCTTATGATGAGCATTTGCCGAGAACGTCAAGAGCTTTACAAAAGAATTGATGAACGGTCGGAAGAGCAGTTGAGGCGTGGTCTGATAGACGAGACAAGAAACCTTCTGGAGATGGGTTACAGTAAAGACCTCTCGAGCATGAACGGGCTATGTTACAAGGAAAGCTGCATGTATCTTGAAGGCCTGCTTACTCTCGAAGAGACCAAGAACCTCATCGCGCGTAACACCAGAAGGTACGCCAAGCGGCAACTTACTTGGTTTGCCAAAGAGGAAGGCATAATCTGGATAAAGGCCGGCAAAGATAGGCTTTGGGACGATATCGTGGACGAGGCTGTCGGGATGGTCAAGGAGAAGTTCCGGTAGCCGCTCAAAAGAAAATATGTGACCCCGGCACCTATGACCGCCGGGGCATTAGAGAAAGCGGAGGGGGATTCCGTGACAACCAAGACCGCCACTAACCTACAAGACAACTTCCTGAACCAAGTCAGGAAGGACAATATACAGGTCACCGTTTATCTCGTAAACGGCTTCCAGCTGAAGGGCACCGTGAAAGGGTTCGACAACTTCACCGTGGTATTGGACAGTGAAGGCAAACAGATGCTTATATACAAGCACGCCATTTCCACAATAACCCCATCACGTCCTGTCAACATCTTCTTCCCGGAAGAGAAGTCCAAAGCGTCCGACGAGACATAATGTCGGACGCGCCCTACTCAAACCGGATTTTCTCCCTTCTGAGCAAGTTGGCGTTGGTCACGACGGTGACGGAGCTTAACGCCATGGCGGACTCCGCGATTATCGGGTGGAGAAGACCCAAGACGGCTAAGGGTATGGCGACTACGTTATAGAACAACGCCCAGAAGAGGTTTTGCTTGATCTTCCGGAATGTCGCCCTCGAGAGGCGTACCGCCTCGACAATGGACGACAGTTCTCCCCTTACGACGGTTACGTCCGAGGATTCTATGGCGATGTCGGTACCGGTGCCGATGGCTATGCCAACATTGGCTTGCACCAGGGAGGGGGCGTCGTTGATGCCGTCTCCGACCATCGCCACGGTGCCAAACTCGTCTTGCAGGGCGCGTATGGCCGTTACCTTGTCCTCTGGCAGGAGCTCGGCAACGAAGCGGGTGATCCCGGCCTCTTCGGCGATGGCCCGGGCTGTCCGTTCATTGTCCCCGGTCAGCATGACGGGCTCAATACCCATTTCCTTTAGGGCTCTCAGCACCTTCTGGGCTTCAGGCTTCAGGGTATCCAGAAACGCGACGGCCAAGGCAACCTGGCCGTCTACGGCCGACAGTATGACGGTCTTACCCGAGAGGGCAAGGTCCTTCACTTTCGTCACGGCCTCCTGGACTGATTCCCCGGAAATACCTTTCTCCTGGAGGAACCCCGGACGTCCCACAACAACCCGCCGTCCGCCGTCTAACACGGCCTCAACGCCTTTTCCAGGAGTAGAACGAAACTCATCCACTTGTCCGGTCACGTTCCCCAATCGAGAGGCGGCGTAAGCGAACAATCTCTGGGCCAGGGGGTGCTCGGACCCCTGCTCGGCCAAAGCGGTGAGCCTCAAGGCCTCGCCTTCGCTCAGAGTTCCGAGGTTTATCACATCGGTAACTTCGGGCTTTCCATAGGTGAGAGTGCCTGTCTTGTCAAAAACCATGGCCTTAACGTCTCGTAAGGTCTGTATGGCCTCTCCGCTCCGGATGAGAATGCCGCGCTCAGCGCCCATCCCGCTGGACACGACCAAAGCGGTGGGAGTCGCCAGGCCCAAGGCGCACGGACAGGCGATGACCAGCACGGACACGGAGGCCAGTATAGCCAGGGTAAGCGGGCTTGCGCCGGGGTTGACCCACGGCAAGAGCGTTTGAGCCCGTTCCAGGAGGCCCAACAAGAACGGGGGAGAGACGAGCCATACGACGAAGGTGAGAGAAGACAGGACCAGCACCACAGGCACAAATCCCCGTGTGACCTTGTCGGCGAACGCCTGGATAGGGACTTTCGTCCCCTGGGCTTCTTCCACCAGTTTCACGACTTGCGCCAGGAAGGTGTCCCGGCCGACCCGTGTGGCCTCAACTTGCAGCACGCCGTCAAGGTTGATTGAGGCGCCAATCACCTCGCTGCCCACGGTCTTGTGGACGGGCATGGATTCGCCGGTGGCCATAGACTCGTCCACCGAGCTTTCGCCATGGACTACCCTGCCATCAGTCGGAATCCTCTGGCCCGGGCGGACCAGCATCAAGTCTCCGACCTTGACCGAAGAAAGCGGCACCTTGGTTTCGACGCCGTTTACCAGTAGGACCGCGTCTTCGGGTTCCAGGTCCATAAGCTTTCTTATGGCGGATGAAGCCCGGCCCCGCGCTTGCGCCTCGATATAGCGTCCCGTGAGGTGAAAGGCCAGAATCATGGCAGCCACAGCCGAGTAGTTGCCGACGGGCAGGAAAAACACCAATACCCCCGTGGACAAGGCAGCCAGCATTCCGAGGCTGATCAACACGTCCATGGTGGGCGCGCGGTGGCGGACCGACGACCAGGCTGTCTTAAGAGTGGGGAAGCCGACAATGAACACAACCGGCGCGGACCCTATAAGCATAATCCATTTCATTGCCTTCATGGAAAAGAGGTGCGCGCCAAACAACATGTCGGGGACCATGACGGCCATAACAGGTAAGGTAAGGGCCCAAGCCCATATCATGCGGTTCCTGCTGATCCTAAGCTTTTCCTGGAAATCATCGGTGTGGCCTGCTCCCTCGTCTTCTACGCCGAGGTAGTCGTACCCGGCATCGTGAACAGCCCGTTCAAGCGCTTCCTCCGAGACTTTTGACGGGTCGTATGTCACCACGGCTTTCTCGGTCGCGAAGTTCACAACCGCATCCCCGACTCCCGGAACGCTTTCCAGAGCCTTTTCCACCGCCGCGGCGCACGACGCGCACGACATGCCGCCTATCCTCAAGACTCTCTTTGCCGCGTTTTGAGCCATGACCCAGACCTCCCATCGTATAGCAGATTCATATTACCATGCTCCAAGTCCCCCGAGATTGCCCAGGTATGTAAGATTCCCGAATCGGGAAAACTTTGCGCCGGGAGGTGATTACCACGCCTAGAGACCCAGTTTGCGGGATGAACGTTCGAGACAACTCGGATCAGAACTTGAGGTCGGAACTTCGAGGGCAAAGCTATCGTTTCTGCTCGGACAAGTGCAAGGAGGAGTTTGACAGGAACCCTGACAGGTACGTCGGCCGCTTCGACAACCGGCAGGATAACCGTCAGGACAATCGCCAAGATAACAGAAACGAGGACAGGAACAGGAACCGCAGGTCATAACATAGCGCTAGCGACGATCGGGCTGCCTCTTCGCGAGGCAGCCCCTTTTGCTTTCCCCGACACCATGTGGGCCCAATCCAGCGTATGATAGCAGGCTCTACTTTACCGGCATGGGGGAGGCTCGTCGTACTGTGATCGACAGTGGCTATCACGCGAAACGTCCCTTGCTGCGCCTCATATCCAAGGACAGTCCGGCGGACCTAAGGGAGGCTACGGTGGACTTTAGCCAAGTCCCCGGCATATCCCAGGGTAAAGAAAGCGCTCTAGAAGAACTCAATTCCCTGATTGGCCTGCGCAAAGTGAAGGAACTCATTTTCGAAATCTATGCGTTCGCCGAGGTCCAGAAAAAGCGGGAGAAGCTTGGGCTTTCAACGGAAAAAACTGTCTTGCACATGATCTTTAAGGGAAACCCGGGCACAGGCAAGACTACCATCGCCCGCATCATCGGAAAGCTACTTTATGAGGCGGGGCTCTTGGAAAAGGGACACGTCGTGGAAGTGGAAAGGGCGGACTTGGTGGGGGAGTACATCGGCCACACCGCCCAGAAAACCAAGGAGCAGGTGAAGAAGGCGCAAGGCGGCATCTTGTTCATAGATGAGGCTTATTCCCTTTCGAGGGGAGGAGAAAAGGACTTCGGGAAAGAGTGCATCGACTGCATCGTGAAGAGCATGGAGGACCGGGCAAAGGAGACGGTCTTCATCCTGGCGGGTTACCCGCAGGAAATGGAGCAGTTCCTCCGGACCAATCCCGGGCTCCGTTCCCGTTTTCCGATTCACCTGGAATTCCCCGACTACGACCTTGAGGACTTGATGCGAATCGCCGAACTCATGTTGAGGAAGAGGGACTACAGGTTATCATCTGAGGCCCGGACCACCCTTCGCCAGATAATAGCCGCCAAAATGGCTACGGAGGTAGTTCCGTCAAATGCACGCATGGTACGGAACATCATCGAAAAAGCCATGCGCAGGCAGGCGGTAAGGCTCATCAAGAACAAGTCTTTCACCAGACAGGACCTGATCCTTATCGGACCTGAGGAACTTTTGGAAGCCTCTTCCGATGATGTATAATCAAAGCCGATATGAAACCCCTCGTACGGAGGTAAAATGATAGACCAATTCGCCGGCGATCGCGAACCCGTGGCGGTAATACTCGCCGGAATCAAAGACGACAGGTCGCGGCAGAACTCGCGCCAACCCATTCTTACGGCGGACCAATCCATGGAGGAGCTGGCCCAACTTGCCCGCACTTTGGGCTGGGAACCTCGCGGAACGGTACTCCAGGAACGAGACGCCCCCGACCCCCAGACCTACCTCGGCAAAGGCAAGGCCCGCGAACTGGCGGACCTGGTTTTTTCCCAAGAAGCCTCCTTCGTCATAATTGACGGCGCCCTTAGCCCCGCTCAAGCCCGAAACCTAGAAGAGCTTACGGGCGTTCCCGCCATGGACCGGGCCGAGCTTATCTTACGGATTTTCGCTTCCCGGGCCATGACGCGGGAAGGCAAGCTTCAGGTGGAACTGGCGGCGACCCGCCACCGGTTGAGCCGGCTGGCCGGCTACGGCACGGAAATGTCGGGGCTGGGGGGCGGCATTGGCACCAGAGGCCCCGGAGAACAGAAGATAGAGGTGGACCGGAGGCTCCTGCGGGACAAGATCGCGAAACTCAACCGCGAGTTAAGAAAGGTACAGCAAGTAAGGACCGAACAACGGAAAAAGAGGAAGCAGTCGGGAATTCCCGTCGTCTCGCTGGTCGGCTACACCAACGCCGGGAAGTCCACTTTGTTCAACGCCTTGACCGAGGAAGAAAGCTACAGCGACGACAGGCTCTTCGCTACGCTTGACCCATGGGTGCGAAAATGGGAGTTGCCCTCAGGCCAAGTAATCCTTTTGGTGGACACGGTAGGCTTCATACAAGGTCTTCCTCACGAACTGGTGGCAGCTTTCCGTTCGACCCTGGAAGAGTCGGTGGACGCGGACGTGATCATCCACGTGATCGACACTTCGTCCTCTGTCTGGGAACAGCAAATGTCCACCGTGGAAGGGGTTCTGTCCGACCTGGGGGTGTCGGAGAGGCCGAGGATCAACTGCTTCAACAAGATCGACCTGGTTTCTCCCGACCTCGCCGTTGCCATCCTCCGGGAGAACCGGCCGTCTGTGGCCGTGTCGGCTCTCAAGCGCGCCGGACTCGCGGAACTCACAGACGCTGTGGTCAGGTTATTGTCAGAGACCCGGACCACAGTAACCTGGTTCATCCCCTACTCGGCCTATGACACGGTGTATGAAATTAGGAGACTGGGCAGCGTGTTTGAGGAACGGCCGCAGGAAGACGGGGTCTGGATCACTTGCGCGCTTTCGCCCGCGGACGCCCGGCGCATAAGAAAGAAACTCGGAGTGGAAGAATCATGATCTCTACAAGGCGGCTTTACCAAGAAAGCTCGGACCTGATCTTACGGTACAGAAGTTCCCTAAGGCCCGTGTGGGACAGGATCGACGAGATCGTCGCGGAGAACCAGTCAAAAGTGCTGGATGCCTTCATCGCGGAGAGAATCTCCCTTCCTCATATGTCCGGTTCCACCGGGTACGGTTACGGGGACATGGGTCGGGAGGGCCTCGACCGCGTTTTCGCCAGAGCTTTTGGAGGAGAGGCCGCCCTGGTTAGGGCCCACTGGGCATCCGGAACCCATGTGCTTTGCACCGCTCTGAAGTCGTTACTCCGTGCGGGCGACGGCTTGTTAAGCGTCACCGGCACTCCTTATGACACTTTGAGGCCGGTCCTGGAGCGCCTCGTAGATGAGAGGGGAGTGGAGTACAGGGAGACCGACGCCCTGACTCTATACCAGGAAGGCGCCATAGGCCTCTCTGAGCTTGAGGAGCGGTTGGACGCCGCCATTGGCCCCAAGACCCGCGTGGCGATGCTGCAGCGCTCCAGAGGCTACTCCCTAAGGAAGCCCATCTCCATAACCTGTATGAAGGACTTCATGGGCATCATGAGGCGGAAATGGCCCCATGTCATCATCATGGTGGACAACTGCTACTGCGAGTTTGTTGAGGCCTCAGAACCGCCCGAGCTGGGCGCGACCCTCACTGTAGGTTCCCTGATAAAGAACCCCGGCGGAGGCCTGGCCCCCACAGGGGCGTATATTGTGGGAACGAAAGAGGCGGTGGAAAGGGCCGCTCAGGAGTTGTTCGCCCCGGGAATAGGCACGGAAGTGGGCAGCAACCCTCACGGCTACAGGGATTTCTACCAGGGCCTGTTCCTTGCCCCTAAGGTGGTGGGTGAGGCTCTAAAGGGAGCGGCTTTCGCGGCTATGTACTTTAGTGAGCTGGGCTTCGCTGTCACCCCCGGTCCGTTTGAAGAGCGGAGCGACATCGTACAAGCCGTCACCATGGGTTCTCCCGAAGCCTTAAGCGTCCTGGCGAGAGCCATACAAAGCGCTTCTCCCGTGGACTCCTTCGCCGCTCCGGAACCGTGGGACATGCCCGGCTACGGGAGGCAGATCATAATGGCCGCGGGAGCATTCGTACAGGGAGCCTCAATCGAGCTTTCCTGCGACGCCCCCTTCGTGCCGCCGTACACGGCGTACCTGCAAGGCGGGCTCACAAAAGAACACGTCATCCTTGCGTGCCTCAACGCGGGGAAAGCCCTTGCGGACACCCTGTGACGGCTACCTCACGTTCCGGTACAGGCCGATAACCTTTCCTATGATCCGTACGTCTCTTGAGATAATGGGGGCCAACCGGGGGTTTTCGGGCTGGAGCCTGACCGCGTCCTTCTCCTTGTAGAATGTCTTAACGGTAGCCTCGTCTCCCAAGAGAGCCACCACGATATCGCCGTTAACTGCTGATTCCTGCTGCCTTACAAGCACATAGTCGCCGTCGAAGATTCCCGCCCCGATCATGCTGTCGCCTTCGACCCGCAGGAGGAACACGTTTTCGGACTTCACGAAAGAACGGGGGAACGGCACCATATCCTCAATGTTTTCCACCGCCAAGACCGGTGTGCCCGCACGCACCATGCCTACCAGGGGAACCATCACGACAGGGCCAGGATCTGTCTCGGAGAAATCGTCAATTATGTTGAACGCCCTGGATTTCTGAGCAGTTCTCTTAAGAAAACCTTTACGTTCCAGATTCCTAAGATGGGTGTGCACTGTCGCGGTGGACTTTAGGCCTAGTATCGCGCCGAGTTCCCTCACTGAAGGCGGGTATCCGGTCCGGCGGATGCTCTCCTTGATGGCTTCCAACACCTTGGCCTGTTGTGCCGTAAGTTTAGTCATTTCAGGTATCACTCCCCAAGAACTCTTCCGGAACGCGGTCATACGGGACTCTATCGAACAGAAGTTTACCATGTGCTGCCTTAGGGCGCAAACGCTAGTTTGCTTTCTCGTGTGGGGGAAGAATACAGGGCTTTTCGGGGTGGAAGCATACAACCGAGTCTCCGTGGGGAAGGAGGGATAACGTGGCTTCCGAAAGGCCAGAGAACCCGGAACGGTCAGAGAAGACGCCCAGGGAGGGTTTCCCGCTCGAAACCCCTTCCTACGAGGAGCAAATCGACCCTTATTTCCAAGACAAGATCGAAACCGAGTCCCAGGAGAACCGGATAAACCCACCTGACGCTGAAGAGGACTGGTATTGGAGAGAACCGGAAAACTTCTGGCAGGACGAAGATATGTGGCCCTGGCCGGAACCGGCCCCGCGGTCCAAACGCTCAAAACCGGAAACACCGTAAAGGAACGCCCACAAGAAGAGATCCCGCGCCCCGCGAAAACCGCGGGGCGTCTTGTTTCATCCTCCCCGGGTCACCAAAACCAAACGGCGTTCATAGAGTGAAAGGGATGGTAGTCTTGTGACCTAGTTGGAGGTATGTGAAATGCCAGACCAAGCCATGATCCAGGTAGGCGCGTTTACTTGGTCACGCGAACGAGAGCTGGTCCCTGTCTACGAAAGACTTCATGTGATAGGCAAGAACACCGACTGTCTAGACCTGATTGAGGAACTCTGCGAACTCAAGCGGACCCAGATGAACGACACCACCGAACTGCTGGCCGCTTTGGGCGTAGAAACTCCTGGCGACTTCCACGCCGTGTCCATACCCGACGACCTGGAAACGATTCTGCCCATGCTGTACTCCAGGGAAACTGAAGTCCTGGAAGAGGGGTATCTGAGACTGGACCCTCTCTTGGATGACGGCCCTGCAAGGACGATCATGATCCGCGCCTCCAGGCGAAAGGCACGGATGCTCGCCCTCTTAAGGGAAATCGCCGAACGTTGCCGGATAATTATCGTTATTTCCCCGACAGGCGACAGGCGGGACGACGATGACCGTCACAGGGACCGCGACCGGGACCATGACCGGGACCATGATTGGGACCACGACTGGCACCACGGAGGCCATCGCCCGCCCTTTGGGCGCGAATACGTCGTACAGCCGGGCGACACCATGTTCTTAATCGCTCAGCGCAACGGGATCCCGCTTGAGCTCTTGATCCGCGCCAACCCGCAGATCAGAAACCCGGACTTGATTTACCCGGGAGACATCATCAGGATACCGGTGCCCGGTGATCATATTCCCAGGCCAAGGCCAGACCACCGGGACGGAGGAAGGCGTTACGTGGTCCGGGAAGGGGACACCATAATCATTATCGCCGAGAGATTCGGGATTACCCCTGCTGAACTGGTCTCGTTCAACCCGGGTCTAACCCAGGAAACAGCGTTGTCCCCAGGTCAGGTTCTCATGATCCCGGTGCCAGGGGCTGTAGGCTAGCTTCCGGAAGAAGGACCTAAAGACAACCAGACAAGAGAGCCCGCTTCCTGGAAGGACGCGGGCTCAATCGTTCCGCTGAGAGCCTGGTCGCTATGAGGCCGGATATGCTATTCATGCTATTTGATTATTCTTCGCGCCCCAAGATAAGTCTCGGCCCGGGACTTTGAGTAAGCGGGGTGGGAAGGGTCAAAACTGTTTACCGCCACGCCCTCTGTGCCTCCCGAGTGAATGTACAAAGAGTCACCCATATATATGCCCACGTGGGAAGCCGTCCGGCCGTTTTTCGAGAAAAACACCAGGTCTCCGGGCTTTAGGTCTGACCTTTCCACCGGCTCTCCTTGCTCATACTGCATGTTCGCGTCCCTGCGGATGCGGTATCCGTTCATCTTCATGCAAAACTGGGTGAACCCCGAACAGTCGAACCCTTGAGAAGTGCAGCCTCCCCAGAGGTAGGGAAGGCCCACGTACTGCCTGGCGGTCTCGATGACCCCCTCCGCGCCCTTCTTTTCGGCAAACACCTTGTCATAGGCATCAAAGAGGGTTAAGTCCTTTCTCTCGACCCAAATTCCTCCGCCGCCGGGGAAACGCAGCTCTATCCAGTCTCCGTCCAGGCCGGCGACGGGGAGGACCGACCCCTGAACGAGGTCCTCTTCAAGAGCCAAAGCGCCGCCCGGACTCTTGTAGGACGGGGCCATTTTCGCGGAAACGAGGGCCACCTGGCCGGAGAAAAAGGATTGGGCAGGGTCCTCGCCGGTCGCCCAAACGTCTCTAGAATCAATCCAGCCCAGGTAGTTGTCGTCCATCTGGCACAGGTACCAGCCGCCGCTTTCCTTCAATAGCCTTAGCCTGTCACCGATCCGGGCTTGGGTTACGGTGTGGTCGCCTCCGGAGCTTCCCGGGCCATCGCCCAAGTCCACCACAGGTACTTTCACTACGCCCCAAACGTTCTTGCCCAGGGATGGGGAGGGGAGGACCGTGATGTTGTCTATGAGCTCTACACCCGGGACCAGCCCTGAAATGGCTTCCAGCATTGCGGCTTTACGGTTCGCGTCCGACACCTCGCCAAAGAGAGTGGCTTTTCCTCCATCAACACTGCAAGACACCGAGAAAACTTCCTCTTCGTCGCAGAAGCCGGAAGACTCGAGGAAGCGCGAGATGGCCCCCTGAATGGCGTATTGAGCTTGACCGTCTGGCATTGTGGGTTCGGCCGCAGGTTGACGGGGCGCGCAGGCCGACACGATAAGCAGCGGTAAGAGCGTGGCGACCAGAAGGACGGGTAACGTAAGACGGCGGGGTACCCAGAGGCGGTTTACCTTGCTCATAGCCTAACACCTCGGTGCCAAGGGTTTTTCATTTTTCCTGTGGTATTATTGTATGGGTGATAATCGTGACATCTTTCAAATCCTTCTGTTACGGGCTCGGACTCACATCGTTCGCGGTGTGCGTTTCATATGCCATCGCCCGTTGGGGATTCGAGAACCTTTGGTACATGGCCCAGCTATTGCCCACCTTCATGACGTTCTACGTTCTCTTGGCCTGGCTCATGTACCTTCGGAAGACGAATTTCCTTGGGTGGAAGCCCAACAGCAAAGTCCCCGACATGCTGGGCCACCACGAAAGCGAGTTAACCAAAGACCTGCCCGAGGACAAGATATCGGGAAAGGAACTAATCCTCGTAAAAGATGACTCGGGCCTCATACAACGAAGACCCGTAGGCACCGATGCCGCTTCTTCGTCTCAAGAAAGCCTAATCAAGAACCCGACTCCGGTATTGCTTTGGTCGGCGGTTCAGTTGGCTCTCCTCGCTACCTACCTCTACAAAGCGTACGGCATCGGCGCCTATTATCATCTGACCCAATAGCCTTATAAAGCCTTCTAACTGGCCAACAGCTTTTCGTACTGGGACAGTTCCGCCTCATTTCCCAAAATGAAGTGCCCGGGCCTTATCTCCGTCCACTTGGGCTTGTGTACCGAATAGTCGTGGACCCTGGGATCGTAGACCAGTACTTTCTTCTCCCTTTCGACCCGGGGATCGGGAACGGGGATCGCCGACAACAAAGCCCTGGTATACGGATGAAGCGGGTTTCGGAACAGCTCCTCCGTCTCTGCCAACTCCACTATCTCGCCCTTGTGGATGACCGCGATGCGGTCGGCTATGAACCTTACCACGGACAGGTCGTGGGATATGAACATGTACGTCAGGCTTTTTTCCTTCTGGAGGCTCGACATCAGGTTCAACACCTGCGCTCGGATGGAGACGTCCAGGGAGGAAATGGGCTCATCGCAGATAATGAACTCCGGCTCCATAATGAGCGCCCTCGCGATACCTATGCGCTGGCGCTGCCCACCCGAGAACTCGTGGGGGAAACGGGACGCGAACTCAGGCAACAGACCAACCTCCAGAAGGGCTTTCTCAACCTTGGCTTGCCGGTCTTTTTCGTCCTTGTAGTTCCTGGTGTTGTACAACCCCTCTGAGACGATATAGTCCACCTTCGCGCGCTCATTTAGGGAGGCCATCGGGTCCTGGAATATCATCTGGATTTTGCGGGTCACTTCACGGTCGAGTTCCTTGGGGATGATGCCGCTTATCCGCTGGCCCTTGAACCGGATCTCGCCCTCCGCCACCGGGTTGATCCTGATGATCGCCCGGCCTATCGTGGTCTTCCCTGAACCGGTCTCTCCCACGAGGCCGAACGTCTCGCCTTTGTAAATGTCGAAGGTGACATTCTTAACCGCCACAAAGGGCTTCTTTCCTTTTCCCTTGAACTCAACTCTAAGGTTCTTGACCTCCACCAACACTTCCCTAGTGTCTGCTATCATATGGCATCCCTCGCGTACTTGGCCCTCATGGCCTTGATTGTGGCAGGAGGCTCAACCTTTGGCGCCCTGGGGTCCAAGAGCCACGTCCTGGCGTAGTGGGTAGGGCTGACCTGAAAGTACGGCGGACGCTTGACAAAATCTATCTTGAGAGCCCGCGGGTTCCTGGGGGCAAAAGCGTCGCCTTTTATCTCGTTGAACAGGTTAGGCGGCGTCCCCCTGATAGAGTAGAGGGGCTGTCCTTTGATGCCAAGCTGGGGAAGGGAGGACAGGAGCGCCCAAGTGTACGGGTGCTGGGCGTTGTAGAATATCTCTTCGGCCGTGCCGTACTCTATGATGTCTCCCGCGTACATGACCGCCACGTCGTCCGCCACATTGGCTACGACCCCGAGGTCATGCGTGATGTAGATGATGGTTAGGCCCAGCTTCTTTTGAAGCCCCCGGATAAGCTCAAGTATCTGAGCCTGTATGGTCACGTCCAGAGCGGTGGTGGGCTCGTCGCAAATCAGGATCCTCGGGTTGCAGGCCACGGCAATGGCGATTACCACCCTCTGGCGCATACCGCCTGAAAACTCGTGGGGGTACTGGTGGTATCTCATTGCCGGATCGCTGATGCCGACCTGTCCCAGGATCTCGATGGTCCTGGCTTTCGCTTCCTCGCCCTTTAGGCCCTGATGCAGTTCCAAGACTTCCTGTATCTGCATACCCACTGTACGGAGCGGGTTTAGGGCGGTCATCGGGTCTTGGAATATCATAGCGATCTTCTTACCGCGGATCTTGAGCCACTCGCGCTCGGTCTTTAGTTTCGCCAGGTCCATGCCCTCGAACATGATGCTGCCCGAGTCCACCCATCCGTTGGCGTCAAGCATTCCCAAGAAGGTCTTGGTAAACACGCTCTTTCCCGAACCCGACTCACCCACTATGGCAAGCGTTTTGCCCTCGTAAAGGTCCAGCGAAGCCCCGCGGATCGCGGTCAGAATCTGCCCGCGCAAGCTAAACTTGACCACTACGTCTCTTGCTGACAAAATCGGTTCGCTCATCACATCACCCCCTACCAGTGGTTGCGAGGATCAGCCGCGTCAGAAAACGCGTTCCCCATGATGTAGAAAGAGACGGTAATGAGGGAGAGAACGGCCGACGGGAAGATCAACTGGTACCGCAAGCTAGGGGACATGATTAGCCGGCGTCCCTCGTTCACCAAGTTGCCCAATGACGGAGTGTCTATGGGCAAACCCAGTCCGATGTAAGTCAGAAAGACTTCCCAACCGATTGTGCCGGGGATGGAAAGGGCGATACGCATGACGATTACCGAAACGAGATAGGGAAGGAGGTTCTTCATGATTATCCTCGAGGTTGGCGTGCCCAGGCACCGCGACGCCAAGTTGTACTCTCGGTCGCGTATGATGATGATTTGGTTTCGGACGAACCTGGCCATGCCCAACCAACCCGTAGCGCACATTACTAGGATCATGGTCTTGAAACTCGGCCTCATGATGTAGGCCAAAAGCATCATGATGATAGTCGTCGGGATGTTGTGGATCACGTTGTATATCTCCGTAATCAGAGCGTCCAACTGCCTCACGTAACCCCACAGCGCCCCAAAGGCGATTCCAAACGCGACCTCCCAGACGCCAACGATGATGGCGATCAAGAGAGAAGTCCTGGTACCGCTCCAAATCCTAGCCCAGAGGTCTTGCCCGATTGAGTTGGTACCGAACCAATACTCCTTGCTTGGCGGGTGGTTCATCAACTGCCGCCCGGTGTTGGGGTCAAGGTGAACCGTGATCGGGTTTTTCTGGTTAGGCAAATACGGCTGAATAAACGTGAACGCCAGGAGGGATATCATGATGATGAGACAGGTGACGGCTGACTTGTTCTTCAGGAAGACCCGTATGGTGGAACCCCAGTAGGAGTAGTTGGAATACCCGGTGCGCTCTGAAGCTTCCTCGTCGAATTCGGCGAAAGTGAACAGTTCCTGCTCTTCTATCGCCGAAATGGTCTTCTCTTCTTTGGCTGTCATTATCTCGCCCCTCCTCGTTTTTCCAGTTTAATGCGGGGATCGAAGAGGGCCATCAGCACGTCGCCCAAGAAGAGACCGATAATCCCCAAGCTCGAGAAAATCAGCACCAACGCCTGGACCAAGGTATTGTCCTGGATGGAAATCGCGTCGACCAAGAGCCCGCCCATCCCGGGAATAGAGTAGAGGGACTCGATGTAAATCGAGCCCGATATCGTGGCAAGGACCGAGGTGGGCAAGTATTGGGCCATGGGTACGAAAGCGTTCCTCATGACGTGCTTCACCATAATCGCGGTGCTGGACATACCCTTGGCTCTGGCCAGCTTGATGTAGTCCTTGTTCAACTCGTCCACCATATAGCGCCTCATCCACATGGCGTAACCCGCGATGCCGCTAAACGACATAGATACTGCAGGAAGGATCCAGCTGCTCGGTTTCGTGCGGTCAAAAAGGATAGGCAATTTGGTAACGCTGGTGACGTACAGCTGGGTAAAAATCAGATATACGGCGGCGGGAACCGCGTTGATGAAGACTATATAAGCGGTAAAGATCTTGTCCCAAAACTTGCCCTTTTCCCTGGCCTGGATGACGCCCATAGCGAGTCCGAGGACAAGGGATAGCGCCATGGCGGTGAGGCCGAACTTCACGGAATAGGGGATCTTGGCGGACAGGATCTCAGATATTGGTACTTTGGGACGATAGACGATGGACTGACCCAAATCTCCCCGGAACAACTTGGCGTAGAAGTTCTTCAGCTGGATGTACCAGGGATCCAACAAGCCTAAACTCCTGAGAATGTTCTCACGCTGCTCCGGCTGCATCTTGTCGTAGGCGTCCTTGAAATATCCCTCGACAGGGAGGAGGCGCATCAGCAAGAACACAGCGGTCAGCACTATGAAGACAGTTACCGTGGACTGCCACAGCCGTCTTAAAGTGTATCTGATCATATTCACACGCAGCCTCTCTTAGGGAGCCATGGATCGGATCAAAACTAGGATATTTGCCGGGGTAGACAGAAGACCGCCTCAGGAGCAGGCGGTCTTCTGCTCACACCAGCGTTTTTGGAACCTAAAGCCTATTCGCTCTTGGGCTTAGTTGCCCTTGGCCGCCTCTGCCGCCAGAGCCTCGGCACGGTCTTTCTCCCACTTAGCCTTGGCTTCCGCGTACTGCTCCATGTTCATGGGCTTCTCCATGACTATCTGGCCCTTGTACTTCAGGTCAGACATACCGAACGGAGCGTACGGATAGGTGAAGGGCTCCATCTTTGTAGCCACGTATCCGCCGCCGCCGGTGGCGTAGGGGATAATCATGGCTTCGTTGATCAAGTGGGCTTCGGCGATGGCGAACAACTCATACCTCTTCTCGATGTCGGTAACCTCTTTCTTGGCCGCGTCTACAAGCTTCTGGTACTCGCAGACGCCGTTCTCGTCCACGTACTCCATGGCGAACTCAGGCCAGTTGTAGGTTCCGCCGGGATAGAAGGGGTCGGTGTAGGTCTCAGGATCGGCGTAGTCCGGTCCCCAGTTGCATTCCTGGAGAGCGTAGTTGCCGGCGCGGCGCGTGGTGTTCAGGAAGCCCGTCGCCGGGAACCCTACCGGGATCACGTCGATGTAATCGGTTCCAAGGAGGTTCTCAAGCTGCTGTTCGACGACCTGGCACCTCTGAGTCCAGTCAGAGCTGCTGGTGTTGTAGGGCATCATGATCTTGACCGGGAACTTAGCCTTTCCTGCCAGTTCCTCTTTAGCCTTGTCCCTGTACTCCAAGGCCTTGTCCGGCTGGAAGCTGTCCCTGGCGGTGATCTCCGCAAGCGGCCCAAACTGGGTGAAGTCCTTGCCGCCCGCGGCCACGAAGTTGGGAGGCGTCACCGTGTTGATGATCCTCGACTCCGGATCGTAAGGCTCGGCGGTCAGCATAGCCGATACGCGGTCAAGAGCGTAGAAAATGGACTTGCGGAAGTTCACGTTGTTGACAACGATCTTCCAGTTCTCGGGCTCGTACTCATCCGGGAAGTGCGGATCGAAGTTGAACGCGTAGAAGTAGCTGTAGAAGCTGGGCGCTCCCGGCCTTATCATTTCCTTGCGCTCGGGATCGTTCATCCAGTCGTTCAGGATAGCGGTAGGAATGCTGGCGCCCGAAATCTCGCCCCTTAGGAACAGCTCGGGAGCAAGGGTGCTGGCCTCTTTGTTGTACTTGGCGACAATGCGCTTTATATGGACGTTGTTGGCGTCCCAGTAATTCTCGTTCTTCTCAAGGATCCTAATGTTCTGGGGCTCCCACTCGGTCATTATATAGGCGCCGCAGTAGAGCATGTTCTTGTGGTCTGTACCGAACTTCTCGCCGACTTCGTCCAGGAACTGCTGGTTAGCAGGGAGGAAGCAGACGTAAGTCAGCATCGAGAGGAAGTAGGGGCAAGGCGAGACCAGGGTGTACTGAAGGGTATAGTCGTCAAGAGCCTTTACGCCGACCTCGTTAAAGTCGGTGATCACTCCATCATAGTACTCTTGGCCGTTCTTAATTCTCTCGTACGCGATGTTGGCGGTGGAAGAAGCGTTGGCGGGGTTGAAGGCGTACTTGTGAGCCGTCACCCAGTCGTGGGCGGTGACCTCAGCGTACTCCTTCTTGTCGTAGGTCATCCACTTGACGCCTTTTCGGATGTGGAAAGTCCATACAAGGCCGTCTTCACTTACGGACCAGTCGGTGGCCAACGAAGGTCTTACGATACCCAGGTGGTCATACTCGACGAGGCCGTCCACGCAGTTCGCGGCGATGGCGAACTCCGCGGTTGTCGCGGTAACAAGGTAGTTAATGGTCGTGAGCTCTCCAGAATACACCGTGTAGCAGTCTTCTGAGGCTCTCGGCGCGACCGGCGGCGCTGGAGGTTCAGCAGTCTTGCACGCCGCGAAGCTCATGCACATGAAGGCCGCCAGAAGCAAAACCGCCACGAGTTTCTTCATTCTGATCCTCCTCGTTCACTTCATCATGACAATCCGAAAAATCAGGACCTAAAGCCAAGAATGAGGGGGCCAAACGCGTCGCGATTACCTCTCTCGAAATCACCCCCGTCCGCGATTACCCTAGGGCCGATAAACCGTGAACAAAACCATGAGCGGTTTCCACCGCGACAAGAGGGCTATTCCACGCCGGAATGGGGAATTCCTGTTAAGAAACGTGATTTTTACAGGTATACAACCTAATCATCAGTATTTTCCCAGTCACGCAACTGTGAGTTTTCCCTCATCTTCGATGAGCAGGGATAACGCTCAATTGCACTGGATGTTCACTGAACGGTCCCTTGGACCATAACGACTTGCCCCAGCTAAACCGCGGTTTCACGGCTTTAATTTAGAGGGAACTCCCACTTTAAAAGGAAACTTCCAATGCATAAGCCTGTGCCGCAGGCCATTCGGGATTTCAGGGAGACACACAGCAGGAAGGCGATCCGTGACCGGTCTTGAGCCGCCTCAGGCGCTCAGGGGTGTACGTCACGGTTTTCTTGGAGTGTGCCGGCCGCGACGCGGTGGATAACTGTGGGTGACGGCTCCGTCAGGATGGTTATATTAGATGGTGGTCATCTTAGTATGACGGTCGAGACACGGTAGAAATCTGATCATGACGCCGTCCTCGAGATAACCTTGGATTGTGGTACGGCGCGGAAGTAGTGCGCCACAGAATTAGCCGGATTTCGCGAACCGGAGGTACAGCTGGGCATTGGACTGTCGTCAGGCGGCGGCGCAAGGCCAGGGACGTCTTGAGATAGTCTCTTATGTCCTATAATAGTTATTATGTTAACTAAAATGTGATCTCATTATGGCCCTCCCCTGGGCCGCCAAGGACCTCTTCCGGCCCCCTTCCCCCGGCACGTGGAACGGTCTGATAAACTCAACGTCTAAGCGTCGGAAGCGATTAAGTTGTCATCGGCGAGACGTCACGGAGTTCTGGCCGTGCTGCCGGACTTGAACCGGGGTTACCTTCTGGAGCGAAGCTCGTACCTATAGTCTGTAGCGTGTAGTCCGTATCGTGAAACTCTAGGACCCCGTGGGAGGCTGAATCCTATGGAGAGACTGTTGAGAACGTGCGTAGCCATGCTTGTCGTGAGCCTTTTATTGACCGCCTACTCCGGCGTCAAAATCAACTCTATGGCCCGTGAACTCCAAGAGCTAAGAAACAGCGGCGTGAGCGCCGGCTCTCAGCAACTGCAGAATCTCCAGTTAGAGTTGGCATCCTTGCGGAGCGCCCTTCAGGAACTCCAGCAGGCTTCACAGTGGGCCACGCCTGTTGACATAAGTATCGGAGAAAGACAAGGAGAGATTATACCCATTACCTTGTCTTGGCAAATCAAGGAACTGGCAGAAGGCTCCGCAATCACTTTGTACCTTAAGCGCGACGGTGATGTCGACTACACGGCCTATGAAGCGTCCGGCACCGGCGGAGGCGGCTACAGAGTTGTTATGGAGTACCCGTACAGGTTGAACCCGGAAATAAACGTTGGCATCACCCAGACTTATTCGAAACCGGGACAACACGAATCCATCCGGGCCGAATCGTTGATAGGCTACTCAGAGGACCGCTTCGACTATTACATCTCCGCGTCTGGAGGCGGCCAGCTCAAGACCACCGAGGTGGGATCATTTGATCTTGCGAAAGTAGGAAGCCTCGAAGCAGGTCCGCTGTCCGTGGAAATCCATCGCGATGACGGCGACCTACGCGTAACCGTTTCCGAGGAGCCGCAACTCATTAGGCGGTTTAGGCCAACGAAAGCGTCCTTCCAGATCGTATCCGGAGACAGCAAGACTACACTGCCATTGAGCATGTCTGCCAAACCTCAGGACGATTTCAGGAAATTCGAAGGAGAAGTGAAAAACGCGCCGCAGGCTGTCGATCACTACGTATTGATCCTTGAGTATAGCGACGGCAACGAGATCAGGACTGTAGAGAAAGTGATCCGCTCGCGATAACTCGGTCACGATGAGTCGGGCTTCGCGCTCCAAAGCCCCTGCGCGGAGCCCTTTCCCCTACCCAGTCCGTAATCCGACTTCTAGCGCCCGGATGTCAGCGTTATGAGGGTAATCTCCGGCGGGCACATGAAACGGACCGGCAAGTGGCTCATACCTATGCCCCTTGTGGTGTAGACCTGGTGGGTCTGCGTTTGATAGAGCCCCATGTCGTACGTCTCTCCCATCGGCGGCAGGAAAACGGGGCCGATTCCCGGTAGCCGGACTTGCCCCCCGTGAGAGTGTCCCGAGATTTGCAGAGAGATCCCGTGTCGCGGCAGAACTTCATCCGCCATGTCCGGCTCGTGAGTCAGGAGTAACTTGATCGCCTGGTCAGGAGCTCCCGCGACCGCCCTGTCGATGTCGGGGAAACCCAGGAGCGCGTCATCCACTCCGCATAGCCACAAGTTTGGGGCGACCAGGACTCCCCGGTTAATGAGCATGGTTATGTTTTCGAGTTCCGAACCCGACCCTCCGTCGAGCCAGCGGTCCCAGTTCCCCTTGACTCCGTAGGCGCCGCTCACGGGCTCAAGAACGTAGTCTATGAGCTCCATGATCTCTCTTGGACTCTTGGATGGGCTCTTGGAGCCTCCATTGGGTCCACTGGAACCCGGCGACCCAAAGGACGCGGGGCCTTCAAGGCTCGAGCCCACGCCTCCGCTGAAATCTCCCACAACAACCACGACATCCGGCTCAAGTCCGGCTAGGGTTTCCGCGGCCCGTCTTACCCGGTCAGTCGGCGTAAGGTCCAGGTGGAGGTCGGAAAGCACTCCTATGGTGAAGCCTTCGAGATTCTCTGGAAGCCCCGGGATCTTGACCGTCACTCGTTCAGTGACCAACAACCTTGGTTCCACGAGGTACGCGTCAACTGCCGCCGCCACGGCCAAGAACAACAGGACGGATACAAGTCGAATCAAAAACCGGAAAGTCAAGGTAGAAGGCTCCTCCCCACTCTGGTTGCCGGCATGTGCCGCATGATCCGGCGCTGTTTACTTTCCGCCCCGTACCCTGGACCATGCATGGGGATCTCGCAGAAACTCGCGGACCATCTCCGAGTCTTTAGGCGAGAAGTACCCGATTCTCTCCCCTACATCTATGATAGTAGGCCAATCGGTGACCCAATGCCCCTGGACTCCTATGGCGCCCAGGCTTTTTTCATATTCGTCCGTAAGCCCATAGGACGCGAGCACAAAAACGTGGTTTACCTTCAAACCCGCGTTACGCAAGCCGTTTATGAAGTTGAGCTTGCTTCCACTGTCGAACATCAGGTCTTCAACCAGGATGATGTGGTCACCTTCCCTGACGTCGCCCTCTACCTGAGCGTTCCGGCCGAAACCTTTTGCCTGCTTTCGGACATAAAGCATTGGCAGGCGCATTTTCCAGCCCAAAAAAGCGGCGTAAGGGATGCCGGCGGTCTCGCCTCCGGCCACCCCGTCGATGGGCTCAGAGACCGTCTCCTTGACAAGGGCCTCCAGCATGGCGACGGCCTCTTCCCTCTCGCTGACGAAGGAGATTAGGCGACGAACATCTATGTAAACGGGGCTGTACGTGCCGGAAGTGAAAACAAACGGCTTCTCGGGCCCCGCCCCTACCGCGCCGATGTCAATCAGGATCCGGGCCATTCTTTCTTTGTGCTCTTGTCTCGAATCTACATTAGCCACTTCGGCAACTCCTCCCTATACCTTCTCTTGAGGGTCTCCAACGCTTCCCGGAAATCATCGGGCAACGGGGCGGAAAACTCAACAAACTCACCGCTCCGGGGGAGAACGAGTCCCAGCTTGAAAGCGTGCAGGGCCTGCCCTTGCAAGCCCAACTCTCCCTTTGTCCTGCTATACACAGGATCGCCTACCACCGGGTGTCTTAGGTAGGCCATATGCACCCGGATCTGGTGTGTCCTGCCGGTTTGGAGTTTGGCCACAAGGAGCGTGTAATCGTTCCCGAACCTGGTCACGACCTCGAAAGCCGTAACGGCCTCCCTGCCCCCGGGCCTCACGGCCATCCTCTTCCTGTCCCGGTCGTCGCGGCCGATGGGTGCCTCCACGGTCCCGGCGTCCGCTTGCAGCCTGCCTTTGCACAACGCCAGGTACTGCCTCTTGGCCTGCCGGTCCTTGATCTGTTTCTGCAGGTTACGCAAGGTTTCCTCGTCCTTGGCGATAACCAGGAGGCCCGTGGTGTCTTTGTCCAGCCGGTGGACTATTCCCGGACGTATCTCTCCCCCAATGCCCTTAAGGTCAGGACAGTGGTTGAGGACGGCGTTCACGAGAGTGCCCCGCCGGTGCCCCGCGGCCGGATGAACCACCACTCCTCTACTCTTGTTGACCACAAGGATCTGTTCGTCCTCATACACGATGTCGAGTGGAATATCCTCGGCTTCCACGTCCCACTGGACAGGGGGAGGCACGTCTATCTCGATTACGTCACCGGCCCGAAGCTTGGCCGACGCTTTCGCGGGTTTCCCGTTTAGAAGGACGTTCCCCTCGCGGATCAGCGCTTGAATCCTTGACCGGGAGAGTCCCTCCGCCGAGGCCGAGGCGTAGGCGTCCAGCCTCTGACCTATCCCACCTTCGCCGACTTCCAGCCTAACGGTTGTCCCGGCCTCGCCCACCGAAGTCACTTCCAAGCGCTCCCCTGAGGTGAAAAGAGGACTACGCAGATCATCAAGAACGAACCCAGCACGATGGCCGAGTCCGCCACGTTAAAGATAGGAGAAAAGTACTTTACACTGATAAAATCTGTTACGCTCTTGAATACTACGCGGTCTATGAGATTTCCCATCGCCCCTCCGGCGACCAAACCTAAGGCCACAGCGAAATAAGGCCCGAGGTATCTGAGCTTCGGGTAGATGGCGATGGCAAGCACGATGCAGACGGCGCCCACAATAGCCAAGTACGTATTGGCGTTCCTGAACATCCCGAACGCGGCCCCCGAGTTCCTCCAGTGAGTGATCCGGAGAAAATCATGAATGACCGGCCTTGTTTCGCCCAAAGCCAGGTTTGTCCTGATCCAGTGTTTCGTCAGGAAGTCGGACAAGACGGCCACGAGAAACGTCAGGTAGAAGGCCAAGGCGTAACGCTCGCTTTCAACAGGAAAAGTATTGGTACCTGTGAAAAGGATACCTGACCCCGCTGCCGGTGACAAGGTTAATCAGGTGAGGCGATTAACGTTTTTCCCCTTGTGCGCCTTGTTTCTTTCTTCGCCTCCGACAGAGTAGGGCTCGTCTGTTAGGGTTTCGAGCCCGCGCATGTAGGTGTTGATGGTCTGTTCTTCAACCGGCCTGCGGCTGGCGGGCTTCACCTCTTGCCGCTCCTGACATGGGACGCAGAGCTCAGCGTCGGGCATGGCTTCCAGCCTTCCGATCTCGAGCGGTTGTTTGCAGCTAAGACAGTATCCATACGTGCCGTTCTCCAGGCGCTCCAGGGCTTTGTTCACTTTGAACTGGTCGATTTCCAGTCCGTCTTTCAGCCCCAAGTCTTTCCCGCGTTCAAAGGTCTCAAGCCCCTGCTCGGCGATATGCTGGTCGTAAGAGGAGGACTCCCCCACATTCCACTTCTGCTCTTCAGAGAAAGTCTTCTCCATAATGCTCCGGATCCCGCTCTCGACCTGGGCTTTCTTCTCCATTAGGAGCCGTCTGTAGTGCGTGAGATCAATGTCTTGCCGGGGGCCGGGTTGCCCGAGGCCGTTTTGGTGTTCCATGTGCCAAATCCCCTTTCAGGCTTTAGGATTTTCCTCTAAGGTACTGCTGAATTATCCACACCAGTTCTCCGAGAAAGTCGCCGATGATAGGCAGATTGGCGACGAAGCTGCGAGTCAAGACATAGATGATCATGGCCGTGAGCAGCGTAAATCCTATAGCCATGCCGACGCCCCTAAATAGCCCGGCCAAGAGATTCAGGTAGATAAGCCGCTTGGGGGTGTTTAGGAGTTGCACGTAGTCGGCTATTTGGGAGCGTTCCAAGGAATCGGATACCATCAAGAGGGTCCGTTTCAGGCTCCTGGCTTCTCGGTGAGACGAGGCGAACCGGTCTTCAGTGTCTGCGGCAGCCTCGTCGACGGTGCCACTCGCTGTGGCCAGGGCATGCTCAGTCCCCGTAGCTGTGCCATCGGTCCCTTTGAACTTGCTCCCTGGCCTGATGCTCTCGGAGGCAGCACCAGGCACCGTCTCGCTCCCTGGCCACCTTGGTCTCAAGCTCGACGAAAAAAGGCGGAACGTCGCAATCTCTTGGCGGAACCGTTTTTTCACGGACTCCCACAGCGTCTCGTTCGGCATGGATGCTCCCCTTTTTCTCTCGCTGTTATGTTTCCTCAAGGGGGGCGGTAAAATGCCGTTACGACGCTATAGGAAACGCGGCAGTGGGAACACAAGACAGAAAAGGAACTCATTGAAAGCGACCTCTCTGTCCCTCAATCCTGTTAACCGACCTCGTAGCATTATGGAACCGGATAGATCAGAGTATTGTTCTATGGGTACAGGGACAAGCACATGGCGAGCTAGGGTTCAGGGCAGAACAACATGCAGATTACATAGAGGTCGTGATGTGGTTCGGTTTACTCTTCCTTCTTGGGGAAGTTGACTAGCTGCGACACCCACTCCTCTGTCTCTCAAAGCCTGAGACCAAGCCGAGAACAACACAGCCAATCATTGTAGCCAGTATGTACTTCACAGTGAACCAAGGCGCCGTTTGATCGCCCCCTGCGCTGATCCTGGTTATCAGTTCGGGCAGTCTCCATATGCTCACATCGTATATAAGAGAACTCAGCCCCAATATGGCAGCTTTCTCGCCGGCCCAAGCGAACAAGAGCGCGGATGTGATGGCTGTCGAACGATCTTGCCGGTACTTGAATACCTTTCGAAAGTACAGAGTTCCTGCGCCGAACGGGACTGTGAACAGTACGCATCCGAACAGCAGAAGAGCCTTCGGGTTACCGATAATAGGAGTTCCTGGGCGTGCATCATAAGTGTAGCCTGCTCCGGCAAGAAGGCAAAACGACGCTACGTAAACGATAGCCATCAAGAAACACCCGATCAAGACATGCCGGAAGTAATACCGCCCACGAGAAGATACTACGTGTAAGCAGGCCACTCTGTAGTCCTTCCGTAGACTCTCCACGCCGCCCATCCGCTCAAGCACCTTGGCTCTAGCTTCTTCCGGTTCATACCCCCGAGCAACCAAGACCTGGTACTCTTCGGACACATGGTTCATCAACTCAGCTTTTGCTCTCCGATGATAGGAGGCGTCGTCTACATCCAGAAGGATGTCGTTGACGTAATCCTCCATCCATTTAGGACTGCTCACCTAACTCCCTCCCCAGTATGCGCTCCATGGCGTTGACCAGGACTTTCCATTGGTTCTTCTTTTCCGCCAGGACTGAGCGCCCCTTGTCGGTCAGTGTGTAGCAGCGGCGCTTTCTACCATTTACAGTCTCCTCGTACGAGTCTATATACCTCTTGCTCTCCATGACGTGGAGCAACGGATAAAGGCTTCCCTGGCTCATGGAAAACGCCTTGTCAGATAACAGCTCCATTTCCTGGACAAGTTCGTATCCATGCATGTCCTTTCTGCTTAGTAGCTCAAGGATGATGATCTCATGGGTCCCTTTGGACAATTCTTTGTTAACCCTCATAGCAACACCTCTAAATAAGATATATAGCGGTACAGGCGGTCCCGTCAAGGTAATTCCGGTATGCGGAGGTGGGCGAAGGCCGTGACAACGCAGCCAAGAACTCAGTTGCAGCGATAATTACACCTTTGTTATAGTATTCAGGTGATGAGCAACGAGCCGACCCGTTTAGAGATGTTTCTGACACGGCTTGCGTTTCTCCTTTGCGGTAAACCTGTCTACCAGGCATTTGCGGACCGGCTGCCCCTTGATGGCGGGGACCAGGTGCTTGATTTCGGGTGCGGCATGGGAACGGTCGCTTACTACGTCGCGAAAAAGCTGCCCCACGGGCACTTGACCTGTCTGGAGATTTCCGACCGATGGTTGAATGCCTGCCGCAAGACTCTTCGCGGCTATAGGAATGTCAGCTTCCTGTTATGCGAGTCCCCCCCGCTGCTTGCAAGTGAAAGCTTTGATGTAGCGTACTGCCACTTTGTACTGCACGACATTTCGGAAAGTGAGTTGGCAAGAGTCATCTCTGCACTGGCCAGGGCTCTTAAACCCGGTGGTGTATTGGTTTTCCGCGAACCGCTTAATGAAGCGGGAAAAATAAGCCTTGTGAAACGCCTGGTCGAGCAAAACAGGCTAATTCCCAAGGATAGCCGCGTCACCGATGTCCCTTTGATGGGGAATGCCCTGGAGTGCGTATACATCAAAGAATAGCAGAGGTGCACTATGATTCAGACAGTATTATTCGTCATTCTGACTGTCTTGGCGGCCTTTTCCCTTGTCGTACTCTTGGTCCGGACGGCTTATTGTTTCGTTATCGGCAGGAAGAAGAAGATAACCCCCAAACACCTTATTCGCCTGAAGAAAACAATGGTATTCTTCGCGGCGACGATGATACTGAACGCGGGACTTGTTACCGTTTCTCAGCTTACAGCTTCCACTCCACGTATTGTTGACGAAAACGGAAACACGCCCGAAAACAGCATCGCAGAGCTTAGACAACTCGAGCTGAACGGAAGGAAGCAGTGGATCAGCCTGAGAGGTTGGGACAAGAACGCACCTGTTCTGCTCTTTCTGGCGGGCGGTCCCGGCGGTACGCAGATGGCTGCGGTCCGGCATGAGCTTGCGGAGCTTGAGAAGCATTTTGTCGTCGTCAACTGGGATCAGCCAGGCTCCGGAAAGTCCTATTACGCAGAGAGAATAAAGAACATTACTCCCCAAACCTATATTGAGGATGGTCACGCACTGACGGAGTACCTAAAGGAGCGCTTTTCGCAGGATAAGATCTATCTGCTTGGTGAGTCATGGGGCAGTGCTTTGGCGATCTTCCTTGCTCATGAGTACCCAGAGTCCTATCATGCAGTGATCGGTACAGGGCAAATGGTAGACTTTGCCGAAACCGAGCGGATGGATTACGCGAAGGCTATCGAAATCGCGCAATCTAAAGGCGATACCGCTCTCATAAAGCGGCTCATAGCAAATGGTGAACCACCCTATTACGGAGACGACGTAACGTGGAAAAGCGCAGTGTACCTGAACTACCTCAGCGCTTATATGGCGAGCAACCCCAATATCCAGAATCCAGGTTACAACACCTTTCGGGACATCGGTTCCTCCGAATATGGGCTGCTTGACAAAGTTAACTTCCTCCGCGGCATCATCTACACATATAACCATGTGTACCAACAGCTCTATACCATTGACATGAGAACGGACTACACCAAACTTGAAGTGCCTGTGTATTTCTTCCTGGGTCGATACGATGTCAATGCGCCCACAGTGCTGGCCGAGGAGTACATGCAGGTTCTGGACGCGCCCGATAAGAAAATCGTATGGTTTGAGCATTCCGGCCACAGCCCATGGATCAACGAGCCCGTGAAGTTTGTGAATGAGGTGTTGTCATGCTTCTCGGGCAGCACGATAGAACAATAAGGCGGATTCAGAGCATAGAGCTCCATCGATTGTTTTAGGTCTGATTCCTTTTGTGCTGTTTCTCGTGATTCCGAGTTCCTATGTGTTTGCCGAAACGATACTGTTCGCAGTTTCATTCTTACATCTTGGGGCAGGTTATGCTGATTATTGTAACCTCCTACATCTGATGAAGGTTCCCCGAAATGCTTTCATTCAAATCTCCGGCGAGAAGATCTACTGGTATCAAACGCCCGATACACACGGACCGTGACCCTATCGGGCCATCACCGGTGACGGTAGGTTCAGTGTCTCCATCGCGGCGGAATGTCCGACGACTCTTACACACCGACTAACTGCGGCCAGGCAACACTTACAGGCCTCGCTAACTGTCGCCAAGCAAAACTTACCTGCCTGACTAACTACTGCTAGGACAAGAAAAGGGAAGCCGAGGCGGCCTATTCCGAACCGCCCCGGCTTCTTCACCAATCTGAACTCGATTTCCGTGTGTCAGGATTTCAAACTCGAAGTCTCCCAACAACTCCGCGACTGAGCCAAACTCACTACAAAGGCTTCAGCACCGCTTCTGGTCTCCCCAGCCTCAGTCGCTATCCCCCGTGCCGGCGGCTCCCCTCACTTCGCTGGCGTAACCCAGTATCCTGTCCAAAGTCTTTTTCCTGAGCCTGTCTATGCTGGCGAAGTCCATGTTGGGGGCGTAGTACCGCTCCAGGGCGTCGTGGTACTGCTTCGCCTTGCTAATGTAGTTGATAGCGGTCTCAAACAGCGACGCGAAGGCTTTCTGGGCCAACTCCAGGCAGTCTCTGTGACTCTCTATGACCGTCTGGTCCAGGCACTGGTCCATGTCGATGATGGTGTCCGTGGGGCCGGGCACGTAGGTGTGCGGGTGGATGGACTTTGTTAGCACGAGCGAAAGCCCGGGCACCACGACATGCTCCACTTTCTCAGGGTGAAGCGGGCAATAGTACGCTTCGACGAAAAACCCGCGCTCCACCGCGGCCCTTTTGACTTTCTCCAGGAGGACCGACTTGCCCGTCCCCGGCTCTCCCTGGATGACGTACCTGTTCTTGCACGGAGCCACAATGGTGTTAAGGTAGTTGACCATCCCGTCGGGAGTGATGGCGCTGGCAAAAAGCTTTCTCTCGGTTCCCGGGCTTGACGCGACCGGTACGCTGCCCATGGTCTCCTCGATTACGCGGGCGGCGATCATGTTCGCCTTACCGTAGTCCATCGCTTCCATGTTGACAGACTCCCAGTCTTCGTAGACGACTTGGGCAGCCTTCAAGTACCGGTACGCTCTCTTGAACACGGACTCGATGCCTTTCTGGCATTGGAGTATTTGGGGCTTGTTGGCGCGCACCGAGTCTTCGTCCCAGAACTCGCCGAGCCATATTATCTCGTCGACCGCGCCCGGCACCTTGGGGTCTACTACGTGCGGCTCAGTGCCGTCCACTAAGCCTACGCCTATGGCCGGGAAAACCACACCGTCCACAGAGTTGTTGTCAGAGGAGCAGTGGTGAATTTCGACATCGTAACCGAGGTCTACCATGTCCCTGGCAATGTTGGTCATGAAAGTGGACTTTCCTACTCCTGGTCCGCCTTTGATCACAAACACCCGAGTGGCGTCCTTCGGGAGAATATGGTCGTAATACGAGAAAAACCCCATGGGCGTGTTATTGCCCGGAAAAACCCTCTTGACGTTGCCTTTGTTAGTCAATTAAGACCCCTCCTCCGTCTCCGTCTGGGAAGAACCGATTCTCCCGCATAGTATTCGGTTCGGTAGGAGGGCGTGAGCCCTGCTTCCCCGGACGTTGCGCCGTAGACCTACATGGGTCAGAATGAGGTAGGCATCGGGTCGCCGGTCAGTATTAAGGAGAGAATCAAAAGAGAGGAACCGGAAAATGGACACGGATACATGGGACAGAAAGGAAAGCGCCCGCCCGGGTAGAACCGCCCTGGGGCTGAACCCCGTTCTGGCGGCTTGTCTGGTCTTGGGGATACTGGGGCTGAACGTCCTCTACTCCACCCAGGCGGTGGCGATGGACCTGGACTTCTACAGGTCCGGGTGGGAAGCTCTGGATGTCCCTTCCCAAACCGGCATGCCCATTGGTGAGCTAAGCCGCGCGGGCACGGCTCTCATAGACTACTTCTCCGGAAGCGTTGACTCTCCTCAGATCGAAGCGGTCATTTACGGAGCGCCCAGGCCCCTGTACAACCAGAGGGAGCTGGACCACTTGGTGGACGTAAGGAATCTCTTCGCGGTGGGGTTTGCCGCTCAGAAAGCGTGCTGGCTCTTGGCGCTACTCCCGTTCCTGAGCCTTCTCGGCTTATGTCTGCCGTCACGCCTTACCGGCAGTCGTACCGGCAGTCGCGCGGGCAGTCGTCCCAACCCGGCGGACTGCATCCGTACCTCTCTAGGAGCCCTGGCACGACCGCTCATAATCGCCGGCGCCGTGGGAATGGGGCTCTTGATCCTTCTGGCCATCCCCGCAAGCATGGACTTCACGGACTGGTGGACAAAGTTCCACCTGCTGTCGTTCACAAACGATTTATGGCTCCTGAACCCCAACACCGACTGGCTCATAAGGATGTTCCCCGAAGAGTTCTTCTTCAGAGCCGTGACGGCGATCGGGCTCAGGAGCCTCGCTTTGTCTGCCTTGGTCTTGGCTTTGGGACTTGTGGCGCGCCACTTAAGTGTCAAGCACGACCATTAACCACTAACGACCAGCCACTAGCCATTGCCATTAGCCATCCACCACTAAGCTTTCTGATACGCTATTTCCCCGCCAACCACCGTCATTAGGACTTCCACGTCCTTCAGACGGTCCGAGCTTATGGCGAAGGGGTCGTGGGACAAGACCACAAAGTCAGCCAGCTTGCCCGGTTCCAGAGTTCCCTTCACGTCCTCCTCAAACGCCGCGAATGCCGCGCCCATGGTGAACATGTGGACCGCGTCTGAGACGGAGATTCTCTCGTTGGGGTAGTACCCGCCCCTCGGGTTCCCGTCCATGTCCTTTCTGGTGACGGCGGCGTACATGCCCCACATGGGATCGGGGGGCTCGACAGGGCTGTCGGAACCGCCGGCCAGGGGTATGCCTGCCCGGAGCATGGTCTTCCAGGCGTAAGAACAGCGCATCCTGTACCCTACTCTGTCCTCCGCCCACCGTAGGTCGGTAGTGATGAACTTGGGCTGGACGTCGGCCACAACGCCCAAGCGCTTCATCTCGCTTATGAGGTGCGGCGACAGGATCTGCGCGTGCACGATCCGGTGGCGCAGGGGACTCCTTGGGAGGCGCGACTGGGCTTCGCTTATGGCTTCAAGGCTCACCCTGGCTGCCCTATCTCCTATGGCGTGTACCGCCACCTGCATTCCGAGGCAGTGGGCGCGGTAGACCCATTCCTTCAAAGCGGCTTCTGAGTTGACTAGGATTCCCGACGTTGACGGGTCGTCGTTGTAGGGCTCTTCCAGCGCGGCGGTGCGGCCTCCCAGCGAGCCGTCGGCGAACATCTTCACCGCGCCGATGCGGAAGTAGTCGTCGCCGTCGCCTGTGCGAAGGGGCGTAGCCACCAGGTCGTCCAAGTAAGACACCGGCAGATCCCAGTAAACCCTGAGCGGCATGTTCTCCGAGTGAGCTTTCTTGTAGGTCTCGACGACCGTTGAATAGCCCCCGTAACCATCGTTGGTGTGTACCGAAGTTATCCCCCGGGCCAAGAGGTACTCCATGGCCTTCTTGGTCGCCTCCAGGAGAGCCTCGGGCCCCGGCTCAGGGATGTGTGCCCAAGCCAGCTCTTGAGCGGTCTCACGCAGCACGCCCGTGGGGTCTCCGTATTGGTCCCGGTCTATGGCGCCTCCTTCCGGATCAGGGGTATCCCGGGTAATGCCGCATATCTCCAAGGCCTTACTGTTCAGGACCACCAAGTGTCCGCAGGCCCGGGTGAGGCAGACAGGTTTGTCGCCGCTCGCTTCATCAAGGTCTCGTCGGTTAGGGTAGCGCTTCTCGCGCATGAAGTCTTGGTCCCAGCCCCGGCCCAGGATCCATTCGCCCTCGCGAGTGCTCTCCGCCGCGGCTTTCACAATGGCTTTGAGTTCGACAATTGAGCGGACGTCCGAAAGGGACAGGTTCCTGAGTCCCAACCCGAGGCTCATGAGGTGCATGTGGCTGTCTATGAACCCGGGCAAAACCGTCTTGCCGCCCAGGTCAACCACTTCCGGCGTGACGCCCGCGGGGAACGCGTCCTTGGCCGCGTCACGGTCCCCTACATAAATAACGCGCCCTTCATAGGCTGCCAACGCTTCTCTCTTGCGAGTCTCATTTGGGAGCACGTAAAAGCTGCCGTTCTGATAAACCGTAGCTTTCGCGTTCATTGGCACCACCCTGCTTTCTCTGTTTTTCCCCTCGGGTCAACCGGTCGTCGCGAAACGCACTGCGCTTTGGGCGAGTATGGTTGTGGCGTCCACAACGGGCACCCCTAAGTCTCCATCCTTGAGCACCAACGGGATCTCGGTGCATCCCGCGATGACAGCTTGGGCTCCGGCCGCCTCAAGCTTCCTGCCCTGTTCCAAAGCGATTCTTCGGCCGGTATCCAGGTCCCCCGCCTTTACGGCGTAAATGGCTTTCATCACTTCGTCCTGGTCGAACCCCTGGGGCAAGACCGTGCCTATGCCGTGCCGCGCCAGGGCGTTTTCGTAAAGGCGGGTCGAGAGAGTTCCGGTGGATGCGAGAAGCCCTGCTTTTTGAAGCTTCCCCGAAAGGTAACGGGAGACCTCTTCCATGATGTTTAAGACCGGAATGCTGACCGCGTCCTGAATGTCCTTATGGAAAAAGTGGGCGGTGTTGCACGGGATGACTATGAAAGAAGCGCCCAGCCGTTCGAGGTTTTTCGCGCCCGCCAACAGGAGCGGCCTTGGGTCCTCTCCCTTGCCTAATATGAACGCCGTGCGGTCCGGAATCTCCGGGTTGGAATCCATGACTACTCGGAGGTGCTCCTGGTCTTTCCTGGCCGGAGTGGCCTTGATGATCTTCATGAAAAGGTCCGCCGTCGCTTCCGGACCCATTCCCCCGAGTATCCCCACAGTCTTCTTGGTCACCCCAAGTCCCTCCTGTAACCGCCTACTCGCGGGTAGTCTTGATCTCCTCTTCCAAGCGGCCGCCCAGGCCGCTTACTCCCTTGTCGATCATATCCATGGTGGACTGGAGAAAAGCCTTCATCTCAACCTGGAACCTTAAAAGACGGTCTCTGACCAGTTCGGTTTCCCTGTAGCTCCTCTTCAGCTCTTCCTGGGCTTCCTCCCGAAGCCTCGCCGCTTCGGCCATGGCTTCCTTCTTGATGATGGCCGCCTCCCTGTGTGCGGACTCGCGAAGTTCGTCCGCGGTCTTCTGAGCCAGCACAAGTGAGTTCTTGAGGGTTTCTTCCAGGCCTTTGTAGTGCTCTAGACGGGACTCCAGCCCCGCGATTGTGGACTGCAATTCCTCGTTCTGCCGCACCAATCGCTCGAACTCGGCAACAATCAGGTCGAGGAACTCGTCCACTTCGGTTTCGTCGTATCCGCGAAAAGACTTCTTGAACTCTTTGTTATGTATGTCCAGAGGCGTAAGCCTGTGGATTTGAATGGTCGCCTCAGGGTCGCCCATGGAAGCCATCTTGGAAACCCCCTCTACTTGGATACTATTTCAGTGGTACCAACTTTCTACCAAACAACCCCAGTATTCCTGCTTTTCTAGGTCCTTGGACCGAATAACGCGGTTCCAACCCTGATCATTGTCGAACCTTCGGAGATGGCCAACTCGTAGTCATTGGACATCCCCATGGAAAGAGTCCCCAAGTGTTCGGGGAGGGCGCCTTCGGCCAAGAGCCGGTCTCGAAGGACCCTTAGAGAACGAAAGGCTTCCCGCGCGAGTTCAGGGTCTTCGGGGGCCACGGTCATTAGGCCCTTCAGCCTGAGCCCTTTAAGCGACATAACAGTCTGGTACAAAGATGGGGCGTCCTCCGGCAAGACACCGTGCTTTCGCGGGTCTCGCCCGGCGTTTACCTCCACCAAGACGGGAAGGGGCTCCTCGCGGTACATGAGAGAGAATTTGGAAAGAGCTTCGGCCACCCGTGTGGAATCTACCGAGTGGACTTCGTCGCAGATCCTGGCGGCCATGGAAGCTTTGTTTGTCTGAAGGTGTCCGATGAGGCAGAGCCTCGCCCCTTCATAGACCCCCAGATCCTTCTTCCGGCGAATTTCCTGCACCTGGTTTTCTCCCAAAACCCTGAGCCCAAGATTGACTCCTTCTCTTATGAGGTCCGGGCTCACGTTTTTGGTAACCGCCATAATCTCGACGGTCGAAGGGTCCCTTCCGGCCCTCTGGCACGCTATCTCAACGGACTCCCTAAGTTTCGCTATTCTTTCGGCTATCATCGGACCCTTCTGCCCTCCAAGAATCCCATTCCGCTCAAAACTATCTCATCTGTCTCCGCTATCCCTCTGACCACGGACTCCTTACCTTTGGTCATGAGAACCTCTACAGGTTTGAAACGGGCGTAGGTCTTCTGTACTGTCAACACGCCTGTCTGCCCGTCCTTGTTCACTATGGCTTTGGTGGGGATTATGATCCCGGTCGCCCGCGAAGTTACCATGCTGATTTCCACCGAGTTCGACGGGTTGGAGATGTTGAGGTAGGCTATTTCCCCCGTCACCACAGAGTAGCCTGGCGGGCACGCGTCTCTTACCCCGGTTATGGTAGCGGTGGTGCTTGTCCCATCTTTAAACTTTACTTCGACACGCTGCCCAACTTTCACGTCCGGCCTTTCTTCGGTCTTTAGCGGGAAGTAGAAGACCGCGTCTTGTCCTGAAACAATTCTTCCTATGGGATCGCCCATTTTTACGCTTTGCCCATCGGAGACGCTCAGCATCCTTGAATCCTTGTCTTCCCTGATGATGGCCATGAGCTGCGACGCGTCTTTGTCGGCCAGGGCGGTGTTGGAGATCTTCAGGTCGTAACTAGAGTACTCCCAGGACATGGTCCCGGCGGCGGGAGCCAACACCCGCACTCCGGAAGTCGCGACGGCGTTTTCAACCAACTGCACGCTGCCGGCGAGTTCCGCTCTCCTATCCTCTATCTCCGAAATCCTCGCCTTCAGGTTCCTAAGGGTCTCTCCGTTGCGTTGGACC
>Ga0134099_1000734_pt1 | contig 35579 bp, 34 predicted proteins | sample 10_taG_2_FD_105482 | JGI IMG/M metagenome (GOLD analysis project Ga0134099, IMG submission 105482) | Switchgrass degrading microbial communities from high solid loading bioreactors in New Hampshire, USA - 10_41_5_180_A2 metaG | ecosystem: Engineered > Bioreactor > Semi-continuous > Anaerobic >...
ATAGGTCAGGCGCAGTAGCTAGGTCAAACGCGCAATAGAAGCAGCATGTAGTCCTGTCATGGCTAGCCTGTCATGTGGTAATACGACCGAAGGCGAGTCACAATGTCCCTGCATCATGCCGCACAGTTTCACGGAGTCGCAGAACCTCCGTGGTTGGCGCCCGTGACGGAAAGCGCTTCGACACGATAACGCTCCACCAAGTCACGGTAGGCGCCCATCTCCTGTACCGCTTTGTCCGTCAGCTCGTATTGCCCTCGGGCGATCCGTCGAAACCAACCGTAGTAGTTCTTATACAGTATTGACGCCGTCTTCTCTCCTGTACCGGCTTGCCGCAGCTTCTTGGGGGACGATGCCCCCATAACCTGCAAGAAACATGCTATCTTGATGGACGCCTCCCTGTAGGCGGTCACCAGCTTCTGACCGGTACTGCCTCCTTGGTTGAAGTCTCCCGAACGGGAGGCGGCCTCCTCTATAATCGCCCGGCGAATATCCCTCCTCTTGCGGATAGTTCGGACAGCGGGATGAAAGGGAATCTCCACCTCGGGATTGCTGCCGTCCAACGTCACGAGGACGAGTCCTAGTTCCAACCGCTTAAGGAGGGCGCACGTCCTTCGCCATTCGCGGGTGCGGACTCTCTTGCCCGGATGTGGGACTACCACGTATACCGAATCAGCCGCTTTCTGGCGTTCGACGGCTTGAGCGAGCAGAGGCACAGTGAGAGCAGTCTTCATCTCCAAGATGACCAGGTCGTCTCCCTTGATGGCCGTAATGTCGCAGCCTCGAACCTCGCTGCGAACCGTGTACCCCCTGGACAAAAGGAAGTCACGCACTGGCCCGTACAAATCAGTTTCCTTCATGCCCACACCCCTAATCGCCTTTGCCGCCCTACGCGCGCCCCGGGAAGGCCTTGCCTTACAGCGCTCCCTCCGGACAACTCTACTTCATGCCTCTTGGTCTCAGCCTCTTGGCTTTCAGCCCCTTGGTTTCAGCCTCTTGGTTTTCAGCCCCTTGAACTTGTCCTTCTCTTTTCGATTCAGACTTCAGGCAAACCTGCACTGCACCCTGCGGGCCCGGTCCTTCCCTCCATCTCACTGAAGCTCACTGGCCAACTCGTCAGCAGTTGCTGACTTTGCGGAGCCGAGTCGTCTCCCGTTGACTACTCTCCGCTCCGAAGTCGTCAGCCATTGAAGACTCACCTACCAGGTGGCTAGTAGTTGACGACTTCGCAAGACGAAGTCGTCTTACGCTTATGACTCATAGCCCCAAGGTCGTCAGCCATTGACGATCGCCCCGCCGGGCAGTCAACCGTAGGGACTCAACTGTGTGAGATAAGTGTCCGACGGCGCCCCAGATCCAACCAAGTTTACATCCGGACTCCATTATGTAAACTTTCCTCCCTCCCCCGAATAAACTTAGAACAGCAAAGAAAACCGCTCCGAACGCTTTTAACCAAGCAGCAAGCAGAAGTCGGGTATTTGGCGCGCGGCGAGCAGGTGTCGTGTCAAAACCAGTGTTAAGCAGGCCAACCAAGCTCAGTTGAACCATTCTAAGCTTGGACAGTTCAAAACTGGACCAGTCTAAACTGAACCAACTCAAACTGAACCAATCCAAAACTAGGGGTGAATCAAAAAACATGTCCAATGTCATGCCCAATCAAAAAGACGACGAGAGCTGCAGAAGAACAATAAGATCCCTCCAAATGCTCGATGAATGTACAAAAGCCATGCTTGGGGCCATAGACGAGCAAGCGCTGCTTGACAAGATCTGCGCTATCTTGGTGGATACCGCGGGTTACAGTCTGGCGTGGGTCGGATACGCCGAAGAAGATGCCGATAGAACCGTGAGGCCGGTCGCCCTTTACGGCCTCGGCGAGGAGTACGTCAGGCGGGCCAAGATAAGTTGGGGTGTCAACCCTCACGGTCTAGGGCCCACGGGCACAGCCATACGCACGCGTCAGTTCGTTATTACCAAAGACATCCTGACGGACCCGTGCTTCGTCCTTTGGCAGGACCTCGCCGAAGAATGCGGAGTCAGTTCGTTGATAGCGTTTCCGCTGCCGCTAAACGGAGGTCCAGGAGGAGCCCTGACCATCTGCTCCCGTGAACCCGATGCGTTTGACCCGGAGGAAATCGCGCTTCTCGAGGGTCTGGCCAACAGCCTCTCCTACGGGATCCGAGCTCTCCGCTCCCGGCGCGAGAGAATCCGGGCGGAGGAGGCGCTGCGCCAGAGTTGTCTCAAACTTCAAAGCACCCTAGAAGGCGTGATCAAGGCGATGGCCACCCTGACCGAGTTGAGGGACCCCTACACCGCCGGCCATCAACAACGGGTGAGCGAGTTGGCCTCGGCTATCGCGAAGGCGATGGGCATGTCCGGCAACGAGGTCGAGGGAATCACCATTGCCGGAGTGGTCCACGACCTAGGGAAAGTGTACGTGCCCATTGAGATACTTTCTAAACCAGGGCACCTAAGCGCCGTGGAATTTGATCTCGTGAAAGTACATTCGCGGGCAGGATACGACATCTTAAAGACCATCGAGTTTCCGTGGCCGATCGCCGAAACAGTTCTGCAACATCACGAGAGGGTGAACGGTTCCGGCTATCCTCTGGGACTCACGGGAAAAGACATCCTGATGAGCGCGAAGATCGTGGCCGTGGCGGACGTGGTTGAGGCCATGTCGTGTTTTAGACCGTACAGGCCGGCGAGAGGGGTTGCGGAGGCCCTTAAGGAAATCACAAGGAACAGGGGCATTCTGTATGACCCGGACGTTGTGGATGCTTGCAACTCGGTCTTCGCCAGAGGTCAGTACCGCTTCCCGCAATCCGTCTCGTAAGCCCACTAAGACAAGAGCCATCAGACAACGGTAGGCACACAGGCATCCTCAGCGAACGTCCGGCGCAATCACTCGCGACCGCATGTCTTGTAGGCTTATGACACCTTCCTTGTAAAGGCGTTCAAGCGAGGCTTCGAGAGACATCATCCCTTTGCTTTCATCATTGAGAACAGCGTAAAGATCCTGAGGCCGGTTCTGCCTTATGATCTCCCTCACCGCGGGAGTCCCAAGCAGCAACTCGAACGCGGCGACCCGTCCGGACCTGTCCTGCCGCCTCAATAAGTGCTGAGTCACGACGCCTTCTATCACTTCCGACAACAACGTGCACGCCTGAGTCTGGTGGTCCATAGGAAACAGGTCAACGATTCTGCTGACAGCTTGCGGGGCCCTCGCGGCGTGCATGGTGGCCAGCACAAGGTGGCCTGTTTCCGCCGCTGACAAGGCGGTCCGCGCCGTCTCAAAGTCCCGCATCTCTCCTATTACGATGACGTCGGGGTCCTCGCGCAGCGCGGCGTGGACTCCGTCGGCGAACGAAAGCGTATCGGTGCCGACTTCCCTCTGGTTGACAACGCTCTTTCGGTGTTTGTGGAGATACTCGATGGGGTCTTCCAAGGTGATGATATGGTAAGAACGGGTCTGGTTAAGGAGGTCGATGAGGGCCGCCATGGTCGAAGACTTCCCTGATCCGGTAGGTCCGCTGATGACGACCAGTCCGTAGCGCCTCTTGGCCAAGTCAACGACAGCCTCGGGCAAGTTCAGGGCGTCAAACCGCGGCACCTCGAAGGCCAATACCCTGATGGTGAGCGCGATTGACCCTCTCTGGCGGAAAGCGTTGACCCTGAAGCGGCCGATTCCGGGGAGACTGTATGGAAAATCCACATGTCCTATCTTCTTGAACTTCTCTAGCTTGTCTTTCGGACAGATGGCAAGGAACGCGTCTTCGATATCAGTCTTGCTCAGAACCTCTCCTTCCTCCCTGACCAACTCGCCATGGATGCGAAACGCCGGCTGGGACTCAACAGTGAGGTGGACGTCTGAGGCGTGCTTGGAAATCGCTACCGCACATAACGTGCCCAAGTCGAGAGGCATTACAGTCACCTCAACAAGCATGCAGTTTACATAATCTATGCTGTCGGGATGACATGCGTTCACAGCTCACACACTGCTAACGGCTCAGTATCCGTACCGGCAAGAGAACACTCCTTGACGTCACTACCGCTTACGGCTCTGTTTCCGTACTCGGCTGCGTGACATACTTTGAGCACGCTGCGGCTACGACTCTGCTTCCGTACTCGGCTGCGGGACGCTCCTCGAGCTCACTACCGTCTTGTTCTTCCACCTGCCGGAACGGAAGTAGGCGTAGTTTAGAGAGGCTCCGATGACCGGGGATATGGCTATGGCCAGCCAGATGCCCCTGCTCCCCATGAGCCCTGATAAGTAGGCAGCCACCGGTATCCTTACAAGCCAAAGCGTCACCAAGGAGATGAACATCGAGGGCACCGTATCGCCGGCTCCCCTTAACACCCCCGAGAGCATAAACATCAAGGCGTAAGGAACGTAGGCCGAGCCCACTATACGGAGGTATGCGGCGCCCTCAATCAAGACGCCCGGCTCGGAGTTGAAGATGCTGATGAGAACTCCCGGCATCACCAGGACCACGAGGCTCACCACGCTGGTAATGCCGACGGTCAAGTACGCTGCCCACTTGACTGTTTTTTTGACTCTCTCGTGAAGACCGGCTCCCAGGTTCTGACCTACCAGGGCCGTCACTGACAAACCCACGCTCATAGCAGGCATAAACGCGAACTGGTCCAGCCTGCCTCCCACTCCGAACGCGGCCATGACGGCGCTTCCGAAGCGGTTCACTATGGACGTCAGAGTTAGCATACCCATGGAGACGACAACCTGCTGAACGCCCGCGGGCAACCCAATAGTAAAGAGCTTCTTGGCAATAAAGCCGTCAAGCGCCAGAAGGCTCCTGTCCAACTTCACTAGACCAGAGCGCACCATGTAGCGTATTCCGAGAATCCCGGACACCGCCTGAGCTATCACGGTGGCCAAAGCCGCGCCGGCCACGCCCATCTCCGGGAAAGGCCCCCAGCCGAAGATCATGAAGGGGTCAAGAATTATATTAAGGACCGTGGCGTACGCCAAGTACACGAGAGGAGTCCTCGAGTCACCCAGCCCGCGCATGATGGCGGAAAAGCCGTTGTAGAAGAACATAGCCAGAAGGCCTGCCATGAAGACACCGAGGTAGCCTGATGCCATATCCAAGACATCCGGCGGAGTGTTTATTAGGAGCAGGATCGGAGTTCTAAGAAAGACTCCTAGAAGAGATAGGATGATGCCCAATAGCAGCATCAGCCCGCCCGAGGTAGCGATAGTCCGCTTGACCATGTCCGGCTGTCCGGCGCCCGAGTATTGGGCGACCAGCGTGGTTGTGGCCATCCCGATCCCCATGACTAGGGCCACCAGGGCAAATATGACCGGACCGCTGACTGAGACCGCCGCCAGACCCTGGGAACCCAAGTAGCGGCCAACCCAAATGCTGTCCACGGTGTTGTACGCTGCTTGAAGTGCGTTGCCGAGGAATAGCGGAACCGCGAAGGTTATGAGGTGTTTCGGGATGCTGCCGACAGTAAAGTCCTGACGCGCACCGCGGCTTCTCCCGGTAGTCTCGACCGCTGACTCTTCCCCTGACTTCGCCTGGGCCTCTTTGGGCGGCCTTGCCGCCGATTTTTCCTGTGACTCTGACGCTTGTTCGGATGTCCGCTCAGTCATCGCCGTCGCCTCTCCCGTAGGCTTCCCCACCAAATCCATTTCGCGTTCCACGGCTGCGTGTTCTCTCCCATCTCCGGCGCCGCTCGCGGCCGAATTCTTCCTCTGAAATGAGTCATTTGAAGAAATGCATTCCGAATCTAGCATATCTCAGCGACCGGTGCCAACCTTCTGTCGGGCGTGTCCGGCCTAGCACACCCCCCTGACGCCAGACTCTTACCGCTTAGCCCCGGCAAAACCCAGACCGCGGTAACGAAACTCCATTAATCTGCCATACCGATTAGTAACCTTTCGTGAGGCGTTGACATAACGTGTCCTGTAGGTTTATGAAAGGGGGTCCGTGACATGGCAGGAGTTGGTACGACCGGTGGCCTCAGAGGTGGCAACTGGGCGTTCATCATCTTCCTTATCCTCATCCTGTTGATCCTCGGACTTAGCTGCTTCGTTTGCTAATAAGCAGCGCAAAAAGAGTTGGGCAGCCGTAAGGCTGCCCTTCTTTTTTCACCTTAGGTAAACGACGCCTGGCTGCTACTTTCTCGACCTCAGCACCAGCAGCGCCCCTGCCGCTATCAATCCTAACGGCCAGTAAGTCCCGACCACGCGCCAGAACCCGGCAAAGAAACCCGTAGATAGCGTAAACAGAGACAACCCAATCATAGTAATGATGGTCCCCGGGTATACAGCCCATTTTTCCTCAGGCGCCGCCAAGCGGATCAAGAGGAATGAAACTCCCGGAGCCATCACGAACAACGGCCAGTACACGTTCATAGGCCAGCCTTTGGCGGCAAGGTATATCACCGTGCCGACTGTCGTGGTAAACGCTCCCGGGTATATGGCCCATCGAGCGTTGCCTATGAAGAACAGCGCCAAAAACATGAGACCGATTACGGCGACAAATGCTTCGCCCGCCACCTTCCATAGCCATCCACGGTACAACAGCAGCGACGCGCCCAAAACTATCAAGAAGATGCCCATCGCCATGCCAGGATCCTTGCGTCGGTTTTCCACTTTATCCCGGCAGATTCGTCCGCCGGATCCCTCCTTCCCGGAATGAACCTCACGTCGTGTTGTACGAAGGACTCGAATGGCGGTCACAGGGTTGTACAGGAGGCTCTGGAGCAGACTCAGGAAGCTGTCTCGGCAAGCGCTTGCGGCAAACAGCCTCGGGAGGTTCTATTCCCCTGTTTCCAGCAGCAAGTCCACAAATCGCGACGCGGCCACTGGCAGGCCGACATTCTTGAGCGTCACGATTCCTATGCGCCTTGGAGGAATGGGCTCCTGCAGCCTGACTTCCTTCAAGCGCCCCGAGGCCAGCTCCGCTTGAGCGAACTCCCTGACCACGGCGGCGATTCCAAGCCCGATACCCGCGAACTCGAGCAAGAGGTCGATGCTTCCAAGCTCCACTTCCGGATTAAGCGTCACGCCCTTGCTGGAAGCCCAGCGGTCTATGTACCGCCTGGTGTTGCTAGCAGTCTCCAACATCAACAGGGGATGCTTGAGCAGTTCTTCCAAAGGGATCGGTCTTTCAATGATGCCGGGATACTTCTCCAAATACCTGGTTCCCGTCACAAAACAGTCGTGAACCGTTATGGTTTCCCTCACCACAAGCGATGGATCGGGCGCTATGGGCAGGTTGATGAGCCCAATGTCCACTTTCCCCGACCGGAGGAGCTCGATGGTTTCAGGCGTGGTTCGGTTGGTCACGTGAATGTGGACCCCCGGGAACTGGCGGTGGAACACTTCCAAATGGGGAGCCAAGTAGTACTTGCACAGCGTGTCGCTGGCTCCTATGCGGACCTCCCCGCTGATCATCCCGCGGACTTCGAGGATGCGGCGCTCGCCCGCCTCGATAAGACTGTAAGCTTGGGAGATGTGCTGGTACAGAGTCTCCCCCTCCTGGGTCAAGCGCACTCCTCTTGGGGTGCGGATGAGAAGGCGCACTCCCAGTTGCTCTTCCAGGCGTTTAATGGATTGGGACACGGCGGGCTGCGAAACGTACAACTCTTCCGACGCACGGGAAATGCTCCCGAGTCGGGCAACATAGTGGAAGACCCGGTAAAGGTCCAGGTTCACAAACAACTATAACGCCTCCTTATGGATCGCATAAGGATAGACAAGTACCGTTATATGTCCGCTGTCATTATCATGTTATTGGCGGCGAATGGCAATGACGTTCACCGGGTGTAAGGAGGAACTGTAATGGCAGTTACATGTGTGGTAGGCGCCAACTGGGGAGACGAAGGCAAGGGCAAGATGGTCGACTACCTTGCCGAGAAGTCGGATGTGGTAATCCGGTTCCAGGGAGGCAGCAACGCAGGACATACAGTCATCAACCAATACGGAAAGTTTGCCCTCCACCTCTTGCCTTCGGGCGTGTTCTATCCGGACGTGGTCAACATACTCGGTCCCGGAGTGGCCCTGGATATGGGGGAACTTATCCGCGAGCTCGACGACCTCAAGAAACGCGGCGTCCCCGAACCCAAGGTGATGGTCTCCGAACGCACCCAAGTGATGTTGCCGTGGCACAAGCTCTTTGACACGTATGAAGAAGAACGGTTGGGCGCCCGACAGTTTGGCTCGACCAGGTCGGGCATCGCTCCGTTTTACTCAGATAAGTACGCGAAGGTCGGCGTGCAGGCAGGCGAGCTTTTCGATAAAGAGGCTCTCCGCGACAGGCTGGGGCCCATAGTCGAGGCGAAAAACGTCCTCCTGGAGCACCTCTACCACAAACCAACCATGAACCTGGACGAAGTGGTGGACCGCCTCTATGAGGACGGCATGAAGATCCGCCACCTCATAGCCGATACTTCGAGTTTCTTGCACGATGCCGTGAAGAAAGGCAAGAACATCTTGCTGGAAGGACAGCTGGGCGCCCTCAGGGACCCCGACCACGGCATCTATCCCTTCTCGACTTCGTCGTCCACGCTGGCCGGATTCGCGACGGTCGGGGCCGGGCTACCGCCTTGGGCGATAACCGAGGTTATCGCGGTGGTCAAGGCGTACTCCAGCGCTGTCGGAGCCGGCCCGTTCGTCACCGAACTTCAGGGAGAAGCCGCTCATGAGCTCAGAGAACGCGGAGGCGACGCGGGAGAGTACGGCGCCAAGACGGGACGTCCGAGACGAGTAGGCTGGTTCGACGCGGTCGCCACGAGGTACGGATGCCGCATGCAAGGCGCCACCACTATCGCCCTGACTCTCCTCGACGTGCTGGGATATCTGGATAAAATCCCAGTCTGCACGGCATACGAAATTGACGGGAAACAGACAACCGAGTTCCCGCTGACCGGCACCCTGGACCGGGCCAAGCCGGTCTTAGAGGAGTTGCCAGGCTGGAAGCAGGCCATATCCCACATCCGGACCTTCGACCAGCTGCCCAAGCAGGCGAAGGACTACGTGGCTTTCGTCGAGGAACAGACCGGTGTAAGAGTCGGTTGGATTTCAGTTGGTCCCCGGCGGGAACAGACCATAATGAGGAACCGGTAAGACGCGTATCGCCTGAGGATGCCGTAAGAGGCATACCGCTCGGAAGCGCGCCGGCGGAAGTAAAAAGTGCCCGATGCTTTAGGCGCTCGGGCACTTTCTTATTCCCTTCGCAATAGCTCTGAGGGGTCACTCCTAACCGCCGGCGACTGTTGGACTGGCTCCCCGACTCAACGTATCGGGGCACAAGATCTCCGAATACAACGTATCGCAAGCCATATGCCGGGAGCAGGCCGGATTGCCTTTTACGCAGTCCATGAAGCTACGTGGGGCACCGGAAAGACGCGTCCCTTTCACCTCTTTTACGATGGAAATGAGTTTGGCCAGTTCTTCTTCGTCACCTTCGCAAACGAGGGTCGTGCCTCCCTCGGCGCCAAACACACCTCCGCAGGCTATCACGGAAGCATTTACCCTGGCCAGGAGAGAACAAGCCTGGACCTCGGTCACCAACGTACCGTGAAGCGGGACGAGCCCCACGGCCATGCCCATGGCTCCGGTGACTCTTGACCTCCCGCAAGCCGCGATCGCGTCTTGGACCAAGCCGGGCCCCATTTTCTCCACGCCGCACGCGATGATGACCTGGACCCCTTGAGCCGCCAATCCCGAGATGATCTTTCCCGCGGCTCCGCCGAGCGGACCTCCGGCGAGGATAGCGGCGCCTCCTTGATGATCGATTAGGTTAGCCCCGATGATGGCCACATCCCTCGGTCCCATCGATTCCACAGTAAGCTCCAACTTGTCGTCGACCGGTGTCGCGGTCCCTTTCTCTATCACGATGCAGTGAGGGTCAGAGTTGTCCGCGGCGGCCCTGGCTCCGTCAGGAGTGATGCGGCCCGATATCCTAAGAGGCGGTCCCCCGATTTCCTCTGATACGGCGCTAACGGTTGTTCCGCCTTTGAGAAGGACTTTCCCAGAGAACCGTGCCCTCCTCACCGGAGGCATGCTCGCAACTGCTTTTGCGATGAACCTTTTCCCTTCGGGTACAGTCAGTGTGAACTGGGCGATCATCCGGTTTCCCCTCTTCATCTAGTCTCCCGCTAATATATTGGGAGGAGCCTCTGGAAAGACCATCCCTGTCCCGGAAGGCCACGACAACCTCTGACCAAGGTAGACGCCAGGCTTCGCCTGGACGCCACAATGCATAGCCGCCTATTGCATAGCCATCTTACCGCATAGCCATCTCACACCTCCCGCGCTCGGACAAGTTCCGCAAGTATGTAAGTGCAACAAATTGTCCGTGCGTACGCGAACATTTATCGTGCTTTGTATGTCGAAAGAGACGGCATGATACGACAACGATCGACAGATTCAAGTTTTATGGGACCGGAGGATGTCATGAGACGCGCAAGACAGATGGCAGTAGTGGCGATGTTGCTCGTGCTGCTGTACTTTGGGGTAGCGGAGTGGCATTCCAGGCAAGCCGGGGAGGCGCTGGATCCCGTCGGCAATACTGGCATCCAATCCCCTACAGGGGATAAGGGCTCATCGGAGGACCCATCGGATCTGGTTGAATTGACCCCTGAGGAAAACCACCTGGATACATGCGAACTAGAGAAAAACCCATCCAGAATCACGAGCACTACGTTTTGGATTGACGTTGATATAAGCGAGCAGAAAGTCCGCATCATGGAGGGCGAGAATGTAGTCCACCGGGAGATGATCGCGTCCACAGGCGTGGAAGGTCATGAAACCCCGCTGGGTACATTCGAGATCCAAAACCGGGGAGAATGGTTCTTCAACGAGAAGTACAAACAGGGTGCCAAGTACTGGGTTTCCTTTAAAGACTGGGGCATCTACCTGTTCCACAGTGTCGCCATGGACAAGAACCAGAAAATCATTCCCGAGGAAGCCGCCAAACTTGGCACGCCGGCGTCACACGGATGCATCCGGCTTAAAGTTGAGGACGCCAAGTGGATCTACGATTACATTCCTGAGCGGACAAAGGTCGTCATCCACGAGTAGAAAAGGAGCCGCGTCGGATTAGCCGGCGCGGCTTCCTTGTTTAGCTACGTTTAACTATCCTTCAGTTGTACTTCCCTGGGTTTCCGCTAGTCGCGTCTGGCCTCCGCCCTCTCGGGCTCCCTCATCAAGAGCCTGATGAGCTCCCATAGGGCCGAGATACCTACCACCGAGTAAACTACCCGTTCGGCTGTAGTGCCTTCACCGAAGATGGCCGCGACCAGGTTGAAGTTGGCAAGACCGATGAGACCCCAGTTCAGACCTCCAATAATCGTCAAGATACGCGTAACCCAACTGATGCCGGACATGACCACTCTCACCTTCCTGACAGTATGTCTTATGGTTCTGTTGGTAGTCTGGTTAGGAGAACCCAAAAACATACAGTCTGGCCCGAGCCTCAAAAACCCGGCGAGGAAGGCGGTAACTCAATGTCCGCATCTATATCATCTGTTGCGCGGCAACCACATCCCGGACCCGGAGACCGACTATATCGTGAACTCCGCGACTGCGGTGCCCGCCCTGGCCGACTTGGCCGTGATTTTGCCGGACGCGCCAGGTGCCGCCTTGACCGTCCACTTCACCCTGGTCTCGCGCGTAGGGCTGTCGCCCCTGAAGTAACCCATCCAGAACTGAGCCTGGCTGGCCGCGCGCCCTTCCAGTTGCCCTAGCGTCTGCTTGGCGGATCCCATCACCTCAATGCCCTCTCCGCACAGCTCGATGGTCAACGGCAAGTGAAGCTTCAGTTCAAGAGCCTTCTTGGTGCCGTAAGTGGGAAGGTATCCCGTGTTGGCCAAGAGGCAGCTGACGACGTAGGCGCCCTCTCCCGCTTTCTCCACGTTAACCTCGCTTATGGACAGGTGAGGCAGGGCTTCCGCGGTCCTGACAAACCACTCGGATATTTTGGCGCACTCGGACGGCAAGAACGCCGGAGGAGCGTTCTGGACGACGAACTTAGACTTCCAGCCTCCGATCTCCACTTTGCCCAGCTGGGGATGGTCAAAAGGCGTCCAGTCCACGAAGCCCTCTCCGCCCAGTTCCTTGTCCTGCCACTGGAGCATCTTCACAAAGTCGTCTTCTTGTTCCTCATCATCCTTCTCGGTCCGCGGCCACATCTTGACCCCGGCCCTGGTGGCGAGGTTCCAAAGCTCGGTTGTATAGGCGACGATACCGCGGTGCAGGTACAGCCAGTCATCGGCCGCTCCGTGGCTCCAGCTCTCACTCTTGGCGTGGAACTCTTCAAAAATGGATATGCACGGATAACCTGTCACTTGGGTTCCGATCTTCCCCAGGGCCTTAAGTACCGCCCAGTCGTGTTGCGGGATCTTGCTGGGCGGGCAGGATCCGGGTACCGCCAACAACACCCCGCCGGTTGTGTGGTTGGTCATCGCGATGCAGATATTGGGATGGGCGATCACAAAGTCCGCGACGGCCTTTGTCTCCGGTTCAGACAACGGGTACGGCCCCGCGCCTGACTGGACGACCTCAGGCCCCCATTCGGCAGGGTAGTTCCTGTTGAGATCGAGCCCCCACTTCAAAGGAGCGTTCTTTATGGGCTTCCCGGTGTAGTTCCTTACGAACCCTTCCTGGTAGACCCGGTAGAAAGTCCCCTCGACTTCATCAGGGGCGCGCTTGGCCATAGCACGTTTGTCTTTGGATGACACCTTCCACTCGCCGTTCGGGTCCTCGACCCTCATTAGCAGGATCTCTCCGTCGCCGTTGACATCCGCGGGATAGAGCCCGTCCATCTCCTCCCATTGTAGGTACGGATAGTACCTCGGGACAGACCGCATGGTCTCGGGAGTCGTCAGGTATACCTCGGTACCGTCAGGCGAGACCCTGGGATGGATATAGAAGGAGCAAGTGTCCACCAACCGGGTAACCTGAGCGTTCGTCCCGTAGTTGGAGAGAAGGTAGTCGGCGGTATACAGAGAAGCCATTGAGCCGACGCATTCTCCGGCATGGTGGTTGCCGTCGATATAGTAGCCCGGCTTGGAGTCATCTGGCCCGGTCTTGGAATTGGTGATGATGATAGCCACCAAGTCCCTGCCTTCTCCCGACTTTCCGATAACCTCGAGCCTTGCCAAGTCAGGATGGGCTTCCACCAAGCCTTTCATCGCGCCTACAAGCTCGTTGTAGGTATAGTAGTGGTCATACTTTAGCATCAAGTCTGTCACACCTCTTTCCCTTTCCTTTCATTCGTTTGGCGGTTTCTTTGGGGATAACAATGCATTACTCAAGGACTACTCAAAGTCCTGCATAGATATTCACAACAGAAGACTTTTTTGCGCATCGCCGACGGTGGCAGCCATGAAGGAGTTGTACCCGCCTTGGCGAATAATCGACTCTATGTCACAAAAGTCCGGTGTGTGATAGACGTTGAGCGGCGGAAAAGGCATGGGGCGGGGACAGATCAATCAGTCGGCCCCACAAGCTTATCGGTCGGGACAGTTGTTGTCGTACGTGTCGGCGCTGGGCCTTATCGCGGCGCTCGTAACCACTATTCTCATTCACCTACCCCCTTTTTGGGCTATGGGAGCGGGCACAATCCTCGCCGGGCTGTGCGCGTCGGTCCGGTCGCGTAGAGCGGGAACTGAACTGAGCATGTCCCACCTCCTCCGCTTCGCTTCGGGCGGCCTAGGCAGAGTCAAGAATGTGGTCATCCTGGTGCTCCTGGTAAACATGATGACAGCCGCATGGTTCTCGTCAGGTACTATCCAGGGACTTGTCTACTACGGCGTTTCCCTAGTGGACCCGCGGCACGTGATTCTTGCGGGACTACTGTTGTCGGCCATCTTGTCCACCTTGATTGGAAGCTCGGTGGGGACTGTAGCGACAGTCGGAGTCGCTGTCATGGGGATAGCCCGGGCGTTCAACCTGCCCCCTGCCCCGGTAGCGGGGGCAATTATGTCCGGAGCCATATTTGGGGACAGGGTGTCGTTTCTCTCAGGGATATTCCACCTGACCGTGGACATGACCGGCGCTGACCTGCGGAAAGCAAGCAGGCGCCTGTTGGCGTCGGGGATTCCGGCTCTCGTGGTGTGCATCGTGGCTGCTGCTGTCATGGGGTTCACCGTGAAGGCGTCGTCCGACGGCGCCGGACTCGCGTGGAAAACCCAGTTCTTGACGGGCCTTACGGAGATGGCACGGATCACCCCTTGGGTGCTCATCCCGCCGGTTCTGGTCGTGGTCCTAGCTTCACGGAGAGTACCCGTTCGCCTGTGCATGGTGGCGGGCTTAGTGGCGGGAGGAGCGATCGCCATCTTCTATCAGCATGAAAGCCTGCTCACCTTGTTGCGCTCTGTCCTCCTAGGGTACACGCCGGGTGGCGGCGCCCGGCCTGAGGTGGCTCAGGTCTTCCACAGCGGCGGCCTCCGCGGGACCACAAACATGGCTTTGATGCTCCTTTTCGCGGGCATGTACACGGGGATCATGGAGTCATCGGGGATGATGGACGATATTTCCGGCGGCCTCGTCAATAAGCTCCAGAACAGGGTGTCCTTCCTCCTGGGGGCTATGGGGATAAGCGTTCTGTCGACGGCAATCGCGTCCAACCAGGCCATGTCCGTCATAATCCCCGGACGCGCCATGACCGCCAAGAGACAAGAGCTGGGCATCAGCGCTGAAGACTTCGCCGGCGTCCTGGCGGACTCGGGCGTACCCGCGGCGGGCATCATCCCCTGGAACGTCATGGCGGCAATGTGCGGGGAAGCCCTGCAAGTCTCCCCCGCGGCCTTCGCCCCATACACGGTCATCGTCTACACGCTGGCCATTGTCGGCGCCTTAATTGCCTTGGGCAAGAAGCCGGGATATAGTAGAGCCACCTAGGGCGACTTGCGCCGGAAGATTCCGTCAAAGGGGAGTTGTTCAATGGGATTCCGCATCGAACCCGATGTGTTTAACGTCCTGCCTACGTTGTGTATCGGAGTCGTAGTGGCCGACGGGATTGACAATACGGGAACCAAAGGCACAGCGGAAAGCGTGACCCGCCTGCTTCAAGAAGCTGTTCTGCAGGTAAACGCGAAGTTCCGCGGGACAGACCTGAAAACCCACCCGGACATCGCCTGCTACCGCGAGGCATTTCGTAAGCTGGGCTACAACCCGAACAAGTTCCCCAGTTCAATTGAGGCCTTGACGTCTCGCGTCCTAAAAGGCCATCCCCTGCCGTACATAAACCCGATTGTGAACCTGGTAAACGCTGTGTCTCTGAAGCACAGCGTCCCTATGGGCGCGCACGACCTAGAGGCCATCGGCGGGTCTGTCTCGGTCCGTTTCTCGCGCTCTGGCAAGATGTTCACTCCCCTCGGGGAAGTGACCGCCGAAGAAGTCCCCGAAGGCGAGCTGGTGTACGCGGCGGGCGACGAGATCAGGACAAGGCGATGGATCTGGAGGCAAAACGATAAAGGCAAAGTAACCGAATCCTCCAGCCACATCTTCTTCCCCATTGACGGGTTCACTGACATAAACCGCGCCGCGGTCGAAAGCGCCATGGATGAACTGGCCGAGCACCTAAAGACGTTGTTCGGTGTGGAGACACTGCGCGGCGTGGTTGACCGGGACAAAATGGAAATGCAGTTCTAGAGCCTTCTACCTTCGCGCGGCAGCCTCCCCGAAGTCGACGGAGTTCACTCTAGACAGGTTGACCCGCCTCCGCCTGAAGAGCGCCGGCTGCTCACTCTGTGCCAATCATTCGGCAACATGCAATGCAAACAGTTGTCGGAACCCCTTCACGTGCCATTCTCCCATGAGTGGTATAATGGCTTAGTATCAAACAGCTGCTCCGAGCCGTTGAGCCTAAGGGTAAGGCCTACAGGTCTGGCCTATGGACGATGGCCGGTAGGGTGAGTCTGGAAACGGTCTCGCCTCCCACATTGGAAAGGAGCACGCTGGAATAACGCGACTTGCGGTGTCCGAGCTGCCTCGAGCAGGCGGTATCCGGTTTGTCGCGGATTACTCTAAGCGAGCGCCAAACAGGCGCTTTTCCGCTTTTCGGCGGCTTCCTTTCGTGGGGCAAACTGACTAGCAGAACAAACTCACGGGAGGACGCCATGGACTGGTTCTTTCAGGTCAAGACAGTTGAAGAGGCGCTAAAGACCCTGTTTTCCCACTGGAGTCCGCCCCCTCCTCAGGTTGAACTGGTTCATTTGACCGAATGCAGGACACGCGTCCTTGGAGCGGATGTGCGTTCCAATGAAGATATCCCTCCTCACTGTAGGTCCACGGTGGACGGGTACGCGGTGCTGGCTAAAGATACTTTCGGAGCCTCCGAATCGCTCCCGGCCATTCTGCAAGTGGTAGAAGACATCCCAATGGGGAGCCTCCCCCGGCGGAAGCTCACTGCGGGGCTGGCCTCGAAAATCCCGACGGGCGGGATCCTCCCTGATGGCGCCGACGCATGTGTCATGATTGAACACACTGAAAGCCTTCCGGACGGAACCGTTCTAATCATGAAGCCTGTTTCTCCCGGAGAGAACGTCATCCAGAAGGGCGAGGACGTATCAGCGGGCTCCCTCCTGCTCCCTCGAGGGTCTCGGTTGAGGCCTCCCGATGTGGGAGCGCTTGCCGCCTTGGGGGTCTGCCAGGTACGGCAAAAAGGTTCGGGCACTCGAGTCCTCCTCGATTTCGCCCTAAGAGCCAAGGGCATAGACGGGACCCAAATATCCGGGTACGAACGTGAGGAGTACACCCACACGCAAGTGGCAACGCCCTGAAGTGGCTGTCCGGGTTCGGCATCGAGCACCTCGCTTCCCAAATGAGGTACACCCTGTCTGGAGGCGAAGCCCAACGTGCGTCGCTAGCCCGGGCATTTGCCCTCGAGCCGGAAATCCTGATGATGGATGAACCGTTTAGTTCCGTCGACAACATAAGCAGGCAGGGACTGATAAAGACCTTCAAGGAAGTCCAATCCGCTTCAAAAACCACCACCTTGCTGGTGACCCACGATTTCAGGGAGGTTCAGGCCCTGGCCGACCGGGTATTCGTGATTTCCAACGGAAAGCCGGAAACCCAAGGCACCCCGGAAGAGATCGCCAGGCACCCGGTGTGGAAAGCGCTGGCCACCGCTGACTCATATTAGGCCTACCATTGATCGCGGCGCGCTAAACCTTCTGCTTAAACAACCGGTACAAGAGCAGGATCAACGCGAGCCCGTAAAAAAGCCCGCACAACAGGTACGTGCCGTAGCTGAGCCGCATCATGTCGTTGCCCAGGATCGCGGCCGTCAACGCCTTGGCAGGCCAAAAGCCGGGCTCCACGGCAAACCAGAACTCCTTAGCGTCGAAAAAGAACAGCCCGACTATCGGCGCCACCGCTGAGATCCCCGTACCCTTTATCGCCGCGAAACCCTCTACCTTGTTGCCGGCAACCACGTTGATGAGAAGGGCCGCCATCGGAGCTCCGAGAGCCGCCACCGCCGAAACGCTCAGGATGACTCCCCAAGACACTCGGGAAAGATTTGAGAACCATATGGCGAAAGCCGAAGCAAGGACACTGCCGGCATAAACCAGGAAGAGCTTGAGCCCGATAAAGAACTCCAAGCTCAGAGGAGCCACCTTCACTGAGAAAAGCACGTTGTCGTCCCTATCATCCAAAATCGAGAACGCCGCGATAGCGCCCGATACTCTGGAAACCAAAACCGCCACTGAGGCCAAGACCACATGATAGTAGGGAGCGAAACTCATGCCAAACCGCTCTTCAGCTACCGGAACCGCGAAACGGATTATGACGGCCAAAACTACCGGCCAGGCGATCATGAACCGGGCGAACGGGTCCCGCACCCACTTCTTGAGCTCGTAACCCGCGTAGGTCAGATAGAACACGTTAGGCGCCTCCTTTCGCGACGTACCTTTCGAGTAACCTGCGGGATAGGGCGTAGAGCCCTCCTGAAAGCGCCAAAAGATATATCAAAGAAATGGCTAGGTCCTTCGCGTCAACAGGTTCAGTGGCCGCTGCCAGCAGCACCAGCGCGCTCTTGGTAGGGTTGAAGTACTGGACTGTCTTAACCCAGTCTCCTTTCAGCACCTTGAATCCTTCAAGCAAGGTGGGCAAGGTGAAGACAATGGTGAACTTGAACACGCCCATGAGTAGGTCCGTGAAGTCTTTCGAGTAGTAGGTCATAATAGTCCCTACCTGCGCGAAGGTGAACGCCACTAGGATTACCGCCCCGAATATGGCAGGGATGTTGATCTCCAGATCCGCGACCAACAGCCCGTAAGCCAGCAACAATGCCAGCGTGATGACGCTTGACGTAACCACGGCGAGAGACTTAGAGACCAGGTATTCATCCTTCGAGATCGGCGAAACCATAAGGGACTTGAACGAGTTCTCCTGGTTCTCGAAGATGATGGTCACTCCGACGAGCAAGAGTGACATGACGGTCGAGTCAACGAATATCAAGAGCGGGAACAACGCGGTCATACTTCCCGGCGCCGAGAAACGCAGTACGGCAATCCATATGAGCGCGGTGACCAAGCTCGCGCCGGAGACTCCGTACTTCCACATCCGGAGGATTTCGCCCCTGTATAAGACCCCGATCTTATTCAACGAGCTTCACCCCCGTGACCTTGATGAAGATGTCGTCCAAAGTAGTTTCGCCGCTGTGGATCGTCACGATCTCCTTCGTCCTGAGAATGTGGAAGAAACGCTCGTTGCTTCCAAGCCCGTTCATATCGAAGGACTCTTTTCGGACTCCGCCCCCATCGTCTCTGTACTCCACGGTGACTAGCCTCTGGCCAAACCTAAGTTTGAGGTTCCTCGGCGAGTCAATTTCCCGGATCTCGCCGCCGGCGATGAAAGCCACGCGGTCGCAGAGTTCGTCGGCGTCATGCATGAGATGAGTGGTAAGGAAGACCGTCCCTCCACCCTGTTTGAACTCACGGATCAAGTCCTTGACTATTCTTGCGTTCGCAGGGTCCAGTCCGTATATTCCTGGGATACCGGTACGTAAGCCCTTCTACCTTAAACACCGTCCCCACCCCTCTCCGTATAGATGCCGTGCTTAAGCATGTCAACCAGCGCCTTGAGCGTAACCTTCACTTCGTCCAGAGACACATCCCCGCCGTAGAGATGATTCTGTATCACTTCCAGCGAAAGGCTGAACAGCCAGAGAGACAGAAGGGTACTGTCCACATCAGCCCGGATGATACCTTTCTGCTTATCCTTCTCAATTAGTTCCGAGTACAGCGCCACTGTGCCGTTGCGGGCTTGGGCGATGGCATTCTCGGCGATTGCGCCCCTAGACCGGAAGACTGAGGAACCGATGGCCCAGAGTTTCGGACGTGCCATCGCGAACTCGACTCCCTTAACGTACAACAAGTGCCAGAAGTCAATGAAGGGAATCTCGCCCGCCAAGGGGATCGCCTCTGCCAGGAACCCGGCCTTCTCCTGGGCGATCACAGCCGCTACCACGTCCCAAGCGTCAGCCAGATCCCTAAAGTACTGATAGAAGCTACCTCGCGGGATCCCAGCCCTGGAGACAATCCCTGATACAGTCGCGCCGTCCACGCCGTTTTCCGCGAACTCGTCTATCACGGCCTGGGTTATCCTCTCCCGTTTCGCGGGATTGAGGTTCAGGAATCGCTGAGTGGGCAATCAGGACAACCCTCCATTCTGGCTCCATGACCGGGTTCACTGTCGCGATACCCCGGAGATGACACTAATGTCACTTTATTCTCACCTGTAGCCTATGCTAAAGTGACACTGGTGTCACCATGCTATCTACCCCATCTTTGTCGCGGAGTAGGGTTTTTGACCGTAATCTCGCCGCGGGTTCGGTCTTTCTGCCCCAGATCCGCTGCCGATTAGGGTCCCAAGCCCTAGAACCGCTGTGATGTGGGGTTCTGAGCCCTAATCCCGCAGTGAATTCGGGCTTTCTGCCCTAGTTCCGCCGCCGATTAGGGTTCTAAGCCCTAGAATTGCTGTGATGTAGGGCTCTGAGCCCTAATCTCGCCGTGGATTCGGGCTTTCTGCCACGAAGTCGGGCCTTCTCCGGTTGACTACTAGCCTACTTGTCATCCCCTGCGGACTGCACTATAATCGTTTCATTGCGAACGTTCTCTAGCGAACAATTCTGGCTGTCGCGCGACTCGCGGAGACTCATCGCTAGTGTCTAGCTGATGCCTAGCAGCGGATGAGACCAAACAGGGTATTTGCAGCAGTATCGTGCCGGTCCAGAACGAGTTCACCGGGTTCACCGTTTTCGCATGTGTTCGCACTGGCGGGTGTTTGACGTTAGCGTACTTAATCGCGCGTCTCCGCGCGTGTTTGCGGTGTTCGCATGTTTGCGCGTGTTCGCGGTGTTTCCACTCGCCGCTCGAAGCAACTCCAGCACGCGCAAAACGACATCATCACTAACGGAGGAAGCGGCTATGTCCGAACGAACTGACGAGCTTGAACAGCTGTTGAGGGATGTCGGCAGGAGTTTTTTCGGGTTGATGCATGACGCCACCGAACGGTTCCAACTGCCGCCGGGGGCCAAACCGGTAATCCACTCCATCCTTACGGAACCGGGGGTGACAGTCAGCGAAATATCCCGGAAGGCCGGCGTGTCCAAGTCTCACGTCTCCAAGATAGTCGAGGCGTTATCCGGGAAGGGGCTGCTTGAGAAGAGGCCCGACCCTTCCGACCAGCGCCTCACTCGAATCTACCTGACCAAACAGGCCGAGGACAATTTCAGGGCCATCCGGGACGAGAGGCGCAGACGCCTATCTGAAGTCGCCGCCGGAATGCCGCCTGGCAAACTGGATGAGGTGATTGAGGGGCTGCGGACGCTGAAGGACTCGCTAGATGCCTATAGCGCGCGGAACGCTAACGGTGAAGGTGGAGGGCAACAGGACAAGTAGGAGCTGAAAGCACAGGAGCTTCGCACAATAGGACCAAACTTGCCGGCGCAAACAAAGCAGAGAACCCTTCCAAAACAAATGAAACCGGCAAGCTCAGACGAACAAAAGAGGATGATTTGATAGATGATTCGACTGGCCAAATACTTAAGACCTTTCGTTCTTTTCATTGCGGCGGCCCTGGTGTTGGTGTACCTGCAGGCTTGGGCGGAACTGAGCCTCCCCAACCTCATGGCCGAAATCGTGGACAAGGGAATCGTCCGCGGTGACACCGCCCTCATCTGGCGAGTCGGCGGCAGAATGCTTCTAGTCACACTGGGAGGCACCGTCGCGGCGGTTATCGGAGGATTTCTCTCAGCCAGGATTTCCTCCGGGTTCGGCCGCGACCTCCGCAACCGGGTCTTTGCCCACGTCCAGGAATTCTCCTTGCGTGAGTTCGACAAGTTCGGGACGGCTTCACTTATCACCCGAACCACGAACGACATCAGCCAGGTGCAGCAGGTAGTCCAGATGTCTCTCACAATGGTCGTACGAGCTCCAATGATGTTCTTGGGCGGGGTGATGATGACCACCGCGAGGGACCCTCGCCTGTCCCTTACGCTACTTGCCGTACTTCCAGTAATCATTGGTGCAATCACCTTCGTCACCAAAAAGGGCATGCCTATGTTCAGGGCCATGCAGAAGAAGCTGGACAAGTTGAACCTGGTATTGCGGGAAAACCTCACCGGGATCCGCGTGATAAGGGCGTTTAACAGGACGGATTATGAGGCGGCAAGGTTTGACGACGCCAACCGGGATCTGACCCAGACGGCTCTTCGGGTGCAGCGTATCATGGCAGTCCTCATGCCGATAATGATGCTCACCATGAACCTAATCGCCATCGCCATCATCTGGATAGGAAGCCACAGGATCGACGCCGGTCTACTGGAAGTCGGCGGTTTGATGGCGTTCATCCAGTATTCCATGCACATCCTGATGTCCCTGGTCATGGTTTCCATGATCTTCGTGATGCTCCCGCGAGCGTCGGCGTCCGCGGACAGGATCAATGAAGTGCTGGAGTGCGTGCCATCAATCGCGGACCCCGTAGCCACTGGTACGACCGTAGCTACTGGTACGACCGCAGATGCCGGTATGGTTTCCGGAGACGCGGAGGCGTCGCAACCTGCCAAGGAACCTGAAACTGCCAAGAAGCCGGATGAACAGGCGGAAGAAAGCCGGCAGGCACGCGGAGCGCGCCTGGAATTCCGTGACGTCACCTTCAGTTATCCCGGCGCCGAGGCTCCCGCGATCAGGAACATCTCATTTGAGGCGAACCCCGGCGAGGTGACGGCCATTATCGGAGGCACGGGCTCGGGCAAGTCCACCCTGGTAAACCTCATACCCCGGTTCTATGACGTGGATAGCGGCGTCATCTTGATGGACGGAGTGGACATCCGGCAGATGACTCAAGAAGAGCTCAGGGCACGAATCGGGCTCGTCCCGCAGAAAGCCGTGCTGTTCACCGGTTCGGTGGCCGACAACATCCGTTTTGGGAAAGAAGACGCTTCAATTGAAGAAGTCACCCGCGCGGCAGAAGTCGCCCAGGCCAGAGAGTTCATCTCAGAGATGCAACAGGGGTTCGACTCCCCCATATCCCAAGGAGGAACCAACGTTTCGGGAGGCCAGCGCCAGCGCCTCGCCATAGCCCGGGCGCTGGTGAGAAAGCCCGACATCCTGATATTCGACGACAGTTTCAGCGCCCTGGACTACAGGACCGACGCCCGGCTCAGAGCAGCGCTGCGTGAGTACACCCGGGACGCCACAGTCCTCATAGTCGCCCAACGAGTAGCCACGGTCATGGACGCGGACCGGATAATTGTCTTGGACGAGGGGCGCTTGGTCGGCAACGGAACACACAAACAGCTGATGGAGACCTGCGAAGTCTACCGCGAGATTGTCTTGTCCCAGCTGTCCGAGGAGGAAGTAGCATGAGCGACCGACGCCACGAATCTTACGGTAGACCTGACGGGGCACGGCCAGGTAGCAGACTGCCTGAAGCGCAAGCCGGCAGGCCGGGACCGCAGCGCCCCTTCGGTGGCCCGATGGGAGGTCCCGGGAGAGGCCGTAGAATGCTCATGCCCGGCGAAAAGCCCAAAGACTTCCGCGGCACCTTGAAGCGGTTGATCAAGTATTTGTGGCCGCGCAGATGGCAGTTGGCCACGGTCTTCTTCTTTGCGGCCCTAAGCACGGTATTCTCCATCCTGAGCCCGAAGGTCATGGGCAAGGCCACGACCAAACTCCTGGAAGGCGTCATGATGAAGATGGCCGGTGTCCCGGGCGCTTCCATCGACTTCGAGTACATTCGGAACGTCCTCCTGACGCTCGTAGCGCTGTACGCTTTGAGCACTCTCTTCAACTACATCCAGCACTTCGTCATGGCGGGAGTGGCTCAAAGCACGGTCTACCAGATGCGGAAAGACGTCATGGCCAAGCTCTCCCGGCTTCCCCTGAAGTACTTCGATTCTCGGACTCACGGTGAAATCCTAAGCCGCGTCGTCAATGACGTGGATATGGTCAGTTCAACGCTCCCCCAGAGCCTGACGCAGCTGATAACGGCATCGGTGACTCTCGTTGGAACGGCCGTCATGATGCTTTCCATCAGCCCGCTGTTGACCCTGATTACCGTGGTCACGCTGCCGCTGTCCGTGCTTGTCACCATGGGCGTCGCCAAGCGCTCCCAGGGATACTTCATGGGCCAGGCGCGCACGCTGGGCGAACTCAACGGTCACGTGGAAGAGATGTACACGGGCCACAAGCTAGTCAAAGCGTTCGGGCGAGAGTCCCAGTCAATCCAGGCTTTCAAAGAAATCAACGAGAGGCTGTACGAGAACGGGTGGAGAGCCCAGTTCATGGCCAGCATCATGTTCCCGCTGATGGGCTTCGTCAACAACCTTGGGTACGTAATAGTCTCGGTGGCGGGAGGCCTTCTCGTGATGCGGCAGGCCATCGCCATCGGCGACATTCAAGCGTTTATCAACTACTCCCGGCAGTTCACCCAGCCCATAAGCCAGACAGCCAACATCGCCAACATCATCCAGTCCACCGTCGCTTCGGCCGAAAGGGTCTTTGAGGTGCTGGACGAGGCCGAGGAAGCCCCGGACAAGGAAGACGCTCCGGTCCTTCAGGATGTCAAGGGCCTCGTGGAGTTCAAGGACGTGCGGTTCCGGTACAAGGAAGACGTCCCCCTCATAGATAACCTGTCCATTACCGCCAAACCGGGTCAGACCATAGCCATCGTCGGGCCGACAGGCGCCGGCAAGACCACGCTGGTAAACCTGCTTATGAGATTCTATGAGGTGAACGACGGAGTCATCGCCCTGGACGGTTACAACATCACCGAACTGAGACGTGGGGATCTCCGCACCAAGTTCGGAATGGTGCTGCAGGATACATGGCTTTTCAACGGCACGATCCGGGACAACATCGCCTACGGACGGCCCGGAGCTACTATGGAGGAAATCGTGGCGGCGGCGAAGACCGCTCGCGCCGACCACTTCATAAGGACCCTCCCCGAGGGCTACGAAACCGTGCTTAACGAGGAGGCCTCGAACATCTCTCAAGGGCAGATGCAGCTTCTGACCATCGCCCGCGCGGTCTTGGCCGATCCGGCCATCTTGATCCTGGACGAGGCCACCAGCAGCGTGGACACCCGGACAGAACTCCTGGTCCAAGAGGCAATGCAGGAGTTGATGAAGGGACGGACTAGTTTTGTCATCGCCCACAGACTATCAACTGTCCGAAACGCCGATCTGATTTTGGTCATGGACAACGGAACCATCGTTGAGCAGGGAAAACACCACGAATTACTTGCGAAGGGCGGCTTTTACGCGGAGCTTTACAACAGCCAGTTCTATGGCAGGGAAAGGGAAAAGAGGGCTGGATAGGCCGTCACGCAAGCCATCCATCGTTGCCTAATATCTGTTAAAAGGCTATTATGGTGGCACAGTGACGGAGACCACTCCGGCGCAGAGCAACAAATGGCTCCTACGGGGCAAGGTCTCGTAGGAGCCTTATGCATCATCGAGACGTCTAGCCCGTAGTAGTAGAGATACAGTTCCACAATCAGGCGTGTGGTTCCAGGGAGATGGGAGTATGCGAGCAGGTCGGGCGCCGGCGACGGTCCGCCGTGTGGTGGACGCACTTAACGCGCTGGTACAAGACCTAAATGACGATAGCTGGCACAAGAGCGTCGTCCACGAAACCATTCAACGGTTGGAGTCGAGGGACTTCAACCTAGTGGTCATGGGCTTGTTCAAAAGAGGCAAGTCCTCGGTCATCAACGCGCTCATAGGCGACAACGTTCTGCCCGTTGACGTAGTGCCCCTGACGTCGGCGGGGACCTTGTTGTCCTATGGAGATACGCCGTCAGCCACCGTATACTACCTGGACGGGCGCGACCGCGCCATCCCCGTCTCAGAATTGGCCGAGTACGTCACGGAAGAAAAGAACCCGTGCAACGAGAAGCAGGTGTCTTACGTACAGGTCAAGTTGCCATCCCCTCTACTTCAGGAAGGCTTGCGCGTAGTCGACACGCCTGGTACCGGCTCCACTCTGGAGCACAACTCCGCCGCGGCCCGGCAGTGGATCCCCCGGGCGGACGCCATAGTGTTCGTGCTGTCGGTAGACCCTCCCATATCCCAGGCGGAGATCGATTATGTAAAGCAAACCCATAAGCAGGCTTCCCGCGTGGTGTTCGTGCTCAACAAGGCTGACTACGCCGCGCCTGGGCAGCTCGCCAACATACTCAAGTTCACAGAGTCAGTGCTGGAACACGAGGCCGGTGTCCCCAACCCGAGGGTCATCCCGATGTCCGCGAAACTGGCGCTCGAAGCCTTGGCGCAGGGACCTGATTCTGACCTGCTCCAGGCCAGCGGCATACTGGAACTGAGGAAGTGGATAGCTTCCACCGTCATCGCTGACTGCGACGCCATGCTGGTGGAGTCCGCTACCCGCAAAGCCCTCACCCTCATAAGCCAGCTCGAGTTCGAGACGCGTCTGGCTCTCGAAGCCGCGAGGGCGGACGAGGAGAGCCTTGAGGAAAAGATCAATATCATCGCCAAGCTCACTCAGACCATGTCCTATCGCAGGACTGACCTGGAGCACCTGTTGGACGCGGCCGTCCAGCAGCTTACATCGGATATAGGCCGGCGCCTTGACGACGCGTACCGTGCGCTCCTACCTGCCCTGGACCGCTTTGTGGACGAGACGATGGACGCTGAAGAAGCCGTACCGGTCCGCAGGTTAGAAGGAGTGATTATGGAGCGCATCCACCAGGGCATCACCAACCTGATGGACGAGTACAGGGTCGAAGAGCAGAAGCGGCTAGAAGACGGACTCGAAGCCATAAGGCGCCGCTTCGCCGACGAATCGGATGACGTGGTAAGGGACGCGCAGAGAACCGTCTCAGAGTATTTCAACATAATCCCGCCCGAGACTCCGGTGCGCCTTGAGCTGGCCGAACCGCGAGGGTTCTATTACAGGTACGACACGGTCGAACCCACGCTGCACGCCATCGTTCACAGTCTGGAGAAGCTCCTCCCTTCCCGCATCGCCAGAGACCGCCTGAGGCAAAGGCTCAAGAGGCGGGCAAGCAGCCTTCTGGATATGCAAATGGGGAGAGTAAGATTTGACTTCGCCAAACGGGTGAAACAGACCACCCGGCACATAGAGCGGGAATCCCTTGAGAGGATCAGCCGCGTGGCGGAGGGATTGGCCGCGGCGTTAAGTATGTCCCGCGAAGTCCATGATTCCGAGAAACGGCACTCCCGCGTAGCGGAGCTAGAAGCAAAACTGGCCAGGCTGGGCCAACTGAAAGGGCGGCTGGCCAGCTAAGACCGGTCAAGTGCCGGGAGTCCTTCACGTGCTGGAAGCTTGCGATAACTCCTCTTACGCTATCCCCAGGCACCTCTTGCCCGCAAGCACGACGCGCCGGACCAATTCAGGAATTGTCCTCCCGGTAGCCGGGTCTATCACCGAGCTGTGAACGTGCGGGATTATGAGGGGCGGCCCGAACTCCAGACACGCTTCTAAGAGCTCTCCCACATTATCCGGAGTAATGCCCCCGGTGGGCTCGAGAACGGGCAGTCCCGCTTCCTTGGTGCTCTTGGCCACAGCGATGACCTCGGGCAGCTTCTTGGTGCCTCCGATCGGGAACAGCTTTATGGATTTTCCACCCACATCGCTTACCATCTTTATCGCGGTATCCACCGGCACCCTCGCGGGTTCTGAAGCCTTTTCGCTTACGGGGCCCGTCGACACGACGACTATCCCCGGAGTTCCTGACGGCGAAATCAAGGCGTTGACCACGTTGTCTTGGGCGATTCCGCGAGTTTCAAGGGCGCCGATAGTGTATCCGACGGCGGGAAACACCTGATTTAGATGCCCCGGGTTCAGCCGAAGGGCAAGGTCTACCACGCGCCTCCACTGGCTCGAATCCCCACCGCCCAGGCCGATGCTGACCATTCCGGTTAGCTCTTTGATTTTCAAGCATATTTCCATCGCTTGGTCCAGAGAAGGATAGTCTTTCAAGACAATACCCAGGACCCCGTAACCCTCCGACGCCTCCCACACTTCTTTAGCGTTGTCTTCGTCCGCGACCAGGAAGTTGTACAGGAGCCGACCTCCCTGGGCATGTTCTACGTCTATCGCGACTTTTCGCGCCATGCTTGCCGTTCCTCCTTTGTGCTCCCCGTTTGATGCCTCTGTCTTATGCCGCCTGTTTTACTCTCCCCGCGTGAACACTTCCCTGAGCCTGTTAACAACTACGTCCTCTTCGCCGTCTCGAAGGGGTCTGGGATCAACGAGGATTATCCCCACGTTAGCGTAATGGTTCCTGGTGAAAACCGCCGGGTCCCCTTTCTCCAAGAGCCGGATGGCTTGTTTGGCCGTGACTTTGGCCGTTGACTCATCCACCTTGACCTCGGTACGGTAGATGGCTCGCCCGGCCTCATCTTGCACGATGGAGACTTGGAGTCCGGGAATCCCCTGAAGTCCATCGCGGATGTACTCGGCTTTCTTGAGAAGTGCCGCCGCCCGTTCTGGACTTACGCCCCCGTAAGCCTCCAAGGCGGAAACCAAACCCACGATGGCCTCTTTGCCCACTTTCATGGGCCTGCCGATGCCCTGATATTGCGCGCGGCATGCCGCGATGAGACCCGCCTTGCCGCAGATTAGCCCGGATGTCGGTCCCAAGATCGCTTTGCCGCCGCTGAAGCAGGTCAAGTCTATCCCCATCGCCGGGTACTTCTTGAGGTCTTCCTCGGCAGCCGCGTCGACGATGATTGGGATGCCGCGCTTGTGAGCCAGATCAATGCATTCCTCCAAGGAGACGACACCCTTTTGGACCGCGTGGTGTGACTTCACGTAGAGGAAGGCCGCGGTGTCATCGGTCAGCGCGTCCTCAATCTGCGCGCGGCCGCAGGAGTTGGCCTCTCCCACCTCGACCGGGACACCCCCGCCGAGCCTGATCATGGACGCCACAGGGGCACCAAAGTTCACGGCGTGGCCTTTCATGAGGACTATCCGGTTCTTTCCGGAACTCTGAGGAAGCTTGGAGATCTTGCCCAAGTCGGTCCCGGCAATGCAAGCGGCCACTGAAATAGCAATGCCCGCCGCGGCTCCCGTAGTTGGGACGGCGTCCTCCGCGCCGATTAGGCGAGCCATATACTTGCCCGCCTTTATCATAAGTTCCTCAAGCTCAACGTGGCTCTGCGCGGCATCTGCCATGGCCGAAGCCACTTCCGGCGACACGGCGGAGCCACCTAAAGCCGTCATCTTTCCGGCCGCGTTAATCACCCTGCGAACTCCCAGTCTCTCGTAGAACGACACGGTAACACCCTCTTGGTTCGTTGGTATGTACTAAGTAATGCGTCCTGGCGCTACAATCCTGCAAGACTCTTCGTCGCGCTGATCCGGGCGTCTCTGAAGGAGCGGGAGGGGATTGCTCCCCTCCCGAACTTACGTCTAAGCGGGAATCGGTCCGAGCGTTCCCAGGATCATGGCTCCGATGATGGCCCCGCCAACAATGGGCTTTTTCATCGCGTACATCAACGCGGCTCCGACAATCGCGCCAACGCCCGCGGGAATGCTGAACCGGATAGCGGTGACGATGACAAGGGGTCCAAAGAAAGCGCCGATTGAGTTGCCCGCTCCCATCATCATACCTGTTGCCGCTGAAGCCGAGGTTGTAAAGCCGCCGCCCTTTCGTACGGCTTCGATAACCAGTCCGAGGCCGAGACCTATCGCGCCACCGCACAATAGCGCCAGCGGGAAGTTGGTCAGTACCGATTTCCAGCCCGCCGCCAGCATCAGACCGGTAACGCCGAAAGAAATGCCTGTGCAGATGGAGCCGCCGATATCGAGAATACCCACCAACGGCCCTTCCAGGAATCTGGCAAAGAGGAATCCGCCGGCATACCCGCTTAGAACTGCGAAATTACCTGATTCCAGGGCGGTATTCAGCATCTGCACCAGAACAACGCTTCCGAAAGCACCCTTTCCGTGGACCAGCTGCATGCTGGTTCCGCCGAAACCGGCCGCGCAAGCCATCGCCAAGAGAACCGGGAATGTCAAAGGGTGCCACCAAATACCCTTATGGGTGTCTTGCTTGTTCTCCATGTTTCATACCCTCCCCATCGTCCAGGTTTAGCCGGCGACAAACAAGTTAGCCAGTGTGGTGAAGAACCCGCGGAAGTAGGCGACCGCGATGAACAGACCCGTTACCGCCGTCACCAATATCCAAGTAGAACGCTTCCACCCGTCAACCTCTACAGCTTTTCCGACCAAAATGCCCATAACGCACCCGGGTACGGCGTTGCCCATGACCATCTGAGCGAAGCCGCCGTACAAGATCGATGCGACGCCGGTGTGCACGCCACCGTCAATCGCCGTCAGGAAGAATATGATGGGCATCAAATAATCCATCATGGCCTGACCCGCGGGAACCATAACTTTCTGAGCTATGGTCGCCATCTTAGCGGGGACCGCGGACGCCATGGTCATGTAGAACACCATGCCGACGGCACCGACAAGGGCTCCGAGGGGAGCCATAGCCTTGGGGTTCTTAAACGTCCTATCGGGGTCCTTATCCTTGAGGAGAAGAAGTCCCGCCGTCACGTTCGGAACCGTACGATGCCACAATTCCTGACCTATTCCACCCACAGCCACAGCGTCAATAGCCGTCACCGGTATGAAACTGGCTCCAAAGCTAAGGTGGGCTATGGGATCCCCTCTGCACGCGTTCATCTCTCCGAGGGTCCTGAAAGCCCCCATAGCTTGATACTCGGGCGCATGGAACATGCGCGCCGCGCCCGCGGCGAAAGCGAATCCAGCAAGACCGCCTACGACCACTGCCTTAAGTATAAGGGGCAACATCTGACATTTCACTTCCTTCCCTGTTAAGTAGTCCAGGCCCAGTTCTCGTTTCTAAAGTGTCGGTCCCGGAGGTACCTCGCGCATGTCAACTGTGGAGAAGTCGACTATTTTCATCTGGACTTTGATCTTGAGTTCCAGGGTGTACTTGCGTCTTTCCCTAGGCCAAAAGACGAACAGAAAGCGTTCGGTCCACTTAGCCACTTCGGCCTTTAGGACAACGACATCTTCAGGCTCCATGAAGACTACCGGCTGTCCCGCCTCTTTAAAGGCAGCCGCCCGCATCGCTTTGAAACCCGCCTGAAGAGCAGCTTCGAGAGTCTCCCCAGACCCCTTCACTACGTACTCTTTGGACAACGCGCGAAGTGCCCCGGGCTGGTCCATGGTATCTCCTCCCTCCTACTGCCGTGCTAGAATCTTCTTGTACTCCTCGACTATCGTCCTACCCAGTTCCTCGGTATCCATGAACCCGAACCCGAGGACCCTGGCTCCGTTCTTGAGAGCCAACACGCCGGCCCCTATGGTCCGCAGGCTGTGCTCGAACTTGTAACCGTACTTGGTACCCGCGGTAATCGCGCCGGCGCCGCCGCTGCCGCAGAAGGAAATACCCAGGTCAGCGTTTTCTTGATGCATGACGTCGCCAAGCTTCATGTCGGCACCCAGACCGGGGATAACTATCGCTATGCCGCCCGCTTTCTCGACTCCCCGGGCGACGTTTTGGCCCTGTCCCATTCTGTGGGCAATAACCACTTTGATCTTTTTTTCCTCCATGGCTGTCCTCCCAACTCGGTTTCTATCCTTGACACCGAAGCCTCATGGCAGCTATGTGACTGGCGATCAGAACTGTCTCAGGCCGGGGAATCTCGTAGCCTGACGCCTCTGTCACCATCTCTGCGACCTCCATCGCGATTTCCATGTCTTCCTTGGGGATTTGGTTTTCAAAACCCGTGGGATAGTCCACCTTCACTCCTTGCCTGGAACGGGAGATGAAGTTCGCAACGTGGGTGGTAAGCCCGATGATTCCGGTAGAGTCCGTGGGGACTCCCCGCCGCCGCAAGAGCGCCAGTATGTTCGCCATCAGCTTTTGCACTTGCTGAACGTCTACGTCCGCTCCGGCAAGGCTCTTGGTGACGGTCTCGGTTACCAACTGCATCTCCTTTTCAGCGTCAACCATGGTCTACAAAGCCCACGCTTTCTTCCCGCCCTTGATGGTCACAACCGGCTTTATCAGCCGGGACACCTTCATGGGGGCCTTTTCGCTGTCATAAAGCACCGCTTCTTCGTTGGCCACGACAAAAGCTGTGAGGTCCGCAGTTCTGCCGGGGGTCAACGTCCCAAGGGGCAGGCCCAACATCTTGGCGGGCCTGTTGGTAGACAAGTCGATTACATCGCTGAGCGAGAATCCCAACTCAAGGAATTTGGACATGGTGGTAGGCATATCCACGACGCAGCCCTTGATGTTTCCGCTATGCAGGTCGGTACTGATTGAATCCGGGCCGAACCCGGCCTCCATCGCTCTCTTGAATGTCTTGTAGCAGAAGCTTGCTTCCCCGTGTCCCACGTCGAACCAGACGCCTCTGCCTCTAGCGGCAAGGGCTTCAGGCAGGATTCTTCCATGACGGTCCAGGATGCCGCCGGCTTTACCGTGGAAAGCGTGGGTGATAATGTCCCCTTCGTCCATCAGCTTCAGCACATCCTCATAAATCGGAGGCGCGTTCCCCACGTGGACCATGAGCGGAAGACCCGCTAGACGAGCCAGTTTCTTGGCGATCTTCACGGGCTCGATGCCGTTGTCCCCGACCTGTGTGACGCTGGCCATGACTTTGATGCCGGCGATTACTTCACGGAAAGCCTCAACCGCCTTCATGCTCACGTTTAAGTCCATGTTCCTGAGGTCCCTATAGGCGCCCTTGAGCGCCGAGCCCATGGATATGGCCGCGTTCATGAAGGAAAGCACCCTGGTGGTAGAGGTGTCTATGACGTAGCGCTTCATGCCCTTCATGTTGATCGCCCCGGCCGTCCCCGCGTCGAAGACGGTGGTGACACCGTGGTTTACCCCGGCGTCCCTGTCCGGTTCCACTCCTAGAGGCAGAAAGTCAGCGGAGACGTGCGCGTGCAAGTCGATCCATCCGGGCGAAAGATACTTGCCCGTCAGGTCCTCTACCTCCCACCCCTCTTGGGGTTCCAGGTTCTCTGTCACAGCTTCTATAACCCCGTTCTTCACCAACACGTCCTTAACCGAGTTCAGGCCGTTGGCGGGGTCAATCACTGTCGCTCCTTTCAGGAGCAAGGTTTTCTCGTTCATGCCAGACCTCCTCTCCATTAACTAAGTCAGACTTGTGAGCCCGTTCCCCCCTTCCTCGCGCGCATCATGACCCGACGAAATACACAGCTATTGGGACAACTTCTTCATCTGGGATTGACTCGCACGGAAACGGTCTCACCGTCTCAAGGACCCGTTTCACTTCCGCGAAAAGCTCGGGATAGTGAGCCCGAAACTCGGCAACCGGTTGAGACAGGACCTGACCGCGAAGCAACCTGCGCCTGGCGAACTCCAGATGAATCCCAATAGCTTTGGCCACCAAAGGATCCAGTTTTAGTCCCATCTTCTTGGACACGCAATCGCAGATCTGCTTGGCTTGAGACAGGGTTCGGAAGGATACTGTCACCCCGGAAACCTGCCTGCTCGCTTCATAGGTCCGGGTGTCGCTATCCAACCCCTCTCGCGCAAGCTCGTCAGCTATAAGGGCACGGGCTTCCGCCGGAAGCATTGGGTCGACCACCAAGACGTTTTTCTGTACCCCCGGCACCGGCGGGATCTTGACGGGTGAAATGACCAGGTTCACGTCTGAGTCAGCCAGAGCCGCTCTTAACTGCGATAAGGGAACCAGCCTTTTCACATGGATGGCCGGGAAGGCGCTCATCAGCTTTTCAGACAGAAACTTGGCGACCCCCATGCCTGAAGCGCAGACGATTATGCAAGACACCGATTTTCGCAGGTAGCGCTCAAGAACGGTGCCCAAGTACATCACAGCGTAGGCCACCTCGTCGTCGGAAAAAGGAACCCCGGTAAGGTACTTGACTCTCCGGAAGGCCATCTCTGTGTGGGAATACAACCGCGGGTACATACGCCTGAGGTCCGCCTTGAAGGGATTGTAGGTGGAGGCCCCGGCTCGGATTCGAGAAAGGGCTAGGTTCAAGTGGGAGCCCAGATCGGTGAGGAGCGTCTCATCGCTCAGAAGATCCATGCCCATGGCGTTTCCGACTAAGACCGCGATTATTTCTGCCAACCCGCGACCGTCCAAGGTGATGCCGGCGTCCTTGGGCCTGTCTTTGCGGTCAGCTACGCTTTCCGCACCTAAGGCCTGTCGTTCCGAGTCCGGCATGTTCTTGGGGGAAACAGTCATGACGTAGGCGCACGCCGCCGTAACTTCGGTTTCAGGTATCGATAACCGGAGTTTCGCTTCCAAGGTCTTTACCACTGAGGACAAAGCCTCAACGTCCACCAGTTGGTCGACCCAGGATGTACCTTTAGGTTCGATGAGTTTGCCTTGCCTAATCCTCATGAGCGCGATGGATAGATAGGCGATAACGCTGTAGTAGGAACTGCCTGATATATCGAGGTCCACCCGGCTCTGAGTCTCTTGGACGGTCCGCTCGACCACGTCCTTGACGCTTTCGAACTCATCTGTCCACGTCACATGGGTAAGCTCGCAGAAGGCTAAGCGCCTGGCCCACTCTGTGCAATCCGCTTTCACCTGTCCCCTGTCCATTGACACAAGGCGAATGCCCCGGCTCTCCAGCCACTGCCTGACCGTGACCATGTCTTTGCGCAGGGTATTCACGGAGATGTTGAAAGCGGACGCGATGCTCTTTTGGGAGAGGGCAGAGTCAGCGAACAGCAAGAGCCAAAGGATTTCCGGAATCCGGCTCTTGGCGCGGGCGGGAAGAGGCCCACAGGAGGACAGTTCCTTAATCAGCCGCTGGCGGTTGCCTTTCGTGACGATCTGAACTCCGAACCTCGGCTTGATTACCAACTCCATCGAATGCCGGGCCGCCCACTTCTTCAATGCGGCTAGGTCCCTTCTTACCGTCTTCTCGCTTACGTCCAGTTCGCCAGCCAGAGAGGAACAAGTAACAGGGGAATGGGAATGTACCAGGACCGCAAGGATTTGTTTGCTTCGTCCGTCTAGGCCGGCTAGCAGTGAATCCACTGTTACTCCTCCCGTGCCAATCGTCACCGTGAGGCCAGCACAAGGTACGTAATTGAGAACCTAGACGAAGAATTTCACCTCCGAGGTCAGGAGCACCTGCCTGGTTCAAGTATCCCTGCGGTCCTGAAATGCGGAAATCACGGATCAGGCGGTGAGGTGTACCGGAATGCCCAATGTCTAAGCGGCTGTGCCAACGGGTTGTCCCCGATCGGCTCCCTCCAAAAAAAGGCCAGACCTACGGTAGAACCGGTAGGTCTGGGATCCGGGAGGGTGGAGGTCAGTTACCTCCTATTAAACATGTAGAAGCTTCCCGCTTGGCCGCTCGACTGGGCTGCCCGACTTGGCTATTCGACCTTAGCCTCGCCGACAGTCGATATCAACGAAGGAAGCGCCTCGTCCTCGTCTTCCCCGTCCGTCCTTATGACGATTTCTTGACCGTACCCTGCCCCTAAAGAGAGAACTTGCAGAATGCTCTTGGCGTCAGCTACCCGGCCGGCGGACTCTATCGTCACTTTACACTTGTATCTTTGCGCCTTGCTCACCAGTTCCGCAGCCGGCCTGGCGTGAAGACCTTCCTTGGCGGTCACTAGAACCCTGGACTCCAACATGACGTTAGGGGCCTCCTCATCTATCTCACGGTCACATCCCAGATATTCCAGCAAGGCAGCCCTGACTTCTCCTTGCCTTTGCACCGGCACCGCGCGAAGCGCCCCGGAGTGGCCAAAGCGCGGTTAACTCCGTCGCGAAGCGCTATCCCGCCGCCAACGCAGTCAGGATTGCCGCAGGGTATCATCTCCGGGACCTCTGAAATGTCATCCACAGCCATGGTCTGGCTACGCACGTCCCCTTTGCACGTCGTCTTGCTTGGCTTTAGTATCAGTTCCATGAGTAGTCTCCCTCCTGGAGAACTGCCATGGCTTAGACCTTGCTCACGACAGATTTGTGGATCTAAAGGTGGCACCGCGCCGATAAACGCGGTGCCACCATAGAGTCTACTTCCCGAAAACAGGGGCAAGAGCCTTGGAGACAGCGATCGCGATAGCCTGGTGTATGCCGGAAGCACCGGCGACGAGCTGG
>Ga0134099_1000735_pt1 | contig 35565 bp, 37 predicted proteins | sample 10_taG_2_FD_105482 | JGI IMG/M metagenome (GOLD analysis project Ga0134099, IMG submission 105482) | Switchgrass degrading microbial communities from high solid loading bioreactors in New Hampshire, USA - 10_41_5_180_A2 metaG | ecosystem: Engineered > Bioreactor > Semi-continuous > Anaerobic >...
ATGATAACATTGCTGTTAAATACTACAATAGCTGTTCAAAATGTTAATGCAGATACAGCTACTATAATTTCGCCAGTTAAAGACACTTCATCCACATATCTGTATTCCGGTGTAAATAACTGCAGAATACGTGTAGATATTAATAACTATCAAATAGGACGTACCGAGCATGAATCACCGTTTTGGTATAACTGGACCATACAAAACGGTACTTCTGCTACGGCTACATGCAGAGGTCTTACCTTCACGTTAAGCAACGGCGGCAGTACCGGAACAGGCATAAAAGGTGGATGGTATAACGGCCTTTATTATCAATCCTCAACAACCAATCCTTTAGCAACAATGGATGGGGTTATTATTAACGGCACTGATGCTGTCGGTGACAACTCCGGTGGAACTATAAAACTTGAAATATCCGGTCTTTCTGAAGGAAAACATACACTTACAACATGGCATAGCTTCTTTGACAGAATCAGCGATGCCAGCACACTTTCCGTACTTGTAGACGGTACAGTCAAAGCTTCCGGCATACAAGTACCAACACGTGTTGATAATGACAGCAAGGCTGCCAAAGCATATGTTTCTTTTGAAGCAAAAGATGGTCAAACAGTGACGGTTTTAATTAAACCCGACGGTAACGGTACATCTTACAACAATGCGGTTCTTAACGCATTTGAAATAGACGGGCCGGATCCGTTCAAGACAATATCAAATGCACTGCCTCTGGAAGGTGACGAGCATTGGCCTCAGGAGAACGGATTGTCATGGACTCCGGGCGAAGGAGCTGTAAGCCATGATGTTTACATAGGCATGGATTATGACTCTGTTTATAATGCAGACAGGAATTCAAGTACATATAAGGGCAACCAGACAAGTACAACTTATCCTCTGAATGGATATTCTCATATGGTTACATACTGGTGGCGTGTTGATGAAGTAGACGCATCAGGCAATATAACAAAGGGAGCAGTCATGCCCTTCCGAATAGCGCATCTTGCCTTTCCGGGTGCTGAAGGTTACGGGCGTTATGCGATCGGAGGCAGGGGCGGACAGGTTATAGAGGTAACAAATCTCAACGATTCAGGCCCAGGAAGCTTAAGATATGCCATTGAGGAAGTAAAAGGCCCTCGTATAATAGTTTTCCGTGTAGGAGGAATTATTGAATTAAAGAGTGATCTGACTATTCCTAAAGACGGCGGAAATGTATATGTTGCAGGTCAGACAGCCCCAGGTGACGGCATAACAATTACAAAATATCGTTTCGGCATGTATTACAGTAAAGATGTTGTCATACGAAATGTCCGTGTTCGTGTTGGAGATGCCTGCGGAAAATCAATGGACGGAATGGGTATGGCGGGAGCAGACTATTCTATAATAGACCACTGTTCCATTTCCTGGACCACTGATGAAGGAACAAGTTCACGCGGAGCGCGTAATATTACTTTTCAGAGAAACATCATTGCAGAAGCTTTGAATAATTCAGTACACTATGACGGAGATGATCGGACACAAACCGAACGTCATTCATTTGCCGGGTCTATCAGCGGAGGCATAGGAAGTTTTCATCATAATCTCCTGGTACATTGCACCGGCAGAAACTGGTCTTTAGCCGGCAATATGGAATGGGATAAAGTTACTTATGCAGGTTACCTTGATATAAGAAATAATGTTGTATATAACTATAAGGATCGTACTACGGATGGCGGGGTACGACGTGTAAATTTCGTAAATAATTATTACAAAGAAGGTCCTGTCAGCAGAAGAATGCAGATATTCTCGATTGACGGCAATCAAGCAGGCACCGGAGATATGCAAATGGCTTATGTAGCCGGCAATAAGCAAGTAGACATAAACGGCAATACATTATTAGACCCAAGTACCGATGCTTGGGCTGTTGGGAAAGCTATCCCGGGAAAATGGGGTACAATAGAAACAGTAAAAAGCGATCAGCCCTTTTTCCCGTCATATGTTACTACCCATACAGCAGATGAGGCATATGAGAGTGTGCTAAATGACATTGGAGCAAAAGCACCGAAACTTGATTATCTGGACCAGAGGTATATAAATGAAGTAAGAAATGGCACTTATACATATACAGGCAGCAAAGACAGCCTTAAGGGAATAATAGATTCACAGGAAGATGTAGGAGGATATCCTACGATGGAACCCGGCAAACCAAACTCATTCTTAGGCGGAGAAGCTCCTGCTGATTCTGACCACGATGGGATGCCGGATGAATGGGAACTCAAGCATAATCTCAACCCTAACAATCCGGAAGACAGAAATGGTTTTGATCTTTCGGCCGATGGGTATACAAACCTTGAAACGTATCTCAGTGAACTGATGGGTGACCCGATAAATTGGCGTGTACCTGAATCTAAATCCTATACCGTAACCTATGACGGGAACGGTAACACAGGAGGCATGGTTCCGGCAGACAATAACACATATAGCAGCGGCTCAAGTGTAACAGTGTCCGGCAACACCGGAAATCTTACAAAAGAAGGTTACAAATTTGCAGGATGGAACACAAAAGCTGACGGAACCGGTACGGATTATGCTCCAAACAGCACCTTTGTCATGGGAAACACAGATGTGATTCTATATGCTAAATGGGTTACTGCTCCCCGTCTTGTAAGTTTGTCGGTAAAAACTCCTGAAGGAAAATCAAATTATACAATAGACAGTAATCTGGACCTAACCGGTCTTTCAGTGATTGCAAAATACAGTGACGACTCAACAAAAACAGCAACTGTAACAGATATATATAACGGCAGCGACCCTTCCGCGCAAACATTGACTATTGAGATGCCGGGAATAACATTGGCATATACCATATCCGCACCTGAAACGGGCATAAAAAATGTAACGATTAAAACACAGTCAGGCAAATCAAGCTATGTTGTAGGTGAAACTTTTGATCTGGCAGCAGAAGTAACTATTACATATGATGACGCCTCAACGAAAACATATAATATTTCAGCGACAAACGTAACATGGGGTGACGGTATCAATGAAAATAACGGCCAGACCATTACGATAAGCATGTTTGGTATGAGCTTCGATTGTATAATATCAATAGACGCTCAGCCATTGCAAAAACCGGCTGCACCTGTGAATATACGGGCAATATCAGGCGACAGAAGTGTAATACTAAATTGGGATGCAGTAAGCAAAGCTACAAGCTATAAAGTATATATGAAAACATCTACAGGCCAGTATGATTCTGGTACGGTTGTAATCGGAACAAGTTATACCTTTAGCGGCCTTACAAACGGAACTGAATATTACTTCAAAGTAGTTGCAACAAATTCCAGCGGTGACAGCCCTGATTCAGTTGAAGTTAAAGCAGTTCCTTCCACTGTACCCGGAGCGCCGACAGGAGTACGTGCCGAAGCAGGCAACGGGCAAGCCACCGTAAGCTTTATGCCGCCTGAGGATAATGGAGGCAGTACGATAACTTCATACATTGTTACATCAAACCCCGGTTATATTACTGCAACAGGAACAGGCACCTCTATTGTTGTTACAGGATTAACAAATGGAGTTACATATACATTTACTGTGAAAGCTGTAAATGCAATGGGTCCCGGTGCAAGTTCAGCGCCGTCAAATGAAGTAACGCCATCTGCGCCTTCCAGTCCGGTAGTGCCTCCGGTTACTCCGGTAACGCCTGTTACTCCTCCAGTAACACCACCTGTAACACCTCCGGTAACACCTGAGCAGCCAACTGAGCCAACTGAACCCACTAAGCCAACGGAACCCACAGAGCCGACAGAGCCGACCGAACCAACCGAACCAACTGAACCTACTGAACCTGCGGAGCCTGAACCACAGCCTGAACCGGAAGAAAATCTGATTGATATAATAATAAATGATAAAACTGAAAAAGCCGGCATATTAACAACATCAGCAACAGGCAGCATAACTGCCACAACCGTATCAATTGATAAAAGCAAAATGCAAAGAACCCTTGAAGCAGAAGGCAAAAACACTAAAGTGATAATACCTGTAGACACAGCCTCTGATAAAGTAACAGCACAATTAAACGGAGAAACATTTAGCAGTATATATGAAAAACAATGTACCATCGAGTTAAAAACAAATTATGCTTCATATATACTACCGGTTAATCTGATGAATATAGCCGGACTGTCAGGGCAGTTAGGTTCCGGCATTAATATGAAAGATATAACCATTAACATAACAATATCAAAATCCGGTAGTGAAATACGGAACCTGGTTGCATCTGCAGCACAAAATCAAGATTTTACGGTTGTTACATCACCTATAGAATTCACCGTTACATGTTCATATGAGGGTAAAAGCATTGAAATCAGCGAATTCAGCGGATATTGTGAAATGACGATTAAATTGCCTGAAGGGGTATATCCAAATAATATAACGACAGCAATAGCCATTGACCCGGACGGCACTGTAAGGCATGTTCCCACACAGGTTATTATAAGCGACAGGAGTTTCCATGTAAAAATCAGCAGTATTGCAGGCAAATCATATTCTATTATCAATAAGCCGGTTAAATTTAAAGATATAGAAGCGCACTGGGCAAAAGAAGCCGTTAATGACATGGGTTCAAGGATGATAATAAGCGGAATAGGAGACAACGTTTTTGAACCTGACCGTGACATTACCCGTGGAGAGTTTGCAGCAATTATAGTAAGAGCATTAGGTTTAAAGGTTTCTGAAGGGGCAAGTCCTTTCAGCGATGTAAAAGAAACGGATTGGTATTGTAAATATGTAAAAACGGCAAGTGAATATGGTCTTATATCAGGATATGAAGACGGCAAATTCAGGGCAAATGATAAGATAACCCGTGAGCAGGCAATGGCGATAATCGCGAGGGCGATGAAGCTTACCGGTCTTGACAGCGGATTTACGAGCAGCGATGAAGAAGCACTGTTATCTGTTTACAAAGACAGCAAGGACCTGTCGTCTTACGCAAGAAACGCAGCAGCAACATGTATTAATAACGGTATAGTCTCAGGAAGAAGCGCAGACACATTGGTTCCGAAAGGTAATATAACAAGAGCAGAAACAGCTGTAATTATCAGAAATCTTCTTAAAACTTCAGGACTTATATAATATTATAGATTGACTTCTTGTTCTTACTAATTTTGTTGTAATATACAAATTCTATACATTTACAGAAAGCCTTTCTTCGCATAACAACTAAAGCAAACATCCTGAATAATACTAAGACACTGCTGTTATTGCATAGTAAAACAGCAGTGTCTTATCTTTCATTACATCAAGGATATATAATAATTCCGTTAAATTTAATATCAATTTCATATCTGCAGTATTTCTTTAAATTTCTGTTCATTCACATAATTGCTCTCATTTATCAACTTTCCGTCCTGATAATATCTTAAGTAAGGTATTAAACGGTTGCCCCATACATTTTCCTTAAAGTTGCGGAATTCATCAAAATAATCCGTATTATTGTAAATAACATCATATATATTAATGTCTTCATTTGTATCTATATCATATACCCATTTTTGTAAATCCTGCCATTGAGGGCACCAGTCCTGAGTCATTATAACTACAACTTTATTGGCGGATTTAATTATTTCATCAGGAAACTCCTTATTGTTTATCGCATATAAAACCTGTTCCTTTGATAAACTTTGCCTGTTTATCATTATAATCAGCTCCTTTTATAATCTAACATATATTTTATATGCTTATTTTTAATGCTTTAAACATTATTTTAGCAAATCCGCTGCACAAACTACTTTGCAGAAATAATCCCGATTAATATCATCATAATAAATTAATGTTACATTTCCTTTTGGCATTTAACTGTAAAATAGATATTAGAAAATATTATAAATAAGTATGTGGCAATAATGCCAATAATAACTCTAAAATCTACCTGAATTAATGCAAATGTAACTATCAATGCACCAAACACTATAATCATAAGATCATATGATTTTGCTTTTGCTTTATTTAGTATACAGATATTCCTTTCATCCTTTTGTTCAATCTCCATCTGTTTTGCCAGCTTCGGATTTTTTTTAGCTATATAGATATTCATTGCAGTACCAAAATTATAACCGAAAATACCGCAGCCTATTCCTATTAATACATAAGGCAAAGTTAGCATGATTCCCTTAGTATCTCTTGTAAATTTGTTCAGCACAACACCTGATGCTAAAACTAATAATCCTGCTAACGAATATATAATATAGAATCTTATATTTTTACTTTTCACCCTTTTACTCCTCCTCATAAATAAATATTTCCTCAATACTCATTCCAAAATATCTGGCAATCTTAAAAGCTAATATGATTGAAGGATTATATCGCCCATTTTCCAAGGATCCAATGGTTTGCCTTGAAACTTCCAGCTTTGCTGCCAGTTCTTCCTGACTTAAACCATGTTTTTTGCGAATTTCCTCTAACCTGTTCTTCATATTTCGGCTCCTTAATTGTGGGTATGGAAAGTTTACTTTACATGATAATTATACCATCATAATTTTATAATGTCAAGTTTACTTTCCATATAACCAATATAGTTTAACTGTCTGCCCTTTATGTTTTAGCTTACATTTACTTAAACTTTTAGTGCCATATTTCAGTAAAATCAGCATATCGCATAACCTAGCATTTAATTAGTTACAGAACAGTAAAGGCCAGAAATGCGATTATTATTTTATAACTCGCAATCCTGACCTTTTATCTCTTTTATAATATATTTAAATTTAACCATGTTAAAATATTAGTATACCTCAATCAATCCCGGATTATTACCCGAGATACATTCCCCTCCTTGAGGAGTAACTATAAATGTATTTTCTATTCCAACCATGCCGATTCCTTCTATACCCTTCTTTGGTTCCACAGCAAATACCATTCCTTCCTGCAAAGGCTCTGTAAAACCTTCAGCAATTACTGGCAATTCATCTACGTGCAAACCTATTCCATGACCTAAAAACTTTACTTTTCTATTGCCGAATCCCATAAAATTTTCTAAAAAATTATCATCAAGCTTTTTCATAATACTGTTGTATATTTCCGCAGGAACAGCTCCCGGCTTCAGCATAGCCGCAATTTCATTTTGTATATCCACACATCTGCGATGTGCATCAATAGCATGCTGAGGCAAAGGTTTACCATACATATAAGTCGTGGTTTTATCAGAATGATAACCACTTACACAGCAAGCCACATCAACAAAAACCAAATCTCCTTTTCTTAGCGTCCTTTTGCGGCTGCCCAGCAAAGGTACAGCAGGACTTAAACCATAATTTCCTCCGGGGCCGTTAAAGCTTGTTGGATAAATTGAACTTTCACCAAAACCAATCTGTCCTGGCATCATTTCCGTATCGAGCATTCTGAAGCGTGAAATTCCGTCATGTCCTTCCCTTACCATCATCGAAAACAAATCAGCAGCAAAATTTGCTTCACTGACACCTTCTTTAAGCATGCCCGGAACAATTTCTTCAAATACTCTCTTATGAATTTGCCCTGCTTTTCTTATCAGCGATAATTCGTACTCGCTTTTTACAGCCCTTATAGATGCAATCGGCATATCAACTGATTTAACTTCCCTGACAGGGAAGTATTTTAAGAAACGCTGATATAAAGATAACGGTACAAATTCAGTTTCCATAAATAAAATATCCGGCATCTTGTCAATAGATGATGAAGCATCGCGAAAGCTTATCATGGGTCTTATATCAGGGAACAGTGATTCGTCGACTGCTCTTTCATAGCTTCTGCGTACAAAATAAACGGCTTCATTTTCCCGGGGAATATAAAGCATTCCATCCTGCATTGTTCCGGTAAAATAATACTGATTAATCTTGCTGAAAATAACAGCAGCTTCCCATTCCGGACTTATTTCGTCCATTTTTTCCCTAAAACGTTTCATCCTGATTTTTAATTCATCAAAAGGAACTTTATTTTCCATATTTCAGATACTCCCATATTAGTTTTATTACTTTTTATCTTCAATAAAATTTTAAATAACTTTCATATTTTATACCATATATTAATTTAATAAATTTTATTAGAATATGACACATATATTATACCAAAATATAAATCTTCCATCATTAGTAAAACTGTTAGCAACATTTATACCATACTTACATAAATTATATAAAGGAAGGGGCTGATAATATTGATAATTGAAGGTAAGCAAAAGTGCTTCTGCTGCGGCAAATTATTTAACTGGAATGTAATAATAAAAGGTGATTTGTGTGAAACAATCTCCGATAAAATGGACATGGAAAGAGGCATTCCTACTTTTGTAGGCAAAAATAAAATAGAAATTGATGTTAACTGCCCTTCCTGCCACAATGTGAATAGATTTTCACATAAAATAAAGTAAATTTTATCCGTATTGTATATTTCAGTCTATATTCTTTACATTTGGTCAAATCAACATGAAATTAAGCCCCAGATTGATATAAACAGCATATCAATCTGGTTATGCATTTAATACAATTTATATCTTATCTATAATTCTCTGCGGTCACAAAAAACAGCCTCTCAACATATTATATAGCAAAATATTATGTACACTTAAATGTCTATATCAAAACACTCTGTTATGTTCTAAAGAAAATATACGTTTTTAGTTTTTATGGAACTATACAGTACCTTTTGTATGCAGAGGGGGTAGTTTGATGTCCGTATCAAAATCTTTGACCAAAGTGTTTAATGCATCAAAAATTATAAATTATAATGATAAATCAAAATTTATATTCCTAAGCGATTGCCATAGAGGTGATAACAGCAGCGCAGACAATTTTGCACCCAATAGACATATATACATGTCAGCCTTGGATTACTACTATGACAAAGGATTTACATATATTGAAATAGGCGATGGAGATGAATTATGGGAAAATGACAAATTTTCTGACCTTATAAAAGCCCATACTGATATATACCTGAAAATGTCTAAATTCCACAAGGAAGGACGTTTTTACATGATATGGGGTAACCATGATATTTATAAGCGCAACCATAAGTATGTACAAAAAAACCTTTATGAATATTATAACCCCAAAACAGGCCAACTTGAACCTCTTTTTGATAACTTGCAGGCTTACGAAGGATTAATTTTAAAGCATGAAAGTACCGGACATAAAATATTCGTTGTACATGGTCATCAAGGCGATTTATTAAACGATACTTTATGGCCTGTAGCCAGATTTCTCGTAAGATATGTCTGGAGACACATTGAAATACTCAAATACAATAATCCTCTCAGTCCATCCAGAAATATTATCAGATTATATAAAATAGAAAATGAACTGATGAACTGGGCTGAAGACAATAATCAAATTATAATATGCGGACATACTCATCGGTCAGCTTATGCAATACCGGGTAAAACTCCCTATTTCAATGACGGATGCTGCTGCCGTAAGGGGTATATTACAGGAATCGAAATTGAGAATAATGAAATCAGCCTTATAAGGTGGAGCCGGGGATACAGCGCAAAGAGTATGAGGAAAGTAGAGCATGAAGTTATTAGCGGGCCTATAAATATAGAATCTTTTTTAATTAATAAATAAAGTAAATATGGTAATATTTGACCATACTCTCTCATAAGTAATTATGAGGGAGAAATATACTATGATAATTGTAGTAAAGAAAAAAAATTTAATACGGATTACAGTTATAATCACTCTGACATTACTATTTATAATTACATCTTACAATCTTTTCTTAAAAATTGGGAACTCAGAAAACAAAAGGAGTGAAAATGAAACAGGTAAAAATGAGCTTCAGTCTTTTTTATATATAAACAATGATTTGGGTGATGGGCAGATATTTATAGAAATTTTTGATATAGCCAAAGGTGAAGTCATTAAAAAGCTTGAGTCTAATGAATCAATACAGAAAGAAGCCAGCAGTTTACTTTATAGCATCTCCGGTATGGTTGTTAAGGTAAAAGCTTTTCCCGAAAAAGGCCGAATAATAAAAATTCCTTTAAAAACTCCTGTCAGCGTTGAAAATCAATATCTTGACTCCATTGTGGACGAGATATTCTTAATTATCCCTGAGCAGGGCCGTCCCTACCTTATGATTTTAGATTATAAAGGGCGTCCTGAGTTCTTTAATTTTGAAGCAAGTATAGACAAAATTTTATCCCTTATACAGTATCCTCATTAACAGCTTCGTCTAGTTTCATAAACTACCCTTTTAATTTCGAGATTCTTATTTCATGGCTGTCCAGTTCAGACTTTGCTACTCGATTTGAATGCTCAATAGTCCTGACAATTTGATGTATTTCATCTTGCCTGACCTTTAAATCCTTAACATCACTATCCAATTTGTCAAGCTTGGAATTAAATCTTTTCCTTGCTTGTTGAGTTTTGACTCGAATTTATTCGCCTGTTAATCAAATTTTACATCAAACTTCTTCGTTTGCTCATCAAGCTTAGTATTTATATTTTACTTGCATTTCAAGCTTTTCATCAAAGTTTCTCGTTTAACTGTCTATCTTTGCATTAAGCTCATCCAAAGAACACAATACAGCTTTTTGGAATTCCTGATCAGTCATATATCCTCCTCATATATTTACAAAAAAGCAATATGTTAAAATTTACAATTGTGTATAACATTATTATTCATATTTTACATAATTAAATAAATAAGTATTTTATTACTAATACTATTTTATAATTTTATCATTAATCCTAACATTTTTAAATTTTATATTATGAACATTCTTCATAATTACAGGCTCCTGAACCCCATTAAACTCACAATCTTTTAAATATACATTCTGAATCGGCGCTCGCTCATAAGCATCAAAAAAGAATCCATATCTTGCTTCAATATTATTTTCATCAGAAGTTCTGAAACCAGCTATAAATATATTCCTTATGACAGGAGTAAAATTGCCTGAATCCCCTTCCTCATAATTCATAGTTGCATGCACTACCGCCAGCCTTGCTTTATTAACGGTGCAATTTCTTAAATAAACATTTTCTATAACCCCACCTCGTACTGAGTTTGTTTTAATTCTAAAGGGATAATCCAAATTTGGGCTGTCAAATAGATTATTTTCAGCAAAAACATTTTTCACGCTTCCTGATATTTCACTTCCAAGAGTAATCCCTCCATGCCCGTCTTTGAAAATATTATTTCTGATAATAATATTTTCGCTCGGTCTGCCTATCCGCCTGCCATCATTGTTTCTTCCTGATTTTATCGCTATGCAGTCATCTCCGGTGTCAATTATGCAGTCTTCTATAATAACATCTTTGCAAAATTCAGGATCTATCCCGTCATTATTATTATAATGAGTCTGTATATGAAGGGCCCTGACCAATATATTTTCGCTCAATACCGGATGTATTTCCCACATTGGCGAATTTATCACCCTAATTCCTTCAATCAATATATTTTTACATTTTGTTGGACCTACAAAACTCGGTCGCAAAGTGGATATACTATCATCAAGCACTCTGTTTTCTACAGGAATGTTCTCCTCAACCCATTTAAACAACATGCTTCTAACTTTTTTCTGGCTTTCCTGCCCAAAACGTCCATACTTCCATGGCATCCAGTTAAAATAATCCGCCTGTCCGTCTATGGTACCTTCACCGGTTATTGCAATGTTATTTTCCTCATAAGCGTAAATGAAAGGAGAAAAATTATAGCATTCAGCCCCTTCCCACCATGTATTTACTAACGGGTAAAACTCATTTGTTTTATTTCTGATAAACTTAATAATTCCGTCTTTTTCTATATGCAGATTTACATTGCTTCTAAGGCGAATCGCTCCTGTATAATATACACCTGCCGGCACAATCACTCTGCCTCCGCCGTTCTCACTGCACTCGTTTATTGCTGCCTCAAACACCTTGCTGTAATCATCTACAAGCTGACTGTTCTCTATCAGAGGAGTACTGCATTTCTTATCATTTATATCAATTCCCGCAGGCGCAGTATAGTATTTCTCCGTAACCCTTCTTATTAAATCATTATATTTTTTATCAGTTATAACGTAATCCCTGTCTTTAAATTTAGGCATATTTACCTTTACCTTTTCTTCGATCTGAGCGTAAAGCTCATCATTCCAATATGTTTGCATGTTTATAATTCCTTTCTGCTATTATTCCAATAATACATAATATTCTATATTGTATAGAATTTTATAGCTCTTTTCAATCAGCGCATACCATACTATTCAAAATTTTACATATAATTCATAAAGAAAATTGTCACATATAACATAACTTCACATAACATAATATTAAGCAAATATTGTCTTGGAGTGAATTATATGAAATTAACATGTAATCAATGGTTACAGCCAAATAATCAAAAAATTGATGATAAATTAAGAAATGAAATATTGAAATATTATAAACAAAACAGAAATATCCCAGGCTTTTTAAACAATATGATAAATGGGATTCTATATACATTTAAAAAGATAAATGTATTGGTTGAGTATAACGGCACTGGTAATCTTACCGTTCAAAACGTAAGTCGCATTAAAAATGAAAATATTTATCCTTTAAGAATTTCAATAAAAAGGATAAAAGAACTTTTTCAAAAGGATTATGTTAATGCTATCTATCTGGACGAGCAATCGGGTTCGGACTCACATGAATCAAACAATACGGAAAATAAACCAGCCTCAATCAATATCAACGTAAGCGCGGACAATCACTTCAATGATGAAGCAGTTAATAACAGCAGTTCTCCCGACAAAATTGATAAACCTATACAAGGTGATAAGAAAGACACCGACACAGCACAGTACACAGGTAAAACTTCTATAAATAATAACCCGGAAGATTCCTCCTTGAAGCTATATGAATTTATAATACCATGCAAAACTGCCGTAAAAGAACCCATAATGACACAAGCTGTTAAGGATAAACACAACAACAATTTAAATATTATACCTAAAAAAGATAAACCTCTTGTTAGTGTATATTTCTGCATAAAAGGCAGAAAAAAACGTCGCTCTAAAATAAGAACATAATTGATAAACATAATTTGTTCACAATTAGCTAATTATTGCATATTATGTACTATAACCTTAAGAAAAGGAGGATATATTATGGCAGACCGCATATATGCATCAATTGTAAACCAAAAAACTGTAACACAGGTTCAGCTTCAGGTATTAGCGCTGATAGCGGCACAGGTGAACTTTATACTTGAGGCTCAGATTGGGCTTGCTGCTCAAATAGATCCTGATGTAATTGATGGTTAATCTATCCCTTTAATCAAGAAAGGAGAATGACAATTATGGCAGATCGTATTTATGCTTCTGTAGTAAACCAAAAAACTGTAACACAGGTTCAACTGCAAGTATTAGCACTTATTGCGGCACAGGTAAACTTCATTCTTGAGGCTCAGATTGGGCTTGCTGCTCAAATAGACCCTGACGTTATCGATGGTTAATTAATCTGTTAATAAAAGAAAGGAGTATCACTCATGGCGGATCGTTTATACGCTTCTGTAGTAAATCAAAAAACTGTAACACAGGTTCAGCTGCAGGTATTGGCACTTATTGCAGCTCAGGTAAACTTTATTCTTGAGGCTCAGATTGGGCTTGCTGCTCAAGTAGACCCTGATGTTCTTGATCTGTAAACCGAACACTGCAATATTCCTTAGTAAAGGAGATGAAAAAATTGAAAAGGCAATTACCAAAACTCACATTTGGATTTAGTAAAGAAGGTTTCCTGATTAACTCGAAAAAATTTCATCCGCTCAATATGGATCTTGGCGGAGTAAAATTGGAATCAGATGTTGATTATAAACCACCACAAGCTGTAGACCTTCTTGAAACTTTCAGCTCCATAGATGTAGACAATGCAAGTAAGGCACAGAAAATCAATGCTTTAAAAACAATCCTTGAGAAAGTAACTCCTGATATTACTTTATAAAGCATTGATTTTTCTGCATGATTTAAATAGATTACTATAACGGAAATTGAGCTTAATATTGGTAACTTCAGAGGCTTCCTAAAGTATGCACTTCAGGAAGCCTCATTTTTCGATATCAGATTCAGTATGGCATACTTTTGCTCCTTATTGCTGCTTACATATCTTTTTGATTCTTGCCGCAAACAAATTTCAGAAGGCTCCTATTTTTTAAATTGAAATATAGTCATCTTATTTTAATAATAAATGAACACTTGGATTGCAAAATGCATAACATGCTTATATAGCGATATTTTGATTATAAAGGAGGACTCCGATAATGCCCGGTGAAACTTTATTAACTGCTCCCAAAAGAAAAAAAAGAGGAGACAGTGTTAAAATGGGGGCTAAAATCTGTAATCAGTTAAATACAAATCAACAATCCAATATGGCGCTTTCTGCATATTCAGCAATAACACAAAATTGCTCAACTGTAAATATAAATTTTGCATAAATATTTATAGATAAAGGAGGGTGTAGAAATGGACAGTGAAAAACGCGTTCAAAATTGGATAAAGATAAAGTCCAGACGCAGGCAGAAAGGGTATCCCTCTGAAATTCAAATTGATATGGACGGTAATGTATACATAGACGGAGAGTTATATGAAGAAGGATATTCAAAATTCGGCAATATATCCATCGATGTAGCGAAACATAACAGATATAACACAGGAGAAGAAACCCAAAAGATTTTGGAAAGCAGTAAGACAGCGAAAAAAGGTGACAAAGTAGTTATTAAAGACTCCAGCAGCCCTGACCGCATAGACAACACCACAGTTATATTTTAATGTTTTACTTCGCAGCACTTTTTGCGGAACATATAGATGGAGGTTTTAAGATGAGTAATAAAATCCATGATAACAATATTAATTTCCTGAATAAATCACAAATTGGCGATTATGAAATCACTATTACCGGTAAAAAGCTTAAAAACATAATGGATGTACTGGCTAAGCTCAATGATATCAGAGAGCAGGATATTCCAAATGAAGAAAAAAACATCAGAGTTCAGAATGTCATTAATGAATATATGGAGTGATGAGGTTTGGAAGATATATTAACATCTGTCTCCCTTAATTTATCTAATCAGGGCAATGCAGTTAAATTAAACAGGACTAATTTATATCAGTTCAACTGCGCAGTTATCTGCGGGCTTGATTGTCTGGAACATGCATCACCTGACGATAATATAATTCCGGTATCATTTAAGATAGATAAAGCCGGAGACCTAGATATAAAAGGAATTAACATAGATATGATAAACAATGACAGCATCTATATTTATTCAGACAAGAAGGTTACAACCAGTAAAGATTGATATCCATATCAAAACTTGCTGATGGCAGCAAAGCGTAACAACTAAACAGATATATCAAAGAAACTTAATAATACAGTATTAAACACTAAATAACCTGAAAGGAGGTATTAACTTGGACTTAGATGATTCAGTAGAATTAAATTACAACACAGTTACTGAAAGTCCTGAAGAGGAAATAGATGAGATTGTAAATAATATGGTTCGTGACAAAGACAAAAATTACTTCAATTTTCTGATAAATGCGTCAAATCAGGCAAATTTAGCAAATACAAGTGATTTAACATATTCACAGATAAATGCGCTTTTTGTATTGGTATATCCTTACTCACTTGAAAATTTTGATATAGAAGGATTAAATCTAGATATAAAAATGTCAGAAGACGGCTCTATATATATAGACGGTAAGAATTTTGAAGCTGTCGAAATTCAGCCTGGAATAAAAATACTGGGTATAGTCAAGAAATAGGAGTGATATAAATGAAATGCAGAGAATGTAATGAAGAAGAAATAGTTAAACTTTACAAAAAGGAAAATGTAAAATTCGTATGCAAAAAAGGACATGTATGGTATGAAGATTATAAGGATAACGGAGGTATACATAGTCGTCCTGAATCTTATGAAATCACTCTGGAACAAACTTTGTTTCCCAGTGAAAAAGTGCTGTACAAAAAGATACTTCGCGAGATAGAAAATAATCCCTGGTTAGCCAATGCTACTGCTGAAGATATGACATCACATTTAGTAAATAAATGTAAATTTAACAAAGAAGAACTATACAGATTATTCAAGAAAATAACAATTTATAATGAAAAAATATTGAATAAAAAAAATCAATGATATAAGGAGAGTTTGTATGATAGACTGGATAAGACCTATTAAAAGCCAAAGAACTCAATACAAACCAAATTATATAGGAAATGTTAACAGAGATAATCAAAATAAGAATAACTCTGTTTCTAGAAATATGAATACCGCTCCCGGAACAGGCTCTGAACAACAGTACACGGGTACGGGCAAATCAGGTAATCAGTTAGGCAACATAAATACTGAATCTGGCAAATATACCTTAAATGAGAATGATCCAAAAATCACGGATTATGTTAAAACAACTGACAATTTACAGTATAGTAATGACAATAATTTCAGCTATACTGAAGATGTTATAATTTCTGAAACATCAACAATAGATACACAGCAAGCTAAAGACATATCTGCTGGAAATACAGAGCATTTAAATTCTGTGCAAGATGGAAAAATTCAGGCTGATGAAGCAATACCTAATGAAGATATACATCTTCCTGATGCTGATGCATACGACCAGGATACTTATATATCTTCTCACAATGAGGAAAGGAAAATTAAAGAAGAACCTTCGCCAAACCAGGATTCTGATAAAGCTTCAAAATCACAGAATAATCCCTGGTTTAATCCAATAAACGATCTTCTTATAATGTATATCAAAAATAAAAAAAGGATGTAAAATTACTGATATTCAATAGATACAGGGATAGTCCCCCTGTTTTTTTGTATATACAATAGTCAAGCTATATAGTCAATTTAATAATATATGCATATTTTACTGAATTTATAAATTTGCCTTGTTACTGTTTCTTATAACCAAAAATTTACATATAAATATCCTTTATTACGTTTTGCAGAATTAATACTCTACCGATACATATAAATATGTTAAAATGTAATACAGGGACATTCCTCATATAAGTTAAAATGAAAAGTGGAGGCATGTCCCATAAACATATTAAGTTAGGAGCGTCCAAAATAATGAGTTATAATATAGATTCAATGGTTAATGATGTTTTAAGCTTTGGTGCAAAAAATGCAGCCATAATCGATCCCGGTAACATAAAAGGCGTACCTGCGCTTAGAGAAATGTGCGCATTAAATTCATGCGGGAAATACGGGACAAATTGGATGTGTCCTCCGGCGACAGGTCCAATTGATGAATTAACGAAAAAAATAAAACTGTATAAACACGGGCTGGTATTTCAAACCGTATACCAGCTTGAAGATTCCTTTGATTTTGAAGGAATGATGGATGCAAAAGCAATTCATCAGAAAGTATTTGACAAAGTTTTAACTGCCTTTAAAGATAAGTACCGTCTTAATGACTTTCTGCCGCTGGGCGCCGGCGCATGTGAGATATGTGCCGAATGTACTTATAAAAACGGAGAAAAATGTCGATTCCCTGATAAAGCTATTGCTTCAATGGAGGCTTACGGCATTGATGTCACTGCCCTGGTCACCAGCTGCGGAATTCCGTATAATAACGGTGAAAGCACCGTTTCATATGTAGGTTTGGTTTTGTTTAACTAAAAGCACAGGGGACACTTAATGTCCCCTGTTGTATAACAAATATTATTTTCTTTCATAAACCCCATACTTAAGTATTTCCATATACTCTTTTATTTCTTCAACTATCTCTTCCATCTTGTTCAAGCTGTTTTCCGCACCGATTTTTATCAACTCATTAATATACTTATTGCTCAACCCGTCAAGTGAAATCATAATTATTTGCATAACCTTTTGGGCATCTATACCTTTCTTAAATCTGCTAACATCTATACCTTCCAGAAATTTAGGCATTAGCTGTGAAAATAATCTTGTACTCATCTCTTCGATATCTACTTTTACATCAATAGGCGTGTCAAGAAACGCAGACATGATAATTTTATATATTTTAAAGTTTTCATATGAAATCTTTATTTTGTTTATACTCCATTCTATAAGCCTGTCAAATATGTCGGATGATAGATTATCCAGTTCAGATAAAAGAGCCTTAGCAAAATGATTAATTGCATATTCCAGAATATAAAGATAAAGATTTTTTTTGCTGCCAAAGTAATGAAATAGTATACCCTTTGAAATTCCTGCCTTTTTAACGATTTCATTTGTTGAAGCTTCTTTATAGCTATGTTCTGCGAACTCATCCACACATACTTGCAGTATCTTCATTTTTTTCTCTGCCGGCAGGTTATCAAAATTAGCGTGCAAAACACTTCCTCCTATTCAGATAATTTGCAGTGTACATTAGTTATATGGTGTTTTTATTCAAAACCAGCATAAAAATTGGGTTATACAGTTATATCTTTCTTATTATAAATCACATAAGTTGCAACAGTACTGAAAACTATTATACAAGCCATTATTATCAGATAAACAGTTTCTATATTTTTATCTATTATGAGATTTGCAGATTCCACATATTTAAAAGGTGTAAAGTATTTTAATTTTTCCGTTTTATCAGATATTGAAGCAATTACATTTAAAGCATATGCTCCAATTACAATGCCGATAGAAAGAGGGTAAACTGTTTTTGATTTTGTTATAAACACTGAAATCATTAAACCTATTGCAGCAAAAGTCAGGCTAAGCAAAAGAGGGCCAATTGATACAAGCAAAAACCCTGTCAAATCATAATCTGCGGTTTTTACCACTTCAAACATTATAAAATTAGAAACAGAAAATATAATATTAAAAGTAATTACATAAAAAAGCACACACAACGCTTTTGATGTAACGATTCTTGTTCTGGTTACAGGTTTCGCCAATAAAAATTCTATAGTTTTATCACTTTCTTCCTTTGAAATAATACCTGAGCCCAGCAGCATTGCATATATACTTCCCAAAAGGGTGATTATTACATATGCTTCAGTTCCAAAATAGCCTAACACATCAGACATACTGAGTCTATCCATGCCAAAAATTTTAAGTATTCCTTCAGGATAACTTTTGACAAGCTCATCCAGCTTTTGGACATCTCCGGTGATAGATCTGAAAAAGGACATCATCATTACATTAAATAACACCAATGCGACTGTCCATATTATAAATGCTTTTCGGTTTCTTTTCAGCTCTCTTAAGAATATTATCATATCATTTCCCCTCCTTTTCATAGTAATGCATGAAAACTTCTTCAAGGGAAGGCTCTTCTATCCACACATTTTCAACTTCTATTTCGGAAATGCACTTTAGAACTTTACAAATTTCCCCGCTGTACAGGAATTCGACATTGTGATTAGAAACCTTCATATTTTTTATTCCGTCAAGATTTATACTGTCCGCATCTTCAGCTTTTTTAAATTCCACCTCAATCTTTTTGAATTTATTTTGCTTCAGCTTTTCTATCTCTTCAATCTTTAATATGCGCCCTTCTTTGATTATGGCAACTCTATTACACAGCTTTTCTACTTCGCTGAGTATATGTGATGAAAAAAAGATAGTAACCCCTTTTTTGTTTTCCTGTCGAAGCACTTCAAAAAAGTTTTTCTGCATCAGCGGATCCAGTCCGCTTGTCGGCTCATCCATTATTATAAGTTTTGGCTCATGCAACAATGCCTGCACGATACCGACCTTTTTCTTATTTCCAAAGGAAAGGGAATCTATCTTTTTGCTTAGATCAAGGTCGAATATATCAGCCAATTCATTGATACGTTTACTGCAATCTTTGTTATAAAATTTGGCTGAGTATATCAGCAGTTCTTTTACTCTCATATCATCATAATAATTTACCTCTGATGGAAGATACCCTACGTCCGCCTTTATCCTGGCAGATTCACGCACGCAGTCCATGCCGAATATTTTTGCGCTCCCGCTGTCAGGATGAATAAAGTTAAGCAGGGTCCTGATGGTTGTAGACTTGCCTGCTCCATTTGGTCCGATAAAGCCAAAAATTTCACCTTCATCGATATTCATATTTAAATCAATAATTCCACGGGATTTTCCATAGCTTTTAGTTAGATTTCTGATTTCAATTGCCTTCAAATATACCCCTCCTAAGTACAATCTGCATGAATTACAGACAAATATGCTGAAACCATAACAGACAGACTGATACATCACCGTATCTTTCAATAAATTTATTATATTAAAATTAATAATATAAATATTCTAATTATTGACCATATGGTCAATTTATACTTAAATTATACTCCCTGTTAATCATATGGTCAACAGGGAGTATGCATATATTTTTACAAACACTACAGCTGTATTTATATTTACATGCCCTCAAGATACTCAATTATTTTATATACAGTGATGTCTGTAACGAAAGTACTTTTTAATCCCTTGTATAATGATTTGATTGCTCATATAGTAACATTTTACGGATTAATCAACTTTAATCTCAGGCATCCAGTTATCGCTGCCCTTTAATACATTCTCAATGGTATATTCCTTTGCCTCTTCATCTGTTAGCTGCCTGGACCAGTTTACCCTTGCTTCAGGATTGGCACCGGGGCCGGTACTATTGTATTCAGCATACCTTGCTGTCGTTTCCTTCTTAACGCTACCCCAGTTATGCCATCCTTCGGGCCTTATATGTTCTCCCATTGAACAGTTTATAAAAGTAACGCATGCATAATCACCCCATGGCCTTCCGAGATAAGTAGACCCTGTTGGAGTATTACCGATTATATCACAATTCAGGAACACATATCCGTATTTATTGTTCACATCTGTAGATGCTGCCGTGATATATCCACCGCTGTTTCTGTCCAACTTTTCACTATATATGGTACATTTATTAAATACTGCTGTCGAACCTCCGTAGATGAAATCTACACATCCCGCAATAAAACAGTTTTCGAAATACTGCCTGTTATCTCTTACATATAACGTATCCTGATAGCTGGTAATCTTACAGTTTCTAAAGACACATCTGTCACCGCTTACGAAAACCGCAATGGCCCTTTCTATGGAGCCTGCCGTATTTTCTATAGTCAGATTTTCTGCCGTAAAATCATTTGCCTGGATACAAACTGTTGCCACCTCATCATGTTTTGACATCACGCTGCCGTCTGAGAGAGGCTTATTTATATAATCATCGCCTGTTATTATGGTCTTGGTATTATCTTCGCCCACAAGCCTGATATAATTTTTACCCTTGTTTAATCTAATCTTTTCCTTATATGTACCGTTTCTTATATATATAGTAACAGGCTCCGTAATATCATCTGACACAGACCTGATAGCTTCACCTATGCTTTTAAAATCACCTGTACCGTCTTTCGCCACTAAAATATCACAATCTACCGCTATATCGGAGGGTTTTACCCTTTTTGCAGGATCAAGTACTCTTTCTATCAGAGAAGCCCCCTGTGCTCTGGTAAAAATGCCATTTGGTTCGAATATCAATTTATCCGGTCTTTTTGTAGGCATACCTGAAATAACGCCTACAGCCATACATAGTTTCACATCTTCCAGGTTTCTGACACTATCCAAATCCGTTATGTACTTAGTCTGCTTATCTATTTCAGCCTGCGAAGGCAAAGTTTCTTGTCTGTACCTTAATGCTCTTGCAGTCAATACCGCAGCATATTCGCGCGTACAAGCAGCATTTTCATAATTATGCGGTATCTCGCCCTCTTTAACTATACCTGCTTTAATTGCAGCTTCTATATATGGATCTGCCCAATGCAGCGTATTTGCCGTTGAAACAGGTGTTATACCCAAAGCTTTAACGAAAATGACCACAGTCTGTGCATTGGTAAGTATTTCGTCAGGATAGAAATTTCCGTCAGGGAATCCTGAAAGTATACCCTTGTTGGCAATAGATCTGATTACATCTTCCGCCCAGTGACCTGCAATATCAGGGAAGTCCTTTCCCGCTGTTCCCTCAGCAACAGCATAATTCAAAGGCTGCATCAATGTTAAACACAGAAGCAAGCATAACACTGCCAATAAATGCTTTTTCAAGCTACCACCCCTTATTTTGTACTGATTTAATACCTTACTTTCTGAAAAAGCATTGTAATTACTTTTTCATATTTACTTTAGTTCGCTTATAAACGAATAATGGTATGAGACACTCGTACTTTATTTATAAAACATTTTATAAAATATAATAATAATTTACAATCAGAATTATTAAGATTTGTTCATATTTTATTTTAAATAAAGAATTGAATTAGTTAAATATAACAAAAATATAACGCTGCGGTATAAAATCCTATAAAAAGAACTCCACAGCGTTAATATTAGTTTGCCAAAACAAATCAAGAATTATGCCATGCCCCGTCATCCTCTGTGCATACTGCTTCACTGCCATCTCTGTGAATTATCTTAGATCCTACAGCATGTCTTTTATGCGCGTATACACAAAATGGATCTTTAGCAGCATTACCAACAGGTTTATCAGAAACAGCTTTAATTTCACCTGTTGGCGATATTACATTAACATAAAGGCTGTCCTGTTCGTTATGATTCTTCATATAACCATTCCCTTCATAACTCTTATTGAGTTAAAACAGGTTATATAGAATTCGGCTTAAACCAGTTAAACCAGCCTCACATCCATCCTGAAAGCTTTGGTTGTATGCCAGGGTATATTGAAGTTTAAATACCGATTCTATATAGAATAAATATGTGTAATAATCAAATAAAAGATACGGGTTAATTTTTAATAGTCTAGATTAATTTTCTATCCTAGAAAAATATTTAAAACATATTTTGTTAATTTTAGAAACATTATAAATGGGTAATCATACTATCTGTCAGGCCTTCTCCATGTATAATGAAGTTTGGCATCGGGAAAAGGAAGGTTATTTACAGGGTACTTATATTCCCTTGGACATCCTTTTAACTTATCGTCAGCAAAATCCAAAAGGACAGTCCAGTCAACCTTATTAAAATCATGTCCCCCTTCTCTGTAATGTATGGCGTTTTTACCATGAGCATTTAAAAATTCATATACTTCATTTGCTGCATTCCAGGTAACTTGTGTCCCATATGGGTTAGCATATTCATCGCCAATTCCTTCCGTATCAAGCAGTAAGCGAGGAGCAATAAGAGCTTTTACTGTGTGCAGATCAAAAGGAAGCCGGTTTTCATACATTAAACTATATGGCTTTCCCTGCATCCCGAAAGCAGATAATTCATCTGCAAACCAATGGGGATTGCCTGCAGTTATGCGCCCGAGGCTCTCACATATACCTGCATCCTGGCTCAACCCTTCGCGCCCGCCAAGAAAGCGGAAACATCCTGCACCGCCACAGCCGGATCCATTGGGCACAGCAAGAGATATACGCTCATCAAATATTGCCGCGCAAAGTACCGCCTTACCGCCCCTGGAATGGCCTGTGGCAATAATCCTGTCCATATCCGCATAGTCCGTTGATTCAAGATAATCAATTATTCTCATATGCCCCCATGCCCATACTGCCATGGCCTTCCAGTTATAATCCGGATATGCTGAATGGACAGGCCCTCCATAGTCCCGCCTGTTATCTCTGGCAAGCTGCTCCTTTTCGAACATCGCTATAACATATCCTCTTTCGCAAACTGCCTCTTCTTCAACAGGGCATGGACTCATGTCCTTAAAGCAGTTCCATGTTATAACGGGAAAACGCCCACTTCGATTTGGCCTTATAATATGAACATCAAAAGAAATAGCATAATTCGGACTGCACTTTATATTTAACCTTTCATGGACAGCCCTTCCTTCATGAACAATTTCACTTTCAATAACCTTTCCCACTACATTCCCCGGATTTGGCGGAATAGGGCCATACATATAATGTTCAAGCATGGATTTTAAATATTCTCTTTGTTCTTCCCATTCGTCAATACTGCAAACCCGGTTTCCGTCAGGCTTTATAAAAGGATCCGGGAGTTCTTCTATAACAGGCAGTTCGTCTACCTTTTTCCATTGATATTGATTTTGCATATTATAACCTTCCTTTTATAGTTAAAATGTCACATTGTTATAATACCATTTATAATGATTATATTTAATTATTTAATATTATGAATTTAATTATTTATGCTGTTGGTTTTCGTTTGCATATTCATTGACTGCACTTGTGATTTAATTTTGAGTTTATAATTTGTTGATGGCATGAATATAAAAAAGGGCCCCATGACTATCATGAGCCCTCTGTTTTACAATAAAATTTTATTTGTATGTACACTCATGCATAATCTTAATTATTCGCCATATTTAATTTGGCGACTTTATTGCTGACCGACATTACAGCCGTGCTTATTGATTCATCTACAGATTTATCCTTAAGCAAAATGTTCATATACATTTCTCTCAGTGCCTGAGCATAATTATAATCATCCATAAACCATGAATATTTTATATTTACAGAGGTTAAATCATAATCATCACTGTCTGAATTTATATCTAAATACTCTTCCTTTGTCTTGTCATAATAAGAAAATAAACATGCCATCACTGCAGCCACCCCTTTCGGGTCCTCAACGGTTGACGGTATCGCATAAAATCTGCCGGCTCTTCTATATGTAATATAATCATATGCATTTGGGCCTTTTGGATAGCATACCTTACCAATCTCAACATTTTCATTTCCTGAAGCTTCAAGTGTGCTAAATGCGGCTATACCTTTATCAACATAGCTGGTTTGTAAATCAGTAATATTAATATTCTTATTTGAAGTGCCTGACTTAATTAGTTCTATTGTTCTGTCGTATACGACCTTATCAGTTTTATATAAGTCTGTCACAAATTTCACTGCTTCTTTCGTTTCCTCAGAATCCAATACCTGCTTATACTGATTGTCCTCTTCCTTTATATAATCCCCGCCGTTTGAGTATATAAAGCGATTATATAAGGTTGAATAGTCACCGTCTAAACCCCACTGGTCTATAATATCGTCTCCGTTTGTATCCTTCGTAGTTTTTCTAAGCATATCAAGAAAAACATCCCAGGTCCATTGTCCTTTCTTCATTAATTCGTAAGGATCTTCCAAGCCCTCATTTGCCAACATTTTTTTGTTATAATAAAGGCACGGTATATATTCTTCAGTTGCCGGGATTATGCCATAATGCTTTCCTTTCCATACAGCTTGATTTTGAGCGTTGTTAGCATATTCACCGGTATTGAAATCAATATAGTCATCAAGCGACTCTATAAGATTATTTATTACCATATCATTTGACCCATATTCCAAATCAACAAGTACAATATCTCCTTCCAGTTGTCCAGCCTTCATATAGCTTAGCATATTTTTCAAATCATCCTGCGTAAGGAGCTTCCACTCAACATTGCAATTAAATTTTTTCTCAGCCTCTTTTTGGCGTACAAGAGTAACTTCGTTTAATTTCTTTTGCCCTTCATCCGTAATTTTGGACTCATCTTCCTGTGGTATAAGCTTTTCATCTAATAGTTGTACTGTTATTGTCCTTCCCTTCAAGTCAATATTGTCTTCATCAATTTTCAAATAGCTGTCATCACTGCTGCTTTTTTCACTCTTGTTTCCACATCCCGGAAAGCTGATTATAAACGCAATAGCAATAAATAATGAAATTAAGCGTGAAGCGGTTTTCATTTTACTACCCCCATAGACACTATTTGAACTATTGATAAATACATATTTGTAACTAATGCATTAATTTATACATTACTCTTACAAATTTACATTGTCAAGAAAATATAGTATATATAGAAGATACAAGCAAGACATGGCCATATATGCAATATTTCTCTTACTACACAAAGCATTACCATAGTAATCAATGCACAATATTAACTATTTAACTATATAAATTAATCCATTGTGCTAGTTGTTTTGCGGAAGAAGCCCTGTGGATAGGCTCATATCTCCTGTTAATCCGAGCCTAAGTTAAGCGAATTCACTGTTTGAGCAGAATAATTACCTGGTACTTTTAACATAATTAATATCCGGATTTTCATATATGTTAAAAATGCACTTCATTAATTGTTGTGCTCCGCTACTATAAACATATTTTGTTACGGAGCACATATATTAATCCAAAATTATTCTGCAAGTTTGAATTCGTAGCAGCTGAATTTATAGGATCTCGGCACCGTAACCCGGTTTCCTGGAACAAAATCAAATAGCGCAACAAGCTAAATCATGTATCTGTCTTCATAAGCCTTGAAATCATGCATGGTCAAACATGTAACAACGCAGACTAATAACACAATTGTTTAGCAAAAACAAAGCAGCCCAGGTAGCAATATAACTACCCTGGACTGCATAAGTGTTTTATCCGTTATTACTGTCTGAAACCTTTTCCGCCCATATTTCCTCCCATGTTTCCTCTGATACCTGTACCAACATAGGTTACAACACTCGATATTGTAAAACTATCAAATTTCGTACCCTGAGTATATGTTCCGCCGCTATAGATTCCATCTTTGGCCATACCTGTCGAGCTTCCTCCATAATAAACATTGTATGTCGAACCTTTGACCAACTGTGGTTAAGATATCAAAACCGACTGGTAATTCTTCTCGGGCTTAAAGGTCAATATATCCTGACCTTTATCAGATTCAACATGGATCATAGTACCCCCGCTCATAACCGAAGACAGGTTTATCATTACCGAATTCTGTGTAGATGATGTATCAGGAGCCTGAGCCATACCGGAACTTCCAACTGCCACAAGAAAACCTCCTGTCATTTTAAATGAGCCGTCATAATCCAAGGCTCCGTTATTATTGGATGTAGGGCCGTTTACAATTACCGTACCTCCTGTCATATTTATAGAACCATTACTGTCAAGGCCGTCACCGTTTGCATTTATTACAATGTATCCTCCGTTAATATTGAGATAATTATTGCTTAAAGCAGCAAACCTGTTTTGCCCGGGACGCCCGTTTATAGAAGATGAGTCATTTCCTCCTGCAATATTAAAACCATCATCACTGGATACAATGTGAATGTTGCCTCCGTTTACGGTAATATTTCCGCTCTCGGCACCTTCAAAAGATTTTGTTATATTAATATCACCATTATTAATATTTAATGTGGAGTCCGAATGAATACCGTCATCTCCCGAAGCAATACTTATATTTCCTCCGTCAATTGCAAGATCTCTATTTGAATGAAGTGCATCATCTGCTGAATCTACATTGATTGTGCCTCCTTTAATAACAACATCAGCTTTTGCTTTTATCCCTTTATAGCTACCTGAATCATCGTTTGTATCATTTACAAATCCTCGACCATTTCTCATCATACCATCATTATTTAAATTTTTGATTAAACTGTTGGCACTTCCGCCTCCTGAAGATATTTTAATATAACCATCATTTATCAAAATGCTTGTTTCCGCCTGAATACCGTCTCTTCCGCTTACAATATTTATATTATCGCCGTCAACTGTTACAAAACCTTTTTGAGTATCTTCATCATTGTTGGATTTTATACCGTCACCCTGCGCATTTACAGTGATATTGCTATCTTTTACTGCCACATAATCTCTTCCCCTGATGCCATCGTCGGCAGCATTTACAGTTATGTTTCCTCCTATTATTTTCAAGCCGTCCTTTGATACAATGCCATCTTTATAATTCGCGTCAACAGTCAAAGAACCGCTTCCATTGAAAGTAAGATCGCTTTTGCTGAATAGTGTACCGTCAGGCTCACCTTTTTCAGTATCAGTAATAACATAGTTATCTCCGTCTTTTATATGATTATTTGTTCCATCAGCTAAAGTAATAATAACCTTTTCTGCTTTATGAACATATATAGGGGCACTATAGGAACAGGAAATATCCGCTCCGTTTAAAACAATTTTTACAGCTTCATCATCACCGGTATCAACTATAATTTGTCCGTCACTCAAAGTACCGGTTATGCTATAAGTTCCTGCTGCTGAAACAGTTATTTTATTACCGTCAACAGTAGCTCCACTTCCTGTAAAACTTATGGAATCCCCTTTCAATATTATATGAGATGCTTCAGAACTGCTCCAGCTTGAATCCACATCATCCTTATCATATTGAACAGCAATATCACTGCCTGATATCCCTTGTGACACATTTGTATTAATTACATCACTGCTCGAACTTTCAGTATTGGTGTTTCCCGAAACCGAATTCGAACTTGAATCAGTAGAACCGGTTTCAGCTGCTGCAGCTTTTTTTGCAGATGAAGAAGTAGACGTAATTTTAGAATTTGTTATAGCAGTCTTCGCTTTTGTTGATGAAGCAGCTGTATTCTTCCCGGAATTTTGAGATTTACATGCCGATAATGGTAAAACGGAAATCAATATGATCAGGATAATACATGAAATCCTCTTTATATTATTGGAGCCTCTAAAGTTCATATAATAATACATCCTTTCCTATTATTTATATTAATTATTATAGAAGTTTTTTTAATTTAATGTTTGGATTAACTGCGGCAAGATTGCGGCAAAAATTGAATAATTACAGAGGTCTTATCTCAGTGGGTTTATCAGATTATATCATTTATAAATTTCCACCTTCATGATATAATTTATTCAGTTGTATACTTATCTTATCAACGGAGGTTACCAATGAAAATAAAAACTGCATTTATATTTGCCGCACCGGAAGCTGATTCGAAAATTCATAGAGCAACAATAGATACGCCATCTGTAAACATAACGGTAGTAGGAGTTAAAAATTATAATGAAGCCGTAACTGTTGCATTAGATTTAGTTTCTCAGGGAATAACAGCTATTGAGCTTTGTGCCGGATTTGGCAATGAAGGCATAGCACTCATAAGCAAAGCAGTAAAAGGCAAAGCTGCTGTTGGAGCTGTAAAATTCGACTATCATCCCGGCTTAAACTTTAAAAGCGGAGATGAAGTTTTTAGCTAAGAAACAGAACCTGTAGAAGGCTCTGTTTCACTTGATATAAAACGGAGGGTTAAATTTGGATAATGAAAGGTTATCAAAACAAATTAAGTTTATCGTTGAAATAGACAAATTGAAACAGATTTTAAGGCAGAATGTAGTAATAGGAACAACCAGAAATGAAAACGATGCAGAACATTCATGGCATTTGGCTGTCATGGCAATCCTTTTGTCTGAATATGCATCTGATAAAAATATAGATATTCTGCATGTAATAAAAATGGTTTTAATACACGATCTTGTAGAAATCGATGCAGGCGATACATTCTGTTATGATGAAAAGGGTCATTTAGATAAAAAAGAACGGGAACAAAAAGCAGCAGATAGATTATTTAATATTTTGCCTTCAGACCAGGCAGAAGAAATTATGGCATTATGGCGTGAATTTGAAGAAATGGAGACTTCTGAAGCTCGATTCGCAGCATGTCTCGACCGAATACAGCCCTTAATTTTAAATTATAATACGAAAGGCCATACATGGCAAAAACCTGGCGTTACAAGCGAAAAGGTGTTTAAGCGCAATGATCCCCTTCGGGAAAATGCCCCCGAGCTATGGGAATTTGCAAAGGAAATTATCGAGGATTCAATCCGTAAAGGATATCTTAGAAAATAAAATATATTAATTAATCTCTATAATATAATATTATGTAAACTATATGCCATTTATACCCCGTGTTAAATCTGCTGAACTAAATTTACATAAATCTACTGGAAAATTATCCTCTTATTATATTTTTAAGAATAATATGGAATTTTTCTTTTTAAAGTAGTAAAATTTTACTAAACCATATTAATTAATACAGAGGGGTATATATGGCTACCAAAACACAGAAAAATTTTAAAAAGCAAATGGCAAAAATCAGCAAAGAGTTAAAAAGCAAAAGCAATGATACATTCTATAGTTATATTGAGAAAGATCATATTAACAGCTACTATAATAGGAGAAAAAGGAGAAAAAAGGCTATAGCTGTGAGCCTTCCGTCAATAATATCTTTTATATTAATAGCTTATTCCGCTTACACATGGGTAAAGCCGTTATCCCAGTTGAATGCAAATAAAAATCAAGCCCAAACTTTAAATATATTGTCTATTGACAATTTAAGCAATGCATCCAATAAGCAAAAAGAAATATTTAATTATCTGAACAATATGAATAATTACTCTAACACAATAAACGAAATATACAATTACTTAAATAAGGAATATAATAAAGCAATCTTAAATCCTGACAATTCAACTGGATTTGTAAACAATATGAAAACATATAAATCGAGTTTGGAAAATATAATCCTCCAAATTTCAAAAATCACTCCTCCGGAAGACATGCTGGATTTCAACCGTTATCAAACAGAAAAATTCAACAAAGCTTATGAACAAATTTTACATTGCATAAACTCAATTGAGAATAATAGTAACGAAAGTATACGTCAATTCAACTTGCTCACACAGCAAATTAATCTTTTGACAGAACAAGCCAATCAGGAATTGACAAAAGTCTTTGATAAAAATGATATTAAATATGAGATCAATAATAATCAAATTCATTATTGGATAAATAATTAAATAATTTAGCTTATAAAGCAATCCATTTGCATCTGATTGCTTTTATTAATCAAGCCAAAATGCCATCATAGCGGTATACTAAACCTCACTTGACTCAGCTTTACTGATAAATGTACCAGCATAATTGATGAACTCCCTAACAAGAATAAAGTTGTTATCAGCTGCTGTTTTGTCAATAACGTAGAATTCTTCATAATCACTATCTTCACGGATTTCTAATCCGGCATTGTAAAGTTTGCTAAACTTTTTGCCCATGATGCCGGACTTTATATAATGCATATCAAATAGGGTCTTAACACATCAATGTCTATTACTCGCAGCATCCTTAAGAGCAAGAACTGCATCAGCATTATAATCGCCACGAGCCTTTGAACCATATAAGAGTATATCCCTGAGATTGTCTCCCAGCTTATCGGTTAGCAACTCTTTAAGCCTTATAATAGCTTTTTCCTCATCATTATTTAAATATCCCGCACATTCCGTTCCTTCTTTACTGCTGATTTACATAAATAATATAACACACATAAAGATTAATAAACAATAAATAGATATTAACATCATTTATACATAATTAAAGGGCTTTACCTGTTCGGTAAAGCCCTTTATTCTGGCGGAGAGTTAGGGATTCGAACCCTAGGTACAGTTTCCCGTACACATGATTTCCAGAAATGTAATAGGTAGATATTTGCTTATATATCTTTATAACTTTTTATTACTTATTTGATAAAACCCGCATAAAAAGCGGATCTTTTTATATCATCCCGTTTTCCTATATTTCTTTTTGGCAGGTCGCTTTGTAAGCTATGTCACCATTTTGTCACCCGTGGTACCACGGAGTAAATCAAGAAGCAAATTATAATTGATCAAATGAAAATGTTAGTTAATGCAATACGGATAGAATTTCGACACTATTTACTCATTTACATGAGAAAGGCACAAAATTTATATAGCAAAATTAAGTTTTGAGGAAAAAGTTTTGATGTGGGCATTTACATATGTTACTCTGATATGATGGCAGGAGGATTTAAATAAACTAAATAAATTTATTGACAGTACACGCGAATTTCTGATATGCTAACTAATGTTGGAGGAAATGATTTCTGTCCCATCACACCTCGCAAAACCTAAGTTTATGCGAGTTTTTTATTTTTCAGAATATAGTATTGAGATTATGTATACCATTATTATGGTAGAGGGAGTAACTCCTGTCCTACCACACCCTATAGGACTTTGTCTTGTAGGTGCAGCAGGTCATAAACGGCCTGCTGTTTTTATTAGCATTGCATTAGTAATCCATTATTTTTTCTATAACGAAAAGAATTTTGTTATTGTCTATAGCAGATTATAATTCAATCTATGCAAACATTTCGACGGCCGTGGCACCACAGAGTAAATCTAAAAGGAGGAAGTAATTATGGACACTATGGAAAAAACAACCACGCGAAGTTTATTGCTGGATAAGGGTATTATACTCCAATCAGGCACAATTTGCCGGGACAAAATCAATCTCATATCCGAGGCGATGACCACCCCATTGCTCGAAACAATCTGGACATTCTCCGGCTATGATACCGAAGCTATGGAAAGAATTTCGGCTATCTTTACCCATTTATACCATGAGGGCCGGGAAGCCGAAATGATGGCTATATTGCGCATCCTGTATGACTTGTCAGGACTGAAATTCCCAGAGGATGTTGAACTACTGACAACCCACCTGGAAGCACGACAATACTTCCTGCTCTCTTTTTTGCTGGACATGGAAGATTATATATAGGATTTCATCTCTGAGGCTACCAGAGAGTAGTAGCAATACATAGAGTGAGTTTAATCTGCCCGTTTGCACGTATGCGGCGGGCTGAGATAACGCATAGGTTGATGAGACAGAATGGATGTAAAGAATTTGACGCTGTCACACTAAAAATCGTTTGATTTAAAAGTAATGATATGGTAAAATGCACTTAAAAGACTGCATTAAAAAACGAATGCAGGCCGAGAGGTGCAAAATGACACAAATTGATATTTTGAAGAAGGAATTTCAAAAATGTGGGGGAATCTTAAAAACTGTAGAGCTTAAAGATTTAGGACTTTCGAGTCGCCAGATAAAAAGACTTCTAAATGAAGGGATTATTACAAAGGCTAAACGCGGTTTTTATGAACTTACAGATTATGTTATTCGTGAAGAAGTAATTATTGCACGTTTATTTCCGCGAGCGGTTATATTTCTTGAAAGTGCCTTATTCCATTATGGCTACACAGATCGCATACCGCTGGCGTGGCAAATTGCTGTGGATAGATATAGTAAAACAACTCAGTATAAAATTGATTATCCTCTAATAAAACCTTACTATCTTGAACCAAAGTTTTTAGACATTGGTATAGATATATTAGAGATAGATGGCATTGAAATAAGGATATACAACAGAGATCGCACAATTTGCGATGTTCTCCGTTATGAGAAAAAACTGGAGAAAGAAGTATTTAATAATGCTATTGGCCGTTATATAGAGGATTCAAAGAAAAACATAAGAAAGCTGTTTGAGTATGCAGAAATATTTAATATTAAGAATAAAGTGCAAACACGCATAGGGATGTGGTTATAATGGGAAATATTGAAGCTTCAGTCATAGCGAGACTTAAAAACAAATCAAAGGAACAAGGTATTCCATTACAACAGCTATTAAATCTATTTTGCCAGGAGGAATTAATTCGAAGACTTTCAGAAAGTGATTACAAAGAAAAATTTATTCTTAAAGGCGGCTTTTTATTATATTCAATCAGTGGATTTGCCGCAAGACCAACAATTGATGCAGATTATCTTTTAAGAAATTATCCTAACGATTTGGATGCAGTAGAAAAGCTTGTTAAAAATATTATTTCCTCGCCTAGCAAAAATGATTTTATACAGTTTGAGATTAGAAGGATAGAAATTATCAGAGAGATAAAGAAATACCATGGTATTAGAATTTACCTTATGGGGTCTATTGGAAGGGTTAAGATCCCTTTTAGTATAGATTTGGGAGTTGGTGATGTTGTAGTACCTTCGCCAGTTGAACGAACTTTACCGGTATTACTTCCGGAATTTGAGGAACCTAAGATCCTGACTTATTCATTGGAATCCACTGTGGCAGAAAAATTAGATGCTATCATATCACTGATGGAAGCTACAAGCAGGATGAAAGACTTCTTTGATATATATTATATGGCAACAACCTTTAATTTCGATGGAAGAAAATTACAGGAAGCTATTTATGAAACCCTTACTAACCGGGGCACATCTTATGAAAAAGATTCTGTCACTATTATTTTGAGGTTAGCTGGTGAGTCTATTATTATAAGAAGATGGGGCAATTTTTGTAAAAAAATACTGCAATACAAACTTGACTTTACCGATGTTGTTAAATTAATTATTGATTTTCTCCAACCACCTTATGAAGCGCTGATTAATGAAGAAGAGTTATTCAAGAATTGGAATCATGAGAAAAAAGAATATGAGTAATGCGAACATGGACAATATCAAGGGTGTATTTTTGTATTTATTTGAAAGGGATAGTTTATGGTTGTTTTAAGAGATGTTGTAAGCTTTAATGAAAGCATATATAAGGCTATGCTGAATGATAGATTGGAGAATAATTATAGATCATTTTACTTAAACCATATTTATCTCATTGCATTATTGTCAAAAATTTAGCAGGCATTACAGCATTAATGCTGAACCTTAATAAGCAGTAGCTTTACTTATTCTGATTATCAACTTTATTGTATCTTGAAAGGTAAGTGACATATCTCATTTAGTGAGAATGAGAGAATAATATAATTTAAGGGTAATGAGGATAAATAATACTTTATATTTCTGTGTTTATTTTAATATTCATGATTTTTGGGCTGGGCTTTTTTTATATGGCATATAAAAAAGAGTTGTAATAAATTCGTGATAATATGCTGTATTCAGACAAATTTCTATTTGATTAATAGAAAAATATGGTATAATTGTTGGTGATATGAACTATTTGATAATTATTGATACCGTTGATATTACAGATATGATGGGGGTATTCAAAATGGCATTACCGACAAGTTATATGACAGGAAGTTTCTCTAAGATTCCTAATTACTTTGATACTATGTTAACTGCAAAAGCACCTGACAAGTTTACTACAAAGTTTATGGCCGATCTTGGATTTACTAGTTCAAATGACAGACAATTTGTAAATGTTCTTAAAGCTATTGGATTCCTTGATGATGCCGGAACACCAACTGGAAGGTACTATAAATTTCTTGATCAGAGTTATTCAAAACAAATGGTTGCAGAAGGCATACGCGAAGCATATGCGGATCTTTTTGCGCTTAATACCGCTGCTCATAAGTTGACTAAAACCGAAGTTGAAGGTAAATTCAAAACTTTGACTAATGGTTCAAAGGAAAATGCCACAATTAGTTATATGGCAAGTACCTTCATTAATCTATGCAGTTATGCAGAATGGAATGAACCTTCTACTAAATCCACAACATTTGATCAACAGAAAAATGATATTGATATAATTACAGATCTTCAGCCCAAAGAACAAGTTCAAGCAGCTCGAAATCAGGGAATGTTTGATTTGAATTATAATATACATATTCATCTTCCAGCAACAAGGGACGAGAGTGTGTATGATGCATTATTTGCAAGTTTAGCAAAACATATACCGTTAAAATGAAGGTGATATTATGAAAAGTGATTTATACTCATTTGCTTTTAGAGGGCTATTAGCAGAAGCGGCATTAGATAAATTGGGAAGAATGCGATATTCTCCAGAAGCACTTAATTATTCCGAAGAAATAGCAAAAAAACTCTATTTGGATGATATAGATGAAAAATATGTTCAACAGTCAAAAAGTATGATCACAGTTTTTACAGCCATTACAGCATTTGAAAACGCTACAAGAGAGTTTGTTTATTCTGTTTTAATAGATGCTTATAAGCATGAATGGTGGGAGAAAGGTGTTCAAAATAGTATCCGAGAAAAAGCTCAAACACGAAAAGATGCAGAAAGCAAAGTAAAATGGCATGTAAATAGAGGGGATGCCATGATGTCATACCTTGAATTTGGTGATCTACCCAAAATTATGTGTTCACAAGGTAACTAG
>Ga0134099_1000737_pt1 | contig 35442 bp, 27 predicted proteins | sample 10_taG_2_FD_105482 | JGI IMG/M metagenome (GOLD analysis project Ga0134099, IMG submission 105482) | Switchgrass degrading microbial communities from high solid loading bioreactors in New Hampshire, USA - 10_41_5_180_A2 metaG | ecosystem: Engineered > Bioreactor > Semi-continuous > Anaerobic >...
TCCGGTCGGAGAGGTTTTGTTAAGACTGAATGACGCAGAAAAAAAGGGATACAGTAAAATAAGGCAGGAGCATGTTACGGATTTTTCAGCATTGATGAACCGGTGTGTATTGGATTTGGGAGAGACACCGGAAATTCCAACAGATGAAAGAATAAGGTCGGTCCGTGAGGGAGGTGATGATCCTGCCTTAGCAGCACTATATTTCCAGTTCGGACGGTATCTGATCGTCTCCGGCGGCCGTGAAGACAGTTCCGCACTGAACCTGCAAGGGATTTGGAATGCGGAGTTTACACCTATGTGGGACAGTAAATATACAATAAATATTAATCTTCAGATGAACTATTGGCCGGTTGAAATTTGTAACCTTTCCGAACTTCATATGCCTTTAATGGATCTGTTGGAAAAGATGCATGAAAAGGGCTGTGAGACCGCCCGCGTCATGTATGGCATGCGAGGCATGGTTTGCCATCACAATACCGACTATTATGGCGACTGTGCACCACAGGACCTGTATATGGCATCCACTCCATGGGTAACAGGCAGTGCATGGCTTGGTCTTCATGTTTGGGAACATTACCTGCATACAAAGGATCTGGGCGTTTTACGCAGAATGTATCCTGTCCTTAGAGATATGGCATTGTTTTATGAGGATTTCCTGATCGAGGTGGACGGAAAACTGGTGACGTGCCCGTCGGTTTCCCCCGAGAACAGGTATATACTTCCCGATGGATATGATACACCCATATGCGTGGGTCCGGCAATGGATAACCAGATTCTTCGGGAATTCTTCGGCGCATTGATAGAGATACAGGATCTATTAGGCGTTGATCGGGATTTTTCGGAAAGGCTTGCCAATATTATCAAACGGTTGCCCGAAGATAAAGTTGGTTCGAAGGGACAACTGCTTGAGTGGGATAAGGAATATCCTGAGCTTACCCCCGGAATGGGCCATATATCACACCTGTTTGCATGCTATCCCGGCAGGAGCATAAACTGGCGTGATACACCCGGTTTAATGAAAGCAGTAAGAAAATCCTTGGAATTACGTATGGAGCATGGCGCAGGAGAAGGAGCATGGCCGCTGGCATGGTTTATCTGCATCTATGCACGGTTGATGGATGGAGAGATGACAAACAAACTCATACAAAGAATGCTTGCGAATTCTGCTTCGCGAAGCCTCCTGAATGCAACCTGGGTATTTCAGATTGATGGTAACCTGGGAGCCACCGCAGGTATTGCTGAATGCCTGCTGCAAAGTCATATAGCTCTTCATTTCCTGCCGGCATTGCCAGCTTCCTGGAAGGAAGGAAGTATTACTGGATTAGTGGCACGCGGAGGACATGAGGTTGATTTGAAGTGGAAGGACGGGAAACTGGAATATGCCGTTGTACGTCCCGGATTTGACGGACCTGTTGAAGTTGTCGGCAGCGCAATGAATGTAACTTGCGACGGAGAGCCTGTAATAACCGAGAAAACCGAAATAGGATTTGTTTTCTCTGCAGAGAAGGGCAAAACATATTTAATTGATTAACAGTGGGAAAATATGTATAATGTAAACAGTATGATTCATAGGAGTGATTCAATTGAAACTTACGGTATTTACAGATAAATCAGAGGGAAGGATAGAACAGTATTGGAAAAAGTGTGTGGGTAGTTGCCACGCTGCTACAGCCTTGCGTGAGGATTGGCGGAAACAGCTCAGAAAATGCCGTGAGGAGCTGGGTTTTGAATATGTCCGCTTCCATGGAATTTTAAACGATGATATGAGTGTTTGCATGAGAAGATATGATGGCATCCTGGAATACTCATTTTTCAATATTGATTCCATATTTGATTTCCTGCTTGAAATAGGTATGAAACCATTTATTGAACTAAGCTTTATGCCCAATGTGCTGGCATCGGGATCCAAGACAATATTCCATTATAAAGGCAATATCACCCCGCCAAAATCATACGATGAATGGGGGGATTTGATTGGCGCGCTTGCAAAACACCTGGTTGAGCGTTATGGTGTGGAAGAAGTGCGCAAATGGTTCTTCGAAGTGTGGAATGAACCAAATCTTGATATTTTTTGGTCAGGAACCATGGAAGAATACTTCGAACTTTACAGGTATGCAGCATTGGCAATTAAAAAGGTTGACAGCGGGTTAAAGGTCGGTGGGCCTGCATCGGCCATTGATGCATGGATCCCTGAACTGAGAGAGTTTTGCAGAGAAAATGATTTACCTCTTGACTTTATATCCACTCATCACTACCCAACAGATTCGGCTTATGGCCTGGGTCTGGATATGGAAGAACAAATGGCACGCGCAGGCCGCGGCGTGTTATATGATAAAATGAAGAAGGCACTGGAGGAAGCATATCCATTGCCGGTATATTATACCGAATGGAATAATTCGCCCAGCCCCCGTGACTTGTATCATGACATTCCGTATAATGCGGCATTTATTGTAAAAACCATAACGGATTATCTTGTGCTTGAGCGTATAGAGCTGCTGCAATGCTACTCTTTCTGGACTTTTACAGATATATTTGAGGAAAGTGGTCTGAGTTCTGTTCCATACCATGGAGGTTTCGGGCTGTTAAATATCCACGGGATACCGAAACCTTCCTACAGGGCATTCCAACTGCTTTCCCATTTGAAAGGCGACAAGCTGGCTGTTGCTGTTGAAGAGGAGAGCCCCACAGTGGATTGTACCGCATCCCGGGACGAAGAAGGTATAACCATACTGTTATCAAACCACCAAATTCCCAAGTCGCCGATTGAAGCGGCCAAGGTAGACATTTTTGTAAAGGGAATAGAAGGAATCAAGTCAGTTACGCTTTACCGGATAGATGAAACTCATGCCAATCCGAAGAAGGCATGGCTGGATATGGGGGCACCTACATATCTAAATAAGGAGCAGATCCGGGAACTTATAAAAGCCTCGGAGCTGACTTCTGAAACGCCCGGCTGGTCAGCAGAACAAGGCGGGATAAAACTTGAAGTGCTTGTTCAGCCTCACTCGGTAACAGCAATAAGGATAATACCTTAAATTCAGGATGTATACGGGTATTCTTATTCAGAGGGTATATTAATACCCTCTTTTTTTATAGAAGGAAAGTACCATCATCGATATTTCTTTTTCAAAAATTCAGTTGTCAATTTCGTTTCCAAGGATTAATAACAAAGGGTATCCGGTATTTAATTATAATTTCCAGGGTGACAATACTTTTTTACAGCCCCGTAATTACAAATAGGATTTGCGAAGCCCTTTTTTATTGTTCTGGTTTTGAAATTCCCTGGGAGACAGCCCGGTTTGCTTTTTGAATGTCCGCGAGAAATTGGAGTAATCGTTGAAGCCCGACAGAAAACAGGCATCTTGCGGGCTGCAGCCTTCAAAAAGGTATTTTTTTGCCAGTGTTATTCTTTTTTGAATAATATACTGCTGTAATGATATGCCGGTAATGTTTTTGAAGCACCTGCTTATATATGTACCGTTGTGATGGAAGCAATCCGACAGGATATCCAGTGTAATCTCTTCGGTTATGTTTTGCTCTATGTAGGCTATTGTATTGGAAACCAGGGACGGCATTATGTTATTCAAGCCTTCACTGTTTTGATTTTTAGAGATGCGGTTGACCATGACGAGAATTTGCTTTATATATGAATCCACAAGTATATCGCTGCCGTATTCATTGGACTCAAGTTCCTGGCTAAGCCTTTGAGCAATAATGATATATTCTGTGATCTGTTGCTCGTTCAGTTTCAGCAAATTGCCTTTGCCCGGAAAATTGCTGAAAAAACAATCGGCCACATTGGTTTTATCGGAAGAAAGCTTTGTCATATAGGAATCCTTAATGTTAATAACAATTCTTTCATATGTATTGCCTTTAACAACTTCACGCGTATGGAAATCATAGGGCTTTATCATGACAAGATTTCCGCGTTCCAGCTGCATTCCTACCGTTTCTATGTAATAATTGATGTTTCCGTTAAGCAGCAAAAACAGCTCATAACCGTCATGGTTGTGAAAGAAATTGCCTTTATAAGAAATTATCCTGTGATTGCAGCATATGTTCCCATCAAGTACATCAAGAGTTCTTTCAATTTCCATTGAAACTCTCCTCTGATTAAGGACATAGCTTTATTTTATAACATGTAAACAATTTAATCAATAAGTCGTTTTACGCAAAGAAATAGTCAAACTAAAACATAGGTATATTAGCACAAAAATACTATACTGAAAATAGCAAAAGTTATGGAGAATAAACAATATGTTCCTTCAGGTTTAATTCATGGTGAAATCGGACTTTGTTAACAGTTTCATAGGGAGGGTACTGATGGTAAAGGCAGAAAAATCCAGAAAAAAATTTGCACAGACACTTAGAAATATATGGAATTGCAGAATGCTTTACTTGCTGCTTCTTCCGGTAATCGCATACTACATAATTTTTAAGTATTTGCCTATGTATGGTGTCACAATTGCTTTCAAGAATTACAACATTTTTAAGGGTGTATTTGGCAGCCCGTGGTGCGGGTTCGATGTATTTGAAAAAATCTTTGCGAGTGAAAACTTCTGGAGATCAATAAAAAATACATTGGTTCTGAATTTCGCAACACTGATCGCATATTTTCCGCTGACAATCATTCTTTCATTAATGCTTAATGAAGTTTCCCATGTAGCCTTTAAAAAACTTGCGCAATCAATTTTATATTTGCCGCACTTTGTATCATGGGTGGTTGTGGCCGGTATTGCGACAAACCTGTTTTCGCAGCAGGGGGGAACAATAAACTGGATTTTAAAATCCTTTGGAGTTGAGCCCATTCCTTTTCTGAGTGACAACGGGTGGTGGATCTTTACTTATGTGGTATGCAACGTGTGGAAAGAAGTAGGGTGGGGAACCATAATATACCTCGCAGCCTTATCCGGTGTGGATGAAACACTGTATGAAGCTGCCTATCTGGATGGTGCCACTAAATTTCAAAGGCTTATTTACATTACACTCCCGTCAATTAAGTCTGTTGTTGTTGTAATGCTGATACTTCAGTTATCGAGAATGATGACTATCGGGCTGGATGCGCCTTTGCTTCTGGGAAACAACAAAGTCATGTCGGTTTCCCAGGTTATAAGTACATATGTTTACCGGCTTGGCATTGAGAATGCCAAATTCAGTGAAGCTACAGCAATCGGTTTGTTCCAGTCGGTTGTAAATATCATTATATTGCTGGCTGCCGACAAGTTTACCAAGATGATTGGCGAAGAAGGCATTATTTAAAGCTGAACGGAGGGCACGAAAATGAATGTGAAACACATTGGCAAAAGGAATATTACCGTGGGCTCTGTTATACTGTATTTTACCCTTACAATTTTAATATTTATATGCCTGTACCCGTTTTTAAATGTGCTTGCATATTCATTGAGCGGATATAATGCGGTACTTTCAGGGAGAGTTACTTTTTATCCCATAGATTTTAACCTGTCGGCCTATAAACAAATCTTAGGAAGAACACAAATATGGATTGCGATGAGAACAACGGTTTTTGTAACGCTGATAGGTACAGCCACCAGTTTGGTGCTGACAATTTTCGCAGCATATGCGTTATCGAGAAATTATCTTCCCGGCAGAAGCTTTTTTACAGGTTTAATCCTGTTTACAATGTATTTCAGCGGCGGTATTATACCCACCTTTTTGGTGGTTAAGGGACTGGGGTTGTTTGATACACTGGGCGCATTATTTATTCCACAGGCTATCAATGTATTCAACTTTATTGTAATGCGTACATTTTTCCGCGAACTTCCGAAAAGCCTTGAGGAAGCGGCGAAAATTGACGGTGCTTCGGAATTTCAGGTATTGTTCAAAGTGGTACTGCCGCTTTCACTTCCCATTATTGCAACCATTTCTTTGTTCTATGCGGTTGGATACTGGAACTCATATTTTGACGCTTTGCTTTATATTCAGGATCCTGATAAATATACGCTGCAGTTGCGCCTGAGAAACCTGCTGTTTGGCGAAGAACTGAATACTTCGGGCAGGCCAAATCTGGAGGGTATTGGCACCGAGGTTATGTCCCAGTCTTTAAAAATGGCTACCGTAGCGGTGTCAACAATACCTATTATAGTAGTATATCCATGGCTTCAGAAATATTTTGTTAAAGGTGTAATGATAGGCTCTATAAAAGGCTGATTGATAAAACAAAAGCCTTTGCTATTTAAACTACTATGTAAGGAGGATGGTTTTTTATGAAAAAAAGACTTTTTATCTGCATATTGGCTTTATTCCTGATTGTTCTTGGAATAAGCGGATGCGGTGATGCCAAGGTGCAGACCAAAGACACAAATGTGCAGCAGGGAAGCTCGGATACAAAATCAACCGATGGCGGAACCCAGCAAAGTACGGCTTCCAGCAAGTATCAAACCACATATGGCTCAAAAAAGTTCAATAACGTAAAAATTACCGTTGAATTGTTTGACCGCAGCAATGCGCCCGAAGGCTCCACAATAACCGATAACAAATGGGTTAAATATGTCAATGAGCATATGAACAAAGTTGGCATTACTGTTGAGTTCATACCCGTCCCAAGATGGGATGAGGTTACTAAAATGCAGGCCATGATGGCTTCAGGAACCGCACCCGATATAACCCTGACATATACATATGCTCATGCCGAATCTTATTTCAACCAGGGTGGTACATGGGATTTGACAGAATTCGTAGATGGTCCCGATCAGGCACTGAACATGAAGCAATACCTTGGCAAGGATGTTCTTGATATCGGAAGGAATGCAAATAAACAGTTATATGGTATAGTTGCAAGAAGAGCAACAACGGCAAAATCGAATTTGTTCATCCGCAAAGACTGGATGGATAAGCTGGGGTTGTCAATCCCTCAAACCCCCGACGAACTATATGATGTAATATATAAAATGGTTTACAATAATCCCGACGGCAGGAAGGATGCCATTGGTATAATTACATGGAATGCGTGGAATATGAAGATGGCGTTTTCCCAGGTGGTTTCAGATAAGACAAAAGCAGCTATTGCCAACGGCGATGATGCTTTCGCAGATTATTATGATCCCGGTATGCGTGAATATTACCGTTTCATGAATAAACTGTACAATGCAGGGTTAATGAATAAGGAATACTATACAATGTCTGAAGACAATTTCAAAACCTATATTGCTACAGGTGCGGTTGCGTTTTTTGAATATGCTGTAAACGGAAGTGTTGACGTACTCAGGGGTTCATTGCTGAAAACCTTGCAGGAAAATGTACCCGGTGCCGATATTATTTCCATCCAGCCTCTGAAGAATGTTAATGACGGAAAGCAATACAGCGCAGGTTATGCATTGGGAGGACTTATTAATTTCTGCCCGAAGACCGCAAGCGCAGAAAAAGTAGAAGCATGTATGACCTACCTTGACTGGCTGTGTACAAAGGATGGCGGATTCGCAATTTATCATGGCTTTGAAGGTGAACACTTCAATTATGATCAGAACGGTGTACCTGTTGTAATTAATGCTGAATACAACAGCAAGGATAAGGACTGGATACGTACCGACCTCTTCCTTACAGGAAACCAGGGTTATTTTGCAACCGTTGACGATTTTAACGCATGTACCGCAAAGGAAGCTCCGGGTTACGAGCAGCACGTTATTGACAACTATAGAAATGCTTTAACAGGTATAATAGTAAATGACACAACCTATACATCCCCCTCCACACCCGATTTGATTACAGATATAACACTTGTAAGAGATGAATATACAGTCCAGTGTATCACCTGCCCTGAAGCTGATTTTGATGCGACATTTGATAAATACATGAAAGAACTGGAAAAAGTAGGTATCAAAACAATTATTGAAGAACGTTCAAAATATTTCAGCGAACTGTATAAAAACAACTAGATTAGCAATATAAGTTATTGGTTATCTTTTCATGAGGCTGTCTGATACGGCAGCCTCATGAGTTTTTTTATATTATTTATATGGTATGACAGACTGTTACCATCGAACCCGGGAACATGAACATAATGCTGCTTTAGTTTACATCCGGGAAACAGTGTGATATGTTTATTATGAAAACCCAATATCTGTATTCAGAAGATGGAGTATCCGGGTGAAGTCTGAGGCAAGTTTCGTCATGTTTGCTTATCATAGCTGCGTGGTAAATACATAATCCAATGTAATATGAAAAACTATCAGAAAGATAATTTGCAGGGGAGAGATTATCATGGCAAAAGAAGTTCAGGTTCCCCCAACCGGAAAACCATTTAAAAATAATGCGACTTATTGTGTAGGCACAGGCAGGCTGGGGCTGGCTCTTCAAAAAGAGTATGTTGACCATTTGAAAGTTGTTCAGCAGAGCATTCATTTTAAGTACATCCGTGGTCACGGATTATTTTGCGATGATGTGGGAATCTACCGCGAAGCAGAAGTGGATGGAAAACCACATACATATTATAACTTTACATACCTTGACAGGATAATTGACTCCTATCTCGAAAACGACATCAGACCGTTCATTGAATTGGGATTTATGCCCGAAAAATTGAAAACAGGAGAACAGACAATATTCTATTGGAAGGGAAATGTCACTCCTCCTTCATCGTATGAAAAATGGGCAGAACTTATTGAATGCACATTAACACACCTTATTGACAGGTATGGTCGGGAAGAGGTAATTACATGGCCCATAGAAGTATGGAATGAGCCCAATATTGCATTTTGGGCGGGAACCATGGAAGAGTATTTCAAACTGTATGAGTACTCTTCCAAAGCAGTGAAAAAAGTTGATTCCCGCATTAAAGTAGGAGGTCCCGCAATATGCGGGGTTGAAACCGAAAAATGGCTGCGTTCGTTTTTTGAACATTGTATCAATAATAATTTACCATTGGATTTTGTTACCCGACATTGTTATACGGTAGGCCGGCCGGTTAGAAGGGGTCATTTCATGTACCATGAAATATATGATCCTTCATACATGATTGAAGAATTAAAAGAAACAAGAAAAATAATGGCCGAGTACCCTCAGATTGCTAATATGCCGCTTCACATAACAGAATTCAACAGTTCTTATGTTCCTGTTTGCCCGGCTCATGACACAACCTTCCATGCAGCATATATTGCACGGATTCTTAGTGAAGCAGGCGAATATGCAGATTCATATTCTTACTGGACGTTCAGTGATGTTTTTGAGGAATTTGATGTTCCAGGATCTGTATTTCACGGTGGATTTGGTTTGGTTGCGTTTAATTCGATAAAAAAACCTGTATTTCATGCATTTGAATTTTTCGCCAAAGCAGGCAGAGAGCTGCTTTACCGGGATGAAAATCTGATCGTAACAAAAGATGACCGAAAATATGTTATTATCGGTTGGAACTGGCATGACACGAGGGTAAACAAGAGAGCTGCAGAAAAATCCTATGTTCTTTCGCTCCCGGCGATGGGGCAGCAGGCCATCATGATAAAGAATCAAGTGGGAGGAGAGCATGCAAACCCGTTGCAGACATGGAGCAACCTTGGAAAACCCCGCAGTCTGAATGCACAGCAAAGGAAGATACTTCAAAAATCGGCAGAACCGCTTCAGACAGATTCAAAACTATTTGAGCAGGATGGTTATTATAAAGTAGAACTGGCCATTCCATGCAACCACCTGTTTATGCTGGAGATTATGCCTGTTAACGACTTAACCCATACCTATGATGGTTTTGATGCTGATGAGTTTTTTGGACTTAAATAGTACTCTCAGTTTAAGCCAAAAATGAAAGGCAGGGTGAGAAATGGTGATTAATACGGATTTAACTGCTATTCTTCCTGATGGTCAAATGTTTGATTTTTGGGAGGTTCCACAGGAATACGACAGGGAAATACACGTAAATAACCAGCATCCCAATGCGTCGGATGATAATGACGGTTCAATTGACAGACCGCTGAAAACAATCAATGCCGCAGCACAGATAGCAGAGCCCGGGACACGTGTACTGATCCATAAAGGGATATATCGTGAAACCGTTCAGCCGGCAAGAGGTGGATTAAGTCCTTCGAAGATGATAAGCTATGAGGCTTATCAAGGTGAAGAAGTTATAATCAAGGCTTCTGTTGAGGTGAAAGATTTCAAGCCCAGTGTTGGATGGAGGCTTGTCAGGGGATTCAGGGAAGATCCGGAAAAAACAAAAGGTATCAAAGTGTGGGAAATAGAGTTGGATCCTGAGGATTTTAAAGGCTATAATCCATTCTGTGCCGTAAACATCCTTCATGACAGATTGTTCATTGAATATGACAAGACAGATATGACACCCTACCTAAACAGGAGAGGAATGGTATTTGTTGACGGTAAACCAATGAAGCAGGTGCCTTTATACTACATGTTGAGTGAAAGCGACAATACCTACTGGGTAGAGGCAAATGGGCAGAAGGTACATATCCGTTTGCCCGGAGATGATGATCCAAGGAACCATATTATTGAAGTGACAAACAGGGAGCAGTGCTTTGCACCAAAGGTTCCCTTCCTGCCGTATATCAAAGTAAAAGGGCTGACATTAGCACATGCAGCTACCGGTTCTCCGGTTCCCCAGCGTGGATCTCTTTCCTGTTACCGGGGGCACCATTGGATTATAGAAGACTGTATTATTGACTGGGCCAATGGAACCGGGATTGATTGCGGTAACGAATGCTGGCACCATCCAATACAGGAAGGACAAATTATCGGCAATACCATTATAAGAAGAAATATCGTTAAAGATGCCGGAGTATGTGGTATTGCAGGAATGTTTGTAAAAAACATGCTAATTGAGGATAATCTTATAATCGGAACAGGATGGCAGCGGATGGAGCTTTCATGGGAAGCGGGCGGAATTAAACTGCATAATTCGGTGAATTCTCTTATCCGACGCAATGTCATTAAGGAATGCTACGGGTGTGATGCACTGTGGCTGGATGTTGGGAATGAAAACAACCGTATAACTTCCAACCTGTTCATAGACGGTATTAATTCGAGAGAACATGTATTTATCGAATGCACGCGAGATAAGGAAAACCTGATTGACAATAATATAATCTGGAATGTTGAGGGAAGGTATAATAAGAATGATTTAAAGGACGAGCCCGGTTCTTCAGGTTGGTATAAAACAACCGAAGATAATATACGGAACGGATATGGCATTTATCTGGAAGGCACCGACAGGCTCAGAATGGTAAATAACCTGATTGGCAAGTGTGATAAGGCAGGTTTCTTTGCGAAAGTGGTGGCATTCCGCCTGATGATTAAACGAGGAGGGACATCCAGGGAGAACAAGTTCTTTAATAACCTGTTTTATCAATGCGGGGAAGCTGCAATTATTCTTCCGAATGAACATAATGAACTGGATGGCAATGCATATTCAAAAATGCCTCCGGGATACCTGCGGGTAATGTATCCTGAACCCGAGATGTGCCTGGACTTGGAAACATGGAGAGAATTTTGCGGTTTTGATGAATCAGGATGTGAATGTGATGTTGATATAAAAATTGACAGTGAAAATCTTACAATGGAGCTGACCATTAACAGAGAGCTTCCTGAAGTTAAAGCAGATGAAAAGGTGTGCACCGATTACTTTGGTAACAAAATTGAAGGTGACAGGGTGGCAGGGCCATTAAACGTGAAGAAAAGAGGTAAGTATCATTTTAATATCGACCCCCGCAAATTGCAGAAGAAATAACCTGAGCAGAAGCTAAATGAGAACCAGTATATCAAAAACAGCCTTGCGTCAGGTACAAAAACACTGGGCAGGGTTGTTTTTTTTTTAAAAGTATATCGTCCTATATTGAAAAAGTATCAAAAAAGAATTACCCCGGAAATGGGATTTTCCGGGGTAATCATATAAATTTAAACAATATAATTTTACTGAGCTGATGCAGCTGCTGCTTTTTTAGCTTCCAATTCAATGGTGTATACTTCTGTATCAAACTCGACCAGTTTCTGGAATCCCAGGCCATCCATTTCTTTAACCATCTGATCCCACATAGCGTTAAACTCTGCATCATCTTTGGCAAATATCATTCTCCATGAATAGTCGTTCAATACTTCCATGCACTGATTGCGGATAACAGAAATATCGGGCGTATCGCTGGGAAGCGTTATGCTGACGTTAGGACTGATCAACAGAACATTGTTCTTTTTCATATAATCCACTGGATCAGATGCATTAAATCTTTCGGACCATTCTTTTTTCATTTCAGTCATCGTGGCTTCTTTGTATGTGCTCCAGTACTGGGTGGAATAAGGTTCACCGGTCTTCGGATTTATGCTGATGGCATTGACAATCCATTGGTTGAATTTGTTGAAACCATCATTATACCCGCTGCCACCCCATTCTTCGGGAACTGGCAGGTTATCCATAAGTGCGTTGTCATTCATTACGTAGTATCTTCCATCAGGACCAACATCATATGTAAAGCCTTTTATACCGCAATGCTGGTATTCACATGCTTCCGGGCTTGCATACCAATCGAGGAATGCCATGATTCTGTCATATTTTTCACCGCTGACCAAGGAGCCGACACCAATAATACGGCCGCTTCCATAGTATGGGTCGGAATCCGCATAATAGATCTGGTCTTTAACGGGAACAAATATAAAGGCATTTCCATTTTTAAGCCTTTCTGTTGAGTTCCAGAAGCCTATCTGCCAGCTGTACCACATCAGGTATACCTGGCCGTTTGTCATTTTTGCTACAATATTATCCCAGTTCTGTGTACCTGAATCCGGGTCCACCAGACCTCTTCTCTGGGCTTTGTTAAGGAAATGCAATATCTTGTAATATGCGGCATTTTTATCAGTAACCGGTGTAAATGTATTATCGGGTTTTAAAATGATAGACTGTTTAATCTTCTCACCATACCACGTAGTCAGCTGTACAACGTTGGCGATGCCCATCATGTTATCGCCGCCGTCCCAGTCAGGCCAAAGTGAAAACGGATAGGCAGGATCTCCTTTATCATTGGTAGGATGCCTTTTCTTCATTTCTTCCAAGACATCCAGTAAACCATCCAGATCTTTTATTTCAGGGTATCCCAGTTCTTTATAGAGATCCCAGCGCAGCATCGGGCTGGAGTAAATTACATCCTGGGAATAGGACAATGGGGAAGTATTGGTCATTTCTACCGGAATACCATAAATTTTACCGCTGTCGTTGCCAGGGATGGTTTTGTTATATGCTTCGATCTGTTCTTTAAATACCATCAAATTCGGGCAATTATAAATTTCATTTGTGATATCCTTGATAAGCCCGCTTGCTACACAGTCAGCAAAATCCGCTCTTTCAAGAAGTACAATATCACCAAGATTACCGGAACTTGCACGTGTTTGATAAATAGCACCTCCGGCAACCTGCGGGGCGATGATGTTTAATTCAATATTCAAATTGTCCTTCAACACTTTTCCAAACCAGCCGCTCTGTACTCCCTGGTAGTTTGCAGCAACATTAAAGTTTTCTATTGTTATCAGTTTGTCAAATTTGCCGCCTGAAGACGGAGTAGAGCTTGCAGGCTCAGTGTTTGACGATGCCGCTGGAGTAGGTGTGCTGCTTGTTTTGCTCGCCTGTTCACAGCCGGCTAAGGTTGCAGCTACCATTACTATAGCTAGTAATGCTGAAAGTAATTTTCTTAACTTCATTTTAAATAAACCTCCTTTAGTTTATTTATTGAATAACAATGAGTTGAATCATTGTTATTTATCCCTTTACTGCACCGATCATAATCCCTTTTATGAAAAATCTCTGGAAAAATGGGTAAACAATAATTATTGGCGTTACAACCACCATTGTAACCGTCATTCTTATTGATGTCGCAGTTTGTGCTGTAGCAAGTGCTGCCAGACTTGAAGATGTTGAAGTGCTGTTTACCAGCGCTTTCAGGGAACTTGCCTGATTTATGTACTGATACAAAACAAACTGCAGTGTATATAGCTTATTGTCGGTCACAAGAAGTAAAGTATCCTGGAAGGAGTTCCATTGGTTGACTGCCGAGAATATGGCTACCGTGGCAAGGATTGGTTGTATAACAGGAAACATGATTTGAAAAAAGATTCTTAATGTACCGGCTCCGTCAATTTCCGCTGCCTGTTGAAGTTCTTTCGGGACTGATTCTACGTAAGTTTTACACAGGACAATATAAAAAGGTGCAACTATATTTGGAAAAATGTAGCCCCAGAAATTATTCGTGAGGTTCAGATTTCGCATTGTAATGTACCAGGGTATTATTCCCGCATTAAAATACATGGTTGCTACAACAATACGGTACCATAACTTGCGTTTCCATAATGTTTCCTGGGTGAACATGAATCCAAGAAAAGCCGAGGCCGCAACAGTAAACAAGGTGCCTATAGCCGTTCTTGCGACCGAAACCTTAAGTGCATCGAACAGGCCGGGAACTTTTACAACATTTATGTAATTCTTGAAGTGCAGCCCCTTGATCCAGAACAGGACCTTTCCTCTTTCACTTAAGTCATTTGCGCTCAGTGAATTTATGAAGATATAATAAAACGGGTAAAAGCACACAAAAGCGAAAAAAGTATATATAATATAGGATATAATGCTGATGAGCCTGTCTTCAAGGCTGACCTTTATTTTGCTCTTTTTATTCTTCGAATGCTTCATGCCCACTGTACGATCCTCCCGACTTAAATTTTAAGCGTTAAATAAAACCTTCACCTCTGACTAATTTGGAAAAGGCATTGGTAACACATAGCAGGATAAGACTGACGATGCTCTTTAAAATGCTTATTGCCACCGAAAGTGAATATCCGCCGTTTCCCATTGCGGTATTGTATACGTACAGGTCAAGAACCTGGATATATTCTTTATTGAATGAATTCTGGAAAACATAAAACTGTTCCATACCATTTGAAAGAAAGTTCGCAACGTTTAACATCACCAATACAAAATATGTAGGTAATAAGCTGGGAAGTGTAATATGCCAAATAATCTGCAATTTAGATGCACCGTCTATTCTTGCAGCTTCATTCATTTCTTCATCGATTCCGCTAAGCGCAGCTATATACATAATAGCTGCCCAACCTGCATTTTTCCATGTCAGCCATAACCACATCCTGAACCAGACATGCTCTGACGACTGGAGAAACAACTTTGGGGTATCAATAAGGCCTAAACCCATCAAAATAGAGTTGACTGCTCCGGTACTGGACAGAACGCTGAAAGCTATGGAATATACAAGAACCCAGCTTATAAAGTTCGGAAGGGTGGTAACTGTCTGAACAAATTTCCTGTATCCTTTATTGTTAATCTCGTTTAAAAAAATGGCGAATCCCATTGGGAACCAGGAGAACATAAGACTTAAACCACTGATGGCGAAAGTATTTCTTAGAACCTTTAGAATCTGGTTAACCTTGGTTGGAGTGTCGACCATGGATATAAACCATTTAAATCCGACAAATTTATCCATGCTTAACGGGAATGGAGGTTTATAATCAAAAAATGCATATACCCAGCCATAAAGAGGATAATACGAAAAAAGAACAACCAAAACCAGAAACGGAAGAATATAAAAAAACTCGCGATAAGCTCTTGCTTTTTTTCTATCCTTCAATAGTTTCATAGGCTTGCCTCACTTTACATTAAAGATTACTTTCAGCTATCAGGCGAGAGGATATAGCCCGCCGCCTGTTCGATGAAGGTAAGGCTTAGCTGCAAAACGTTAAATATAAAACTAACCTAAAACACATTTTTAGGCATCTCTTGTTATCTTAGTAAAACCTTTTACATACACATTATAATCAATTATATTATAAGTTGTCAATGAATATGTAGGTAATACTTGTACAATTTGCATTAATTGGATAAGTAAATTTGACCAAATACTGCAAGAAATAAACAAGCAAGGGAAATTATATAGATATTATCATAAAACGTTTTATTATATAATAAACTGTTTTTTGACGGGTATCGGCCACAAATTACAGGGCTTTTTGAAACTTAAAAGCAGCAAAATTGCTTTGCTGCCGTACAATATGATCAGGATGATTAAAACCCGGAGGTATAATAACAACAGATATGAAATATCGGACAAATAAGGCGGTTAGTCTGTGGATTCCATATCCCGAGCACCGGTGGTGAAATCTCCGTTTATATTCCTGACCGACTCACGAATAATCAGCTTGCAGGGTATTTTTATAATTTCTCTGCTCCTGTTTGGTACATAATCCTGCTCAAGCATTTTTAACATTATTTTTGCAGATTCCTGCCCTATTTTATCCAGTTGAATTTTGTTTGTTGTAAGAGCCGGTTTAATGCATTCGGAAATCTCTTTATTATCATATCCCACTACAGATATATCCTTACCAACCATAATGCCTTTTTCGTACAGATAATCATACAGGCCAACAGCCATCAGATCATTCATGCAGAAAATTGCCGTAACTCCTTCTTTTATAAGACTTTCAGCTTCAATGTATCCCGAGCTTCTCATCCAGTCCCCATACCTGACCAGATCGGGATTGAATAAAACCTGTTCTTCAAACAGTGCTTTCTGGAACCCAGACAGGCGTTTCATCGTATGTAAATTGTCTGCGGCACCCGCAATTATACCAATTTTGCGATGTCCCATTGAAATCAGGTATTTCCCGATATCATATCCGCCTTTTTTATCGTCAATCACAACTGAAGTAAATTTTGGAGAATTGGATATTCCATAAACGACGATTCCGGGGATTTTGAAATCATCGGGAAAGCATTTAATAATCCGGCAGTGTCCGGCAACATATACAATACCGTCCACCTTTATTGATAATAACTCTTTAATGGATGGCTGGAGAACAGAATTAAACTTTTGCTCATCGTTATACCATGTATCCTGCCATCGATCATACAGGCGCATGTTAATCAAAATGGTGCGGTAATTATGATCCTCACATACTGCCATAATTGCACCTACAATAGGGGTTGTGCTGAACAAACCCAGGTCTTCTACAATAATACCTATGATTCTGGTTTTCTGTTTACGTATTCCCTGTGCAAAATAGTTGGGTTTATATCCGGTTTGTTGTACGACTTCAAGTACTTTTCGCCTTGTTTCCTCGCTGACATTAGTTTTTCCATTCAGTATATTGGATACGGTACTGATTGATACATTACATAAATGAGCTATTTCTTTCAGTGTGATCAAAACCCTCAAATCCTTTCATGTAAAAATGAGTGCAATTCTGAACTAAAACCTTTTACTATATTCAATTATTGCCCGCAACTTTTGTTGTTGCAATATTAAATGTTGAATTCCATAATATTAATATGATAATATAAAATTATACTAAATATTTCAAATTTAATAAAGTTTATTTTTATTTCTGAATAAAAATCGATATAAACAGCTAATAAAACTATATTTTTGATATGACTCATACCCCAGATAGCTGTGATTAGAATAAAACGTTTTATACTTGTTTTTTCCTGATATAGTTTCAGTTTATTTTTAGCTAAACCAAAACAAATGAGTGTTCAAACCAAAAGAACGGCTTGTTCAGGTTAATAACCGTTGTTAACGGGTACCTGGAACAGATGAAGGAAAGGAGAAATCTGCATGATAAGAGTTGTAAAAACAGAAAACGGATTTATCAGGGGATTGCCTGCTGCAGATCCGCGGATAACAAGTTTCAAGGGAATACCGTTTGCCGCTCCCCCGACAGGAGAAAACCGGTGGAGAGCTCCTCAGCCTGCAAAGGATTGGGAAGGGGTTTTAAATGCCTTTGAATTTGCACCCATATCCATGCAGGCAAATTCAGCTCTTGATGTTAACAACATATATTCCAGGGAATGGCACGTTGACCCCGACATTCCGATGGATGAGGATTGTCTTTACCTTAATGTTTGGACACCGGCACGAAATCCCGATGAAAGGTTGCCGGTATTTGTATGGTTTTTTGGAGGAGGGTTTCAGGTTGGGTATACTTCGGAAATGGAATTCGATGGTGAACGAATAGCAAGACGCGGTATTGTTGTAGTAACGGTTAATTATAGACTTAATACATTCGGATTTTTGTGCCATCCCGAAATAACAGCCGAATCCCCCGATGCTCCGGCGAATTTCGGCCTACTTGACCAACAGGCGGGTTTGCGCTGGGTTAAACGGAACATTGCCGCATTTGGCGGAGATCCCGATAATATTACCATAGGGGGCCAGTCAGCAGGTGGGGGTAGCGTGTTGTGTCATTTAACGTCTCCACAGAATGAAGGTTTATTTAATCGGGCTATTATTCAGAGTGGTGTTTTCGCGCCACTTTACCCGAATAATAGGATTCCGCGCATTAATTTATCCTTGAAAGAGGCAGAACAGGAAGGTGTAAAATTTTTTGAGTTTCTCGGTGTATACTCTCTGAAAGAAGCCCGCAAGCTTGATGCAAAATACATACTTAAAAAAACACTGGAATATAACCGGTTCTGGTGGCCTGTTGCAGATGGCGTTTTCTGTACCGGAAATACCTTTCAGCTTTTCCTTGAAAATAAGCGCTGGCAGGTACCATTGCTTATAGGCCATACTTCTTCTGAGTTTTTCCAGGTTCCGGATGTAAAAAGCCATAATGAGTTTAAAAATATGGCATTAGAACTTTTTGGTGAAGACGCTGACGAATATCTTGAAATTTGCCGGTTTAAAAACAGCAGCCTTGAAGAAATTATTAAGAATGCTACGGTAAATTCAATTGAATATGCCATACGTATTGCTGCACAGGCCAACTGGGAAACTGGTTCCAATGTTCCGCTTTATTATTATAATTTTGATGCTGAAATTCCAGGGTGGGATAATCCGGGGGCTTTCCACTCCGTTGATTTATGGTTTACTTTTGAAACACTTGCAAAATGCTGGAGACCATTTACCGGTAAGCATTATGATCTTGCCAGGCAGATGTGCAACTATTGGGCAAACTTTATTCGTTCGGGTGATCCAAATGGTAAAGACTCGACAGGGGAAGAAATGCCCAAATGGGAGCCTTACACCATAGATGCGCCTTATGGCATGGTTTTTGGTGATAAAGCGCAATTTGTAAAAGAACAGCCAACCGAACTGATGAAGTTTCTTGTCGGGCAATACTTCAAAAGGTCATCACTGTAGTTGAAAATTGGAAAAACGAATGCTTTATAAAGCAAACATATACTCCCATGATAAAGAAATATAACTTACAACACCAACCTCTGCCTTTAGGGTGGGGGTTGAACCCTTTTCAATGTAATTCAATCTCTTATGTATACTATAGGGAAAGGGTTTTGCCTGGAATAATTAACACTTCCGTTTTTTCTGTAATTGCTGGGTGAGGTTTTGCAAAACCTGTTGAACACCCTGTTAAATTGTGAAAAGCTGGAAAAACCGCATTGCGTGGCAATATCGGTTATCTTCATATCCGTAAACAGCAAAAGCTGCTGGGCGTTTCTTATTCTCGTCATCTGGATGTAATCTGTCAGCGAGAAGCCTGTAACTTCCTTAAACAGATGAGATAAGTAGAACTTGCTGAGGAAAAATTCCCGGGCAAGGATGCTTAATGAAAGCTCTTCATTATAATGATTGTGAATATATGATGTAACCGAATAAATTTTTGAAGTTGTGGCGTTAAGAATTTCGGGCCTGTATATATTTTCGTTGCGGAGATTGTATATAGTGCATAAAAGATCCATAAACTTGCAGTGGATTGATAAAGGTCTTACAGAGCTTTCTGATTTTGATATTATAAATATTTCATTTAATATGTGTATGATTGATTCCTGGTTGTTCTGTTCAAAACGATAAATTGGAAGAGGGGCTTCAAATATGCTCAGTATTTCGTTTATATTATCCTGCAACAACCCTGATTGGTCCGGCAAGTTAAACTGTATTATAAGTCTTTTTTTGGACGGACCCTTCGGATATTCGGATTTATGCAGGCAATAAGGTTTCAGGCATACAAAGTCCAGGAACTCAATCCTGTAAAGGTTTCCTTCAATAATATGGTTTGCATGGTCATCCAGCAGAACATGAATTTCGAAAAAATTGTGAAAATGCTGAAATTCCATGTTTATGTCATAATAACGCTCATCGTAATCAAAGAAATAATAAAAAGAGTCAGTGGGTTTTCCTATCTCAACAAGGTACCCGTTTTCATAAATAAGCTTGTTGTTAAGCAGCATATAATCCACCCTGCATGGTTATTTCAACTCAAATATAACACTACACAGCAAAATATGCAATATAAAATCTTGTGACAAAGCAATTATTGCATAGAAAATGCGGTTTAAAATTGTTAGATTATAAATAGATAAAGTCGTTATATTTAACAAAACAATTCGATTTTCAAAAGATAAAATGTTAGATTTGTACAAAAATATTTATGATTTAACTTTGTTGTTTATTTTGCGATTCACTACGAAAGGGTAAACAAATATGCAGGCGGAAAAATGCAGATTAAAAGATTTATATGAAATCCAGTCAATCCAGCAGAAATTAGCCAAAGTTATCAGCAGATCCAGGGAAACTTTATACGAGGACGACGAAATTTTTATAAAGAACATGGAACATCACAACCTGGCAGGTGACGACATAAACAAATACCGGCATTGGGAATGGCCACAGGGGGTTGCTTTATTTGGATTCTGGAAATTATACGAAAACACAAAGGACAAAAAGTATCTAGACATAATCACGCATTTCTATGATCAGCAATTTAAGACAGGTTTACCTTCGAAAAACATCAATACTACCGCACCAATGCTGACAATGGCATACCTTTATGAACATACATACTGCGATAAATTCAGGGAATTATGCATGGATTGGGCCGAATGGCTGGTAAATTATCTGCCCAGGACAAGGGAAGACGGTTTTCAGCATCTGACGTCCGATACACTGAATGATAATGAGCTTTGGATTGATACTTTGTTTATGTCGGTTTTGTTCCTTGCGAAAACGGGTATGGTATTAAACCGCGATGAATGGGTGGAAGAAGCGAAATACCAGTTTTTGCTGCATTCAAAGTATCTGACCGATCGAAAAAGCGGGTTATGGTATCATGGCTGGACTTTCAACGGTGATCATAATTTTACAGAAGCGTTGTGGGGACGCGGTAACTGCTGGATAACCATGGCAATACCTGAATTTCTGAACATTGTAAAATGTGAAGCCGGTGTTGAAAGATACCTGGTACAGCTTTTGACACGCCAGGTGGAAGCCCTGGAAAAGTACCAGAGCAAAGAAGGCATGTGGCATACCATTATCAATGATCCCGCATCATACCTTGAAGCAAGCGCAACGTGCGGCTTTGGTTATGGAATTCTTAAGGCTGTAAACACGGGATTGATAGATCGCAGGTACATAAATTGTGCATTGAAAGCCATAAAGCCTATACTGGATTGCATAGACGACGAGGGCTATGTAGATAAGGTTTCTTACGGTACGGCCATGGGAAGGGAAAGCATACAGCATTATAAGAATATTGAAATCAAAAGAATGCCCTATGGACAGGCTATGGCAATACTGTTTTTGCAGGAAGCAATGAAAGTTGTTGAAAATGATTAGTAGGTTTTATTTAATGTTATTTATGGCTCCATGGTATTATCTTAAGCATTAGAAGTGTTATTGAAACAAAAATAATATGAATAAATAGTCATATTATTGAGGTTAAAGGAGGTTTTTTTATGAAAAGAAAAGTAATAGCATTAATTATGATTGCGGCCATGCTGGTGGGAATGCTGACAGGCTGTGCCGGAACGACCACTGGTACAGGCAGCCAGACGCAGCCTACAAAGGCACCTGAACCAACGAAAGCTTCACAACCAACCGAAGCTGTCAAAGCTTCACCTACACCGATACCTGACAGTAAAACAGGAAGTTCGTCCAAGTTTACCGAGGCACCGAAGCTGAAAGCTTTGGTTGATGCCGGCAAGCTGCCGAAAGTGGAAGAGCGGCTTCCGAAGTCCGAGGATATCATGGTAGAGTATATGGACAGCATAGGTACTTATGGCGATGCTTTCACTTTTACTTACAGTGGTAAGAATGCTCAATGGTTCTATGGTAAAATAACGGAAGAAGCCCTTTTCAGGTTCAAAACCGACGGTACGGTAGAACCGAACGTGGCAAAAGGCTTTGATATTAATGATGATGCCACGGTTTATACCATTTACCTGAGGGAAGGCATGAAATGGTCGGATGGAATGCCTTTTACCGCAGACGATGTTCTATTCTTCTACTACGAGATGTGTATTCCTGAGACATTTGGAAAGAGCCTGTGGGACTGCTTCAAGGTGAAAGATGAACAGGGCAATGAATCAATTGCTGAATTCGAAAAAGTTGATGATTATACGTTTAAAGTTAAATTCCAGGCTCCGAAGCCGACATTCCTGGAGGAGCTTGCAATAAACGGAAAATGGTGTTTCGCACCGGCTCACTGGTATAAGCAGATTCTTCCGAAGTTTATAGGAGAAGAGGCTGCTGAAAAGAAAGCCAAGGAAATGGGTTATTCCGATGCAGTTGCAATGAACAAGGAAACAGGCTATTATTACTGGAATGTTCCTGGAAGACCCACTCTCCGTCCATGGGTTGTTTTTGAAAATTCGCCGAATAATGACTGCGACGGTGACTATTTTGTATTGGAAAGAAATCCATATTACTGGAAAGTTGATGAAAAAGGCCAGCAGCTTCCCTACATAGATGAACTCAGGTTTATCAAAATCCAGGATGCTCAGCAGGGATTGCTCAAAATCCTGGATGGTACAGTTGATGTTGCGGCTGTAAGTTATGCTGATTATGATGTACTTGTTGAAAACATGGACAGAGGCGGATATGAGTTTGTTGAATGGGCGTCCGTTTCATGGGCTGATCTTGTTTCGCAGCTTCATTTAAATCAGACTGTGAAAGATGAAAAGAAGAGGGCTCTGTTCCAGAATCCTGATTTCAGGCAGGCTCTGTCCATTGCTGTGGACCGTGAAGAGTATGCGGAAATTATTTCCAATGGCTTTGCTAAAGGAAGACAGGCCGGTCCTGCAAAAGGTGCCATGGGTTACACTGAAGAATGGGCCAACAAATGGACCGAGTATAATCCTGAGAAAGCAAAACAGTTGCTTGAATCCTGCGGACTGAAAATGGGAGCTGACGGGTATTATGATTTTGCAGACGGAACAGATTTCATTCTCAACATTCAGACCTTTACCGATGCAAATGCTGATGATTCGGCAGAATTGCTGATGAAGTATTTTAACGAGGTTGGAATAAAAACAACCTATAAACCTGTGGATCGTTCAGTGCTTGACAACATGACCACAAGCAACGATCATGAAGCAGTTCTTGCACCGGTTACTCCTGCAACAACATTCAGTATTATTTTGAGACCCGATACCGTTGTTCCTGTAAGAAATTACGCACCCTGGTACGGAGCTGTCGGCAACTGGGTTGCTTCAAAAGGCAAGGAAGGAGTAGAACCCACAGGTGATCTGAAGAAACTCTGCGAACTGTATGATCAGCTCAGAGCCGCTATTACCGCAGCTGAAAAAGAAAAGATTGCACTTGAAATGCTTAAGCTCCATGAAAAAAATATCTGGGTAATCGGTTATATGGAAGCTCTGCCCACACTTATAGTGAAAGACAAGAGAATAAAGAATTTCCCAGAGAGCTCAATCTTCTGTGATGAGTTCAGAGATTTCGGTATTGCTCATTTCCAGTGCTTGTATTATGCAGATTAACAGAACAGGTATACCTGGCATTAAGTATTTGATATAATAAATCAAACAGGCCGAGAGTTCTGAAAGGGACTTTCGGCCTGGATTGAAAGATGGGATGGATGTACAGGCATGAGAGATTACATATTGAAGAGAATTTTAATGTTTATTCCCACGGTATTATTGATGTCAGTCATAGTTTTCTTTATTATTCAGCTGCCACCCGGCGATTATATTACCAGCTATGTTTCGAGAATGTCTGCCGAGGGCGAGGTATTTACCGCTCAGGATATTGCCAATCTGCGGGAGCAGTACGGACTGGATAGGCCATGGTACATACAGTATTTTAAATGGATGAAAAACATAATTACCGAAGGGGATTTTGGCTATTCCTTTGCATACAGCAGGCCTGTCTGGACGGTTATCATGTCCAGATTACCTCTGACTGTAATTATTACGCTGATAATTATGATTTTTACATACGTGGTTTCACTTCCAATCGGATTGTACAGTGCGCTTCACCAGTATTCGGTGGGTGACTTTATTTTTACCGGGATTGGATTTCTTGGACTTGCAACCCCAAATTTTCTGCTGGCAATTATATTAATGTTTGCATCTTTCAAACTAACAGGTGATCCTCTGATTGGACTGTTCTCGGAAGAGATACTAAGAGAGGGATTGAACATAAGTAATATCGGATCTTTTCTTAAACACCTGATTATTCCGATTTTTGTTATAGGAACGGGAAATACGTGCGGTGTAATACGTACAATAAGAGCTCAGATGCTTGATGAGATAACAAGGCAGTATGTATTGACTGCCCGTGCCAAAGGAGTAAGCGAAAGAACAATAATATATAAATATTGTCTCAGAGCGGCATTGAACCCCGTAGTAAGCGGGCTTGCAGGTTCTCTTTCAAGCCTTTTCTCAGGATCGACAATATCGGCCATCGTTATGAATATGGCTATTTTAGGTCCTGTCCTTTATGAAGCATTAAAGACACAGGATATGTATCTGGCAGGAACCATCCTGCTGACACAGGGCTTTCTGGTTGTGGTTGGAACATTATTGTCCGATATAGTTTTGGCATGGCTTGATCCGAGAATCAGGTACGCGGAGAGGAGTAGCTGAGATGATTTTGCAGAATGTTACGGATAGAAATAAAAGAAAAGAAGAGGAATATTATCTTGCTTCTCAATGGACGTTAATGAGAAGGAAGTTCAAAAAGCATAAACTGGCAATGATAAGCCTCTGGGTATTGGGTTTCTTATATTTTGTTGCCTTGTTCGGAAACTTCATAGCTCCATATAACCTGGTTGCATATAATTCTAAAATTATAAATGCTCCCCCTACCAAAATACATTTATTTCATGAAGGCAAATATGAAGGCCCGTTCGTGTATGGAATTAGAATGGAACGGGATCCTGTAACAAAACGAAAAATGTATATTGAAAACAAGGACGAAATATATAAAATAAAATGGTTTACCCGTGGCAGCGAGTATAAACTGTTTGGCCTTATCAAGAGCGACATACACCTGTTCGGAGTAGATGAAGGCGGCGTAGTGCTGTTAATGGGAGCTGACTCAATGGGGCGTGATCTGTTTTCACGTATGGTTCTTGGAAGCCAGGTTTCGCTTACCGTCCCGTTTGCCGGTACGATAATCAGTTTTGTGCTTGGTATTATAATCGGAGGAATTGCAGGATATCTTGGCGGTGCGGTTGATACTGCTATTTCAAGGGTTATAGAAGTTTTGTCTGCACTTCCGACAATACCTTTGTGGATGGCGCTTTCTGCATCTATACCGCCTGATATCCCTGTTGTCAGGGTGTATCTCTACATAACAATTATTGTGTCGTTTATTTCGTGGACAGGTTTGGCAAGAATTGTACGAGGAAAATTTATCTCTTTGAGAAAAGAGGATTATATAATGGCTGCCCAAATCGCCGGAGTAAGTAACTGGAAGATTATTTTAAAACACATGGTTCCGGGATTTATGAGTTACCTTATTGTCAGTCTGACATTAGGCATACCGGGTATGATTATCGGTGAAACATCCATGAGCTTTCTGGGTCTTGGCATCCGTTCTCCGGCTACAAGCTGGGGTGTCCTTCTGCAGGAAGCCCAGGAGATAACCAGTATAGCAATGCATCCGTGGAAGCTTATACCGTTATTTGCCGTTATAATTACAGTACTGGCTTTTAACTTTATCGGTGACGGATTGCGGGACGCAGCCGACCCATATAAATAATATTTTGGAGGACAGTATGGACGGAAAAGATACTATTGTTCAGGTTAATAATCTCCATATAAATATAAAGATGGACGAAGGTATTCTGACTGCAGTACGCGGTGTCTCATTCCATATTGACAGGGGAGAGACTCTGGGACTGGTTGGTGAATCGGGATGTGGCAAATCGCTTACATGTAAAGCCATACTGGCGATTAATGAGCAGAAATGCTCCACCAGCGGGGAAATTCTTTTTAATTCCGATAATGGCGTGGTAGATATATTGAAACTGCCACCAAAGGGATCAGAAATACGCAATATCCGCGGAAAGCAGATATCAATGATTTTCCAGGAGCCCATGGTTTGTTTTTCACCGTTATATACAATAGGAAATCAGATAAATGAATGTACCAGACTCCATATAACAAAAGACAAAAAGAAATCAAGGGAAATTTCTATAGAGATGATGAAAAAGGTGGGTATTGCGAATGCCGAAAAAAGATATGACCAGTATCCGCATGAATTTTCAGGCGGAATGCTGCAGCGTGCATTAATAGCAATGGCGTTGGTATGCAATCCCAAACTTCTTATAGCGGATGAACCAACCACGGCACTCGATGTTACAATACAGGCCCAGATTCTGGAGTTGATTAAGGAACTGCAGAAAGAACTGAAAATGTCGGTCCTGTTTGTAACCCATGATTTGGGCACGGTAGCAAGAATGTGTGACAGAGTTGCGGTAATGTACCTTGGTAAAATTGTAGAAACAGGACCTGTGGAAGAAATATATCTGAATCCGAAGCATCCGTATACGATAGGTTTGATTGGTTCTGTGCATAAAATCGGCTCAAAAAGGAAGGAAAGGCTGTATTCTATAGATGGCACTGTCCCGCTGGCATTGAATTTACCGGCAGGTTGCGGATTCTACGACAGGTGCAATTGCCGGATAGAAGGTGTGTGCAATGTAAAGGAACCCAAAGCAGTTGCTGTGGGACCGGATCATTTTGTCAGCTGTCATGCTGTGGGACAAAAAACCTGCGAGGAGGGGCATGGTATTGAGTGATTACATACTTCAAATAAAGAACCTGTATAAGGTATATACGTCGAAGAACATTACTGTTAAAGCAGTAACCGATATAAGCTTTAATATTAAAAAAGGAGAAACCATTGGAATAGTAGGAGAATCGGGCTGTGGCAAGACAACACTCGGCAGGTGCATAGTCCGGGGTATACAGGCCACCAGCGGACAGGTTTTGTATACCGCGGAAGATGGTGCAACCTATGATTTTTTAAATATTGATAAAAAGAAATTAAAAGAACTGCGCAAGGATATACAGATGATTTTCCAGGATCCTTATTCATCACTGGATCCGCGAATGACAGTACTTAATATAATAACGGAGCCATTGAAGGCAAATTTCCCTAAAATGAAAAAAAGTGAAATGGAACTTCGGGCGGCAGAAATTGCAGAAAAGGTAGGTCTGAACTCCAGTTACTTAAAGCGGTATCCTCACGCTTTTTCAGGTGGCCAAAGACAGAGAATCGGAATTGCAAGGGCTTTGGTAATAAATCCGCGGGTAATTGTCTGTGATGAACCTGTATCTGCACTTGACGTGTCCATCCAGGCGCAGGTCATAAACCTTTTAAAGGATCTGCAAAGAGAACTTGGCCTTACGTATATTTTTATAAGCCATGATTTGTCGGTTGTTGAGCATATTTCGGACAAAGTCGGGGTAATGTATTTGGGAAAAATGGTGGAGTTTGCCGAAACCGAGGCTCTGTTTTCAAAACCTCTGCACCCGTACACCGAAGCCTTGTTGTCTTCAGTTCCGGTAGCAGATCCCACCGTTAAAATGAACAGGATTCCCCTTAAAGGCGAAATACCGAATCCCGCCAATCCTCCAAGCGGCTGTTATTTCCATGAAAGATGCAGTTATTGCATTGACAGGTGTACGAAGGAATCACCCGAATACCGTGAAATCGAGAAAGACAGGTTTGTTGCATGCCACAGGGCTGAAGAACTGAAACTGAGAGGATTTTCATATGACGACGAAAAAGCAATCTAAAAAACTTATTATTTTCATAGACAGCGGTGATACGATAATTGACGAGTCCACAGAAGTTCGAAACGAAGACGGAATTGTCATCCATGCTGAAACAATTGAGGGTGCTGCGGAAACTCTGAAAGCACTCTATGAAGAAGGCTATACCATCGCATTGGTGGCAGACGGAGAAGCACAGTCATTTGAAAATATGTATAGCGAAAACGGTCTTAAATATTGCTTCAAAACGTGGACCATTTCCGAAATTGTGGGAAAACAGAAGCCTGCAGCGGTCATGTTTGAGGATGCCATGAGAAAAAACAACTTAACCGAAAAAGACAAGAAACGAATTGTCATGATAGGCAATAATATAAAAAAAGATATAGCCGGCGCAAATATGTTCGGCATAACATCAATCTTGCTGGACTGGTCCCCTCGATACAATATGGTGCCGTCATCCCCTGAACAGGTACCGGATTACATTATTCATAAACCAACCGAACTACTCCCCTTGATTGAGAAATTAAACAGCCGGCTGGAAGAGGAATGACATTATCTGGCGAATTGAATTATGCATAATTAATGGACGCAATTAGGCATTATCTTATTTTATATGTGTGCGTCCATTTTTTTGTAAAAATGAGTGCCGCTATTATGGTATTATTTATTAGTTCGCCATCTTACATCATCTCCACAAATGAAAAAATCTTCTATCACCGGTTCATACATTTTTGCAAGAATACCCGCTTGGGATATATTATGGGTTAATGTTATATTTCGTTTTAAGAGAATAAATCAAGTTTTCAATCTGCTTCAAAGAGAATATATATTTGTATAAATGTACGTAATCTTTCCAAAGACTATCCTGATTTATTAGCTCTTTACTTAGTTCATTGACAACTATAATATCATCTGATAAATTCTGAACATCGTTTTTGATCGATTCCCCAATGACATCCGCCAGGTCAATTTCATATTGTTCACCACTGGAATCTTCGACGACATCCGGCACAGAAGTGTATGATAAGAAGCTATTATCACCGATTACGAAAAAGCAAAGAGAAATCCTTAATGCATGCGGCCTAGCTCCGGAAGATGCCCTGCCTGGCTCGCGAAGCTTCCCGTATAGTATAATTTTCCGGGAATTTAGGATTTAGGGTTTAAAGTGGTGCAGAAAAAAATAAGCGGGTAACAGGTATAACCTGAAATCCGCTTATTTTAGTGGTCGGAGTGACTGGACTTGAACCAGCGGCCTCTTGGTCCCGAACCAAGCGCTCTACCATCTGAGCCACACCCCGATTTTGGACAGCAAATTAATTATAAAGTATATCGTAAAAAAACTCAAGGTAAATTTTTAGCAACCAACAGAAAATTCAATAAAATTATTACTCGGACAAAGAAAGTATTCCTGTTGAGAAACTTATTTTATAATTAGATGGATTTGAAAACACGATATTAAAATTAGATAAATATCTAATTTTGATATTGACATTAGATGAATACTTTAATAAGATAATAGAAAAAGAAACATCAAGGGGGCATAAGGATGAATTTAAAACTTATAAAACAAAAAGATTTTTCCCTGCTTATATTAGGTAAACTGGTTTCGCTGGTGGGCAGCAATATGCAGCAATTTGCGCTGTCGCTATATGTTCTGGCAATTACAGGTTCAGCAACTATTTTCGCATCTATGCTGTCAATTTCTATTATACCAAGGTTATTATTGTCTCCTGCAGCCGGAGTGTTCGGAGACTGGTTTGACCGGAAAAAGACCATTGTGTCATTGGATTTTTTAAATGCAGTTATAATCGGAGCGTTTGCAGTAATATATTCTATTAATGATAATCTGTCAGTTGCAGCAATCTACGTTCTGGTCATTTTACTAGAAATAACGGAGATATTTTTTCACTCGGCAATGTCAGCGGTATTGCCAAGCCTGGTGAAGAAGGAAGAATTACTTGAGGCCAATTCATTTGATTCCCTTCTGATGAATATTGGAAATGTACTGTCACCTGTAATAGCCGCTGCTCTTTATGGTACTTATGGCATGAAAATTATATTGATAGTAAACTCTGTCAGCTTTGCCTTATCGGCCATCAGCGAAATATTTATAAACATACCAAAGTCTCATAAAAAACCCGGGAAAATTGACATTAAATCCTTTATGAACGATTTAACGGAAGGTATAAACATTATTAAAAGCAACAGGCTCATATCTGCAATGATAGGTCTGGGAACAATGATAAACTTTTCAATTTCCCCGCTTTTTAGTATCGGTTTGATTTATATAATCAAAGAGGTGTTAAAAGTAAACGACATGCAATTCGGAGTTTTTGAAATGGTACTGTCTGCTTCGATGTTATTGGCGCCGGTTTTGTGCGGAAGCATTGTTAAAAAAATAAAGATTGGGCGGCTTACATATTTAAGCTTTGCAATTACTGCCATACTGATATTAATCATGTCGGTATTTCCTTCGGGTTATATGTTAAAAACATTCAATACGAATGTGGTATCTTATATAGGATTGTTGATAATATCCTTTATAATAGGATTAATTGTTACGGTGATCAACATTGCTATTGGTACATTGTTTAATCAAGTAGTACCATTGGATCTTATGGGAAGAGCATCGACGGTCTTTAATCTTGCTGTTACTGTGTTTATTCCCGTAGGGCAAATGATTTTTGGTTTTTTATATGATATTATAATACCAGAGCTGGTAGTTATCATAAGCGGAATTATACTTATGCTGGTTACTGTGATTTATAAAAAAACTTTACTTAATTATGATGAATTGGAATTAGTAGCTAAAAACCATGAAGAACTAATTGGAGAGATGTAGAGGATGATGTTTAGGTTTTATCCGGCAGAAAGCAGAATATACGACTTTTTGAAGTTTCCCAGGCTGGTTTTTTTGCGGGAACGGTATGAGAAATCAAAGGAAGAGGATGATTTTAAAGTACCTTTCTTTGCTGATTACCTGGATCATATAAACAGGGTTGATATGAGATTAAATCCCTATATAAAAGATATTGAATTATTCTATATGAAAAACTTCTTTGAGGATTATGATTTTATAGATTTAATTTCAAATGTTAACAGTATTTTTGGCTATAACAGCGAAGACCAATATTTAGACATGCTGTTAAAACTAAATGAAAGGGAGATAAACAGAAGTATTGCTTACTCAATAATCTCCGGCAATGAAAATAATCATCAGTATTCAGAGGAGATTATGATCAGGGCTGAAACCCTTAGTTCAAATAAAAGTGAGTTTATTTCCCTTATAAAGGATTTGCCTGTTGAGGCATCTTCAAAATGGACCATGTTTTTAATTATTGAAGAACCAGTCAAATATATGAAAATGTATGTGGATTTAATGTTAAAAATACAGCCTGTATTCAATGAGTTTTATGGTTTATATGAAGAAGAGGTAAACAGGTACGGCCAATATTTATCAGAGTTTTTAAATAAAAACGGCTCAAAAGGATTTGAAGAAATAACTTATTCCACATTGGATTCAAAGGTATTGAATAATGACGAAAACCGTATCTTAATTTCTGCAATTATGCAATTTGCTGTTTCCATATCGGGTATCGGACAACATAATTACATTGCCTGGGGTTTGAGGTTAGAAGAAGCATTCAGGCGAATGAAGGAAATAAACGAGAACAAAACTAATGAGAGAGTAATGATATTCAAAAACCTCGGGGACAGGACCAGATACGATGTTTTAAAGCTAATAGCCTCGGGAGTAACTTCTACGAAGGAAATAGCCGAAGCTTTAGGTGTGTCAAGCGCAACCATATCCTATCATATAAATAACCTGTTGCAATCCAAGATAATAAAAATTGACAGAAAAGACAACAGGTATGGTTACGTGGTAGACCATAAATTACTTGAAGAAATTATAAACGGATTGAAAGAAGACTTAAGAATTTCCCGAAATTAATTTGTGTCGGTAAGTAAACCTGATTACTCAGGAACAGTACAGGCCGTATTGCCTGATGAAGCAAAAAATACTTATGCAATGATTCAGGCCACTGCAGCCTTTCATTGCAGCAGTGCCATTGAACGCGAGATTAATAAGGGAACGGTCAAAAGCTTCAGATTCATATAATGTTTAATACATGGCTTGGGATGATTCATTATTATCTGATGAACAAGGCTTGACTCTGCCCCTGGGGCATGGTTTACACTTCAGCTTAAGGGGGCAGAAATATGGATCTGTTCAAAAAACTGTTATGCAAACGTATCGGCTTGGTTGTACTGACTGTCTGTATCAGCATAATTTCCATCGCAGTATCATTGTGGTGGAACGCACAGCTTAGCATGATTATTAACACTATCAATGCTTACAGCGTGGTTCCAGTAAGTTCAATTATTACTGCCGGCGTGACAATTCTAATCAGCATGGGGGCATCTTATTTACTGGGAATATGCTCAGGCTGGACATGTGAAACACTTGCGCACGATTTGCGCATGGGGTATGCAAGACACTTCACGACCCTGTCAATAACCGAAATCGAAAACATGAATGCCGGAGAACAGCTCTCCAGGCTACAGAATGAAATTGGTGATATATCCGTCTTTATCCGCACAAACCTGTTTGCCATGACGGATGATATGGTAAGATTTATTGCCACGTTGTCATGGATGCTCCGGCTCAATCCGAAACTTACTCTTTTATCCAATGCTCCAAGCATCATTATCATATGGTATACGATTTATTCCAGCAAACTTATTGGTAACGCCGTTCAAAAAAGACAGCAGGCTAATGCTGATATGAACGGTTTTGCAGATACTCTTATTTCAATATTTCCAATTCTGAGGCTGTTTGATGCAACCCAGCTCATTCTGAAGCAATACAATGAAGCACTTGAGCGATGGGAAAGCGCAAGTATATCGGAAGAAAGCAGACGGGCAAAACTTATGTCTCTGTCGGCATTAATGTCATGCATTCCTTTGCTGCTGCTTATACTGATTGGCGGCACACAGGTCATTGAGGGATCAACGGCAATCGGGACTTTATATGTCTTCATCAATCTTTCAGGGAATGTTTCGGGGGTTATGATGAACATGCCGGGGCGGATTGCCCTGTTTCGCAGATTTTTCGCTGATTTGAAGCGGATAGAACCGTATGTGTCATTACCCGGGAGGTAAAAAATGAGTATACATATTGAAAACTTGTCATTCTCGTATGGTGAAAAGCAAATCCTGCACGATATCAACCTTGATATTGAAAGTGGAGAAAACATCGGGATTGTCGGGGTGAGCGGCTGCGGGAAAAGTACATTGTTAAAACTCCTGGCCGGTCTGTATTCGGTACAAAGCGGCATTATTGAAGTTTGCGGGGCACGCAGACCCGAGGATATACGTAAAAACGTAGCCATGGTAATGCAGAGCACAATGCTGTTTCCGGCAAGTATTAAAGACAATATCACCTGCGGACATCCTTTGAGCGATGAAGCAATAAGGCAGGCTTGTGATGCAGCCCAGCTTACTGAATGGATTGCCTCGTTACCTGATGGAATTGATACGTTTGTCGGAGAACGTGGTGGAAAGGTGTCCGGAGGGCAGGCGCAACGCATCGCCATAGCACGTGCCATAGCGAAAAACGCACCGGTTGTATTGCTGGATGAAGCAACAAGCGCGCTTGATGGTGAAACAAGTAAAGCTGTCTTGTCTGCCCTTGAAAGCCTTACAAGAGGAAAGACGGTTGTAAGGGTAAGCCACCGGCCTGAAGACTTGTCGGGATGCAGCCGCATATACAGGCTGGAAGGAGGCCGCCTTTACAATGCGTAATATGAAGGATATACAAAGATTATTCAAATTGGCGGGCAGGATCAGGTCCTTCATTATACTGACACTGCTGCGCTGCCCGTTCGATGCTTTGCGTACGGTTGTTCTTGCAATCTTTTTACAGTTTGCTTTCGAAGCGATAGGTAAGGGAAATCAAAATGAATTATTTAAAGTTTGCATGATGTATGGTATTGGAAGCCTGCTTCTTTTTCTATATAATGGAACTGTGTGGACACTGTATGCGACCTATGTTACAAAATGGGTGGGCAGAATACGCAGAAAACTGTTTAAGCATATATCCTGCCTGTCTTTGCAGCAGATTGAGGCGAGGCCGTCAGGTGAATGGATAACAAGGCTTAACAGCGATGTTCAGGCAGCAACGGCATTGCTGAACCAGTCTCTGCACCTGCCGCATGCAGTTGTGTCAATTGTAAATTTATGCGTGAGTTCCATTATTCTAGTGGTGATGAATCCCGATATTTTCGGGTTGATTATAGCGTTTGTAATTCCGCATATATTGATAAATCAGCTTTATATAGCAAAGCAAATGGTTAGGGATGCAATCTCCGTGCAGGAAATGGCCGCAAGGAATACCACTGATATGAATGCAATAATTACCTGCGCGGATACGGCAATCCTTTATGACGCACAGGATTTTTTATTGAAGCGCTTTGAGGAAAGCAGTCTTGAACTTGGAAGAGCAAATATGAAGATACAGCACAGAAGGGCATTGGGAAACGGATTGCTGCCGCTGATGGGTATGTGCGGATACCTTGTAATTCTGCTCGTGGGAGGGCGATGGATGGCGGCCGGAACCATGACGTTCGGTGAGCTGACTGCAGCTTTTCAGTACAGGGGAGGACTGCTGACAGGTTCAATGATGTTCATAAACAGCATGATTAATATAAAAACCGCAATAGCGGGTGTAAAGCGTATCAATGACACAATGGACATAACGATGGAGGAATAGGTATGGAGGAAGATTTATTGAGAATTGGCCAAATTGCCGCATTTTTCAATGTTTCGGTAAAAGCTGTACGTATTTATGAGAAAAAAGGTATCATAGTACCTGCAAAAATAGATCCTGCCACGGGTTACCGATATTATACCGCTGACCAGGTTCAGACACTCACTGCCCTGCTGGAGCTTAAAGCTCTCGGTTTTTCTTTGTCCGAAATAAAAAAAATCATGTCAGGAGGGGCTGATAAAAACGAGTTCGTAGACGCACTCTGCCGGAAACGCCTGGCATGGCAGGACGCTATTGTCTCGGCCGAGCACAAGATAGATGCCATTGACAAGATAATAGAACGCATCAATAAATCGAAAAAGGCCGCCAGGCTAAAGGAGCTTACCGATGAAGAAAGGGCATGGCATCTCGTCAGAATGGTGTGTGTGGAAGATTTGAAAGGCCAGAATGTACTAAGTGAAGCACTTTGGCTGTGAGTAATACATAAATACCGGTATAATATGAGCGTATTATCGATTTCAAAATCATAAACCCGGTGTTGCAAACTCTTATGCATCAAAAGGAGAGAGAATAAATGTACCAAAAGTATATGACCGAACAATATGATTTCACATGTTCAGTCAGAAAATCAATATTACACTGCCTGCAGATGCTGTCTGGGATTTAAAGAACAGTATCGAAGTCATAAAGCTATTTCGTGATTTGTAAGGTTTGAAGGAATTACCCGTATTGACATGTCTCTTCGAACGACACA